>Ga0315281_10003940_pt1 | contig 21654 bp, 19 predicted proteins | sample YL17G07_0_MG_FD_204540 | JGI IMG/M metagenome (GOLD analysis project Ga0315281, IMG submission 204540) | Sediment microbial communities from Yellowstone Lake, YNP, Wyoming, USA - YL17G07_0 | ecosystem: Environmental > Aquatic > Freshwater > Lake > Sediment | place: USA: Wyoming | collected... | reverse complement strand
GTCGAACCGGGGGATGAGGACGAGCCCGAAGCCGCCGTGGACCGCCTCGTTCATCACGACGGTCAGGCCGTACGCGTGGAAGAAGGGCATGACGGCCAGGGCCTTCGTGCGGCCGGCGACGGAGCGGGGGTACCACGACCGCGACTGCAGCGCGTTGGCAACGAGGGCGCGATGCGACAGCATCGCCCCCTTCGGGATGCCGGTCGTCCCGCCGGTGTAGAGCAGCGCCGCGAGGTCGGTGGGCCGGACGTCCACGGGCGCCGGCCGCGCAGCGAGGCCGATCGCGTCGTGGAAGCTTCGATGCCCTGGCGCGAGGCGCACCCGATGCCCCTCCTTCTTCTCGCGGAACACGGTGAAGAGGAGCCGCAGGCGAGCAGGCATGTAGTCCTTGATGTTCGTGACGACGACCTCCCGCACGGTCGTCCCGGGAAGGGCGCCACAGAGCGCGGCGTACGACCGCGAGAGCACGACCGCGACCACCGCTCCGGCGTCCGCGAGCTGATGGCGCAGCTCGGCGCTCGTGTAGAGCGGGTTGCAGGGGACGACGATCGCGCCGGCGCGCAGCGCCCCATAGAACGCGATGACGTACTGCGGGCAGTTCGGAAGGATGAGGGCGACGCGATCGCCTTTCCGCACGCCCAGCGCCTGGAGACCGGCAGCGAACCGATCGGCGAGCGCTGACAGCTCGCGCCAGGTCAGCAGCGCATCGAAGAAGATCGTGGCGACGGCATCGGGTAGCCGCCGCGCCGTCTCGTCGAGGAACGCGTGGAGCGGGACGTCGGGGTACGCGATCGTCTCCGGCACGCCCGCGTCGTATTGACGCGTCCACGGTCGCTCGGCGGTCACGGCCGCACGCTCCGGACGGCGCGCTGCGCGAGTTCGTCGATCACCGCGTCGGGCGTCAGGCGACCGGCCGGCCGATACCACTCGTACATCCAGTTGCACATCCCGAGGATCGCGAGCGCGGCGAGATTGGGATCGCCCGGCGCGAGCTCGCCTGCGCGGGCGCCATCGGCGATGACGGCGCTGAAGAGCGTGCGCATCCGCCGCCGCCGCGCGGCGAGGTTCGCGAGCTCGGGCGCCGGCAGCGATCGCCACTCGCGGAGGTAGAGCCCGACCGCGTCCTGATTCGCGATGATCGCTCGCGCGTAGGCTCGGACCATCTCGCGGAGCCGCTCGGCCGCGCTGGCGTCGCGACGGGCGATCACGTCGAGCTCGGCGACGGTGTCCTCGAGCAGACCCTCGAAGAGCCGCGCGAGCAGATCCTCCTTCGAGCTGATGTAGTGGTAGAGGCTGCCCTTCAGCAGCCCGACCGCGTCGGCGATGTCGCGCACGCTCGTCCCGTGGTAGCCCTTGCGCTGGAAGATCCGCGCGGCGGCGGCGAGGATCTCTTCCTCGCGCTTGGCGGGCGCCCTCATCGGTCCTGCTCCCAGGCGCGGATCCGCGCGAAGACGCCTCCGTCCCCGGCGCGGACGTCACGAGCGTTGCGTTCGGCCACCGAGCGCGCGCGCACGGCGGCGCGTGCGGCGAGGGCGGTGTGCTCGGGGATCCGGCCCGCCTGCTCGGCGAGGGCCCGCGCCACGTGGAGGTGCGCGAGCGTCTCGGTGATCCGCTCGGCGTGCAGCAGGAACGGACGGATCTCGTCGTCGGTCGGCGCGCGCCGGCCACGAACGAGGGCAAGGCCACCGCGACGCGCGAGGCCGACGGTCAGACCGCGCAGCGTGGCGACAAGTGCGCCACGTGCGGCGGCGAAGCTGCGGCCCGTCGGGCCGGCGAATCGCGCGCGAGCGAGCGTCACGCTCGGCCCACGTCGCAGGAGGCTGACCGGGTCGCGGAAGAGCGCGCGCATGAGATCACGGACCGCCATGAGGGACTGGATCTGCGACGTGCCCTCGTAGATCGGGAGAATGAGGCTGTCCCGCATGTGCCGCTCGACGTCGTACTCGGTCACGACGCCGTAGCCACCGTGGATCTGCAACGCCTGACGGCAGACGCGGATCATCTCCTCGGCGCCGTACCACTTGACGAGCGGGGTGAGCTCGCGCAGCCGCCGCGCCGCACGTTCGTCGCGGGCGAAGAGGACCTCGTCCTGCAGCACGGCCGCCTCCGCGACGAGGGCGCGCAGCCCGGCGAGGCTGGTCTCCATGTCGAGGAGCATCTCGGCAACGAGCGGATGCTCGCGGATCGGCCGGTCCATCTGGACCCGTTGCTTCGCGTACTCGGCCGCGGCGGTGAACGCGGCGGTGCCGATGCCAAGCCCCTGGATCCCGACGCCGAGGCGCGATTCGTTCATGAACGAGAGGATCCCATGCCAGCCCTCGCCCACACCGCCGAGGAGCTCGGCGCGCGTGGCCTCGAACCGCAGCGCACAGGTCGGCGAGCCGCGGATCGTGAACTTGTGCTCCGCACGCTCCACGACGTAGTTGTCATCGGCACGGTCCGCGATGAAGAGGCCGAGCCCCGCGAGCCCGCGCGATCCGGGAACGCAGCGCGCGAGCGCGATGACGAAGTCGCCGTTGCCTGCGCTGATGAATTGCTTGCGGCCCTCGACCACCCAGCCGCCGTCGCGCCCCGTCGCGGTCGTCACGATCGCACCGACGTCGGAGCCCGCCTGCGATTCGGTCATCGCGACCGCGCCCAGGATCTCGCCACGCGCGAGGCGCGGCAGGTACCGCCGCTTCTGCTCGTCGGTCCCGTAGCGGAAGATCATCGCGGCCGGCGCGGTGTAGAACGCGTACTGCACCATCGTGCTCGGGCAGGCGCGCGCGAGCATCGCGATGACGAACGCCGTCATGCTGAACGGCAGGCCGCTCCCGCCGTGCTCCACGGGCAGCGACAGCCCCATCAGCCCGAGGTCGGCGAGGCCCCGCAGGTTCCGCTTCAGCGGCGCGTTCATCTCGACCCGGCCGTTCTCGCGGACCACGCCGAGCGCATCGACCTCGCGTGCGCGCGCCGCGACCTCGGTGCCGATGAAGCGGCCGGCGGCGCTGAGGACGTCGCGCCACGACGCGACCGTCTCGGCGACATCGGCGCCTGGTCCTTCGGTCAGCCGGATAACACGCTCCCAGGGGATCCCGCGATCGAAGGTCGCGACCAGTCCGGCATCGTCGAGGAAGAAGTTCATGGGTGGAACGGCCGGCCCGTGCGCAGTCCGTCGGCCGGCTCGTATCGCTCGCCGTGCCGTGCCGCGAGGCTGCTCAGCGCGTCGCGCAGATCCTGGCCGCGAGCATCGGCCCACCCAAACGGGCCGCCGAGGAATGGCGGGAAGCCGAGCCCGAGCACCGCCCCGAGATCGCCCTCCGCCGGGGATCGCAGGACGCCCTCGTCGAGGCAACGCACGGCTTCGTTCACGAACAGCAGGCTGAGGCGATCGGCGATGGCGGCACTGTCTGGGGGCGGCGCGGCCACCCTCGCGGTGGCGAGCGTGCCGAGGAGCTCGTACACCCGGGGGTTCGGCGTGCGCGACTTGCCGTCGTAGCGGTAGAACCCCACGCCGCCTCGCTTGCCCTGGAGTCCCGCCTCAGCGAGCAGCCGAACCGCGCGAGGGGCCACGGTCAGGCCGCGCGCTGCGGCGACGGTCCGTCCGGCATGATCGGCTACGGCGATCCCGACCTCGTCGATGAGCGCGAGCGGCCCCATCGGCCAGCCGAACGCCACCATGGCGCGGTCGACGTCCTCCATACGGACGCCCTCCTCGAGGAGCAGCGTCGCCTCGCCAAGCATGACCCCGAGCGTGCGGGTCGTGTAGAAGCCGGGGCCATCGCGTACGACGATGACGGTCTTCCCCATCGCCTGGCCGGCCGCAACGACGCGCGCGACGGCCGCGTTATCCGCGCGCGCGGTACGGACGACCTCCACGAGCGGCATGCGGTGCACCGGCGAGAAGAAGTGCATCCCGACCACCCGTTCGGGTCGCCGGGCGTCGCGCGCGATCTCCGCGATCGGCAACGCCGAGGTGTTCGACGCGATCACCGCGTCGTCGCCAACGACGGTCTCGAGCTCTGCGATTACGCGCCGCTTCAGTGCGAGGTCCTCGAAGACGGCTTCGATGACGAGATCCGCGCGACGGAAGCCGGAGAGGTCGGTCGTCCCGGTCACCCGAGCGATGGTGCGGCGGCTCTCCCGGCGATCGATGACGCCCTTGCGTCCGGCGTCCCCCGTGAGCTTGGACACCGCAGCGAGACCGCGCGCGACCGCGGCGTCATCGACATCGCGCATCCGGACGCGCAGCCCGCCGATCGCTCCCGCTTGCGCGATGCCCGCCCCCATGAGACCGGCCCCCACGACCGCCAGCTCACGCGGGGCCGCCTCGCGCGGCAGACCGGCGGACACCCCACGGCGCTGGCGCAGCCCGATCATGAACAGCGCGATGAGGTTGCGCGCGACGGCGCTCGTCGCGAGCTCGCCGAACGCCACGGCCTCGACCGCGAGCCCGCGCTCGACGCCGTGCGCCAGGCCCGCCGCGATCGCATCGATCGCCCGGAACGGCGCGGGGTAGCGGCCCTGCGTCTCCCCGCGCACGCGCGAGCGGGCCTGCCGGAGGACGATCGCGCGGGCCGGCGGCAGCCAGGTGGCCGCGCGCTCCGCCGCCGTGCGCCCACCGCCGAGCCGTCGCTTCGGTGCCGTCGCCGCGCGATCCGCGGCCGCCTTCGCGAGGGCAGCCGGATGGACGACCTCATCGACGAGCCCGACGCGCAGGGCGCGCCGCGCGGTGAGGCGCCGCGCGTTCAGGATGAGATCGAGCGCGACCGGGAGGCCGAGCAGGCGCGGTAACCGTTGGGTCCCGCCGGCGGCGGGCAGGAGGCCGAGCTGCACCTCGGGCAGTCCGACGCGGACGCTGGGCGTGTCCGCGGCGATGCGGTAGTCGCAGGCAAGGGCGAGCTCGCAGCCGCCTCCGAGCGCGCTGCCGTTGATCGCCGCGACGACGGTGCACGGGAGCGCGGCCAGCTCGTCCAGCAGGCGCTGCATCGCCCGGCTGGCTGTGCTGATCTCGGCTGACGACGACCAGGCCGCGAGCATCGCGAGGTCGGCGCCGCCGACGAACTGGTCCGGCTTCGCGCTCGCGATGACGAGACCGCGCGGCCGGGCGGCGCGGGCCGCGGCGACGGCCTGCGACAGCGCGACAATGAGCGGAGGATCGATCGCGTTGACCGCGTCGGTCGGCCGGTCGATGACGATGCGCGCGACCCCATCGGCGGCGGCCGGCTCGAAGCGCGCGCCGGCGGGCGCGATCGACGCGACGTCCACCGGCGCGGTCATCGTCACCCGAGGTTCTCCAGGACGATCGCGCTGCCATTGCCGCCGGCAGCGCACACGCTCGCGAGGCCGAACTGCACGCCACGCCGGCGCATCTCGTTCGCGAGCGTGACGATCACGCGGGCGCCTGTCGCGCCGAACGGATGACCGAGGGCGATCGAGCCGCCCATCACGTTGACGGTGTCCTCATCGATCGAGCCGATCCCGTTCTGCTCGAGCACGCGGAACGTGGAAAGGACCTGCGCCGCGAATGCCTCGTGCATCTCGACGAGACCGACGTCGGAGAGCCCGATGCCTGCGCGTCCGAGCGCGGTCGGGATCGCGTACGCGGGAGCGATGAGCAGCTGATCGCCGGGATCGACGGCGGCGTACGCGTACGAGCGGATCACGACCAGCCCGGTGCGCCCTTCAGAGCGCGCGCGGCCTTCGGCCATCAGCAGCACCGTCGCCGCCCCGTCGGTGAGCGGGCTCGCATTCCCGGCGGTGATCGTCCCGTGGGAGCGGTCGAACACCGGTCGCAGTTTCGCGAGCTTCTCGTGGGTCGAATCGCGGCGGATGTGACCGTCGACGCGGATGACCTGGCCGTCGCGATAGACCGGTACGACCTCCGCCGCGAGCCGCCCGTCGTCCCACCCGCCCGCGGCACGCTCGTGACTGCGCAGCGCCCACCGGTCCTGCTCGTCGCGCGGAATGGCGTTCATCGCCGCCATCCGCTCCGCTGACTGGCCCATCGTCAACCCCGTGGACGTTTCGGTGATCCCGGGGGCCACGGGGGCGAGATCGGCGAGGCGAATGTCGGCGAAGCTCGACGCTTTACCCGGGAGCGTTCTTGCCTGTGACGCGCGCACGAGAGCGCGCGCGAGCCGTGGCCCGTACGTGATCGGGACGTTCGAGAGGCTCTCGGCGCCGCCAGCGAGGCCGCTCGTCGTCGTGCCGACGGCGATGTGATCGGCGACCGTGGTCAGCGCGACGGACGCCGACGCGCAGGCCATTCCCACGGTCGCGGCGGGGATGCGGGCCGGAAGATCAAGCGCGAGGACGATCTCGCGGGCCAGGTTGTGGTACGCGACCGGCCGGGAGACGTTCCCGTAGACCACTTCGTCGATGCCGTCGGTGGGGATCTCGGCGCGCGCGATCGTCTCGGCCGTTGCCGCGGTCGCGAGATCGAGCACGTCGAGCTCGGCGAAGTCGCCCCCGGCGCGGATGAACGCGGTCCGCCAGCCACCGACGATGACCGCCCGTTCCATGGCCGGGGATGCTACGCCCCAAACGAACGTTTGGTCGAGAGGAACGTAGTGCCCGATATGGCGCAAGGGGGCCCGATGTCTACGCTCGCCGGGATGATCGAACCGGCGGGCTACCGCATCGATCGCGTCGACCCTCCCGAGCTCCCCGACGCGGAGCAGGAGGCGATCGGACGACTCTGGCAGGTCATGTACACCGAGGTCGTTCCTGAGGAGCCGACCCGGCCCCTGCCGGCGATCCTGGCGCGGCTGCGGTCGAAGCCGGCGAATCAGTGGAGCGCGCGCGTCCGCGCGCGTGACGCCCAGGGCAACGTCGTGGGCTGGGTCGGCGGCGGCCGCAGCCTCAACGAGCCGGAGAACGCGCACCTCATCTGGTGCGAGTTGCAGGTACACCCCGAGCACCGCCGCACGGGCCTCGGCACGGCGCTCTTCCGTGAGTTCGTGCTCGCGTGCGAGGGCCAACACCCCGACATCGTGTTCATGGGCATGTCGAACGACCGCGCTCCGGCGGGCGAGGCGTTCCTCCGCGCCGTCGGTGCGCAGGCGGGATTGCCGATGAAGATGAATCAGCTCGAGATCGCATCCGTCGACCGGGCGAGGGTCGCCGAATGGGCGAGGCTCGATCCGGCCGGCTACCGGCTCGAGCGCATTGACAAGGTCGTGCCCGACCGGCTCATGCGCGCGTACGTCGACTCATCGAACGGGATGAACGACGCGCCGAAGGGCGACCTCAAGATGGCAGACTGGAAGCTCACCGAGCAGCAGGTCCGTGACCGCGAGAACTGGTTCAAGCAGGTCGGCGTCGAGTGGTGGCTCATTCTCGCCGTGCACGACGCGACCGGCCAGGGCGCCGGCTTCACCGAGGTGACGTACGACCCGAAGCAGCCATGGGTCATCGGGCAGCAAGGGACCGCGGTCAGCGATCCGCACCGGGGCCACAAGCTCGGGCTGTGGATGAAGGCGGCGATGCTCGACCGGATCGTGCGGGAGCGGCCCGACGCCAGGCTCATCCGGACGGGCAACGCGAACACGAACGCGCAGATGCTCGGGATCAATACCCAGCTCGGGTTCAAGGTCGCATGGCACTCGACGATCTGGCAACTGCCGGTCGCAGAGGCTCGGAAGGCCGTCGGGCTCACGGGGGCCGCCGCCGCCTCGCGATAGTCCGATCGACCCTGGGCACGACCAACGCGTTGACCTGCTAACTTTTCGGCATCAGATGAAGATCGGGGTGCCGCGAGAGACCGTGCCCGGCGAACGGCGCGTCGCGCTCGTGCCGGAGGCGGTCGGCAAGCTCACCAAGGCCGGGACCGACGTGGTCGTCGAGTCCGGCGCCGGCGCCGGCAGCGGGCACGACGACGAGGCGTACCGCAGGGCCGGCGCGACCGTCGTCGACCGCGACGCCGCATTCGCCGCCGATCTCGTGGTGAAGGTGCAGAAGCCCTCGGCCGACGAGATCGCGCTCCTCCGCGAAGGCGCCGCGCTCATCGCGACGCTCCAACCGCTCACGAACAAAGACGCCGTGCGGGCGCTCGCGAGCAAGCGGACCACGGCGTTCAGCATGGACGCGATCCCCCGCGTGACGCGCGCGCAGCCGATGGACTCGCTCTCTTCGCAGAGCAACATCGCCGGGTACAAGGCCGTCGTCGTCGCGGCGAACTCGCTCCCGAGGTTCTTCCCGATGCTCACCACCGCGGCGGGGACCGTGACGCCCGCGCGCGTGCTCGTCCTGGGCGCGGGCGTCGCGGGCCTGCAGGCCATCGCCACCGCGCGGCGGCTGGGCGCCGTCGTCGAGGCCTTCGACACGCGTCCGGTCGTGAAGGAGCAGGTCCAGAGCCTCGGTGGCAGGTTCCTCGAGATCGAGCTGGGCGAGCAGGGCGAGGGCACCGGTGGTTACGCGAAGGAGCTGTCCGAGGAAGCGCACCGCAAGGAGCAGGAGCTCGTCGGCAAGCACGTGAAGGATGCGGATGTCGTCATCACGACCGCGCTCGTGCCCGGCCGCCGCGCGCCGATCCTGGTGACCGCCGACATGGTCCGCGCGATGAAGCCTGGCTCGGTCGTCGTCGACCTCGCCGCGGAGATGGGCGGCAACTGCGAGCTCACCTCACCCGGTGAGACGGTCGTCCGCGATGGCGTGACGATCCACGGGGAGGTCAACTGGCCGAGCACCGTGTCGGTGCACGCGAGCCAGCTGTACTCGCGCAACGTCGGGGCGCTCCTCGGTCTCCTCGTGAAGGACGGCGCGCTCTCGATCGACCTCGAGGACGAGATCACGAAGGGCGCGCTCATCACGCATCAGGGCGAGGTGGTGCAAGCGGCGACCAGGGCCGCGATGGAGAAGGCATGAGCGCCGAAGCGGTCGTCGGGCTATACGTGTTCGTCCTCGCGATCTTCGTCGGTTTCGAGGTCATCTCGAAAGTCCCCTCCACGCTGCATACGCCGCTCATGTCCGGCGCGAACGCGATCCACGGGATCATCGTGATCGGCGCGATGCTCGTCTCCGCCGCGATCGGCGGGACAGGCGGCCTCGCCCTCGGATTCCTCGCCGTCGTGCTCGGGACCGCGAACGTCGTCGGCGGGTTCGTCGTGACCGACCGGATGCTCGCGATGTTCAAGCAGAAGCCCGGGCCGCGGAAGTAGGGGGAATGGACCTCCGTCTGCTCATCCCGCTCACCTACCTCATCGCCGCGGTGACGTTCGTCCTCGGCCTGAAGGGCCTGTCAGGCCCGAAGACCGCGGTGAACGGGAACCGCATCGCCGCTGCCGGCATGCTCCTCGCCGTCGCGGCGACGTTCTTCGACATCGAGTTCCAGAGCTACGGGACGACCGGCCTCATCGTCACGGTCGCCGGTCTGCTCGTCGGCGGCGCGGCCGGCTTCGTGGGCGCGCGCCTGGTGAAGATGACCGCGATGCCGCAGATGGTCGCGCTGTTCAACGGCGCGGGCGGCGGCGCCGCGGCGCTCGTCTCGATCCTCGAGCTCATGCGCGGCCTCGGTGGCGCAGGGGTGACCCCGGGCGAGACGATCACGTCCATGCTCGGACTGATGATCGGCGCGGTCTCGTTCTCCGGCAGCGCGATCGCGTTCGGCAAGCTGCAAGGGCTCATCACCCCGCGGGCGTTCAAGTACGGCGGCCAGCAGATCGTCACGAGCGTCCTCTTCGGCGGCATGATCGGGCTCTCGCTCCTGCTCACCGCGTCGGTGGCGGACATGGTCGTCGTGCCACGGGTCGCGGTCATGGCCGGCGTGGCGGTGCTGTCGCTCCTGTTCGGCGTCGCGCTCGTGATGCCGATCGGCGGCGCAGACATGCCGGTGGTCATCTCGCTGCTGAACGCGTTCACCGGCCTCGCCGTGGCGGCCGCCGGCTTCGTGCTCGGCAACCAGCTCCTCATCGTCGCTGGAACCCTTGTCGGCGCGTCCGGCACGATCCTCACCCGCCTCATGTCGAAAGCGATGAACCGGTCGATCGCGAACGTCCTGTTCGGCGCGTTCGGCGCGGCGCCGGCCGGCGGCGAGACCGCCGGGGCGATGCGCGCCGACGACGGCCGGACCGTGCGCGCCACCACCGCGGAAGATGCCGCGACGCTGCTCGCCTACGCGCGCAACGTGATCATCGTCCCGGGCTACGGGCTCGCGGTCGCGCAGGCCCAGCACAACGTGCGCGAGCTCGCCGATCTCCTGGAGTCGCGCGGCGTGAACGTCGTCTACGCGATCCACCCGGTCGCCGGCCGCATGCCCGGGCACATGAACGTGCTCCTGGCCGAGGCGAACGTGCCGTACGAGAAGCTGATGGATATGGAGACGGTGAACCCGGAGTTCCCGCGCGCCGACGTCGCGCTCGTCATCGGCGCGAACGATGTGACGAATCCGGCGGCACGGAGCACGAAGGGCAGCCCGATCTACGGGATGCCGATCCTCGATGTGGACAAGGCCCAGCAGATCATCGTGATCAAGCGGAGCATGAAGCCGGGCTTCGCCGGCATCGACAACGACCTATATCTCGACCCGAAGACGCAGATGCTGTTCGGTGACGCGAAGGAAGCGGTCGCGAAGCTCGTCGCCGGAGTGAAGGCCACCTAGCCGGCTCTCGTCTCGCGGCGATCTTCTAGGCCGCGACGAGCACGCGGGCCCCGAGCTCACGGACGACATCGGTGATGAGATCGACGTCGGCTTCGGTCGTGCGCCAGTTCACGATCGCCGGCCGAAAGGCGACGCGGCCACCGTATCTGGTCGTGCCGACGTACACGCGACCGTCCTCGAGGAGCGCCTTGCCGATCCGCGTGTTGAGCGCGTCGAGGTCGGCCTCGGCGACGCCGGTCGGGCGGAAGCGGAAGCAGACGATGTTCAACCGCGCGTCGGCCAGGCGCTCGAGATCCGGAGCATCGTCGACGCGCGTCGCGAGCCTTCGTGCGAGCGCCAGGTGCCGCTCCACCATGGACCGGTAGCCCTCGCGTCCGTACGCGCGCAGCGTCGCCCACACCGCGAGCCCGCGTGCGCGGCGTGACGCCTCCGGCCCGAGATAGCCGAAGCTCGCGTGCTCTCCGGGGACCGGCAGGTACGCGCCGCTCAGGGCAAAGGCTCCGGCGAGCAGGCGCGGGTCGCGGACGAAGGCGAAGCCCGAGTCGTAGGGCACGTTGAGCCATTTGTGACCGTCGGAGATGACGGAGTCCGCGCGCTCGATCCCATCACCCGGCTCGACCGCCGCCGGCGTGACGCGCACGAAGAGACCGAACGCTCCGTCGACATGGAGCCACGCGCCGTACTTCGCGGCGAGGTCGGCCATCGCGTTGATCGGATCGAAGTCGCCGGCGTTCACCTCGCCGGCGTTCGCGACGAGGATCGCCGGCGCGCCGCGCAGCTCGCGCAGGGCACCTTCCAGCGCCGCCAGATCGAGCCGGCCGACGGCGTCCTGCGAGAAGCGCCGCACGGAGTCACGGCCGATGCCGAGCATCGCCAGGGCCTTCGTCGCCGAGGCGTGAATGTAGCCGCTCGAGAAGACCGGGACCGCCGGCAGCCCGCCGAAGCCGCGCTCGTCGATGTCGACGCCGTGCCGCTCGGCCCACCAGCGGCGGGCTGCGGCGAGGCCCGTGAAGTTCGCCATCGTCGCGCCGCTCGTGAGGACGCCGCCCCACGATGGTGGGAGCGCGAAGAGGTCCTTGAGCCAGTCGATCGCGAGCTCCTCGAGCCGCGTGCCGAGCGGCGACGACTCCCAGGCGAAGGCGTTCTGGTCGTACGTGGAGGTCAGCCAGTCGGCGGCGAGCGCGGCCGGCGTGCCGCCGCCGACGACCCAGTGGAAGAACCGCGGTCCCGACGAGCGCAGCGCTGCCGGATGGGCGGCAGCGAGCTCGCGGATGGCGGCGAGCGCGCCGGTGCCGTGCTCCGGCAGCGCGCCGCCAAGGGCCTCGGCCGTTTGGAAGGTGCCTGGACCGGCGACGCGATCTGTGTCGATGGTCGAGAGGTACGCCTCGGCCTCACGGAGCGCGAGACGCAGCGCGTCCACGACCAGCGCACGCTCATCGCGCGGGTCGCTAGTACCCGACGTAGATGACCTTCCGCTCGGAAAAGAAGTCGAACGCGGCGGTGCCGCACTCGCGATCGCCGAACCCGGAGTCCTTCACGCCGCCGAACGGCACGTGTGCCTCGCCGCCGAGGGTCGGCAAGTTGACGTGGAGCATCCCGGCTTCCGACGCGTCCGCGTAGCGGAACGCCGAGTGAAGGTCGCGGGTGTAGATGGAGGACGACAGCCCGTAGCCGACGGCGTTCGCCTTCGCGAGCGCCGACTCGAGATCATCCGCCGGGATGACGCTCACCACCGGCCCGAAGATCTCATCCTGCGCGATGCTCATGCGCGGATCGACCTCCGTGAAGATCGTCGGCGCGACGAAGTAGCCACCGGCGATCCCCGCATCGGTCCCGTCGCGGACGAGCGTCGCCCCCTCGCGCTTCCCGTCGGCGATCTTCGCCTGCACCTTCCGTAGCTGGGACGCGTCCACCAGCGGCCCCATCTTCACGCCATCGGCCAGGCCGTCGCCCGGCTTCCATGACTCGGCCTTGCTCCCGAGCAGCCGCACGAAATCGGCGAGGAGCGGCCTCGCGACGATCGCGCGGCTCGTCGCGGTGCAGCGTTGGCCCGTCGCGCCGAACGCGCCCGACGCGACGCTCTCCGCCGCCTTCTCGAGATCCGCGTCGGCGAGGACGATCACCGCGTTCTTCCCGCCCATCTCGAGCTGCACTTTGCAGAGCCGCTGCGCGGCGCGCGCGTAGAGCACGCGACCGACGGCCGACGAGCCGGTGAACGAGATCGCCTTGATCCGTTCGTCGTCGACCAACGCTCCCGCGAGCTCCTCCCCTGAGCCGAGCACGAGATCGAGCACGCCGTCAGGGAGCCCGGCATCGAGGAAGCACTGCACGACCTCGGTCGCGCACAGCGGCGTGAGCGACGCGGGCTTGAACACGACCGCGTTCCCGGCGACGAGCGCGGGCGCGATCTTCCACGCCGGGATCGCGATCGGGAAGTTCCACGGCGTGATGCACGCGACGACGCCGAGCGGCTCGCGCGTCGTGTAGATCAGCGTGCCGCGCTGCGCCGACGGGATCGTCTCGCCGACCAGGCGCGTGCCCTGGCCGCCCGAGAATCGCACGTTCGCGATCGCGCGGTCGACCTCGGCGAACGACTCGGCGAGGACCTTGCCCTCTTCCTGCGTGAGGAGGCGCGCCAGCTGTTCGCGGCGACGCTCCATGAGATCGGCCGCTTTGCGCACGATGTCGCCGCGCTGCGGCGCCGGTGTGGCCCGCCATTCCGGGAACGCGCTCGCCGCGGCGTCGATCGCGTGCCGGACATCCGCCGCGGTCGACGCGGTCGCGTTCGCGAGGACCCGGTCGATGTGGGCCGGATCGCGGTCCTCGACCGTGGCGTGCGACGACGACTCGACCCAGGCCCCCCCGATGTGATTCAGCGCGGGGCGCACCGCCACTACGGCGCCACCGGTCGGCGCTCACGGTTCGTTCGCGCCCCCGGGAAGGGGCTGGGGCAGGGGCCCCCGAGCACGAAGTGCCGCTCCCTCACGGGGCCGCGATGTCCGCGTACATGTCCGGCCGGCGATCCCGGTAGAACTGCCAGGTGTCGCGCACCTCGCGGACGAGATCCATGTCGAGGTCCGCGACGAGGAGCTGTTCTTCCGTGTCCGAGGCCTGCGCGACGATCTTGCCGCGCGGGTCGGCGAAGTACGACGACCCGTAGTACTCGTTCTTCCCGTACTCGCTCTCGACGCCGACGCGGTTGATCGTCCCGACCCAGTAGCCGTTCGCGATCGCGTGCGCCGTCTGCTCGATGGACCAGAGGTGCATCGACAGGCCTCGCGACGTCGCCGACGGGATGAACACGAGCTCCGCGCCATGTAGACCGAGCATCCGCGCGCCCTCGGGGAAGTGACGGTCGTAGCAGATGTACACGCCCACCTTCCCGACCGCGGTGTCGAATACCGGGTAGCCCAGGTTGCCGGGACGGAAGTAGAACTTCTCCCAGAACCCCGGCAAGTGTGGGATGTGCGTCTTGCGGTACTTGCCGAGGTACTTGCCGTCCGCATCGATGACCGCGGCGGTGTTGTAGTAGAGGCCCGGCTGATCCTCTTCGTACATCGGCGCGATGATCACCATCGAGTGCTTCTTCGCCCGCTCCTGCAGCAGCTTCGTCGTGGGGCCATCGGGGATCCGCTCGGTGTACGCGTAGCCCTTCTTGTCCTCGACCTGGCAGAAGTACGGACCGTAGAAGAGCTCCTGCAGGCAGATCACCTGCGCGCCCTGGGTCGCGGCGTCGTCAATGTGCTTGAGGTGGCGCGCGACCATCGAGTCCTTGTCGCCGGTCCAGGCGGTCTGGACGAGCGCGGCCTTCACGTTCGTCATTCGGATCATCCCTCCACTCTCGGTGCGCGCAGGCTAACGGAGGGCTTCCACGAACCGCAGCAGCTCGCCGGTCGTGAAGCCCGCCCCGCCGACCTGGTACTGCATCCCATCAGCGGCCCAGCCGATCGTCAGCGGCATGATCGTCGAGATCGTCGGGTAGGCCTGCCCCTTCACGCCCCGCACGCTGACCGAGCTCCCGGGACCGCTTGCCGACGCGACGAGCGTGCCGTTGGCCGGGTCGGGATACTCGATGACGATGAGGACCCGCCCGTCGGCGAAGCGGTAGAGATCGCGAAAGCCATCGCTCTGACCGGTCCTCGTCAGGCCGGTCACGCCGGAGAACTGCGTGCGGTTCTCGGCCGTCGCGATCGTCCGCGGGAGCTCGAGCGACCTGAATCCGTTGGCCGGACCGGTGTTCTGGAGCACGCTGACACGCGCCGCCACGCTCTGGACCATGGCGGGGCGCGGTGGCGCGAGGTGCGCGAAGCTCGACACGAGCACGGCGGTCACGGCGACCGCCCCAAGTGCCGGCAGCAGCCAACCTTCCCGTAGCGAGGGCCGCTGTTCCACGATGACGTCGAGGTCTTCGATCATGCCGTCCTGCTCCCGGAAAAAATGGTATCCCGCCACAATCCGCGTTCGTGACAGGAACGCAGCTGCGATGGCTTCTCGGCTTCTCCGATCCGGAGCTCGGGGTCGGGTGGAACCCGCGCGCGAGCCGCGCCGCGCCCTGGCGGCTCGGCCGGATGCGCGCCCTGCTCGAGCTCGCGGGCCGGCCGGATCGCCGGATGCGCGTGGTGCTCATCGCCGGGACGAAGGGCAAGGGCTCGACGGCCGCGTTCCTCGCGTCGGTCCTGCACGCGGGCGGCGTGCGCGCCGGTCTGTTCACGTCGCCGCACCTGCAGACGTATCGCGAGCGCGTACGGATCGACGGCGCGATGCTGCGCGAAGCCGACTTCGCGCGGGCGATCGACGACCTCCGGCCGCTCGTCGCGCGGCTGCGGCGGGCGCAGCCCGGCGCCCGCGAGCCGACGACGTTCGAGCTCACGCTCCTGCTCGCGCTCCGCGCGTTCGCCGCGAGCGGCTGCGCGGTCGCCGTCGTGGAGGTCGGCCTCGGCGGGCGGTTCGACGCGACGAACGCGCTCGATCCGGAGGTGTCTGTCATCACTCCGGTGAGCTACGACCACACCGCGATCCTCGGGCGCACCCTCGCGTCGATCGCGACGGAGAAGGCGGGCGTCGTGCGCCGCGGGCGACCGGCGCTCATCGCGGAGCAGCGGCCCACGGCGGCACGCGCGATCCGGCGTGCCTGCCATGCGGCAGGTGCGGAGGACCGCGTGGTGCGACCGCTCCGCGGGGACGCCGATCTCGGACTGTCCGGGGACCATCAGCGCCAGAACGCGGCCCTCGCGCTCGCGGCAGCACGCGCGCTCGGTGTCGACGGATCCGCGCTCGAACGCGGGCTGCACGAGACGATCTGGCCCGCGCGCTTCGAGCGCGTCCGCGGCCGTCCGGCGATCGTGCTCGACGGCGCCCACAACGGAGCATCGGCCGAGGCGCTTGCGCGCACGCTCCGGCGCGAGCGCGAGGGCAAGCGCCTCGCGATCGTCGTGGGGATCAATCGGGACAAGGACGCGCGCGCCGTCCTCGCCCCGCTCGTCCGCATCGCGTCCGCGGTCATCGTCACGCGGTCGGCGAGCCGGCGTGCGGCCGAGCCCGCGGCGGTCGCGCGCATCGCGGCGCTCGGGGCGAGGATCCCGGTGACGGCCGCCGTCGATATCGCGGCCGCACTTGCCGCCGCGCGGTCGGCCGCGGGCCCTGACGGGCTGGTCTGCGTCACCGGTTCGCTCGCGCTCGCCGGCGACGCACGCACCGCGCTCGGTCTCGTACCGGCGGAGCGCTGGTGGTGATCCGCGCGCTCGTCTTCGACTTCGACGGGCTCATCCTGGAGACCGAGACGCCGGCGTATCAGGCGTGGGTGGAGATCTACCGAGACTTCGGCCACGAGCTCCCGAAGGAGCTGTGGCTGGATTACATCGGCCGGGAGGGCGGCTGGTTCGACGCGCTCGCGTATCTGGAAGGCCTGGTCGGGCCGCGCGACGACCGCGATGCGATCCAGCGGCGGCGGAACGATCGCAAGGCCGAGCTCGTGATGGCCGTCGCAGAGACCGCCGGCCTCCGCGCGCTGCTCGCGGATGCGCGCTCGCGCGGGCTACGGCTCGCCGTCTGCTCGAGCTCGACGCCACGGTGGGTCGTCGGCCACCTCGAGCGGCTCGGTCTGCTCTCCCTCTTCGATCACATCCAGTGCCGCGACCGGCCGGAGCTGCGCGCGAAGCCGGCGCCGGATCTGTATGTCGCCGCGTGCGCGGGTCTTGGCGTGCGCCCGGCGGAGGCCATCGCGTTCGAGGATTCACGCAACGGCATGCTCGCGGCGCAGGCGGCTGGGATGCGGTGCGTCGTCGTCCCGAACGAGCTCACGGTGGCGATGGACCTGGCCGGTGCGGACCATCGGTTCGAGTCCCTTGCGACGGTATCGCTCCGAAGGCTCCTCGACGGGTCCTAGGATGCCGACGTGACCACGACGCCCGCCGCGCGAGGATGGTCGCGTCTACGCGAGCGGTCGCCGGAATACGCGAGCACGAGGACGCTGTTGGGGTTCGCGACGGAGACGCCGCGCGGCCGATGAGGCCGCGCTTCGGCGGTGTTTCAGGCGCCCCGGCAGGTGCGCCGGCCGCAGTCGTATCCTCGCCGCTCCCGGACCGGCCGGATGCGGCCGAACGGCGCTGATCGGCCCTCGCCGTCGGGTCTCCGGTCCCGCGTTTCCGGGCCGAACGGCTCTGTCGGCGCTGCCGTCGTGACCGCATCGTCGCATCCGTAAGCTTGAGAAGGAGGTAACAGACATGGGCCTAGCAGTGTTCGCAGCCATCGTTGTCGTCTCACTGCTCGCCGGCGTCGCCGTGCAGGTCCTCGGAAGCAAGAAGTCGGCCTACGATTTCCTCATCGTGGGCGTGACCGCGGCCTTCGGGGCGTACTTCGCCAGCGAAACGTTCCCCGGCAGCACCGTTTTCGAGACGATCAAGAACTGGGGTCCCTCGATCGACGGCTTCTACCTGATCCCGGGCGTCGCGTTCGCGATCATCATCGCGACCGTCGCGTACGTCGGGACCCGCGAGACCTTCACCGAGTCGACCGCCGTCGCGTAGCGCATCACCGCTTCAGAAAGGAGATAACAGCGTGAAGACAGCGATCGTCCACAAGGACACCGTCGTCGCCGAGCCGCCGCTCGCGAAGCTCTTGTTCTCGGACACGCGAATGGCGCCGATCTGGTTCATCGTCCGCATGTACGTCGGCTTCAGCTGGCTCGACGCCGGCTGGCACAAGGTCATCGACACCGGCGCGAAGACCAACTACATCATCGACGGCGCCGGCATCTACGCCTTCTGGCAGCGGATCGCGGCCATCCCGGCCGCGCCTGCCAAGCCCGTCATCACGTACGACTGGTACCGCAGCGCGATCCAGTTCCTGGTCGACAACCACTGGGAGGGCCTCTTCGGCAGGCTCATCGCCTTCGGTGAGACCGCCGTCGGGCTCGGGCTGATCTTCGGTGCCTTCGTCGGCATCGCCGCCGTCAGTGGCGCGTTCATGAACCTCAACTTCATGCTCGCGGGCAGCTCCAGCACCAACCCCGTGCTGCTCCTCCTCGGCTTCCTCCTCGTCCTCGCCTGGAAGACGGCCGGCTTCATCGGCCTCGACCGCTACCTGCTCCCGATCCTCGGCACCCCGTGGCGGGGCGTGATCGTCAAGTCCCCGGCCCCCTCGCGGCCAATGGCAACGCCCGCGATCCTTTGAGCGAGCGCACCTTCTCTTCGCGATGAGAGGAGCGGAGCGATCCGCTCCTCTCGCGCATCCGCCGCGAGGCGGTCCGCTGGCCGCAAGGCCGGTCCGCTGGCCGCAAGGCCGGTCCGCTGGTCGCAAGGCCGGTCCGCTGGCCGCAAGGCCGGTCCGATAGACGAGGCGATCATCGTCGGGAGGGACCGCCATGGCCGATGCCATCGTCCTCGCCATCCACGCGCGGGGGGCCGACGCCATCCTCGACGGCAGCGCCCGCTTCGAGCACCGCACCCTCCCACCGAAGCGGCTGCCGGCGCGGGCCTACCTCGCGGTCATGGAGGCGCGCGCGGTCGTCGGCGAATGCGACCTCGGGGCGCCGACGCGGAGGTCGGTGAAAGGCTGGGCCCTCCCGGTCGCACGGCCGCGGCGGTACCGGTCGCCGCGTCCGCTCAGCGACTTCGGCCTCGCGAAGATCCCTCGCTCGTTCCGCTACGTCAGGCGCTAGTTCGCGGGCCGCCAGGCGAACGAGACGTGCACGATCCGATCGCCATCCGTCTCGAAGGTCCAGGTGGTGAAGTTCGCGAAGTGACCCGGCGACCGCGTCAGCCCGCGCAGGATCACGGTGTTGTCGAGCACCTCCTCCTCGCGCACGCGACGGATGAACGGGGGCGCCATGCGGATGAGGCGCTTCGCCGCGTCTTTGCCCTGCAGCTCGGTCTCTCCGCCCGGGAGGACGACGGTGACGTCATCGGCGCAGACCGACGCGGCCCGCTCCGGGTCGCCGGCCTCGAGGGCGGCCATGAAGGTCTTCGCGGCTTCGAGCGGCGTCACGGCCTCATTCTCGCGCCGCGGCCGCACGGGCCCCAAGCTCCACCCATTCTGGTCGCATCCGCACGCCGAGCGCCGCGATCGCCAGCGCGGTGACGATGCCCGTCGCGGCAAGCTCGGCATCGTCGCCGGCGCCGAGCGCCAGGTCGGGATAACGCTCCCCGCCGACCGCGAGCGCCAGCGTCGTACCGGACGAGCTGGCCACGAAATCGCGTCCGCCGAGGACGTACGGCAGCGCGCGAGCACGCATCGGACCGTCGATGCCCCCCGGATCGCGTGGTGCGAACACGATCGGCCGGCGCTCGGGCGCGTCGGCGATCGCCGCGGCGGCCGCGTCGTCGGAGGCGCGCCCGACCGCGATCACGTCAGGTACCGCGCCGTGTAGCGGTGCGCGCGGATCGAGCGGCTCGTCGACGAGGAGCAGCACGCGGCGGCTCGCCTCGGCGTGCGCAACGAAGGCCACGAGCGTCTCGGCGTCGCGGCGCGAGAGCTCGCCGAGCTCGGGCCGGAGCGCGTTGAGCTGATATGCGATCGCGGCGACCGAGGTGCCGGCCATCGCGAGGAGTGGATCGTCGAGCGTGTCGTCGCCCCCCGCGACGCTCGCGCCCGCCGCCTCGAGCACGCCGCGCGCGTAGCGTGCGACGACCCGGGCACCACCGCCGCGGATCGTGCCGACGAGATACCGCACATCCGGACGACCGAGCGCTTCGAGGTGCGCGCGGATGCGCGCCACCGTCAGGGCATCGCCCGGCCGGTCGGGCAGCGTCCTCAGGAACTCGCGCACCAACGCGGCGTCCACGTGAGGCGGATTATTGGCGATGTGCAGAGGGCGCAGGCACCGTACGCGATCACCGCGGCGCTGGTGGTCGTGGTGTCGATCGCCGTCCTCGCGACGGCGCTCGCGATGGGCGGCCTGCTCGAAGAGCGCGTCGTGGCGAACGCCTCGGCCGCCCCGTCCCCGATCCGCACCCCGGTCGCGCTCTCGCGTGCCGGCAGGCTCGCGTACTGGCGCACCGACCCGACCGGCGACACCCAGCTGTGGGTCTCCAACGTCGACGGCGGCCAGCGGCGCGCGCTCGCGCGGATCGATTCCATCACCCGCGTCTCGGCCACCCGCTGGTCACCCGACGGCGAGTCGGTCGCCTATCTTGACCGCGGCGGGCAGTCCGTCGCGATCCAGCGGCTCGACGGCTCGCACGTCGACCTCCCGCTTCCGGCGGCGCTCGTTGTGTCCGGATCGCGATTCATCGACCTGGATTGGTCGACCGACAGCCGGTCCGTGGCCGCGACGCAGCGCGATGCGCAGAGCCAGAACACCGACGTGTACGTCGCGTCGGCCGGCGGTGGCGCGTGGCGGAACGTGACGCTCCTGCGCAACGCCTTCCTCTCGCAGTGGATCTCGGCCGACGAGCTCCTCGTCCACACCCAGAACGGTCTCATCGGCCTGCAGCGCGCCGACGGCTCCCGGCTCCGCCCGTTGACCGCGCAGGTCGCGACGTCGCCGTTCCTGGGCGACGACGGACGGATCTACTTCTTCGCCGGACAGGTGTCGCCGACGGTGCGCGACCAAACGGTACCGGTCATCAACGCCGGACAGGCGCGGGTGTGGAGCACGACGATCGACGGCGGCGACATCCGCCAGGAGACCACCCAGCTGTACGACGACGTGCGCCTCGTCGGGCGGTGGCCGGACGGCCGGTTCGTCGTGCATCAGGGCGCGAGCACGTCGCTCGCGTTCCTTGCCGCCGGCCAGCCGGGCCTCGACACGACGCTCGGGGTCGTCGACCGCATCGCGTTCTCTCCCGACCGTCGCGCGGCGATCGGCCTCACGAGCTCGCGGATCTATCGCTACGACACCGCGCAGCCCGGCACGCCCGTCGTCCTGCTCGGCGACGTGACGCAACCGGACGCGTGGTACCCGGAGACCATCACGGTCGCGCGATCCTCCCCCCCGCCGGCGCAGGCGCGTCCCGCGGCACGGTACGCGTTCGCGCTCGGCGGGCTGATCTGGGCGACGGACGCGACCGGCGAGGTGCACCTGCTGCGACAGCTCCAGACGGACGATCGCGGCATTCGCCGGCTCAGCGGCGTCGCCGTGCCGCAGTGGTCGCCGCGCGGCGACCGGATCGTCTACTTCGACGTGCCCGCGAACGGGTTCACCGGCGCGGTGTTCGTCACGGACGTGACCGGGACCGGCGGTCGGCTGAGCGACAAGGACGCGTCGGGGCCGTTCCCGACGTGGTCGCCGGACGGCAACGTCGCGTACACGGATCTCCTCTTTTCGTTCGACTCCGCAGGCTTCGGCGCGGCCGGCGAGGTGCGGATCGTCAACCCGACGAACGGCGCACGGATCGCGACGTACAAGGCGCGCGAGATCGCGTTCGGCGGCGGCAAGACGTACCTCATCGACAACGGGAGGCTCGCGTCTGCAGCGGGATACACGGATCACGCGATCCTCGAGGTGACCCCGGCCGGCACGCGCACGATCGCGACCGCCGCGTCGATCGCCGCGTTCCAGGGCTTCGGCGGAGCGACGGCAATTCCGTGGCAGCTCTCGATGCTCGGCGCCTCCGCCGATGGGACTTTCCTGTCGG
>Ga0315281_10003939_pt1 | contig 21655 bp, 19 predicted proteins | sample YL17G07_0_MG_FD_204540 | JGI IMG/M metagenome (GOLD analysis project Ga0315281, IMG submission 204540) | Sediment microbial communities from Yellowstone Lake, YNP, Wyoming, USA - YL17G07_0 | ecosystem: Environmental > Aquatic > Freshwater > Lake > Sediment | place: USA: Wyoming | collected... | reverse complement strand
AATCGATCCCACTACTCCTGCTCGAAAAATTTCAATCGCGATCACGATCGTGTTTGAAAACCATTCATTGATCAACCGCACCTTGATTTTTATTTTTCAATCGCGATCACTTTTGCGGCCGATCAATTGCAAAACCGGGGCCCGGAAAAACCCCCCATTTCAGACGTGAAACCTCCCCGGGTTTTACAACCAGACCCTGGTTGAAAATGCTCAGCAGATCAACCGCACTTTGATGTTAAAATTTCAATCGACCCTACTACCCCTGCTTGAAAAATTTCAATCGCGATCATGATCGCGTTTGAAAATTGTTACCGGATCAATCGCACCTTGATTTCAGATTTTCAACCGCACCTTGATTGAAAAATTGACTATCCGGTCGGAAAATCTCCAAAAAAACCTGCTCATCAGGAAAAGGCGGGTGCACCAGATCACATAGCTGAGTGGTGCGATCCGGATCCCTGCAAACCAAAATCATGAGAAAAATGAACCAAAAAAAGCTCATATCTGGATGTACTGCTTCCTCTTATCCATCACCATTTTCCGCACCGGCTTCTTCTGAGCAGGAGCCTTTTTACCGGAGCACCCCTCCCGTCCCCTTCCCAAACATCAGGAGATCATCTGCCATGTTTCGCTCTTCTTTGGCGTGCGGCTGCGATCCAATGAGAGGTGGTGGCGGGATTGTGGTGTGAGCGGGGAGACCTTGGGGTTTGGGGAGATAGTATTCCTTAGATTGCTGGCCGTGTTGGTGCGTATTGATCAACTAAGATAAGATAAATCTAAAGTACCTGTTGCAAAGAAGTTCACCATTGTTTTCCGGTCGGACCCACTAACAACCCCTCCCCCGCTCAGACAGACTCCCACCCCACGAGTCGCACGCACATATGCTCGGCTTTGTATGAAGTCACGACGGGGAGGTTATCTCCTGGTCGGTTATCAGGCAGGGGGGTGGGTACCCCCCAACCGGAAAGCCCTGAACAGATGATCAGGCCCCGCGCTGCACCAGCGCCTGTACAGCCCGCTCTGCCTCCCGCTCCCGTCCTGCAGGAACAGGAATCGAGAGGTTTATCACCTGCGGCCCGTATTCGGATGAAAACGTATACTGGATCGCAATCATTGCCGGTGTTCCCTGAATATAATTTGCCGCGATAAGCCTGCTTCCCCAGAAGCGCCAGACATGGAGCCTGCCGGCAAAGAGTGCGCTATCCTTTTTCAAGATAAAAACCGTTCCTCCGGAAGGTCTGAATCCAAGTGCGGGCAGGCCGATGTAGATGAATCCCAGCGTAAGAAGAACGAGAACTGCATATTCACTGACTGCAGGGTAGTCCACCCCGTTTTTACCAAAACAGAACAGGACACCCATACCCAGCATCAGGAAGATAAAAAAGAGCACCACCATCCGCATCTTTTTCTGGCGTTTCTCCTCTTCAGCAAGAGCTGATGCGATCTCCTCGTACCGGTACGACCAGCGGGCGAGGACATCTTCTCCTGAAACCAGCGAGTCATATTTTCGGGAACTGATGTAAAATGCGAGACCCATGACGATTCCCAGAAATGATAGTGTTCCTAACAGGCATATGGGATAAAAGCGGCCGAAACCAACAGGGGGGATGAAGAAGAGAGCCGCAAAAACAAAGGCGAGGACAAGTGAACCGGCAGCGATAACAAACCAGATGACCGCATTGTTCTTTTCAGGATTGTCGGAGAACCGCATACCCAATCACTCCTGCCCGGAACTGACAAAGTATCTGTGTGAAGGAATACTTAAAGATAATTTGGCTCTGTAGAAATCATCATAAAATTTTCTTAACGCTCTTGGGGGCTTTTTGCAACTGTTGCCTCCGCCCCCGCACGCTTATGGCAGCCCCCATGGAGGGATAGTTCCCGATAAGGTAATACAGCACTATCCCTCAGCGCTGGGGCGGTTCGGGGGGACAGGCACTGTCCCCTCCGTCAATATGTGTTTTGTCTTTTATTGAAAAAAACAAGGTTTTCTACAGAGCCGGTAATTTCAAAAGAGATATTGCACCATCCGTTTCCTGAGCCAAACTTCTAAACCCCTTCAGTGTTCACGTTATACGTACGAGCATCACCCATGCAGCTGAACTCCTGCAAGAAGACCTACAACAACGAAACGCAGCGGGCCGCCCCGCTAGCAGAGACTCTCGCCCGCATAGAACCAAAAGTCCCCGCTGCCGGCATCACCCGTGTCGCGGACATCACAAACCTTGACCGGATCGGGATTCCGGTCTTCTCCTGCATCCGTCCGACTGCAGAAGACGGTGCGATCACCGTGTACAACGGAAAGGGAGCAACCGTAGAGGAGTCGCGCATATCGGCGATCATGGAAGGAATCGAACGGTATTCGGCCGAGGTGCATGACCGGGACATCAGGGTCGCCTTATACCAGGAACTCGAAGGCCGCGAACCCGTGATCAATCCTCAGGACCTGATCCTGCCGGAAGGTGCGTTAACGGATCGGTTCATGTCGTGGTGCGAAGGGTACGATATTGTCAATAACGAAACGGTGTGGGTCCCGGCCTTTGCGGTATTTCACCCGGTTCCCCCACGGTACCGGGGACCCTTCCGCACAAACTCGAACGGCCTTGCTTCGGGTAACACGATGGAAGAAGCGGTCTTTCACGCCCTCTCCGAGGTCATTGAGCGGGACGCCTGGTCGCTGGTCGAGAAGACACGGGATACCGGCCCCGCGGTGGTGGGCATCGATGACCAGCTGATCCAGGACATGCAGAAGAAATTTGCCGATGCCCAGGTCGAGGTTACGGTAAGGGACATCACCAGCGACATCGGTATCCCAACGATCGCGGCAGTAGCAGATGACGTAATCTTAAAAGACCCCAGCCTCCTCACCATTGGCATCGGGACCCATACCAGCGCACGTATCGCCGTCATGCGGGCACTCACCGAAGTAGCCCAGAGCCGTCTCACCCAGATCCACGGGGCACGGGAAGACACCACCCTCGCTGATCTCCGCAAAAAGATGGGCTACGAGCGGGCAAAGCGGATCAACGGGTACTGGTACCGGAATAACGGGACGGTGGATTACGCGAATATCCCCTCATCGGACACCGACGATTTCTTAACAGACATCCAGAATATCATCATTGCACTGGGAAAGAAGGGGCTCGACCGGGTCATCGTCGTTGACCTGACAAGAGAAGAGATCGGGATTCCTGTCGTGCGGGTAATTGTACCTGGGCTTGAAGTCTTTGCAATGGACCCGGAACGCCGGGGCGAGCGGGTGAAGCATGCCAAAGATCATCGTCTTTCTCGGGCCAAGTCTTGACCTAGAATCGGCAGAAAAGATCCTCTCTGCCGAGTACCGGCCTCCTGCAAAACGGGGAGATCTCCTTGCAGCAGCAGGTGAAGGTGCAGATATCATCGGTTTGATCGATGGCGTCTTCCACCAGGAGAATGCTGTTGCCCACCGCGAGATTCTTGCGGCGTTGAAAGGGGGCATCCGGGTGGTCGGGTCATCGAGCATGGGTGCACTCCGGGCAGCAGAGATGGACACGCTGGGCATGGTGGGCATCGGTGAGATCTACCGGATGTACAAGAGCGGTGAACTGGAATCCGATGATGAAGTGGCGCTCGTGTTTGATCCGAACTCCGGCTTGTCCCTCTCTGAACCGCTCATCAATATCCGGTTTACCTTACGACTGGCAAAGGAGACCGGCATTATTGATACTGCGGTGCATGACGCACTGCTCGCTTCGGCCCGGTCCCTGTTCTATCCAAAACGTACCTACCCGGCGATCGTGTCAGGTTCCGGGGAAGCGGTTGATACGGCAACCCGCGAGCAGTTCCTTGCATGGGTTGACACCCATGCCTGCGACCAGAAAGGCAATGATGCGGTCGCGGCACTCGAATACATCAGAAGCATCGCTGGCGGGGAGACAAAGCAATGATCGGATACTCCGGCAGTCACGGGTAACCTGTCCCCCTGCCCGTGCTTAAAAAAAGGTTACTTTGGCTCTGTAGAAATCCTGTTTTCTCCAATAATTCGCTAATATTCCCCACCGGTTATGAGGATGACCCCCTCTTTCCCCCAAAGGGGGGAGGCAGCCCAAGGGGAACATCCCCTTGACCCCTGTTTTTTATTCTTCCCTTTTTACCAGAGGTTTTTCACTAACCTTCTGTGGTCCTATCTTAATATGGGGGATGCCCACGCGGCGGGGGTGGAGGTGCAAAGCGCCGAAACCCCCAAGAGCGTCAGGGATTTTTGAGCATTTCTACAGAGCCGTTACTTGGTATCCTTCACGATAACCGCGTTATCCCCATCCCATAGCAGGACCACATGCGAGCTTCCCAGCATCCGGCCAGTAGCAGCATCTGTTGCCATGACCGTAATTACCACCGGCTCAACGGTTGATGCAGGTTTTTGTGTAAACGACCAGTAGAGTTTCTCGCCATGATTGGTGACCGGGTTTCCCACCTCATTTACCGTGTAATTTACCGGGCCCCAGGAAAAAAAATTCCCGTACGTGGCGTTCCATGCGAACAGGGCTCTGGCAGCATCAAAACCGTTGGCATCCACCGTAATCCCGACCCCGGGTGATGAAGACATCATGGGTGAGTACCGCTGCGGGCTTGCTGTCAGCGTTACCGAAGTTTTTGTTATAACCGATAATGTGGGGGGCTGTGCCGGTACCACCGAACACCGGGAGTTCGTGCACCCGCAGCTGCCGGCGCCGCAGTCAAGCGGTCCTTCGCAGCTCATGGTGCACATGACATTGCTACAAGCGGGTTTTTCGGCCTGCCTGACACAGCTGGTCGGGTGGCAGCACTGGGCAGGCACGCAGTCCGTATCGGTTGTGCAGGTCTGTGCATCAACAGGAACTATCGTCACGGTTGTTGGAGGAGGGATTGCAGTTGTCACTTCTGCCACGGGCGGAGGAGTATTTTGTGTGCAGCCTGCGAGAAAGACCGTAGCAATGCAGAGGAGAAGGAGCATTATTGTTTTTTTGTCCATACTAAAAATCAGTCGTAATAATGATAAACCAGACGGAGACTGCGAAAAAATTTGCACCATCCGTTTGGATAAAGAAAAGGTTCTTCGCTGTTTCATGTGGGCAAGATATGTTTCTATAAAATCGTGATGTGATGTCCCCCCGCCTCAGGGCCTCTCCGAGGCACGGCGGGTTAACATTTGAGTCACTAAAATCGCCGCGGGGGCGTCCCTCCGGGGGCGGCGACGTTCATCATATTCGGGGGTAAGGGGGCATCAGCCCCCATTTCGTAATCATCTCAATTCTTGCGTTACCTGCTAAAAAAATAATAAATCGCCTTAAAAAATCTCACTCCACCTTCGCCCACACGTACGCGAACCGCTGGAACGCGGTAATGTGCCCGAAGATACCAAAGAGCAGCAGTAACCAGCCGAACCAGCCGAGCCCGTAGAGACTCACAGGGGCAAGCAGGTCTATGATCCCTACGATCATGATCAGCACAAGACGGTCTGCCCTGCCGAGCAGCCCGCCATAATAGCGCCCTACACCAACTGCCTGCGCCTGCGTACCGAGATAGGATGCCATCAGCACACCGGTGAGTGCCAGTACGCCGATCTGCCACGGCACCATGCCACTGGCAAAGATACCGGTGATGATGAAAATATCCGCGTACCGGTCCACCGCATGGTCGAGAAAATCCCCGCGTTTGCTCTGGCACTTCATCTCGCGGGCGACAGCACCATCCATCGAATCACAAAACGCGTTGAGTGCTACGGCCACAATCCCCCAGAGTTCGAGCCGCAGGTAAAATAAGAGACCGGCTGCGGCAGATGCAAGCAGGGCGGCGATCGTGAAGAAGTTCGGCGTCAGCCGGCACCGGATCGCAATGGCAACCAGCGGATCGAAATACACTTTCACATGCGAGCGGTACTGGTCGAGCGTCATTTAGTGCACCTCTAAAAAGCCGGACCAGTCGAGTGTTCCGAACTGTGCGGGGATCTTCCCTGCAACAAACCCTTCGATCTGGTCAGCACAGAAAACCGGGTCGTGACCGGTGGTATCCAGTTCGAAGATATTTGCGGCATCGTGCAGCTCCACCGTTTCGATCAGGCAGTCATCGAGTGCTTCTGCGTCCGCATTCTCCATAATCTTGCTTGCAGGATATTTGCGCTGTCCCAATCGTTTTTTCAGTTCATCCGGGCGGCAGCGGAGCACTACGATGCGATCGCAGGGGAGCAGGTGGGCAAAGTGTCCTTCCACAAACCCGTTTACCGGTACAAACTCCGCTGCCCAGCGCTCATCATCGAAGATCTCGGTGTCGCGCTGCTCATCGTCACCGGTAATATAGGGGCGTATGGTATCCGTAAGATGTACTACCTTGTGCCCACGCCGGGCAAGCTCATTGCCTATCAACGATTTGCCGGTGCCCGGAGTGCCGGTAATACCGCACATCATAGGGTGTTTATCACCTGCACGAACAACTCGTTCTCCCAGTCCTCACCGACGCTCACCCGGATGTAATGGTCGGGCAGCCCGGCAAAACTCCTGCACGAGCGGACAACGACTCCTTTGCGGGCAAGGCTTTCTACCACTGCATCGCTGGTGTGCGGAGCGACATCGACCATGACAAAGTTCGCGTCCGAATGGAGGACCGGGTACTTCACCTCATCGGCAAATCGTTTGCGCCATCGCTTCACCTGGGCGATATACCGTTGTGCACGCACCTTGTCCGGCAATGCTGCTGCTGCCGCTGCTGCAGAGACAGAATTCACCGTAAATGGCGTACCGGCCCTATTGTACCAGGGCGGGAGCCATCGCGGGGTGAAGGCATACCCGATCCGCAGGCCGGCGAGAGAATAGACTTTGGAAAAGGTCCTTCCCAGCACAAGGTTCTCGTGTTTTTTCATGAGAGAGAGATAGTCGCAGCCAGAGAACTCGACATAGGCATTGTCTAAGAAGAGGAGGCCTTCAATCCCTTCGAGGATCTCGGCTACCGCATCAACCGGTGTTGCATTCCCGGTAGGGTTATTGGGAGAACAGACAACGGTGATCTTTGCCTCTTTGGCCGCCTCGATCAGTTTTCCGCAATCTACCGAGAAATCCGCTTCCCGCGGTACGGTGATTACTTCAGCACCCTGGCCCATCGCCGCAAGCGCATAAAATGAGAAGGTTGGAGTGGAGATTGCCACCGTCTCGCCGGGTTCGACAAGCGTGCGGATGACAGTCTCGATCACGCCGTCCATACCTACACCCGTGACAAAGTGGTAATCGCCATAATATGCCCGTAAGGCATTCATGAGGATATTGACACGCTCGTCCGGATACCGGTTTACATTCCGCAGTACCTCTTCTGCTGCTGCTAACGCAGCGGGAGAGAGGGGCTCGGGGTTTTCATTACTTGCAAGCCGGGCTATGTTACTAATGCCGTACTCGCGTGCGATATCCTCCGCTTTTTTGGCAAAGACGTAGCCGCTCTTTTTTTTATAGCAGGATCTAACCAAGCGCTCCATTGATCACTCCGACCACACGGTCGATCTCTGCATCCGTAATAACAAGCGGCGGGACCAGGCGCAGGTTCCCGTCCGCTGCGCAGTTGACCAGCACACCCTGTCCTGCGCATTTCTTCTGGACATCCGGGCATTTGTCCCCGATGGTCATGCCGATCATCAGCCCGCGGACACGGGGGTTATACGGGCTAAGACCCTTGTTGAACCGCTCGCCTTTCCGGGCTACATCCGGGAGGATCTTCTCGATCACACCGATCGTGGCAAGCGCTGCTGCACAGGCAAGCGGGCCACCGGCAAACGTGCTCCCGTGCTCGCTCTTCTTGAACTCAAGATCTTCACGGGCAACCAGTGCGCCCATGGGAAACCCGCTGGCAATCCCTTTTGCGAGCGTGACGATGTCGGGTTTCACCTTCGTGTGCTGCATGGCAAGCCATTTACCGGTACGTCCCATACCGGTCTGCACTTCATCGGCGATCATGAGAGCGCCGGCATCATCGCAGATCTCGCGGATGCCTTCAATGAAACTGTCGGGAGGGATGATAACGCCCGCTTCTCCCTGGATCGGTTCGAAAATGACACCAGCGGTATCCTTGTCCACGACTTTTTTCAGCCCGTCAAGATCGCCATATTCGACAAAGGTCTTTACCATTCCAAGGGGTTCGAACGGTTCACGGATTGCCGGTTTGTGGGTGATGGCGAGTGAACCCACGGTACGACCGTGGAACCCGTGGGTGAAAGCCACAAATTTTTTCCTGCCGGTCCGGACCCGGGCGAGTTTGAGTACCCCGTCGGTTGCTTCTGCCCCTGAGTTGGAAAAGAAGGCCTTGTGCATGCCGGTAATCTCAACGAGTTTCTTTGCCAGATCCCCCTGGTGCGGCACGTAATAGAGATTGGAGCAGTGAATCAGCTGGTGTGCCTGGTCGCAGATCGCTTTTACTACGGCCGGGTGGCAGTGTCCGGTGCTGCAGACGGCTATACCTGCGACACAGTCGAGATACTGCTTTCCTTCCGCGTCCCAGACAGTTGATCCCTCACCCTTTACAATCGCCATATCGCGCGAGAACGCGGGCATAACGTAGCGTTCATCGAGGGCTTTGAACTGGCTTGTTGTTTCCATTTCCATCACAGTAATCTTTTGTTTGTAGTGTTCAGACGTTATTCATATTCAATGGTTGCCGGGGGTTTTGCCGTGATATCGTACACCACCCGGGCAACGCGGGGAATGTCGGCAGTAATTCTTGAGCCGATTCTTGTGAGGTGTTCAAACGGGATATCGAGCGGATCGGCAGTCATCCCATCCCGTGAGTTCACGGCACGGATCGCAACAATCCAGCCGTGAATCCGGTTGTCCCCTTTGACACCGGTGCCAAGGCCGAGCAGCGCGGCAAAACACTGCCACGGGCGGTACTTCTCGACCAGTTCGTCTTCCACGATCCAGTTTGCCTCGCGGATCACATCGACTTTCTCTCGGGTGATCTCGCCAAGCACCCTCACGGCAAGTCCGGGGCCGGGAAATGGCATCCTGTGCTGGATCTCCCTGGGCAGACCAAGGGCTCCGGCAACTTCCCGCACCTCATCCTTGTAGAGATCACGGATTGGCTCGATCACTTTTGTGAACTCCATCTGCAGTGGCATACCGCCCACATTATGGTGGCTCTTGATCCCGCCCTCGCTCTCGATCCGGTCCGGGTAAATGGTACCCTGCAACAGGCATGTTGCCCCCTGCTTCTTTGCCTCACGCTCGAAAACCCGGATGAACCGCTCACCTATCGCCTTGCGCTTGTCTTCCGGGTCAGTGATACCCTTGAGCGCTGCAAGGAATTCATCACCTGCATCAACGATCTGGAGGTGGATGTTGCCAAAGAGCGTCCGGATCCGTTCGGTCTCACCCTTGCGCATCAGCCCGGTATCAATGTAGATCGGAATGAGATTGTCACCGATCGCACGGGCAGCGAGTGCCGCACAGACTGAACTGTCCACGCCACCCGAAAGGGCCATGACTACCTTGTTGTCACCTGAGGCAGTTTTGATCTCCGCGATAGACGTGATGATAAATTTCTCTGTATTGACCATCGTATTTTTGCTCCTATGTTGTCCTCTTGTTTGCCCTGCACGCTTCAACAAACCCGAGATAGGGAGGTGACGGGCGGGTTGGCCGTGACCGGAACTCCGGGTGGAACTGGGTGGCAAAGTAAAACGGGTGATCCGGCAGTTCAAGACATTCCATCCGGTTCTTATTGGTTGCCGAGAAGACGAGTCCCGCCTTCTCCAGATCGCTGATGTACTGCGGGTTCACTTCATACCGGTGCCGGTGGCGTTCGGTGATCTGTTTTTCTCCGTAAAGTCTGGATGCAAGTGTGCCATCCCTGATATCTGCGGTATAGTTCCCCAGCCGCATTGTCCCGCCGAGTTCATTGAGACCTGCCTGTTCGGGCAGGAGCCCGATCACATGCGAACCCTCGCCAAACTCCTCGCTCGTGGCATCGGCAATACCTGCCTTGTGGCGGGCGAACTCAACGGTTGCCAGCTGGAATCCTAAGCAGAGCCCGAGGAACGGCACATTGTTCTCGCGGGCAAATTTGATCGCTTCGATCTTGCCTTCTATGCCGCGCTTACCGAACCCACCGGGGATCAGGATACCGTCATAATCCTTGAGCTGGCACCGCTCGTACCGTTCCGCATCCAGCCATGCAATCTTCACTTCCGTTGAGAGTGCACGTCCCGCATGCTTGAGCGATTCCTTGATACTGATATAGACATCCTCGATGCCGTATTTGCTGACGATCGCAACAGTCACCCGGTTGGTGTACTCCTTGTTCACCAGCCGGTACCACGCGGTGTCGGGCTCTTTTTTATCCAGCCCGAGATGGGCAGAGAGCACATCGGCAATACCTTCCTTTTCCATCTCCATCGGGACTGCATAGGTATCGGGAGCGGTTGCCGCAGAGATGACGGCATTCTGGGGGAGATCGCAGAACGCCGATATCTTGCGTTTTGTGCCGGCCCCAATCGGGTTCTCGCTCCTGCCGACGATGATATCCGCATGGAGTCCGAGCTCGCGCAGGGCTTTTACCGAGTGCTGGGTGGGCTTGGTCTTCATATCCCCCATCGTGTCTTCGGGAATCAGGGTGACATGGATAAGCACAATGTCGTGCTCGGGAAATTCGCCGTGCATCTGGCGGACCGCCTCCAGGAACGGCATGCTCTCGATATCGCCAACCGTACCGCCGACTTCCACGAGGCAGATATCCGCTCTTGTCCCGTCGGGGAATTCCTCTTCTGCCGCCTGCCGGATACAGGTCTTGATCTGGTCGGTGATGTGGGGGATGATCTGCACGGTCTCGCCGAGGAAATCCCCGCGGCGTTCTTTATTAATGACCGTGCGGTACACCTTGCCGGTGGTGATGTTGTTGGCAGCCGTCAGCTCGATGTCAAGGAACCGCTCGTAATTGCCGAGATCGAGATCGACTTCGCTGCCGTCCTTGAGCACGAACACCTCGCCGTGCTGGGCCGGGTTCATCGTTCCTGCATCGATGTTTAAGTACGGATCTATCTTGACTGCCGTGACCCGGTAGCCGCGGTTCTTTAAGATGCGCCCAACCGAGGCTGCCGTGATCCCTTTGCCCAGACCGCTCATCACACCGCCGGTAATTATGATGTACTTCACTAGGATCTCCCCGATTGCATTATATTTGGCTCACAATCCCTAATAGTGTTATCTTCCTTAAGCAACGGGATAAAACCCGGCTATTTCCCACAGGATTGTCTGAATTGAAATATGGCTAAGACGATGGTCACAAAACCATGGGGTGTGACATCCCAAAGTAAGATTAATTTATCAAAACCACCCACTGAGTGGGTATGAAATTCAGGCAGATTATTCACATCCTGGCAATTATCGCATTAATTGCCTGCTTTGTTCCGCCGGTGCTTGCAGCGGATGAAGCACCCAAAGATGAGGCAACAACGTATTATAATGCTGCTGAAGTGTTACTCAGCAGGAACAGTTATGAGATGGCGATTGACTCCTTTGACAGGGCTCTAGCCTCCAACACGACCATTATCAAGCAGTCCGATGCCCTGCTGTATACATACCGGGACAAGGGCTATGCACAGATCCAACTCAAAAAATATGACGATGCCATCAAGACCTTCGAACAGGGACTGGCACTCTATCCCAAGGACCAAATGCTCTGGAACAATAAAGGCTATGCAAACTATAATCTTGGAAAATACCCTGAAGCACTCGCTGCGTATAACAACGCCATCAAGTATGAACAGAACTACACAATTGCCCTGATCAACAAGGGTGACACACACTCAAAGATGGGGGACTACCAGGCTGCTGTGGATGCCTATACCAAAGCCCTTGAAACTGACCCCGGCAACCGGGATGCAACAACCGGCCTTGCTGCTGCACAGCAGGCCGCTGCATCAGCGATCCCGACATCCATGATTGTGATCGTTATCCTTGTGATCATCGTTGCAGGTGGAGCCATCTGGTACATCAAATTCAGAAAACCTGAAGAGAAGACCGAAGAGAAGAAGTCCAAAGGAAAGAAGGAATAATTTTTATTTATTTATTCGCAGTCACGGCAAATGCCGCTGACGTACGGGAGAGCATGGTTTTTTCATCGTTGCTTAAAAAGACCTCAGCTTCAGCAAATGCAACACGCCTTCCCTTCTTGATCACTTTCGCTTCGGCTACAATCACACCCTCCTGGACACCTTTGACAAAACTGGTGGATTCGGATATGGTCGCAATCCCTTCATGTTCCGTTAACAGGGTGTAGAGAGCCAGCGCTATCGCTTCATCGGCAAGCGCCACGAGTATCCCGCCCTGCAGCCAGCCGACACCGTTGTGCATGTCAGGCCGGATCCCCATGGAAAGCACTGCTTTTCCCGCTTCATAGCTGACGATATCTATCCCCATCAGACAAAAGAACGGGTTGGCATCCCTGCCATGTTGCCGGATATTTTCAAGATAGGACATGATCTCCTGTGAGTTTTTATCCGGACGGGATTTAAGAATGTGCCTTTTTACTGGCTCATCGCTGTTTTAAATGGGTAACGCATGTATTGGGTAGATTACAAAGATGGGGGCTGATACCCCCATACCCCAAAATGCGATGAACGCCGCCGCACCTAAAAGGGACGCCCCCGCGGCGGTTTTAGTGACTCAAATGTTAACCCGCCGTGCCTCGGAGAGGCCCTGATGCGGGGGGACATCACATACAAATTTTTAGTAACATATCTTACCCACATGAAACAGCGAAGAACCTTTTTACTTCCCTGCCGGTTGCTTAATAGGGTACGTCGTACGAACTATTCTGCATGCAGGACCCTGAAATAAAAGAGATGCTCTCTGATCTCATCTGGCTCAATGCGGTTATTGCCACAGAACTCATCCAGATCACCGAGAACTCATCGGCAATCCTTCGCAAATCCCCGCCTCCGGAAAGTTGCCTTGCCGAACACCACGAACTTAAAAAAACCGCGCTCCATATGGCAGAGAAGTACCGTCCCGCAACGGTGCTTGGCCAGCACCTGCTCAAACACCAGTAACGTTATTGGCACACCCTGCCCACCAGTACTGTACGATTATCCATACCGTTACCGGAGCGTCCGCAGCGCATACTTCACTACGTATGATACCTCGAATCAATAAATCCTTCCCGGATGGAGCAATGCCCTCATGATCACACCCGTCGTACCCTGCAGTCTCGTCATCCCCGCATACAACGAAGAGAATCGGATCCAGTCGCTCTTCCATGAGATAGCCGGATTTGACGGGGAACTGATCGTAGTCTGTGACGGGACAGACAGGACGGCTGATTGTGTCAGACAGATCGCGAGCAGCAGGCAGGATCTCAGTATCCGCTGCCTTGAGTTTAATCACCGGCTGGGTAAAGGGGGTGGCGTGATAGAAGGACTCAAAGCCGCCCAGGCACCGCTCGTGGGGTACTTCGATGCGGACGGTTCAACGAGCATTGAGGAGATGCTGAGGCTCTTTTCTCACCTTTCCTCATCGGATGGTGCGATCGGTTCGCGCTGGGTGCCGGGCTCAACGCTTCGCGTGCGGCAGGGAATCCTGCGCCGGATGGAGAGCCGGGCGTTCAATCTCCTGATCCGGCTGCTCTTTGGTCTCACGTACAACGACACGCAATGCGGGGCAAAAGTGTTCAGAAAAGCCGCAATCGATACCGTGCTGCCGCAGATGGTCTCTCGTGGTTTCGAGTTCGATGTCGAACTGCTCTGGCGGTTGAGGCGGGCAGGGTATACCGTAACTGAAGTTCCCATTGTCTGGCAGAACAAGGGCGATTCGCGGGTGCAGAAGCGGGACATGATCCGGATGCTTAATGGTCTTTTTGCGATCCGGTTCAGTTCAGGAAACGTATGATCCTTACGTCGCGTGAAGAGCAGAAGAAAGAGGCGTTCAGGCTCTTTGAAGAAGGGCAGTATATCGAATCAGGCCAGCTCTGTACCATCCTCTTAGAGTCCGGGAAGGATTCTGCTATCGAGGTGCTCGCAGCAACCAACCTCTACTATATGGGTAAACCCGATGACGCTGAGGTCTTCTTCCGGGATCTTGAAAAGAAGATGCCGGACTCTTCCTATGTGCACAGTTACCTTGCAAAAGTGCTTGAAGCCCGGGGTGATGAAGGGGCCATTGCGGAGTACGCTACTGCCGTCTACCTTGATCCCTCCAACCAGGATGCGCTGCGGAGTTATGCAGAGTATCTCCTCTCGCACAGGGATTACCGGGCCGCACTGCCCGTCTTCAGACGGCTCGTGCAGCTGGGCAAGAAACCCGCCGACGTCAGGCACCTGATGCAGGTGCTCTTGGGAATTGGCGAGGCAGAGGAGGCACTCTCTACCCATGCTGTGCTGGGTGCCGGGACTGTGCCGGGTCATGAATATGTCGATGCGCTGGTAACGACCGGCAACTTCCCTGCTGCTGCTGAATCGGCGAACCGGATCTACCAAGAGACCCGGGATCCTGCAGTACTGAGGAAATACCTTTCTGCCCTCTCCTGCTACGATGTGCCGGCTTCACTCGAGGCCTACGCCGATCATATCCAGTCCGATACCGATTGCGAGATCCTCTTTGACTATGTGCTGCTCCTGCAGGCACACGGGAGTGCAAAAGAAGCGCTCGGTACCGCACGGGCACTCGTAGGACGCTCACGCCAGCCGGTATATCGCCTTCTTGTCTGCGATCTGCTCGCTGCCCGGGATAACGCAGGGGAGGGGAGAAAAGAGGCCCTTGCCGCATACGAGGAGTTAATTCAGGATGAACTGGCGACCAAAAACGATCTGGACCTGCTCCGGACGATCATCAGCAGGTACCGCCAACACCTCACCACATGGGTACCCGCAGAAGAAGCAAAACGCAGGTTCCTTGGCATTGTATCACAGGATGTGAACGTAGCAAGCCTGCTTGAAACCGCCCTGCTATATGAAGATGCCGGTGATGCCACGGAAGCCCGGTCCTGGTATTACCGGGCATACCGGGCAGATTTTCTCACGGGTGGGCTTTTCTATGCGCAGTTCCTCGATGCACACGGCGAAGGGCGCGAGTGCGAGAAAGTGATGCTCTACATCCTTTCGAATGTGAAAAAGAGTGCAGATGTAAGCCGGGTGGCAGCAGTGATCGTAGACAAACAGAACACCATGTGCCGCTTAAAACGCCTGATGGATCAACTGCTCACCAAACTTGAAGCCCGACGGACAACGCTCGATTCCGAAGGGCTCGAACTGCTCGCGATGGCTTTTTTCATTGCCGGAACCAATGCACACGAAGAGCAGGACTATGCAGGCTGCAAGTATTACTGCCTCAGCGGGATGGACGTGATGCCGGCGCATACCCGTGCCATTCAGCTTGAGGATTTCCTCGCTCTGATCCGGGCCTGCAAGGAGAAGTCAGTTGCCGATCGCCCGATCATGAACGTTCCGCAGGTAATAAAACGGGCAGCAGCCAGTCCCCCGGCGCAGGTGGTCACCGACCAGCTCGGCCTTACCGAGCAGGAGGCAAAGATCCTCGAGTTCATCCGCCTGCACCGCACGGCAAACGAGATGGAACTGCGAAAGGTGCTGGGAACCCGCAGGGTGGTCGGAATTGTCAACCGCCTGATCCAGAAAGCAGCTGCACAGGGATTGTTACTGATCGCAAAGAAAGGAGTTGGGGGGGATGGAGAAGCCTATGAATATACCGGAACCTGAACGTATGGACCAGCGCCGGCTCGAGAGTATCAACATCATCAATGCTCTTCGCCGGGGCACGGTTCCCGCGAGCGGGCTTGAACGGATCGCAGTCGGACTCGATGTCGAAGAAGGCGTGATCAGCCGACAACTGGATTACGTGGCCCAGAGCGGTGGAGATCTCAAGTTTATCCGGGGGGAGTACGGGAGCGGCAAGACGTTTCTGGTCGCACGGGCACTTGAGATCGCCCGCACCAAGGGGTTTGTCACCTCGCACGTCATCATCTCGTCGTCCACACCGCTCTACAAGCTCAAAGGGATCTACCAGCAGGTCTGTGCAAACCTCCGTACTGGCGGGGAAGAGCATGCGATCAAGACAATTCTCGACAACTGGCTCTTTGCCATCGAAGAGCGCTTACTCTCGGTGAGCGGGACCGGCCTTGAGGATGCTCTGCTCGAAGAGGCCACCGAACGGGAGATCGAGACTGCGCTCAGTGGTATCAGCGAGGTGAACACCGCACTTGCAGCAGCACTGCGCACCTATTACCGGGCGAACAATACCGGCGACTTCCAGCTGGCACAGGCGGCACTGGGCTGGATTGCCGGTGAATCGAATATCGGGCGGGACTTCAAGCAGAAAGCAGGGATTAAGGGCGAGATCGATGACACCATCGCGTTTGTCTTCCTGCGGGGCCTTGTCTCGATCATCCACGGGGCCGGCTACAGCGGGATTGCGATCGCAGTCGATGAGATGGAGACCACGCAGGGACTGCAGCGCAACCAGCGGGAGAGGGGCTACCACACGCTCGTCCGGATCATCGATGCGCTCGACCGGGGCGATATGCCGCGCTGTTTCTTTCTCTTCACCGGCACTCCCGCCATGTATGACGGTTCACGCGGCATCCGCTCCGTTCCGCCGCTCTATGATCGCATCAGCGTGGTGCAGAGCGATGCATACCGCAACCCCCGCCAGCCGCAGATCCTGCTCGAGAAGTTCGATACCTCAAAACTCGAACTGGTGGCTCTCAAGGTGGTGGATGCCTATGCACAGGCCTATACCGAACCGGATCGCGAACGGGTCTCGCACCGCTTCATCCGCGCCATGATCAAGAAGATCACTACGCGTTTTGGGGGGCGGGTTGACGTGATCCCCCGCATATTCTTAAAAGAATTTGTCGATGTGCTGGACAAGTGCGAGCTCTACGAGGACTATACTCCCGGCAATGCGTACGATTTTGATGCCGGGCATCTCAAGGGCGAACTCAAAAAAGAGGAGGAGGCGGTGATGGTGGTCAGGTTCTAAAACCCGCCAAACCTCAAAAAGACAATGTTTTACATTCCAACAGCTCACCCTTCCTGCATGCGCCGGCCAAATCTCCTGTTCATCCTTGCTGCAGTCCTGCTGTGCGCACTCATCCCCGCATCAGGAGCTGTGTCCCTCACGCTCAATGCCTCAGAGAATGAGGCGCATATCGGTGATGCGATCACCCTCAGCGGTTCAGTGACAGGAATCAAAACCATTGCAGTGTACCTCTTTGTGATCGGACCTGACCTCGATAACCGCGGCGTGACGCTTGACAACCTCAACATCCCTGCCGGCCACGGGTTGTTCACCACCGCTCCGGTGCATCTCGAAAATGGCACATGGTCTTATACCTGGGACACCGCAGTCATCCTCGGGAAACTCAAGCCCGGTACCTATACCGTATATGTCGTCAGTTCACCGGTCGACCGTCTGCGTTTTGTCAAAGGCGAGTATACCACGACAGAGATTGTATTCCTTCCCTCTGAAGAACCAACCAATGAAGTCCCGCTCGAACCTGCGCTGCCGGTTGTTGCACTGGTTATTACGGGTGTATTTTTGCCGGGATATGGCGGGATGCGAAAACAGAGATAAAAAAAGAAAAATCGTTTACCTATTTTTTGTCAAGCCCATTTGTCGAATCGGATTATTTTGATTGGAGCTGCTGTTCATCAAAAGAAGTGGAAAATCAGGATCCAGCCATAATTTCATTGATGGGGGCTGGTGTCCCCATACCCCCAAATATGATAAACGCCGCCGCCCCCGAAGGGGCGCCGCCGCGGCGACTCGATTGCTTTTTTTGGCTCCGTAGAAAACATCGTTTTAACGACAATTGATAGCATTAAGAATGAAGTGGGGGGACAGTACCTGTCTCCCCTAACCGTCCCGGCGCTTTGAGATGGTGCCGTATCACCTCTTCGAGGTTATCGTATTCGGGGGGAGCCACAGTGGCAGGGGGTGAAACCCCCCGTGAGCGTTCGGGTTTTTAAGGATTTCTACAGAGCTCTTTTTTTTAAAAGATCCGGGTGAATAAAAAACAGTTTTTCAATTGCAGTTACCAAAAATCGCATTGCCCGGCGAGGACCAAAACGAGGCGGCCGAGCGACCCCATTTGGGGTGAGAAACATCACAATAAAAAAATCAAATATTCCCGTTTAATGAAGAGCAAAAAGAGTGAATGGGATTTCCGGATATATCCCTGACAATTACTTCCTGCCGTGCTGCCTGCGAACCCTCACGGATTCAGCATGGGCATGAAGGCCTTCTGCATCCGCAATGGTCTCAACAATATCGCCAATGGTCTCAAGGCCGTCACGGTCGATCATCTCAACCGATGCCGTCTTGCAGAAATGATTCACATCGAGTCCCGAGTAGGTCTTTGCATACCCTGCAGTCGGGAGTACATGGTTGGTCCCCACGGCGTAGTCACCACAGGCAACAGCCGAGTACCGCCCGACAAAGATTGCTCCTGCATTCTTCACTTTCGTGACAACGGATAAGGGGTCAGCGACCTGTATAGAGAGGTGTTCCGGGGCTACGGCATCCGATGCAAGAATTGCTTCTTCCATCGTGCTGACAACAACATACCCGGAGTTCCTGAGCGACTGCTCGATGATCTCCCTCCGCGGAGCACCTTTTGTCATTGCTTCTACTTCGCGGCCCACTTTTGCCGGCAGGGACTTGTCGGTGGTGATCAGGATACAGGCAGCATTGGGATCGTGCTCGGACTGGGCAAGGATATCTGCAGCAACAATGCGGGGGTCAGCGGTCTCATCGGCGATAATTCCTATCTCGCTGGGGCCTGCCGGGAAATCGATCTCCACCTTTTCCCGGAGCATCATCTTTGCAAGCGTCACGTACACGTTGCCAGGCCCGACAATCTTCTGCACGGGCCTGATGGATTCGGTGCCCAGTGCCATTGCGGCAACTGCCTGTGCACCACCGGCATTATAGATCTCGGTAACCCCGGCGATGTCCAGAGCAACAAGGGTTAAGGGCCTGATGGGGGGCGGGGAGCAGGCACAGATCTCCTTTACCCCTGCGACACGGGCCGGCACCGCACACATGAGGGCTGATGACGGGTAGGCAGCCCGGCCGCCGGGGATATAGAGTCCCACACGATTCAGGGGTGTAGTCTTGACGCCGAGCACGATCCCCGGTTCCATCTCCTGCAGCCAGAGATCCCGTGGTTTCTGGAGTTCGTGGAAGCGCTCGATGCGGGCATGCGCCTCGATCAGGCTCTCGATGATCTGCGCATCGACCTTTTCATAGGCATCCTCGCGCTCGTCATCCGACACCGCAATGTCGGTCAGCACACAGTGCTTCTTTGCAAGATCAATAAGTGCAGCATCCCCTTCGTTCTGCACGCGGCCGATAATCTCTGTTACGGTGGCGCGAACATCTTCGAGGCTCGACTGCCTTCCCGCTATCCACGCATCGATCTCCACTGCCTTCCACATAGTGCCAAGATTTTCGGCAGGAAAGGTTGTTAAGGTTTCGTCAGGTTTTAAGAAATGGGGGTGATGAAGGGATTTTTAAAAAGAACAGGACAGGGCATTTAAGATTCCTGCGGATCTGCGGCGTATGATGAAAAAACTGGCACAGGAATGAGGGTGTATCGATTTTTTTCAATTTTAAAAGAAAGAAAAAAATGGCTCTGGAGAAATGCTAAAAAAAGTTTGACGCTCTTCTTGGGTTCCGGCGCTTTACGCCTCCACCCCCGCCGCGTGGTCATCCCCCCTATTGAGATAGGACCACAGAAGGTTAGTGAAAAATCCGCTGGAAAAAGGGAAGAATGAAAAACAGGGGTCAAGGGGATGTTCCCCTTGGGCTGCCTCCCCCTCTGGGGGAGAGAGGGGGTCATCCTCATAACCGGTGGGGAATATAAGCGAATTGTTGGAGAAAATAGGATTTCTGCAGAGCAAAAAAATAGATGTTTTAATAATCGCCCATACCGGGCGGCATTCAGCCCATACCACCCATGCCGCCGGGGGGCATACCGCCGGCAGGCCCGGATGCCTTGGATGATGCAATGACATCGTCTATGCGGAGGATCATGACTGCCGCTTCTGCCGCGCTGGAGATGGCCTGTGTCTTCACCCGCAGCGGCTCCACGACTCCTGCCTTGAGCATGTCCGCAGGTTTTCCGGCATCCACATCAAGGCCAAAGCTCTTCTTCCCCGCTTCGTGGGCAGCCCGGAGGTCGACTAACATATCAATGGGGTCAAGCCCGGCATTCTCGGCAAGCACGCGGGGGATGATCTCCATTGCGCTTGCAAACGCTTCGATGGCAAGCTGGCCGCGGCCGCCGACAGTTGCGGCATACTCGCGGAGCCTTAACGAGAGTTCTATCTCAGGAGCTCCTCCACCGGGAACAATCTTTTTCCCCGCAACAACGACGCTGACTACCATGAGGGCGTCATGGATGGCCCGTTCGAGTTCGTCGACCACGTGTTCAGTCCCGCCACGGACGATGATGGAGACAGCTTTTGGGTTTTTGCACTTCGAGACATAGATCATCTCGTCGTTCGAGACCGTTTTCTCCTCGACAAGGCCGGCCGTGCCAAGATCTTTTGCCGTGATCGTATCCACGTTGTTGACGATATTCCCCCCCGTTGCACGGGCGATGTTCTCGATATCGCTCTTTTTTACCCTGCGGACAGCAAGGATGCCGGCTTTTGCAAGGTAGTGCTGCGCAACATCGTCGATGCCTTTCTGGCAGAAGAGGACGTTTGCCTTGCTCCTGATAACCTTGTCCACCATCGTGTGGACCATCTGCTCTTCTCCATCGAGGAAAGCCTGTGCCTGCCCGGGCGTGGAAATGTTGATCTTCGCATTCACTTCGGTCTTTTTGAACTCGAGCGCCGCATTGAGGAGCAGAATGTTCGCGTTCTTGACGGACTTGGGCATGCTCGGGTGCGCACGCTCCTTGTCTATGACCATACCTTCGATGAGGGCCGAGTCATCCAACGAGCCGCCGACCTTCTTCTCAACGTTGATGTGAGAGAGGTCTGCGGTTCCATCAGTATCGGTGACGAACGTGACTGCCTTGACGATGATGTCGCAGAGATGATCTTTCGCTACATCTGAGTTCTTGCCGGTGAGTGCAGTCTCCGCAATCTTCTTGAGCATCGCGGTATCGGTCGGCTTTACCGTGATGGCGTACGCATCGAGCAACACGAGCGCCTTTGCCGCTGCCATCCGGTAACCCTCGGCGATACTGGTCGGGTGGACCTTCTGGGCGAGAAGCCCTTCGGCGTTCTTTAAGAGTTCGCCTGCAATGATTACGGCAGTTGTCGTACCATCGCCGACTTCAGCATCCTGCGTCTTTGCGATCTCAACCATCATCTTTGCGGCAGGGTGCTCAATATCCATCTCCTTTAAGATAGTGACCCCGTCGTTGGTGATGGTGATATCACCCATGCCATCGATAAGCATCTTATCCATGCCTTTGGGGCCAAGGGTCGACTGGACTGCGGCGGCAACTGCCCGTGCAGCAGCGAAATTATTGGTCTGGGCTTCCTCTCCCCGGCTTCGCGTTGCTCCTTCCCTGAGAATGATTATGGGTTGTCCCCCAAGTTGTTGTGACATTGTGTACCTCGGTTAGATTATTCCATCATTATCATTTTACCGGTGCCCTTAATTATTCCTGCATGATTGCCGGTTGGCCCTTTTTT
>Ga0315281_10003938_pt1 | contig 21656 bp, 30 predicted proteins | sample YL17G07_0_MG_FD_204540 | JGI IMG/M metagenome (GOLD analysis project Ga0315281, IMG submission 204540) | Sediment microbial communities from Yellowstone Lake, YNP, Wyoming, USA - YL17G07_0 | ecosystem: Environmental > Aquatic > Freshwater > Lake > Sediment | place: USA: Wyoming | collected... | reverse complement strand
AAGGTGGCGGCACTTAAAAGTATTCAAAAGGGAGTGCAGTAATCATGGCTAATAACATGTTCGATGCGATGATTGAATATCACAAAGCACTTGCCGAACCAATGATAAAAAACCTGCGAGATGAATTGTTCATTAAAATAGACTCACTCATCTCGCAAGTTGGACCACTAGAACGACGAATCAATGTCTTAGAGGCGGGCCAGCGGAAAGCTCTTTGGGGGTGGGGAGTTTACTTCACCACGACAAGCATTCTTATCGGAACTGGGTTGAATTGGCTTATTCGCAAACTCCGGTTCGTCAGTTAAAGGCGTAGTCTGTTCCCACCGTAATGTAAGACAATGTTGTGGAATCTCCCAAATCAAACCCGCACGGTAAGCATCACTATAATCTCGAAATAATTGATGGAGATTATCAAGTACCGTAAAAGGTATTAATCTCTGTTCACCATTTCGATTCCATATAAACGCACTCTTTATGTCGCGAACAATACCATAATCCAGTTTATCAGTATCTAGCATAATCATACGCATGTAATCACCTTGTACTTTCTGTTGATCTCATCACAGATCACAGTGAATGCCCAACATTTATTTATAGTCTCTACGTATACCCTCCATCCGAAAAATGCGGGGTCTTTGATTACGTTCCAATTGCCCTCATCAATAGCTCGCTCACATGCTCGTGTAGGAGCATATTGGCGAACCAGGGCGATCACCCCTTCATCAGTACGTATGGGTTTCACCAATTAATTCTCCAGGTCCAAGGACCAAAATGAAAATCTATCGCGTCAATGCCCCACCCAAAACCAAAAAGCCAACTAGTCCAGAATCGAGTAAATGTAAAACGCATACTACCTTACTTTGGTACATTGACATTCACAGTCACAGGTTGAGTTATGGGTACGCTACGAACCTCCATAATCTTATTTGCTCCAGCACTGAACAGATTGGCTAGAGGTAAAGCTCGAAGAATTTGTTGACCAACAGCAAACATTGTTCCTCCGCCAAAACCTTTAAGTAACATGCCAGCAAGTCCAATACTCACCCACCCTAATCCAACTACCAAACAAAGCCAGAAGATTAATTGGCGAGTCTTATAACCCAACCAATGGTCACGTTCGGCTTCCAAATCGTGAACTAGAGTGAAATTTGATCGACCTAAAGCTTCAACTTGTTTGGTTACACTGGCGTATGCTATTTCAGTATCTGCTAACTCTAACAACAAGTCAGTCAAACTATCGTTCGCTCCGGTCAACTCTGTCTTACCAATGGGATCAGCATGGGGGGTAGCACGCTGGACGTGAGCTTTGGCATCCGTAGCGTCGCCTTCAATCCTGGTAAGTCCCTGGCCTATCACTGGGAGATCAGTAACAGGCAAAGGACTGTTAATAGGACTACACCCACAAGCAAGAAAGATCATTACCGCCACCGCTAACCACGCCAATCCAATCCAGAAAATCGTTTCAACTAATGTTTTCATTTGAATTTCCTTTTGTTATACTTTTCTCCCGTTCCCATTGGCATAATAAAATGTTGGGGTATGCCATCCAAGACTACACCTGCACTTAGCATACTTTTAATTTGATTCTTTTGTCCATAGGCAAAAGCAATCTGCTTATCATCCACACCACAACCAACATCCATACCAAAGATTCTGCGTTGAGGATTAGCCCTCCATTTAATTCCCGCTGCTGAATGAATGTGACCCTGCACCACACTCATCAAGAGTTTTTGCATGGAAGTAAAGGCGGGATGAATCCCGCTACTGCCCATACCGTGAAAATAGTAAACGTCGTCAATGATGTGTTCATCCCGCCAATCCCAATTAGATGTTCCCCATAATTCACGATAATCTTTCAAACAGTTTGAAGGTATATTTACAGATTCTGCCAATCGCATAATTCTGGCGTCGTGATTTCCTATACATACTGTGGCAATCGGGAAAGCCTTCACCCATATTTGCACAGCTTCTTGAGCCGCCTCATATTCGTCTATAGGTCCTTTCGCCCCCGGATGTTTTGTATGGAAGGAAACAGAATGCCAGTCTACAACATCCCCAATAAATACCACGGTGTTGCACTTGTGTTTGGTGTATAAATCCTTACAAAATGAGAGATACCCCGGATGTACGGCGGGTAGATGGATATCACCTATCACCAAAACTTTTGCCATTGATTTTCCTTTTATCCGACAAGAAAACGGCTGATAGCGCGACTTAACTCACCGTAGTTTATAGATCGAAGAAATGAACCGTTCTCGGCATATATTTTCAATCCTAACCATCGGGCCAAACAAAATTCTGCTGATGCCCCTATAGAATTTTCCCAACCAGGTAACATAACAATAGCCCCACCTTTCTGGTGAGCAATAAAATAAAGAGCGAAGAAGTCACGATAAACAAATGGTTTTGGATCAATAGTTTGTTCCAGCGGTATAGTCTCAGTATACCCACTATTGCGGTCGATATCCGCCGGACTAATGACGTTATAACCCATTTTTACGAAGGTGCTACAGGCGGAATCGAAAGCGGGAAAATTGGATTTTTCATATCCCCGCATTGGTCCAGCAATATAGACCCAAGATGCGTCCTTATCTGAATAAGTTGTGCTTTTTGCAATAGCGGTAGCAATAGTCGAATTACAACCGAGTTTAACCAAAGCATCATAAACGTATTGACCTTTCCAATTGAATGTCCAAACCGGTGTAATTGGTTCATTTTTAATTATTCCCATCTTAATTCTACCCATTATACTGGTGTCGAAGCCATCAACTTCTAACTTATGCGTAGATGGAATCGCGGCGGAACATTTCGGAAGGTAGTTTTTTGGATCATCCCCATTCTTAATGGAGTCCATTATGTGTTGCCGAACTTCTTTTTGTCCCTTTTCTTGTTCCATCTTCGCTTCATGTTCATATGGATCATCTGATGCGACAAATAATTCTGGTCGTTGTTGATCTCGCCGTAATTTCGGGTGTGGATATTTCAATGTTGTGTCCCCTTCTATTTCCTCTTGTAGTAGGGCTAAAGCTCGCCACGCGCATTTAGCGGAATGACGTAAACCATCGTCGTCGATTACACCCCGCTCAACTAGATGACGAGCGATACAATCCGCGTGGTCGGAGGATTTTTCCCGCGCCCAGTGCATTTCCTCACCGGGGTTGTGTTGTTGATTGCCAATATAACTTACGTGGGCGACTTCCGCGATAGCATCGGGGAAGTAATCCAATACACCACGAGTAATCGGCCGCTCTTTTCGTTCATTCTTGTCTGTTGGTAATCGTGTCACTTAATCCTCCACGAGAATCCATAACTACGGATGGCTGATTGTCGAATACCTGCAATCAATTTAGTGTTTGCCTCGTTAGTTAGTATAAGCCATTTTTCTTGATGAATAAACCTCCCACCTGTTTTAAGTGGAAATTCCATTGGATTGGTTCCATCATTGAAATTTACCCATGCCACGAGCACTTTTTCTCTAGTTTGTTTTTTCATCTTTTTTATCCTCTGTTGTTGGTAAATTCCACGTATATGCTCCTCCTGCACCAAAACCTTGACGTACTTTGTCTATATTTAAAGCTACGGATGCACGGCCAATAGTAGACCAGCTAAAACCAGCCTGATGACCCTCTTTTTCGATATCTGCGGCTCGCATTGGTCCATTAGAAAGTATGCCTTTCAACCAATCCGCCGCTTCAGATGATTTGGGTTTACGGGCGATCTCTTGTTCTCGTTTAACTTCGTCATCTGCCGTACCATCAATCGGCTTATTTTCCCATTCGATCCATGTTTCTTGTCTCTCGCCCCGAAAATTGAAGGCCCAACCCTTCGGTCGTTTTACCGCATTGATTTTAACAGGAAGAAATTTACGCCTATCTTCATTGTCTGGATCGGCAACTAAAAGCCACACAGTGCGGCTCACACCAACATAACCTATCGACCCGTGGACTACATCCGCCGCTCGATTGCTGCCTGCTTTACGTCGATGATGGACGGCAACTATGGTTCGTTTGTACTTCTCAGCTAATGCGTTAATCGGTTGTAAGATGTTACGAATCGCTATATTACTTTTTTCGTCAACATCCCCTTCTGCATAATCAGTAATCGGATCAACGATAACTAAGTTACACTGAGGATTATTGATTAATTCCTCTTCCATCAAATCCAGATCAACGATGCGAAAATTACGCGGTTTATCTGCTCCGTCGCGGCAAGGTACGTATACATTGCCGCCATAAATCACTCTTGTATCGTCACCGCCTGCCGCTTTGAAGCGCGGTAGAAGCATCTGTGTTTTAGAATCCTCGTTAGCTAGAATTAACACGTCGCCTTGTTTGCACGGTGAACCGTCTGGCCAGGGTTTGCCTAGGGTGACGCGGGCGGCGAAGTCACCTTCCACCATGATTGACTTACCTTCGTTCGGGTAACCGACGATAAGATTTAAAGCTCCCGCCTGAAGTCTGTCCTGCCAAAGCCACTCAATAGGCTCGATCTCTAAGTCGCACCCCCGTATAGTTTCCCAGCGTTTGCGGGGGATGACTGGCGATTGGGCGGGGGTTGCTATGATCTTATCCAGTTGTTCTCGCGTACCGCCCATTTGCACAAAATCGTAAACATCACCCCCATCTGAAAGGTTGGGGATCGTCACGATCTTGACTTGAGCTGGCGGATTGAGAGCGGTCAAGATACGAACAACACGTGCCGCATATTCTTTGCCGGGTTTGTCATTGTCGGGCAGGATATATACTATTCGTCCCGCGAGCGGTGTCCAATCTGTCTTGCCGGGAGATTGTGCCCCTTGACAGGAAGTTGTGGCATTGACATAACCCAAACTTACTGCGGCATCAACGGCTTTTTCGCCCTCACAGACAATAATAGGTTCGTCGGAATTGACTATAATTGTTGGCAGATTATAGAGCGGACACCGTGAATCTATCCCACCCCAACGCCAATCTATACCCACTTTAGTTAATTGTCGGTAAGTTTTCTTCCCTTCTGAATTCTCAAAACGAATAACACACAATATTTCATTACCATCTCTATCATGGTAGAACCACCTAGCAACTTCCCTCAATCTCACTCCGGTAATTAATTCATCCAGAGTTTGAATCGGTATCTTTAAACCTTTTTTGAGTAGGGTATTAAGATTTATAATCACTCTTGCGGGTAGTTTGGCGATTGATCCGTCTTTTTTTGGGGGGGAAATTTCCTTCGCGACGGGCAATTTCTCAACTGAAGGATCATCCCGCGATAATAGATTATCCGCTTTTGCAAAAGCTCGGATTGTTCCAAGATTTACTACATTAGCTTTATTACAATCGAATTCCTGCCACTTTTTTTCGCATTCACCATCTATAAACTTGCAACTCTGTCTTGACCATTCAATCCAAATTGGTAAACCATCTTCCCCCCCGTTAAAAACTTTGTGGATTGCCATACCTATCTTGAGCCAACTATCGCGATCATCCACACGACTAGGTGCAAGTTGGGCCAGCAGTTTTTGGACCGTAGTTGTTAAGATGTTTTGCGGCATTTATAATGGACTGGGTAGGAGTTAAACCTGCGTTCCCCTATCTCATCAAGGGGTCCTATCGTTAGATGACCAGTCCTATGCACCCACTCACGCGGGATGCGTCCATCGGCTCGTTTTACAGTGCGAGCAACACCGGATTAAATTATATTCACGCCCAATCCGCGTAGTTCAAAATTGTCCGATAATTTCAAGCTCCTCAAAGAACTAAATCCCTAATTACAACATCACGAATTTTCGCCCATTCTGTAGGTGTGTATTCCTCTTCCGGTTTATTTCCATCTCCACTAATCTCATTACATGCTGCGATCCACGCGTCATTAATTTCACTATCGTCTGTCTCACCTTTCTTTTCTTGGATATCATTCCACGCATCATCCTTAGTATATCCATCAGTATCCTTATCGGCAATAACTTTACGCTTGGCAGCCATTTCCGCCTGCACTTTGGCGATTTTTTCTTGAGCGCCACTCTTACCGGCGAAAGGTTTTTTGGTGATAGCGACAGGAGTTGAGGTCGTAGGCGCTGCCGGGGTAGGGTTTGTTTTCGCACTCACCGCCTTTGTGGTTTTAGCAAATCGCAATTTGCCATTGAGAACCTTGATTGCGTCTGAATCAAGAGACTTGAGCTGTTGTGATGGCTCCGCATCAATATGGTCAATCCAATTAACCTTCAGTTTGGGTTTGCCCTTGTATTCTTCTTCATCAACCCGAAACAGAATTTTTTTCCCCGCCAAATTTTCGAGTTCATCAAAATCTAAACCACTCCAACCCGCGGCTATTTTCAACTGGTCATAATGAAATAACTGAGTTTCAGGAGAAAAATTATCTGTATCCTTAAACAAAATAAGATATCCGATAATAGTCTCCTCAAAACTGGACCAATCAACCCAGCCATCAGTCTCAAGTTTGAAGTGTTCTTTTTCCACCTGATTATCTACAAACTTTTCCTCCGCCGACAATTTCAACACGGCTTGTGGAAAACTACCCGAAGATAGTCCGACGTGAGATTCCAGAATCTCACCACGATACCAACCAGCGCGATCAATCTTAGCCATAGTTCAAAGCTCCTATATTTAGTTAAAGTTCTTCAACGTACCATCCCGAGGACGGATGTTGATAGTCGAAATTTCCGCTAATACAGCGAGGATATTTATCTGTTCAAACAGGTAAACAGCTTCGCCGTCTAGAACGATGCGATATCCATCCAATTGATTTTGTCTGCCCGTTGGACCAAAAGCTTGTCGCATATGCTGGACATATACTCGTTGACCAACCTTGAGATCGAATGTCTCACTCACGCCCCCTGCGGCAGACACAGTGCCAGGACCAACAGCGAGAATTTCACCCTCACAAAAAAGATCATTGTAACCTGGCACAGTGATATTACCGATCTTTTCTTCTTGCTTTTCTAACAATCGTACTAAAATAAATGTATTTCGTGGAATAATCAAACTAGCACCGCCTTTCCGCGAATTATAGTATTTATCATTATGTCTCTTGGCCTAAGAATAATTTCACCGTCTGAATACGCCTCCGCGATATGCGCCTTATAGTTGCGAGCGGCTTCCATTTCATCTTTACCCACCACAATAAGAGGATAACCCGCAACATCGGACACTATTGTCCACAACTTTTTTATCATATCTGTTCCTTTTTTCCAAAAACAAACTGCCAGATACTATCATCTGCGGGTTCGGCAAACGTCACAACCGGTGGAAGTTTACCCTGCATCCGGTTCTTTGCCACATAGTACAATTCTTTTTCTGTATAAATCATCCTTTCTGTTGACCCACTGACTTTACCTCTTGCGGCTTTTTTGTTGGTTTTAGCCACGCTCACAGGTGGATGACCGATGCGAAAAACGTGATCTACCCACTCAATAAACTCTGTGCGAACACTATATGACTTACCTGCCGCAAGTTTTGGCCCATCTTGCAAGTAGTCCGTGCCTTCAAGATTAGCGACGGTGGTTTGACTCTGTTGCGCCAAGAGCAAAATATTCGTACCCTGCCGTACCAATGGTTCCATGTCGGAGATCAGCAGCCGCATAGCGTCAAGTAGATGTTTATACCCCTTACCATAACCGTAATCCTCAATGTTCGAGGCGGTCTGCCCTTGATCCGTTTTTACATGCTCAAAGATATACGCCTCAGCCCACTTTTCAACGAATGTAATTGTATCCACAACAAGAGTATCATTCGGTTTAAACAATTCCCACTGCCGTAAGGCATCCCGTACATCTTGGAACGTCTGAACACCTCCAATCGCCTGTATTGGTTTATGCGTCACCGGATTAATAATCATGCGCCCGCCATCATCTGCACCAATGAAAACAGCTCCGGGAGCCATACTGGCAAGCGTAGTCTTGCCCATGCCAGACTCAGAGTAAATCAGGATTTTTGTACCCTGGCCCTCATCAGTCCACGGCTTGATGTTGAATGTTTTGGCTTTTTGTGGCTGTCGTACTGGTTGCATTACTCTTGGCGGTAGAATTGGTGGTTTGAGCATGTTCTTTCCTGAATATCCTTTCAAAATTTTCCCCGTATTTTTTCCAATCGCATGGTCTGTAAAGACCCCCCTTACCAGCTTCATTACTCATCGGCAACCACCTCGTTTTGTTTCATATCAACTAACCGACGCTTAAATCCATCAGGCGTTGTCTTATCATCGCATACAGTAGCAGCTCGACAACCATAACAAATGGGTATATATTCACATCGGTAGGTAGCTCGACAATGGTTTTCGTTTTCAAACCAGCATTTATTTTTTTCAAACATCTTCATAGCTTGATAGATGTTGTACAATTCACTTTCAAACCGCTTCAACTCATCATCAGTGCGGACAATCTCTCGTCGCTGGAAATAGAAATCGGAACGAGATTGAATATCAGCCAGGAGTCGAGCACCGAACATTTCTACAGTCTCACGGATGGCAAAACCTTTTTTACCTTGTTCGGTTTCACATACATCGGATTTATTTACCCACACGGAATTATCCGCGACATTTACCTCAAACTTCTGTCCAAAATATTCACCAGTCCTAATAAATTCAGCGGTATCTTTTTGAGTAAGCATCGCGGGTTTGATCGTGGGCCGATGCCACACATCATAAAGAGTTGTACCTATAGTCGCACCGCCAATTCGTGATGCTTCGCTAAACTCTATGCCAAAAGCACTGTAAATGTCATTGCCTTCAAGTTCTACTGAATCGTGGAATGCCAAAGCATACATGCTAATTTGCGTATCTTTCTGACTCTTATCCCAATAGTCGCTATCACTGGCAATGGAGCGAACAGTGCTTTTACGTTCCATAGTGCCAATCATGTTTTTCCATTTAACAATGTGGTCGATCTTACCAACTCGCATAACTTCGGTAGTAGGCAGATAACAGTTGAGGTTAGGTACGCGAAGGGGTAATTCAAATGGAATCTCACTGGCCAGTACCTCAATCAGATCATTTTGATAATACCATAGATATCCAATGAAACTGGTCAAGAGAATCTGCCGCTCTAACATCCATTCTTGCTTTGTCTTGTTGGCGGGTTTACCTGCGTATTGCTTATTTAGATGTTCAATAACACATTCAAGAGCACGTTCCGACGTACAATATTCTCCGATCCACTGAGAACCCTTACTTCCACCAATTGATTGGTCGCTGATCTTCTGCCAATTTCCAGCCAAAGCAGAAGCATAAATCTCATGTAACGTATGCCAATTAGTTCCAACTCGCTGACTCTCAGTATCTTCAATAGGACGTAAGCCCTCTCGGTACTTGAGACGGAAAGCTTGTGGACAATTCTTTAGTGTAGCGATGCTTGAAGCGGAAAGGTGATACATTATACCTCAATAAGTTGGCTAATAAATTTTAATAGCAGCCTCGCAGAATTTTTAATTTCTGGATGATATATCATCTCTTGTTGTAATTTCTCTACGATCTCTTCAGTCATTACAACAGGCTTTTTCAAATCCACTAAAGTCTGTCGCACCAAATCAGTTATTGTCATTTATTTTCCATTGGTTTAAACCAGTAACCTAATCCATGATGTTCTTGTATCAATTCTTTATGCCCCGGAATTTCCCAAAAAAAACATGCCATATCCGGGAAAGATATAACGTCGTGGAACATGACTACTCCACCGGGACGCACGTGCGGCTCCCAAGCGGTGAAGTCAACCCTGAGATTCTCGTAATCGTGGATAGCGTCAATGTGTAGGAGATCAATCGGTATTTTCCACTCTTGTGCGGCTTTACGACTATCACCTACAATTAGTTGAGTATTAGGAAATTCCGGCAAATGGGATTTAACCCACACCTCTGCATCGCTGTGAAGAGCGGATGGACCATACCAGTCGATTCCCATCACCAAAGTTAATGGCCAATCTTTTGCAAAGTGGAAGAATGAATATCCGTAGTCAACGCCAATTTCAACAATAATGCGCGGATCAAATCCATCCGGTAAATACTTCTTGTATTTAGTTTCCAATCCCTTCCACGCCGACGGTTTATTAAACACATCTGTTTGCATATGTCCTTTTCTATATTTCTTCCACAAATTCACATTTAAAAAACTGACATAAGCACGCAATGTCATCTTTCAATTGTGAATTAATATCATCTACGGCATTATCAGCACACCAACTACTATCATTATAGTGAAATTGAATGTCTTGCTTATTCCAAAAATGCGGAACTTCAACCTCCACATTGAAAATATATCGCAGACGAACTTTTTCGTAAACGTCACACAATCATATGTATGCTTTTGTCCGATTTTTTGATTACAATAAAGGCATTCAGCAGATTTTCCATTGGGACGAATTCCATCATCATCGAATGTAACAATCGGGGGATCGTAAGCTATTGTTTTCATTTACAACTTCATTCCAGAGAATTCGGGCGATGTCCAATTCCAAGAATAACTTAAATCACAGATGCGGCGTACTAATTTATCCACAGCTTCTTTAAGACACGTCTCAGAATTACTATCTGTTTTAGTGTCTTTGTAGTTAGGAAATACTGTCCAAAATCTCACATTATCCATCAAGTGCTTCAACTCATAATCAATTTCAATCATTGGTCATTCCTAAAAATCGGGGTTTACGCTTTCCGCCTTTATTGCCAACGGGAGACTGGTCTATCGTGCGAAGGTAATGGGCAATCAATAGGGCGTCGAGTCTGCCGTCAAGAATTCCTCCGCGCGGTCCTACAACTAAATGCCCACTTGTTGGATAACATCGGTCGAATAATTCGCAACCAACTATACTATGTGGATCATCCTGTTTGCCAGGCAAGCCAAAATAAGGTTTCCATCGCTGTGGGCTAAGGTGAACAACATCGTAACCTTTGGCCTTGAGCCAGCCGTCAATCTGTCCAGTCTGTAGGCCAAAGCGAAAAGCGAAGTCCGGCACATCGTGTGGTCTACCCTGATTCCATTCGAGGGCGATTTTCACATGCTTATTATAGAGATCACCGAAGATAATTGCCCACTCACTTAAATCAATACCCCGATTTTGTTCTGGGGGCATATCCCAGACTTTTATAATCGTTCCCTCATCTGAGATAAAGCCAATAGCTCCCTTACGACCGGGGTCAATTCCGATGTAGTTCATGTTGCCTCGACTTTCACTTCGGCCAAACACCGATATCCTAAGTCTACCTGTGATTGCCTGATATCGAATCCATAGCCGCTTCGTCCCCACTTCTCAGCAACACAAACCGTAGTATCTGATCCGCTGAAAGGATCAATCACAATCCCACCGGGTGGGCAAAATGAGCGGATGAAAAACTCCGCAAGACATCTCTGCCCATCTTGTGTACGATTGCTCATTACCCCGCCAGGCGGATAACCACACGGTTTACCCATTGCTACATTGTCAGACCACGGTAACTTTCCACTATTGGTTGCACACACGATGAATTCATAATCGTTCCGCAGCCAATCAGGACCACCACTACCAGGAATTCCAACACGATGAAACACGGGAGGTTTACGGAGGCGCACGCCAGCTCTATGTAAATCGGCCGTTAGCAAAGCCGGTGTCGCGGACCAACGGAAATCGCGGGTTTTACCCTCGACTACCCATACTACAAGTCCCTTGCAAATACGTAGCGATTCCAGAAATCGGTCTTTAGCCCAAGCAACCCAATATTCTCCGCGTGTAGAAAACTGTATGTCGTATGTTCTCGCATCTTCATAAGGTGGGAAGTAAAATACCAGATCGGCGAACCGATTGGATATTGGTAAATCCAGGGCATCCGCAATATTAAATTGATGGGTCATATTTAATGTTCGCCATACCTATCCGCGATCTTACCTTCTGCCGAGAGTGGCAAGTCTTTTGCCCATATGGGGGGCGCACTTAAACTAAAGAGGGACGCTTGTAACGCGTGTTGGGTTTGAGTTTCGGGTATAACCGATACTAATTCGTCGTGAACAGTCAAGGCAACGTGGATGCCAGCAGCTTCCAATCGTAACCATGATTCTGCAAGTATGTCCCTCGCGATAGCCTGTACCACATTTTCTGTCAGCGAACCGCCCCAGGTATACTCCCATTTATTATGCAAATCGTTCCACACTTCAATACCATTATTCACTAGTCTTACTTTATGGTAATAAAGCATTCGCCCACTAGGTAAGGTAATCTGTACATGGCATTCTTTTGTACCAGAAAAGGCTAAATTTCGCAACTTGCCGGGTCTACCCCAATGGGCAGTAAATCTAAAGGCATCTTCGATATCTTGCCAGAATAGGGTAATCATTGGGTTAGTTTTGCGGTAGCTATCAACTATCCGCCGAGCCATTCCGTCGGTCAATTCTAAATTGAATGGTGGGGTGGCGGCGTAGATTTTCATTTGCTCCGCACCCATACCATAGCCACAGCCGAGTACGCCCACTTTGCCGAAGCCACGGGCTTCTTTCATTTCCTCATAATCTAGTTCCCCGTCTTTGGCTTTTCTTACAGTTTTCCCCAATACCTTCGAGGCGAGGGCCGAATATGCGTCAATGTTCTGCCTGAATTGTTCCACCAAATCATCTTGCCCGGCAAGCCAGGCAAGCACGCGAGCCTCAATCTGAGCAGCATCCGCAATGACGAGCTTATATCCTTCGGGAGCGATAATGAGTTTGCGTATTCCGTTGATGAGGTAGTTGTCACCTTTGCCTCCGAGATTTTGTGGGTTAATTTTTTCCCCACCACTCCAACGCCCGGTATGTGCTCCATAGTATTTAAGAGCAATGGGAAGTTTACCTTTTGCCGCTATCGCTTGAAACTGCATATTATCAATACGAGATATATGCAATGGCCAACTCTTAACTGATAAACGAGCTTTAATTAGGTTTCTCACCCGTTCATTATAGTGAGTCAATAACTTTTTTCGACCCTCATCCCCTTTGGCTAAAGCCAGCAGCATACCCTTCTTGCCTGTTTTCATGTAATTAAGAGGGGATTCCCCAGCATCCTCTAGAGCTTTAGTCATAAGCCTATCAAAACTTATCGTCCCAGAAATTTCTTTTTGCGATGCGCTCACCGCCTCTAAATCTGCATTCATCTCCCCCCGTATTTGCCGTTCTAGAATCTCTGCTTTGATTGAATCAAATTCCAACTGTGGTTTTGTGAATAGCTCTAATGTTCGCTGCATTAGCGGCAATTCCACGTGAGGATTAGACAATCGAGGCAAGAGCAATGTAAAAACTTCCCATGTACGGGCGATATCGTTCTCACAATAGCGAGCTAGATTTACCCAGATAGGGGCGGTCGAAGCGGATGGAGCAATTCGTATGGGCGGTTTGTTATTCTTCTGTCGCACGAATCGAAACTTGGCGGATAACCCGGCAAATTCTTTCGTATCTCCCTTGTCTTTCAACCCCCATTGTTTGCAAAGATCGGCTAACCCGTGTTTGGAACGCGCACACCAATGACGAGCAAGGGATAAGGTGTCAATGATATAGGGCGGATAAATACCATAACGGTAAGCGAGTATACCCGCATCAAAAATTGCATTCTGCACCACAACAGTGCAACGCTCCAAATTTTGCCCGTACAAATCCTGTAAAGTAACTATCATCCCTAAATTATGGGACCAAAATTTGCTTCCCTGTTCGTATTCTTTGAATGGATAATCCGCCTTCATCGTCAATAAACCAACGCCCAATATCTCAAACCGTTTATCTTGTATGTATTCAATAGTGGACAGTCTTTTTGGCCCCATCGAATACTCAGTATCATAGTACGTCTCAAAATCCAAGACAATCACTGTTTTGGGATAATCGGCTTGCTGCAATACCTCCGTCCACATCTTTAGTGTGGGGATTACAATTGGTAGTGGGGGCAAAGATTTAGGTAATGGAGGCGGGGGTTTTGTCATAAATTAAGCCGGATCATTTCCATTATCGGGGTGTAGCATCTCAAACCCATCTTCCAAACGCTGACAAAAAGAACGCGCTATTCGCGTTGAAGATCGGCGACTTTCACGCAATGCTGATCTGCGATTATTCAATTCCATTTCCTGAATACCCGCCCAAATTTGAGTGGCCTTTGTGTCCTTTGGGTTATGCCCTTGTTGCTTTGCACTACTCCAGTTACATGTTCCAGATTTCATTGCTTACCTATACGGGTTTAATTAACCTTACCCTATTTCAGACGAAAAGCAAACAAAATACCCGGATTGCCCGGATTGCTCGTCCGATAACACCCAATAGCGGTCGGTTATTATTGGAAGGCTAATGCGCCACGTCTGAAGGTCCGCCGCACGCGCTTTGGTTTAACGTGATTTGCTTCAAGCTGACAAGCCCGCTCATAAGCCAGTCCAATGGGCAGGCGGACCACTTGTCGGCAACCGGCGAGACGGAAGCAAATACTTAGCGGTTCTAGTCCCACCACTATTGCCCGGCCCGCGTATTCGCGCTCTGACTCACGCCAAATAGGCTTGCCCACTTTAGATACCTTAATCGGCGACATTTTTTACCTCTATTAAACCCATTTCGCGGATGCACGCTTCCCTATCTTCTTTGCTGTAAGTATACATCAAATTTGCGCCACACCGATGAACTCTCATCGCTCTGCGGTCGATGCCTCTAAAAGTTTTAGCTATTCCTCTATCCAACACTTTTTCGTTTTTGTAGGTCCACCAATAACGCTGCACGATTATCTCCTATTCGTCTCTTACGCCAATGCGTATATTTTTGCGGCAAGCATTCTCAAATCGCTCACGGTCAAACCGTTCGCTATCTTGACTAAACACATAACCTAGTTCGGCAATGGTAAGCTGAAGTACTACGTCGGCTGCTTGCTGCCGGTCTGGTGTGTCCAGGTTGCGCCCGCATTGCACAGCACGATTGATTGCTCCCGCAATCATAACATAATCTCTACGCGTCATTTTCATACCTCTGAGTTAAGTTTACTACGTTGCATCAAACACGGGGAAGGATTCATCAGAATTTCGGACCCATTTATTGATACAACAGGCGTGATATAATACGATACCAACGCACTTAGTTTGTGAGAATTGTCTTCCGATAGTGCTAATGATTCGTTCCACTGTATGGCCAAGACAAATTAAATCATCAAGAATGATATAGTTCCACGTCACCCCGTTCGGCAAACTGGTTTCGATTTCATAAGACGAATGGCTGGTTTCATCTTTGCGTACTACCACTAAAGGTTTTTTCATTGTTACCGATACGACTGGACCAACTAATAATCCACTTAATCCGGATATCGCTATCGCATCAAATTGTTGGTTGTTCAATACTTTAGCTATCTGACGAGTGACTCTAGTAAGGCTAGAAGGATCAAGTACTTTTCGCAAATAGCTTGCACAGGATATCATGTTACCTCTCGCTACTTTGCAATGTGCTGAGCAAATGCCTCGTCCAGGTCCCGTAGTTCTTGATCCTCCATATCGCCAAATGATTCCCCATATAAGCAACGATTGTTTGTTTGCTGGTGGTCGTCGTATACTCGATGCTCTGGAGCATCTGCCCATTTGCTTAGCCAGGCTTGAGTAGTTAAAGGGGCGTAAATCAGCGACTCACGATAACCAGAGTTACTATACCACACGCCGCTATCCCATTCCCCCATATTTTGATTAACGATAGATACTCGCCCACGATAATCCATCATCGCAAATTTGTTGGAAGGACCGATAACCTTACCTAATTTATACTTCCATCTTCTACTCATCAATTTATCTACCGGCAATCCCGATAGATATTCGCGAATAAACCACACTGTGTCCGAAATATCTTCACCAACAGGGATAGCTGCAGGTAATATCCCATTATGCACTAATGCTACGGTGTCAGGTATAACGTCATGCGGATGCGTATTGCTCGTTGTCCGACTGCCGTGCGTTGCCCAACGGAAGTGTAAAACGAATGGTGATAGTCCACCGTAAACAGCATAGTCCGCACCATATGCTTGCAGTAACCCCCTGAGCCTAAAGAATGGCTTACGCACAATCAGTTTACCCCCGGTGGCAAACATATACCCCGCCCCATCGTGATTGCCACGCCAACAATTGCGGAGCGTGGCGTCAGGTATTTTGCCCACACCTTTCGGTTGTACTATCATTATGCACATTAGTGGTTTCCTCTTTCGTTAAACCCCGTCACCCACGCAATCAACTGTAGAGCAATCTGCTCATTTTCCAACACTTGGTTTGCGTGGGAGCGCAAGTATCTCAGATAATCAGCGTGCGTCATTTGTGGCAACTTACTACGTTTAACGAAAGCGATTAGTGATCGGATAAACGCCAAATTACGCAGGAACGCCTGCGCATCCAGAGTACCGCGAAAAATGCGAAATTCAATTGTAGTGGTGGGGCGAATATTAATCGCCCGATATCGGTCATCGCCCAATTTGCGCTTAATTTTGCGCAATATATTGGTCCGACAAGACTCATCAACCTGCGCCCACTGTCGCAGGAGGCTTGGCAATCGTCGCGACATGTAGATGATGAACGCTTGATTACGTTTAAAAAACTCTACCAACTTCAAGATATCTAATTCACTGAGCGCTTTGCGGCTAACGTGAATGTGCATACCGCATGTTTTGGTGTTATAGGATTTGTAATCTGCCGATTTCAACCGTTTCATCCAGGTTAGATCAGCTGCTAACCAATATCGCCACGTGGCCGGATGGGAGACTATTTCAAAGCCGTTGTCCAAACTACCATCATGTTTACAGTAATACAATTCACTCAAATTTGCAGTTTCCACGCCTTCATCTGTTTCCCCTCCATAATCTACCTCTAATTCAATCCCAAAATATAAGGTATCTTCATGTTTTTCTTCACAATCGACAACGTGGAATTCAGACTCTGGCTTATAATCATAGTCATGGATAAGGCGAATATTTTCGTTTTCTTCTTCACATACTATTTCATCATAGCATGATGAACAAAACGCATTGCACCGGTAACTATACACATCATTTTGGTGAATGATATTCCCACACTCTTCGCAGTTAGTGTAGTTATCTGTGCAGTCTTGACAAATGCGCTCATTATGAGAGTTATAGTAACTGGTCATATCGTCGGCAAATCGAGTGTTGCAATCAGCACACACAAAAGTGTGTATTTCACAATAAGGCAACAACTGTCGATTGGTACGACGATAGCTATCGTATGCCCTGACATAACTGGTTGAATCGAAAGCACGAAAATGAGCAGAACATGTCTCACACGATATCCGACAGTTGGGGCAAACATGCTCGCCGGCGAACACAATACTATCCCCCGGATTAAAAGACCGCCCACAGTCCGCGCAGGGGATAAGCCCGTCTACTGTAGGTGGGGGGCCGAATCCGCCGGGGCCATTGGGCGGGCCGAGTGCACCGCCTGCGGGGCCGCCGGGGCCGCTGGGGGCGAGATCACCGGGGCCGCCGGCGGGACCGCCGGGACCGCTGGGTGGAGGCACCAATTGTGAAGGAATTTGCAACGGCACAATCTCTTTCCTATCAGTGTTGCGGTATCCGCCGCCTCACCAGGGCGGTGGAAATCGAAACACTAAATCAATCGAACAAGATGCCCATAGGTGGCATGAAACGCCGCACCCTCTGCGGTCGTATTCCACCAATGGCCGCCCGAAAAAACTTGCCACTGCGACACGTGCTCTCCTAGTCAATGATGGCTAGTAATGACGGATGAGCTACGGCATCCTCCAAGGTACGTCGTGCCAAGCATTCCGCTGCCCCCAGGGACTCCGCCTCAAGCTTCACTTCGATAAATCGAAGCAACCCCGTGATGGGGTTTGTAAATACCATTTTCACCACATAAATTTCCACGGTCACTCTCTTTTCTCTGCTAGTGTTGCAGCAACCGCGCTCCTGGTGGAGCGCAGTAACGGAAACACTAATCGACAAGCTTGGCGATTACCGCGGCAAGTTTGCGGGTGTTGCCCGCCGCCCGCACCTCCCCAGCAGTGAACAGCTCAATTGCCCGCTGCGTTAGAGCAGGTGCCAGCAGTTTAAGTAGTTCATTCAACGTCTTGATTCCAATCTTAGCTAGCAATTCGTTCAACGTCATATAATCTCCAACAAAGGCATCCACAACAAACATCACGACACATTGTCGTAAGTAAACCCCCGTGCCGCTTGCGAGCAGAAGCACGAGGGCGGGAGGGAAGGGAGAGAGAGAGAGAACACTACATCAATATACACCATGTTCCAAAAAAGGCAAACGGACCGTAAAGATATCTACGTCGGAAAAATCCTCCGACCACCAGTCGCCCTGTCATGCACACATGATACATGATGAATATCAGTGTGTCAAGTCGGGTGCAAAGATTGCAGTGATACAGTAAGACTCATATGTGGCGATCTGCCACACGGTCAAATTGTCGTAAGTAATATCCCTGTGTGGCAGAGCAACATATAGGTGAGGCGATCTGCCACATGGACTAAGTAGTGGACTAACCACAAGAATCTGATAAATTACACTTGTAATCAGTTTAGAATTGACCCTGTTTTCCCTATACATACATTATAAAGAACTACATGTACTAAATATATATATAATAAGTACTTCTGGAATTATTATATATATGAATTCTATGGTGGATGAATTACATGAGAGGGCCGTGAATTACATGATCATGGAATTCACATGGAATTCAGGGGTAATAACTCCAGAAGCTCTTGATTTTACTAGACTTAGTCCATGGAATGTCACGTATATCTTTATATATAGGGGATTGGCCTGAAAATGAGGGTGCGTGGCGCCGGATTCGGGGGTCCTGTGTGAGCAGCCTCACACCTGGCTTTGGTTCACCCTGGCTCCGGTTCACTTTGGCTGTCACGTCAACGCAGACGCATCCCTCTAGCTCAGAGGTACTTTGGTATGGTTTGAGGGGAGATCGTGTGTCTGCGTCGCTGTGGCGGGCAGTAAGGACGGGTGTAGTGTTATGGTTATCAGTCCTATTAGCTGCTAGTCGTCAATTCGTGGTCCATTGGTTGTGGTTCGCAACATGGGTGTACAACCCATAGATATAGACTTATAATATATATTATGTTAAGCTTATGTGTTCATTCACGCATGGCAAGGCATGTATTATGGGACATACCCCGGTCCCACCCTTTGACTTTGGGTCCCATCCGCGTGGGTCCTTCTCTTATCGCCTCCCGACTGTGTGTAAAAATTGGACTAGTACTATTCTAGTCCTATTATAAAAATATATTTGACAGGTAGCGATTTATGTGGTAAGGTTAATTAAACCGGAGGCCGTATTTTCCGCTGTGTGAAAGCCACGTCTCAAGGAGAACTGACGTTTTCGAGGGTTATGCTTTCCCCGTCAATACGACTTTCGGTTTTTATTCTTATTCCTATTCCTATTTTTTCAAAGAGACTGGAGTTGTGCAAACGTGAATAGCTGGGATAAATTTCTCGAGGACCTGGGCAAAGAAGTTAATGATATCTCTGTCCGGGATTTATTGCAGATGTATGAGTCTTTTCTCACTGATGAGTGGTGGGCTAACGTGCCAGAGGATGAAGAGAGTGAGGATGAAGGAGAACTGACGGAGGACGAGAAAATATCCGTCGATGGTTTTGTGTTTATACCTTACACATTGAGGGAGAATTGAAGCTTGTGCGGTCAAGGGACAGCGATTATAAAGCATTCCTGTAAAGTTCGTTCGGATATTGATTATGTTTTCAGTCCTGATAAACTCTCGTGACGACAACAAATATCAACAAGTCAAGAGTGCTTACGAACAAGTACTCGCGGGGGAAAATTGGGAACTTATCCGTATTCCGGATGCTAAATCAATGGCGGAGGGATATAATCGAGGATTTAGGTCCGCACATGGAGAGATTGTTATTCTCTCCCATGACGATGCGGCTCCCCTTCGTCCCTGTGTGGGATCAAAAATACGCTCCCACGTGCAAAAATTTGATATCATTGGTGGGGCGGGAGCTGATAAACTGGTTGGTCCACAGTGGTTCACGGCGGGACTTAACCACGTTTTTGGCCAAGTTCTCAATATCGCTCCTCCCCAGGTAGACATTGGATTGGGGTTTCAGTTTCAAGGCGATAAGTGCATCATCGCTGGTGTACGACCGGGTAGCGTACCCTCTAAACATTTTCTTCATCCCGGTATGACGGTGACTCATATCTATGATAAGGCGATTACATCTCCTGCCGATCTCTCTGCCGCAATACAAGAAGCTATTAGTAAAGGTGGTAAAAACCTTCGATTGACGACTAATGGCCAAAAAGATCATCTATACCTCCAATATCCCGATGGGTTCAAGCCCGTACAAATCTACAATTTGTCGGTCTTTGGAGTTCCCGGTAGGGTAGTGGGTGGTATTCATGTCTTGGATGGATTCTGGCTTGCGTGTAAACGTGGAGTCTTGGAAAAACACCCCTTCGATGAAGTTATGTGTGATTCGTTCCACATGTACGATGTGGACTGGTCCTATCGAGCGTGGCAAAAGGGATTTAAACTCGGGGTTGCTTGTGATCTTAATCTTGGTCATGCCTCCACGGGAGGTTATAATGATCCAAAGTGGAAAATTGCCGCTGATAAATGGTTGATTGAATATGGACCTAAACTGGAAGTTCACAAACCATATTCTTACGTCCTGACTTCCGCTTTTTATGAGAGTATGCCACAAGCCTTGGTTGCGATGGACGAAATTGTAGCGCATACCGAAAGGTGTAAATGAACCTTAGTTCTACTGCTGTAAATGCCGGTGAGATTATGGCCGATAGTACCTGTGCTATTGCCCATACTTTTAGCCTTTCTTAGAGGAATGATTAGATGTCAACGACTCCAGCAGAAGCTTATCATAAATGGTTTTATGATTCTCATGGATGGTCAAAAGGCGCTTGGTGTGGAAATCAAGTTCTCAAGAGTCCGACCGACCTGATTCTTCTGCAAGAGATTATCTATACCAATAAACCACAAATTATTGTGGAGACTGGAACTTGGTGTGGGGGTTCAGCATTGTTTATGGCTATGGTATTAGATCAGTTAGGTGAGGGGTGGATAATTTCCATAGATACGTCGGATACATTAAATCGCCCCACACACCCTCGTATTCAATACCTGAAAGGTGATAGTAGTTTCCAAGATGTTGGTGAGTATGCGCAACATATGGAAGCGGGTATTGCTCGCACGATGGTGGTACTTGACTCAGATCATCATTATCCTCATGTACTTAAAGAGTTGCAGTTATGGGCACCCAAGGTAACAAGAGGACAGTATCTTGTGGTTGAGGATACAAACTTGAATGGACATCCTGTGCAACCGGGATGGGGGAAGGGGCCGGGGGAGGCTGCACAGGATTTTTTTAATACTTCAAAAGATTTTAAAAAGGATACCGAACTGTTAAAGAAATATGGGTTTTCCTTTAATAGTTGGTATCAACGTGTGTCTTAATGGTGGGTGATTGCGATGTATCGAGATTTTGAACCAACGTGGCGGAATTCCGTTGTTTCCTTCCTGCGAGAGTGGGGATTAAACATCTGCATTGTTAGTATCTTTATGACCGCCGGTATTTTAGCCGGGATTGTAGTAAGTCGCGTGTGTCCTGTCTCGATTGTTAATACCACCACTATCCTAAACGAACAACCTGATGTAATTGTAGAGGTTGTTGATCCGTCACTGGAACGCTACGCGGAAATGT
>Ga0315281_10003937_pt1 | contig 21657 bp, 17 predicted proteins | sample YL17G07_0_MG_FD_204540 | JGI IMG/M metagenome (GOLD analysis project Ga0315281, IMG submission 204540) | Sediment microbial communities from Yellowstone Lake, YNP, Wyoming, USA - YL17G07_0 | ecosystem: Environmental > Aquatic > Freshwater > Lake > Sediment | place: USA: Wyoming | collected... | reverse complement strand
GACACCAGGTTCTTACCGCGCTGGCCTTGCGACACGGGTGTGCGCCGAAGTCCTTTGGGCAGGCCGTTGTCTCACCCTCAAAACGAAACCCTCACGGCAAACTGCCATGCTCGCGGAATCCCCTGGGCGAAACTGCCTGAACCGAAACCGGCCCGGTTGGGACGGTTGGCCTTTGTTGTGCCGTTCGTGGATCCTACGCCACCGCTCAGCGCCCAACTCAGAGTGTTGCCCGGAAGATCGTAGTTGGCCACATTGAAGAGATTGAAGACTTCGACAACCGGTTCGATGATGATTCGTTCCCGCCACAGCTTAAATGGTCGGGAAATGCGCAGATCTGTGGTGATAAACGAATCGAGCATCACTTGATCGGCGGGCGCTAGCGGTATGGGGTTTCCACCATTCACCACCGCGCCCAGCGCTTTCAGTTGGGCAGGAGTGAATAGGCCCGCGTCAATCAGGGCCTGCGCGGCGGGGGTGAATGTCCCCACCACATTATTGTTGAAGCTCGAGATGAGCTGGTTCAACTCCGCAGGGTTGGCAACATCTCGCCCAAACGAGCCGGGCTTCGTGCCCGGTAGGAGCCCCCCCCCCCGCCATCGCCGTCGAAATCCGTGAATAGAATCTCCTCGGGGCCACCGCTTACCGGCGGAACAGCGAGGATCTGCGACAACGCGCTATTGACCCGCCAAATGCTGTTTAGCCGGAAGCCCGCAGGGATGGTGAACAAGCTGGCAATGCTGAGCATGTGTGTGCGGTCAAGGGTGGTGGGGCCGTAAGAGCTCATCACGTCGTCGTTAGACCACTGAGTAGCCAACGCATCAGCACTTTGCGAGTCGCCACACGTAGCGGCATATCGCGAAAGCGAGTAGGATGCCAGCAGGCTCCAATCCCTAACGGCCGAGCCCAAGTTGGGCAAGGCCCCGCGCACTTGCACCTGCAAGGCCTTGTAACCCGACTTCCCTTGCGTTCCATCGATTCTCATAGAGTTGAAATTCGGGTTCACGCCGGGAAAGGCGCAGGGGTTCGGGATCCCGGGCAAGGCGGATTCGCACCTGCCCAGTCCAAAGGCACCGTAGTCGCTGATTGTGGCACCGGCGGCAATGGCGCAGTCCACCCCGCCTTGGCCCGGCGGACAACCCAGGGCGCCCTGTAAGCCCTCCATCACTGCGAGCGCATTGGGTATGCTCAGCGTATCGGCGGCGCCTATACGGTTGAAGTCCCGTCCCAGCAGGCTGTGGAGGCCGCGTTGGTAGAGGTAGTCCACTGAAAGGACCAACCCCGGTCGCAATTCGCGCTGGATGCCTACATTGAGGTGGAAGCTGTACGGGGTGGTGAAGGCTTGATCGTACACACCAGCATACCCGGCGCTCAGGTTTCGCTCGAAGGTGGTGGGGCCGGAGGGGAAATTGGCGGTGGCGGCCTGGGATGCAGCCTGGTACGCATCACTGGCGGCGAGGACCGCATCAATCAGGCCGGGAGTGTTGGCCGGCAGTCCGCTGATGCTCTGCCCGCCGCAGCAGGTGCCATCCCAGATGATCGCTCCACTTCTGGGATCTAGTAGAGGCTGGAGGGGCGGCAAGGCGATGTTGTTGGTGACCCCCGGAGGAATGAAATTCGGTCGGTCTAAGCTACTAATAGTGAAGAGGTTGGGCGCGTAGAAGAAGCCCGAACCGCCACGCAGAATCCACTTTCCACCACCAGTAGGATCCCATGCCATGCCCAATTGTGGGGCGAAGTTGTTCTTGTCGAGGTGCGTGCGTCGCGAAAGCCCCGATATGAACTCATCGAGCAGGGCAGGCTTGGCGAGGTCGTGATTGTTCTGGCCGGGCTCGTAAACGTAGCGCAGGCCGTAATTGAGAGTGAAGCGCGGCGACGGCCGCCAAGTGTCAGCGAGGTACCAGTGGAAGCGATTGTTCTTGAAGCCGCCGTAAGGGAAGCCCAGGGTAGGAATCTCACTGTCCCACCCTAAACCGTTGCCGACCACGGAACGAAGGACAGGATAATTCAATGGGTCAGTCGGATCTCGCCCGCTAGCTTCCACTTCCTCCTGCGTGGAGTCGGTCACGAGCAGGTGAATATTGGGGGCGTTGAAAAACGGCGAAAAATAGTTCATGCGGACGACGTTGAGATTCGCTCCCCACCGTACCGAGTGCCGGCCGAAGGCCAGCGCGCCATCGTAGCGAACCTGGTGGTTGTCCTGCAGAACCCTCATCGGAACATTCATGTTGGGACCTAAAAAGGGGATACCGAGCTGGCCGCCAAACCAAAAGGTGATATCTCGACCGCCGGGATCGAGCGTCCGTGGCAGCCCGGCGATCTGGTCGCGGGCGTCCGCGAGGTGATTGTTGAAATCCAGGTAGCCGTAGCGGAAGGAGTGAACGAAGCGCCCGGTCGAGACGTCAAGTCCTGCAGCCGTCTGATTGGTGATGTTCTGGTTGGTAAAGGGCATAAGTGTTGTTCCACCTAAGCTTATTCCTCCGCTCGCCACGCCGGCGTTCCAGTCGTGGTTGAAGCGAAAGAAAGCCCGCAGGCTCGGGGTCACGTTCCAATCGGCGCGTAAAGTGACCATTCGTTGGTCGAAGGGAATCCCCCACGTATTGGTGAATTGAGGAAAAGGCGGGATGTTGGTGGCCACGGCACTGTCCTGGTTGTTCCGTTCGTAATTGACAAACCAGAAGAGCTTGTCGCGAACGAAGGGGCCACCTGCATTGAATCCGATCTGTTCACGGTCAAAAGGCGATGACTCCTGACCAATGCGCGCGGCCAGGGCAGCATTGCGCAGGAAGAAGAAGGCATCGCCGTGCACGGCATTCGAACCACTCTTGGTGACGATGTTGACCGCACCGGTCTCCGTAAGGTCCGAGGAAACATCGAGCGAGGAACGGCTGATCTGAAACTCCCGAATGGCGTCCTGGGAGATGTTGAGCGTCGTGGTGCCCACAGTCTCATCGGAGACGTCGATACCATCGAGCGTCACACGCGTGGTGCGCCCCGTGCTGCCGCCGATCGAAAGGCCCACATATTGACTCTTGGTGGGGTCGAAGTTACCGCCGTCTTGAATCTGGACGCCCGGCTCCATTTGCCCAAGGTCAAGGAAGTTGCGACCATTCAGGGGTAGATTACGAATCAGGTCGGTGGTCACCACACCCTCTATGCTCGTTTGCACTGGGTTGACGGCAACCGCCTGCGCCTCGACGTTCACAATCTCGGTTCTCTTGCCCAGTTCGAGATGAACGTCTGCGGGCGTTACCCGGCCGACTTCCACCTTAAGCTCGTGAACCGCTGTCTTGAAGCCCTCGGCTTCCACTCTTACTTCATATTCACCAGGAGGCAAGCTGGAGGCTGTGTAAGCACCGGCTGTCGTTGTCTTCAGCTTGAGCGCGCCTTGCGTCGCACGACTCGAGACGGTGACCTCCACGTGGGGAACGACGGACCCGCTCGGATCGGTCACCAAGCCCGTGATTGTGCCTGTCGGTTGTTGCGCGTGGAGAAATCCGCAGAGGAGGGAAAGAGACTCCGCAATCAAAACTGTTATCAGAAAGCGTCTCATGGTTGCCCGGACCCCCTGTTGTGGACTCTCGGGAGGAGGCACGGCGGCTTAGCGGGGTGGCTGATGGAGAGGCCCTGCGCCAGCGGCCACTGCGCCGATTGCCCCTCACCGCCGAACGTTAGGACTCAGCCTACACGATGGGCTGCTTATAACGAATAACAACCACTAAGTCAAGCGGACCACACACTTCATCGTCCTCGTAGCAAGGCGTACTGCCCGCAGAGGAGAATCTGGGGATGCCTTGGGCTACCAAGGGTACTGGAGGCCCCGCACTTCCAGGGCCCCCTGCGCCGGATGAATTTCCCGCCGTAGAACGGTAGATAGTAGACGGCAGGTCGTATATGGGGGAAGGACGCCGCAAACCCGACGGCGGCGTCCATTGAGCGCCGCCACGTGGCGTGAGAGCCGGGCGGCGGCGCCCGCAAGACACCGCAACGACTGACCGCTCAATTCGAGAGGGGATCCAGTGCGGTTGCCGGCGCGCTTACGGGCGGGCCGCGACGAGTGCGGGGCTGGTGGCAGGGATTTCCTCGCGTTGCTTCAGCCAGGTGCCAAGCAGCCAGACGTTGCCGGTGGGCGCCATATGGATGTAGAACCAGCGCGACCCGTTCTCCACATCGTAGAACCCCTTGCGATGCGGGTCAGGGTAGGCATGAGCTCCGCCGGCGAGAAGCCCACGGAGTTTCTCGATAACATCCGCGGAATGGTTCCGCAGGTCTTCAATTCTGGTGTTTCCGTTCAGTCTGAGTATCATGGCGCCTCCTTCCCCACCCAACTTGCACCTGTTGCTATATACGTGTCCGGGGGCGGGAAAGTTTCTCAATCTGGATTCATTTTCTCTCTCCAACGTATATTCCCGCCTATCCAGCCCCCGTGGGCAGAGAACTTTATGAAACTGCCTGCCAATCCCTTACTTGCTTGCTTCTTTAGACGACGAAACCCCAAAAAGGTAACGGGCTGACCGGATTTTTCTTTCGTCGGCTGGCTTATTTCGAACGACTCGATTAGAGTTGGGCTTTCAGCGATGATTGCGAGTCGAAAATAAGAATCCGACCGCTTTGATAAGCAATCGAAACTTGATTAGGGGGCACTTATGTTGCGAGCTTGGATGGTTTTCGGTCTGACAGGTTTGCTCGTTGCTGCGGGATTGGCGATTGGAAGTGGGAGCAAGATGGTCCCCTCGCCCCCGGCTACGCAGACCATTTCGCTCGCGGATTTGGAAGACAAGGTCCGCGGCGGCTGGGCGGGGCAGATGATTGGGGTGACCTACGGCGCGCCCACGGAATTCCGCTTCATGCAAAGAATCAATGAGCGGCCGCGTCACTGGAAACCGGAAGAACTGAAGGGCGCGCTCGACCAGGACGATCTCTACGTCGAGATGACCTTTGCCGGGGTGATGGACCGCGCCGGGCTCGACGCGACGACCGAACAATACGGCGAAGCTTTCAAGGATTCCAAGTACCAACTCTGGCACGCCAATCTCGCCGCGCGCAGATTGCTGCGCCGCGGAGTGAAGGCTCCGGCCTCCGGAAATCCCACGCACAACCTCCATGCCAACGACATCGACTTTCAGATCGAGTCGGATTTCATCGGCCTCATGTGTCCCGGCCTGCCGCGCGCCGCGCAACACTACGCCGAGCGCGTCGGCCACGTGATGAATTACGGCGACGGCGTGTACGGCGGCGTCTTCTTTGGCGGCATGTACGCCGCGGCATTCTTCGAGAAAGACCCGCGCAGGCTGGTCGAAGCGGGCGTTGCGGCGATCCCTCAGGGCAGCGTTTACGCCCAGGTGATTCGCGACGTCCTAAAGTGGTCGGCGGAGAATCCCGACTGGAAGAAGAGCTGGCAGATGATCGAGGACAAGTGGGACAAAGACGATCCCTGCCCCGACGGCGCGCTGCGCCCGTTCAACATCGATGCGGCGCTGAACGGCGCCTACGTGGCGCTGGGGCTCCTCTACGGAAAGGGCGATTTCGAGAAGACCATGGAGGTTTCGATGCGCGCCGGCCAGGACAGTGACTGCAATCCTTCGAGCGCCGCAGGCATTCTTGGCGTGATACTGGGCTACAAAAACATTCCCGCAAAGTGGACCGCGCCGCTTGCCTCCATCGCTGACAGGAAGTTCTCCTACACCGACTACTCCTTCAATTCGATTGTCGAGAGCACGATCAAGCGCGCCAAGCACATTATCGAGCAGGAAGGCGGGAAGGTGACAGCAGAGAGTTGCGAGATTCCCGTACAGGCGTCGGCGGGATTGACGCTGGAACAGTTCGCGCCCGGCAAGGTCGTCGAGCGGATCGCGCCGAGTGACGCGCGCTGGAAATGGCAGGACGCCTGGAAAAAATCCGGCGGCAAAAGGGCAACCATGCGCTCGAAGAAAGCAGGCGCGGAAGCCACGGTAACGTTCGACGGCACTGGCGCCATGCTCGTGGGGACACTCGACCGAAATCGGGGAACTGCGGACCTTTATCTCGACGGAACGTTAGTAACCAAGATCGACGGCTACAATGACGACGGCAAGCGCGACGGCGAAGGTCTGTGGGGTAAATTTGACTTGCCGTCCGGCCCGCATACCGTCCGCGTGGTCGTGAAAGGCGAGCCCTACCCCGGCTCGAAAGGTACTTGGATCTATATTGAGGATTTGGTCGTGTTTCGCCGTTAGCGCGATCCGGCCAGGCCAGAATAGCTGCGCCGCGGCGAAGCAGTCCCTTGGCGCGCTATTCCCCGCCTAATTTCAGCACGACGCCGAACGAAAGTGAGAGATTGTTGGCAGGTATGGGGACAAAGATCAGGCCAAAAGCTCCCGTTCCTGTACCGCCAAGGCTAAGGTCGTTGACTCGCATTCGCACGTAGTCAGCTTGAATCATACGCAGGGCCAATCTTTTGTGAACCGCCACGTCCAGGCCGCCGCCGAACGTGCCGGCGAAGTTCGTCTTGATTAACCCCGCGCCTGTGATGCGGTCCTGGGATACTCCGAACAGGGCGTGAGCCCAGGGAGTCAGCCTTGCCAGTCGAAATGCCACCCTCGGCCCGGCTTGAAAGAGGTAATAGCTGTCGTCGATTGGTGGCACGGGAAAGTGGCCGTAGTGGCCGCTGAAGCTTGCTTCGAGTCCGAAGTTCCGGTGAAAGTTTCCCGTTAGCCCGCTGTTCCATCCCTTGGGCATGTTTCTGTGCGACCGGTCGACCACCAGGTTAAGAGTAGCCCCCCGCGATCTCAACCCGCGGGTAGGTCCTCTGCCCTTGGGCGGGGAGGGAAGCGAGTAATGCAATCGCGATGACCAGAAGAGCTGTTTTCATAATGCCCCCGAATCGGCATGTCCTTAGTAGTGGTGCGCGCGACCTCCAACGAGTGTCGAGACCGCAGACGGACGCGAGGGCAACGGGGCGTTGTTTACTTGGGTATATTATCACTCTAGGTAAAGTGTTTCAACTGCAAACAGAAAAAATCACGCAAGGTGGGTCAGACATCGTTTTTCGACGATTGCCAATGAATGGAACCTCAATCGCGCACGCAGGCTGGCAGGTCACCAACCCTCACCCGTCCGTCGGCTGACGGGCACCCTCTCCCCAAGGGAGAGGGCTGGGCTCGCACAATTTGGCGGACCATCAGACTGTTTGGAACACAAGTCTGGTTTATGCCGCCGGCGGGTGGTCGAGGATCGCCTCCGCTTTCGCATCGTAGTAAAAGCGCTTGCCCTCCCAGTACGAACGCGCGGCCATGATGCAGGCTACGGAATGAGCGTAGCCGTGCTCGACGGTCGCGTGGGTCTGCTTGCGACTGCGCAGGCATTCAAACCAATTGGTCATGTGAGAGAGGTCTTCGTCGCCGATGCCTGTGGGCGGGAGCTTGTCGTCGCCGGGAAGCGTGATGTATTTCCAGGCGCGTTTCTCGTAGGCGTTGGGATCGTTCTCGTGCACACCCTTCTCTTCCACCCACTTCCATCGCGGACTCCCTTCGCCGCCGATGTTCACGAGGGTTTGTTTCTTCCCCATGATACGGCTGAAGCTGTCGGAATCGTTCCCGAAGCTGGTCGCAAAGCTCACCAGAAAGCCCTGCGGATAGTCGAGCAGCGTCTGGAAGGTGTCCGGGTTTTCGCGGCCGTCTTGCCACGCGAAGACCCCGCCGTGCGCGGCGACCGAGCGCGGGCAACCCTCGCCTAGAAAGTAGTGCACCAGGTCGATCCCGTGGCTCAGCCATTGGTCGGAAATGCCGCTGGAGAAGTCCTTGTAGAGTCGGAATTCGAAGTAGAGCTGCGGATCGAACGGCCGGTAGGGTTTGGTCATCAGCCACTTGCGCCAGTCCGTATCCTCTTCGCGGATCTGCTTGACCTCCGGCCGGCCACGCCAGCGCGGGCCGTGGTAGTTCCACACAATCTCCACTTTGCTGACGTCGCCGAGCGCACCCGTGCGGATGTACTCGCGCGTGGCGATCTGGTAAGGTTCGCTGCGATGTTGGGTGCCGATCTGCACGATGAGGTTCCGCTTCTTGACCTCGTCGCGCGCCGCCTTCACCTCCTCGAGCGCGTTTCCCATGGGCTTCTCGCAGTAGGCGTCCTTGCCCGCGTCCGCCACCATTTTTAATACGGGCGAGTGCGAGTGCTCAGGGGTGGATACAAAAACGGCATCGACGTCTTTCAGCGCCAACAAATCTTCCGGCTGCTGGAAAGCCCTCGGAGCTCGGCCATAGTATTTTTGATTGGCCTCCCCGGCGCGTTCGCGGTTGACTTTCCACAGATCGCAAACCGCAGTCATCTCGACGTTGAACTGATCTTTGAGCCGCGACGCCATGAAATCGAGTTCGCGCCCCCGGTTGCCCACGCCGATGTGCCCGAGCGAGATGCGGTCGTTGGCCCCCAGGATACGGCCGTAGGAAAGCGCGGTCGTTCCTATCGCCGCACCAGCGGCGAGCTTCGCGCTCTGGTTCAGGAATGATCTCCGGTCAATCTTCGATGGTGAATCGGTTTCGCTCATTCTCCCCTCCGGTCTTGAGTGCGTGTTGGGTTGTTGTCGCCAGGTTCTCAAATTCTACGCTCTGCGCGGGCAATTTCCCGCTAATTCTCGGGAATGTGCCGGGCACGATTCCCGCTCCTTCTTTCACGGTGATGATCTGGTTGATGGGGGCGTTCGAGAGTTTGTCCACGGTGCCTCTCAGCCAGGTGATCTCCAAGGATTCAATGGTCTTGCGCCGGCCGAGGCCGAAATGGACGCGCGAGTCGTGCGCGGACATGTAACTCATCCCGCCCTTGGCCTGTTCGGTTTGGGTCATCCCCTCGGAGACCAGTTTCAGGACCGCCCCGGTTCCGTCGCGGGCTGACTTCGTGCCCACCAGCTTCACCGTCAGCCAATGGTTGGCGTTGCCGCCATCGTTGCGTAGGAGTTCGGGGAAATCACCGCGGTTCATAACCGCCACATCGAGGTCGCCGTCGTTGTCGAAATCGCCCACCGCCAGGCCGCGTCCCACCGTCGGCCGCATAAAGTCGGGGCCCAGTTGATCGGAGACCTTCTCAAACTTCCCTTTGCCCAGGTTGCGGAACATCAGTTTGGCTTCCGGATAACTAACCTCACTATGATACATGTGAATATTATCTAGCATAGCTCCATTCGATTGGACGATATCGTTCCAACCGTCGTTGTCGTAATCCAGAAACTTCATGGCGACGCCGCTCAGCATGATGGCCTTGTTGCCGAGGCCCGAGGAGTAGGTGATGTCATCAAAGGTCTCGTCGTGATTGTTGCGATAGAGCCGGTCGAGTTCGAAATCCAGGTGGGTCACGTAAATGTCCAGCCAGCCATCGCCATCCACGTCGGCGGCGTCGGTACCCATGCCCGCCTCGTACTTGCCGTCCTCGCTCGCGGCCACGCCGGAGCTGAACGAGATATCACGGAATGTCCCGTTGTGGTTGTTCAGGAACAGGAAATTCGGCCACGTGTCGTTGGCGATGAAGATGTCGGGCCAGCCGTCCTGGTTGAGGTCGGCCGTAACCACGCCCATGCCTTTGGCCTCCGGGACACCCACCCCGGACTTTTCACTGACATCGGTGAAGGTGCCGTCGCCGTTGCTGTGAAAGAGCTTCAGTTTCGTGCCGCGATAATTGTCGGGGTGGCAGTAGGCGCGATAACCCGGCCGCTTCTCTCCGCACCAGAGGTTGTTCTTGGGTGTCCATTGGATGTAGTTGCAGACTACGAGGTCGAGGTGCCCGTCCTTGTCATAGTCGAACCACCCGGCGCTGGTCGGCCACAGGCCGTCGTCGCCGACCCCCGATTTCGCGGTGAGGTCGGTGAAGGTGCCGTTCCCATTGTTGTGGTAGAGGATGGCACGGCCGTAGCCCATGACGTATAGGTCGGGGTAGCCGTCATTGTCATAGTCGCCGACGGCGACCCCCTGCCCGTAAAGCCCCTCAGCTCCCACGCCGGCTTTCTCCGTCACGTCGGTGAAGGTCCCGTCACCATTATTGCGCCAGAGCGCGGAGCGCAAGGGGCGCGGAGGCGTATACCACTCGGTGCCTGCGGTCTGCACAAAGTACAGGTCCAGTAGCCCGTCCTGGTCGTAGTCAATCCAGCCCAGGCCGGTCCCCATCGTCTCGATGTAGTGCTTCTCCTGGGTGGCGGAGGCGTCCTGCTGAAAGGTGATGCCCGCGGCCTGGCGGATGTCTGTATAACGGACCGGTATCGGCGTCGGAGGGCTTCCACTCGACTGCGCGGCCAGCCTCTCGAAAACTATGCAGGTCAAAGCGCCGGCCGTTAACATCAGGGCCAGCACCGGCCACGCTTTTCCTTGTGCGCGGGTCTTCGAGTCCGGCCGAAAAATCTGCCTCAAGTTGCTCCTTCCTCCTGCGGCGTGGCATTCAATATAGCCTGAACGGGCGGCCATTCTCAATTGCGTCCTGCTTGCCGCGGGATTAGACTTGCCTCCGCAACGCCGCAGCTAACAGGCAAGGCGCGAATGAATCTCTGGAGGTTTTCATGCCATCCCGCCGACGCTTTCTGACCGGCCTGGCTGTGCTGGGAGCCGGGTCATCACCGCGGGCGTTCGCATCCAGGGTACAATCCGGGATCGACTCTCCGCCGCCCGGATTGGAATCGCTGCAGGGCAAAGTCAAGATCACCGACTTGAAGATCACGCCTGTTTCTGCCGGTGCACACACCCCCTATGTTTTCGTGCAGGTCCTGACCGATGCCGGAGTTACGGGGCTGGGCGAGGCCACGTTGGAATACAAGCCGGAAGCCACCATGGGCGCGCTGAAGGACTTGCGTGATTTCCTCGTGGGCAAGGATCCCACGATGATCGAGCATCTTGGCCAGGCGATCTATCGTCTCTCGTTCTATCGGGGCGGGCCAGTGCTCAACTCGGCCATGGGGGGAATCGACATCGCGCTCTGGGACATCAAGGGGAAACTCCTGGGCGAGCCCATCTGGAAACTACTGGGTGGGCCCGTGCGGGAACGGATTCGCGTCTACACCCACTTTGGCGGAAAGACTCCGGCTGAGACGGGCGAGCAGGCCAGAAAACTGGTGGCGGCGGGATTTCGAGCCCTTAAGACGGGGCCGTCCGGGGCTTACGAGATGGTGGAGGGTCCGCGGAAGATCCACCAGATCGTCGAGCACTTGAAGGCCGCGCGTGAGGCGGTGGGCGACGACGTCGATTTGATGTTTGACGCCCACGGCGACCTCTATCCTGCCGTTTCAATTGCGGTGGCCAAGGAATTGGAGCCGCTGCACCTGCTTTGGATTGAAGAACCCGCGCTGCCCGAGAATGCCGAGGCGATGAAAAAGATCGCGGCTGAAACCACCTTGCCTATCGCCACCGGCGAGCGGCTGTTCACGGTCTGGGGTTTTCGGGAGGTTTTGGAAAAGGGCGTCGCGGACATCATTCAGCCCGATGTGGTACACGCCGGGGGCATCACCCAATTGAAGAAAATCGCCGCGCTGGCAGAGGCTTACTATGTTGCCATGGCCCCGCACAACCCGCTGAGCCCCGTGGCGACGGCGGCCTGCCTGCAACTGGATGCTGCCATTCCGAATTTCCTCATTCAGGAAATGGTTCACGGGAATCCCGACCGCGCGTCCCTCGTGACCGCGCCGATCGAAAAGGTCAGCGAAGGGTATGTCGATCTGCCGAAAAAGCCCGGCTTGGGCGTGGATCTGAACGAGGAAGCCATTAAGCGGCTCGGCTACAAGCGCTCGGGATTCCCCGAGGTCTATCGCCAGGACGGCTCGGTGGGCGAGAACTGAGTGGGTGCCTTCTCGATGCCTCCAGATGACAAAGTGGACCCAACTCAGTAGGATAGTGCCCGCCCTGATGGAAAGGGCCCATGCACGCGTGAATTGTTCGCGGCCAACATCGAGCCCGCGACACGAGGAAACTCCGGCGACGCCTTTCGCTCGCCACGCAGCATGATTTGTTAGGATCGTTCAACGGGCCGTGCAGGCCCAAGGAGTCGTTCACTTCAGTTCCGGGAGTGGTTCCTATGCACTATCGTCGGTTCGGTCGGACGGGTTGGATGGTCAGCGAGATCGGTTATGGCATGTGGGGGATGGGAGGCTGGACGGGCTCGAATGACGACGAATCTATGCGCTCCTTGCAGCGCGCCGTGGACTTGGGATGCGACTTCTTCGATACCGCCTGGGGTTACGGCGCCGGCCACAGTGAGGGTCTGCTGGGCCGCCTCGTGCGCGCCAACCCGGGGAAACGGCTTTACACGGCCACCAAGATGCCGCCCAAGAATTTCCAGTGGCCCAGCCGGCGTGAATTTACGCTCGACGATTGCTTCCCGCCGGACCACATCGAGAGGTACGTTCACTTGAGCCTGCAGAATGCCGGCCTGGAGAGTTTTGACCTTGTGCAATTCCACACCTGGGAGGATGCTTGGGTCGAGGACCATCGCTGGGTGAAGGAAATTGAAAACCTGCGGCGCCAGGGCCTTTTTAATTCCGTCGGCATCAGCATCAACCGCTGGGAGCCTTGGAACGGCGTGGAAGCCGTGCGCAGCGGCCTTATCGACGCCGTACAGGTCATCTACAACATCTTCGACCAGAACCCGGAGGACAAACTGTTTCCCGCCTGCAAAGAGATGGACGTGGCGATGATTGCCCGTGTGCCCTTCGACGAAGGCACGCTAACGGGAACTCTTACCAAGGAGAGCAAGTGGGCCGAGGGCGACTGGCGCAACACCTACTTCGTTCCCGAGAATCTCAACGCCTGCGTCGAACGCGCCCAGGCGCTCCGGCCTCTCGTGCCGAAAGGCATGACGATGCCGGAGATGGCGATGCGCTTTGTTCTCGACAATCCTTTGGTGTCGACGGTGATTCCGGGCATGAGGAAGACGGCCCACGTCGAGACCAACCTGGCGGTGAGCGACATGTCGCCCCTCAACCAGGACGTGCACGCGCAACTGAAAGGCCACCGCTGGGACCGCAAGCCGACGAGTTGGTCGCAGTAGGCGTTAGTTACCGGGTCGTCGGAGAAAAAGACTCTGTCTGACCATTTCACGATCACCGTCGGGAGGATATTCGCCATGATGAAGAAATTGAACCTTACTCGGCGCGACTTCTTGAAAGACAGCGCGGCCGGCGTGGCAGTACTGGGCGGAATGGCGCCGGCGCGCGTGCTGGGAGCGAACGAGAGGATTCGCGTCGCGGTGCTCGGCTCGGGCGGCCGTGCCCAGTATGTTATGGAACTCTTCAAGAGGGTTCCCGCGACCCAGTTTGTAGCTGTGTGCGACGTGTATGGCCCGCGCCTCGACGCAGCACTCAAGAGCGCCGGTCCTGACGCCAAGGGGTACGTGGACTATCGCGAGGTCCTCGACCGGAAGGACGTCGACGCCGTGCTCATCGGCAGCCCCGACCACTGGCACAAGCAAATGCTCGTCGACTCCGTGCGCGCCGGGAAAGACGCTTACCTCGAGAAGCCCATCATGCACTCCATCGAGGAAGGCATGGAAATGGTTCGCGCCGTCGCGGAAACCAAGCGCGTCGTCCAGACCGGGACGCAGCAGCGGAGCTGGGAGCATTACATCCTGGGTAAGCACATCATCGATTCCGGCAAACTGGGGAGGATTATCCACATCCACACCTACTGGTATCAAAACTACCTGGAGTGGACTGCCAATCCTGCGCCCATCGACACTTCCCGGCTGGATTGGAAACGGTACTTGGGTAGCGCCCCCGACCAGCCTTTCAGGCCCGAGAAATACAACTTGTGGCGCCATTACTGGGATTTCGGCGGCGGCATCCTTGCCGATCTGCTGACCCACTGGATTGATGTTATCCAATGGTATATGGGCCAGAGCGCGCCCAAGACCGCCACGACGACCGCCGGAACGTATATTTTCAAATGGGAAGCGCCCGACACCGTCACCGCGGCCTACGAATTTCCCGGCGACTTCATGGTGACCTTCACGGGAGCATACAACACCGGCATCGACGACGGCGGCATCGAGTTCCGTGGCAGTCAGGCGACGCTCAAGATCGACCGCGAGCACCTCGCCGTTTACCCGGAGGGTGTCAAGTCGGTCCCGGGAACTCAGGCCCCCGAGCCCGAGATCCTGGTGCGCTCCGAGCGCGATGGGGCCGTGGACCACGTGAAGAACTTCCTCGACTGCGTGCGTAGCCGCAAGACACCCAATGCTTCGATCCAGGTGGGCTTCGAGGCGGCTCGCACATCCTGGATTGGAAATTTGGCCCTCAAACGTGGCGCCAAAGTCGTGTGGGATGCCGCCATGGGGCGGGTGGTCTAGCATGGTTGAGCGGCAGTTGGCGCGCGGACGGTCATCATCCGGCAAACTCCTGGGCCCATGAGCTGCCATCCTGAGGTACACTAGCAACTTCAACATCCACTCCGTTTCTGTACAGGGAGATCACCGTGGCAAAACCGCAGGCGTACCTGCGCTACCTCGAGGCGGCAGGTAAGATTGTTGAACGAATCAGGGAAACTCAATCAGAAAACATCATGGAGGCTGCGAAGATCTGCGTGGACTCCATCGCCGCAGCCGGGTGGGTGCACTTGTTCGGCACGGGCCATTCGCGCATGGCGGTAGAGGAGATGTTCCCGCGTATCGGGAGCTTTGTAGGGTTTCATCCGATTGTGGAACTTTCGCTTACCTACTACCACAACGTCGTGGGCGCGAACGGCCTGCGGCAGGCGCTCTACCTCGAGCGGGTGGAAGGCCTGGGGGAAACTATTCTCAAGAGCTTTCGTTTCGGCCCGCAGGACAGCTTTCTGGTGGTTTCCAGCACCGGCATCAACGCGGTTCCCGTCGAAGTCGCGCTGGGAGCGAAGGCGCGCGGCATGAAGCTGATGGCGATCACCTCGGTCGAGCACGCGCGCTCGACCACCAGCCGCCACAGTTCGGGGAAGCGGCTATTTGAAATCGCCGACCTCGTCATCGACAACTGCACGCCGCCCGGCGACGCGTTGGTGGACATTGACACGGTCCCCTACCGTGTCGGCCCGGGGTCATCGATCGGGGCCATCGCCATCATGAACGCGCTGAAGTGCCAGGTGGCAGAAGGACTCGTGAGCCGCGGCATCACGCCCGACGTCCTGCCCAGCCCGCATGTCGTCGGAGACGAGACGGCGGCAAAGGAATTTGAGCGGGTCCTTCAGGCTTTCCACGATCGCGCGCAGAAACTGTAGTTGTGGCACCGAGTTTGGCGAGGCTGGAACAATGATGAAAAGTGAATGGTGAATTGTGAATGGCAGACAAAAGGGCTTCGGCTTATGTTCTTAATTCATAATTTACAATTCATAATTCACCATTTAATGAAAATATCGGAATTTGCCAAAATAGGGTGATACATGCCGAACAAACTTCTTCCCGTAACCACCGTTGGCAGTTATGCCTGGCCCGGGTGGTTCTATCTGGTCATGGCGGCGGCGGAGCGGGGCGAAATGGGGTCGCAGGATATCGAGGAGGCGCTCAACGACGCGGTTGAGATTTCCCTCCAGGACCAGATCGCGGCAGGAGTCGATTACCTGACGGACGGCGAGATGCGCCGCGTGGATTTCATCGTGAGCTTCCCGAAACGTCTGGGGGGGATTCGCGAGCTGCCGCAGGCGCGGAGGCTTCCGCCCGACGGCCACGACCAGCGGCCCAAGTACGCCGTGGAAGCGGAGCTAACGTGTCCGGAAGGTCTGGGGATCGTCGAGGAATTCCGCTTCCTGCGCCGGCGAACATCGGCGCCCTTGAAAGTGGCGGTTCCCGGTCCGCACACCCTGGCCGGGCGGCTGGTTCCTGACGGGAAGCTGTACAAGACCCGCGAAGAAATTGCCTGGGCATTGTCTGCTGTCGTCCGGTGCGAGCTGGAAGCGCTATCCAAAGTGGGAGCCGACTTCATCCAAATCGACGAGCCCTCGATTGCCTGCTACAAGGAAAACCTTCCGTCATTCATCAACATCTTCAATGAAACTGTGCAGGGCATTGAAGCAAAGATCGCCGTGCACCTCTGCTTTGGCAATTTCCGGGCTCGTCCGATCGGCCTGCGCACCTACGCGCCGCTCTTTCCCGACCTGCTGGATTTGAAAGTGCAGCAGTTTGTCCTGGAGTTTGCCAACCGCGAGATGGCCGAGGCGGATCTGTGGCAGCGCTTTCCGAACGACCGCGAGCTTGCGGCGGGCGTGGTGGACGTCAAGAATCACATCATCGAGCCGGTGGAGACCATCGCTGAGCGGATCCGCCTGATGCTCAAATATGTCCAACCCGAAAAACTCTCCCTTGTCCCCGATTGCGGCTTCAGCCAGACGCCGCGCTTCCTGGCTTTTCCCAAGCTGCGGAATCTCGCCAAGGCGGCCGACGTCGTGCGGTCGGAGTTGCGCGGCGCCTGATACGGATCGCGCTTTTGGGACTGAGGTCAGTAGAAGATCCAGTTCAGGCTGGCCAGCGCCACGGCCACGATTCCCGCGAAAATCCAGGGTATCTTTGAGTCAAAACCTGCTTTCCGCGGTTCGTGAACCAGCCCGGCAAGTTCTTCGAGTGGTTTTCGCCGAGTCACACTGCTGACGGCCGAGGTCACCAAAAAGCATACCGTCCAGGCGCAAATCGCGCCGTAGAAGTTGGCCGTCATGTCACTGCCGTAGGGAATCCAGTGCGACCGGTAAGCCAGGTAATGGAGACCGGCGGCCAGAGTCCCTGATACAAGTCCCGCAAATCCCCCTGCGGGAGTTGCCCAGCGCGTGAACATCCCGAGCAGGAAGGTGGCAAACAGCGGAGCGTTGAAGAAGGAAAAGAGCAGTTGGACGTAGTCCATCAGGTTGTTGAAGCTCAACACGATGAAGGCGGTGGCGATGGAGAGCCCTGTGGCAGCCACGGTGGCCGTGCGCCCCACAATCAGGTAGTGACGGTCTGACCGGCCGCGCGCCAGATAGGCCTGGTAAATATCATATGTCCAGACGGTGTTGAAGGCGGTGATGTTGCCCGCCATTCCCGACATGAAGCTTGCCAGCATCGCCGTGACGCCCAGTCCGAGCAGGCCGTGCCCGTAATACCGAACCATGAGGTTGGGGAGCGCCACGTCATATCGCGAGGCGAGCCCCTGCGGGAAGATCGCTACCGCTGCAAGCCCCGGTAAGACGACGAGCGCGGGAAAGAAGAGCTTGGCCACCGAGGCGATGAGCGGCGTTTGCACGGCGGCGCGTAAATCCTTGGCGGCGAGGGCGCGCTGGATCAGCAGGAAATCCGTGCACCAGTAGCCGAAGCTCAGCACAAAGCCCAGACCCAGCACGTTGCCCACGCCGTCCATAGCGGAACTGAGCGGGCTTGCCACCGGCAAGCCTTGCCACGTGTGACGCAATTCGGGCGGCAGCGCCGCGGCCAGTCCCTGCCAGCCATGAAGTTCCCGCAGAGCGAAGAAAGCCAGGGGCGTCAGGCCGACAACAATCAGCACAAATTGCAGAACCTCATTGTAGATTGAGGCTGCGAGCCCTCCCAGCACGACGTAGGTGAGCACCACGGCGGCTGACACGAGCACGCTGGTGGTGAAACTCCATCCGACGAGGGTTCCCAGGATGATCGCCATCGCGTACAAGCTGATCCCCGAGACCAGGATCATCATCGTCGCGAACGCCAGGGCGTTGAAAGCCCGCGTGGATTCGCCGTAGCGCAGCTTGAGGAATTCCGGGACGCTCCGTACGCGGCTGCGGTGATAGATGGGCATCATGAAGAGCGACAGGAAAAGCATGGCGGGGATCGCGCCCAGCCAGTAGAAGTGATTGGCGCGCGCGCCGTACTTGGCGGCGGTCGAGACCATGCCCATCACTTCCAGCGCGCCGCAGTTCGCCGCCACGAAGGCAATTCCCGTAACGATGGCGGGCAGCGAACGCCCGGCCAGGAAATAGTCGCTGGTCGAAACGATTCGCTTCCGCAACCGGTAACCGACCGCGAGCATCACGGCGAAGTAGCCCAAGATGATGGCGTAATCGAGAGTGTTAAGCGCGACCAGGTGCAACCGGGATTCTCCTTAGCAGTGCGCGGCTCCGCGGAGGAAGACACTCCGCCACTCCAGCCGAATGTTCGCCGCTTCCGCGCGACGCAGATTTTAGTCGGATTGATCGTTCCTGGCCAGCGCGATCTTGAAGGCAAGAACTCGGGACTGGTGCGGAGGGCCGGAATCGAACCGGCACGTCCCTTACGGGACAAGGGATTTTAAGTCCCTTGCGTCTACCAGTTCCGCCACCCCCGCACATTGAAACTAAAGGGCTTGATCGACAAGTTCTGGCTGATCTTCGCTAACTGTAGCGGAAATTGTAGCGGGTAACAGTCGTTTTTTGGCGTCCGCGAGCTTCTTGGTTGCCTTCGTATTCATCGCCTCAAAGCGCTTAAAGGCGCGCTCCATTCCTTCGGGCGTCGGATGTACGTATTTCTGGCTCACCGTGACGCTACTGTGCCCCATAATCCGCATGATTGTGAAGGCATCCGCCCCAGATTCGCCAAGGCGTGTACCGAACGTGTGCCGGAAAGAGTGTATCACACACTCTGGTATGTTCAGGGCCTTGCGCACTCGGGAGTGCTGACCTTCGAGAGTGTAAATTGAGACAGGCCCGATGCCGTCAGCGTCAGCGAAGACGTAGCGCGATTTCGCTGCGGCCCTCCGAGTTAGGAGCATTGAACGAACTCTCGCCGTCAGGGGCACGTTGCGTTTTGCATTCTTTGACTTACCCGAACGGACGTGGACATATCCGAGCCTAGCGTCACCGACCGGCTCCAAGTGGATGTCGGGCCACGATACTACCCTGGCTTCGCCGACTCTCAGGCCGGTGTCTAACATCAGCATCGCAGCGTCTTTTAGCTGCCGTGGGGCCGTCTCAAAGTATGCGTCTTCTAAAGCGTAGCTGAGCACGAAACTTCGCTCGCGCTCCCCGTCCAGCATCGAGAACATCGACACGCGGTCGATGAGGTGCCATCTCAAAGCGAGCCTCAAAGACTTCCTGAGCGTCGCTAGCTCTCTATTCACCGAAGCCGGGCTGACGGCCTTCCGTCTGTGCTGGACGAAACTTTCAATCAATGCCTCGTCGATCTGGTCTAGACGGCCATCGGCCAACGGTGTGAATTCGAGCAAGCGTGCGAATTTCGATTCGTAGAAGCGGACTGTCGCGGGCTTCTCAGCGCAGCGCGTCTTGACAGAATCCATGAAACGCTTCTCGAATTCACGCAACGTCGGCGCAAGCTTTTTCTCAAAGATTCCGACTTCTCCCTTCGCCAGCCTCGTTTTGTGGGCTGCCTCAATCTGGTCGGCCACTCTCACGGTTCCTTGGCGCGTCGATTTTTGTACGTGCACGCCTTTCCACACAAAGTGATACCAATAGACATTGCCACGTTTGAAGATCGCCATACTTACTCCTTTCCCCTAAGTTTCGCGACACGCGAATTGACCCAGCCCACCAATGCCCGCACATTCAAAACGTAGCTTCCAGGGCTCGCCTCCCCGGTAGCTCTTCGCCTCCTCGGAACTACGTTTTCATACCGAACCTCGCCAGTAAGGAATCTCGCCCGCCACTTGTCACCTACTCTTGTGAGTGCGAAGGCGCTTACAGGTCCCAGTTTCGGTGTTAGAAAGACCTCCTCAAGAACGACAGGAATCACCTTGTTGGAAAGGCCATCCATGTGAAGCTGGTTCACGAGCGCCAATATGTACACGTCCTCTAATGAAAATAGATTTCGCGAGCCTTTGCCCTTCGCGGCCATTATTCTCGGAACAATCTTGAAGGGCCTCCCCACCGTCCAGTTCTTGATGCGCGACAATGGCGCATGCAGAATCTCAGCGACTTCGCCGATCGTGAATACTTCCATTAAAACCTCCTTGACACTGACACTATTAAATGCTAATCTACTCTACGTACAGCAATGTAACTCTAGTACGTCGACTTTAGAAAAGTCAAGACAATACTAAGCATGGAGGCGGATTCAATGGTACCGAATGAGAAGATCGCGCTCGACATCGAGGCCGCTGCAAGGGCCATCAGCGTTTCGCCCTGGACAATTCGCAAGTGGATTTCCCAAGGGAAACTGGCCGCGACCAGGCTGGGACGGCGTGTCTGTGTGACCCCAGAAGCGCTCCGCAAACTGGTCGATCAAGGAAGTCGCCCTGAAAGGAACAAGGAAACTGAGCAAAGGTAAGGGCACCCTCCCGAATCAAGCCGCAGCCTGACAAATGCAATGACCCACGAACGCGAAAACCAAGGGGTCCCCTGGGGAGATTACCGCCCACTAGGCGTTGACCCGAATGACTCGGAGTTCACGCCAGCCCCCGACCAAGTACTAGCGGCCGTGGAATTTTTCTTTCAGCACTATGTCGCACTACCCAAACTATGCCTTTTGCCCGTGGCGCTATGGGCGATTTCGACTCACGTGTTTGAGCGCTTTACCGCGTTCCCCTACTTAGCAATCCTCTCAGCCGTGAAGGGGTCTGGAAAAACACGTTTGCTGGAGATTCTTGAGGAGGTATGCGGAAGGCCGTGGAGAGCCAGCACTGTCAGTCCTGCTGCGCTATTTCGTAAAATCGCAGCGGACTCACCCACACTCTTGCTCGACGAGGCGGAGGTTCTCTCCAACCCCAAGTCAGACGTGGCCCAGGCTCTCAGGGCCATCTTGAATTCGGGCTACAGGGCGGGTGCTTCGGTTCCCCGGTGTGACCCGCCGAAATGGGAAGTTCACAACTTCCTAGTTTTCTGCCCGAAGGCGTTCACTGCGATTGGACGCTTGCCGGAAACAATTGCCGACCGCTCGATTGTAATACAGATGCAAAAGAAGGGTTCAGCCGAGAAGGTGGCACGCTTCACGCTTCGGCGAGTGAAGGCTGAGTCTACACCCTTGCGCTGGTCTGTCGAACGCGTCATGGACGAGGTTCGTGACTTGGTCAAGGATGCGTATGAAGATTTGCCGGAACTGGCTTTTCTCGAAGACCGCGAAGGGGAGTTGTGGGAACCCCTCTTCGCCGTCTGTTCGGTGATCGCCCCCACTCGTATCGGCGAACTCCGGAAGTCCGCAGAGATGTTGAGCACAGCGAAAGCTGCCGCCGACCAGGACGACTCGCGACCGCTACGGCTATTGAGTGACATTCGCGAAGTCTTCCCCAAAGACGCCGAGAATATTCTGACGAAAGAGTTGATGAGGCGACTGGAAAAGCTGGACTACAGCCCTTGGTTTAAGCCGGATGGCGGGAGGCCGGAGTGCGAGTTGAATCCGCGCAGATTAGCCCGCATGTTGCGCCCTTTCGGAATTTCTCCGAGAACGGTTCGGGTGGAATGCGAACTGGGGAAGGGCTATAGCAAAGGTGAATTCCAAGCCCCTTGGGACCGGTACATCCCTTCGTCTTCTGAAAACGTAACATAGGTTACAAGGCGCATGAATATTGGGCGAAATCGAGTTTTATTATGGGTAACAAAAGCTGTTTTGTTACCGTTCAAAAAATGGCTCGGAGACGCTATTGATGCAGCTTGTAACGGATGTTACCCATTTTGCGGTGCCATAGACGCTTGGGGGGATTAAAGCGGGTATGAGAAACCCAATCGTAGAGCGTGCCCTGGCTGCCGTGAGGGCCGTCTGCGGGGACTCTGTGGGAGCGCCCGCAAGTCGGGGATTTGACCTTGCCGATCTCCCAGATGCAGGGCATTG
>Ga0315281_10003936_pt1 | contig 21658 bp, 18 predicted proteins | sample YL17G07_0_MG_FD_204540 | JGI IMG/M metagenome (GOLD analysis project Ga0315281, IMG submission 204540) | Sediment microbial communities from Yellowstone Lake, YNP, Wyoming, USA - YL17G07_0 | ecosystem: Environmental > Aquatic > Freshwater > Lake > Sediment | place: USA: Wyoming | collected... | reverse complement strand
AAGGCCGAAGGACGGAGCGCTTCACCATTCAGCCTTCGGACTGGGCTCGTCCGGCGCCAGAAAGACCATCTCCGGATAGATCTCGTATTCGGCAAACCCTTTCATGTTGCCTGGCGGGGGCAGGATTCTACACTGACCCTTCGAGTTTCGACGCCTGGGAAGAGCTGCGACTGGCGTCCTGATCGGACTATGGCCCCGCCCGTGAGCCATCCGCCCGTCTTGCTCCGCAGATGCCTACACGACTTCATGCCCCTCGGGCGCACCTGCCCGCGCCCGCCGATCCGTGGCAATGTCCGGCTCAGCATCGTCGAGGAACCTCCAAGGCCGGAAGACCTCCGGGAATGGACTTGACCGCGTGCACCTCGAGGATTACAGTGCCACGTTGGGAAGCCGGCAGCCCATGAGGGGCGGCCAAATGGGAGACCGCGGATGAAATCATTCGCGCGCAAGTCACTTTTTGCCGTGGCGTCCTTTTTTACTTTGCCCTTCGCCATGGGGCTGCCGCTGCGCATCGCGGGGAGGTTGATGGAGTCGTACGTTTTCGCTCACGTATTCGACTGGGGCGCGATCGTTTTCCTTGCAGCGATTGCTGTCTTTCTTGCAGCCTGGTTTTTGCTCCCTCGCGACACCAAGGCGAGGGACTTTCTCATCTCCCTTGCCGCAGTGTTCATTTTGCCCGTCGCCGCCGGCTTCTTGATACGGCTGATGGCGAGTCCTGGCTGGCTCGACAACTGGTTGCTCGGCCTTGATTTCGGCCTGATAATGGTTCTTCCCATCTTCGCCCTTGCTTCGCTGTGTCTCAGCGTCGTGGCCTGGTTTTTCAGCCCTCGGGGCAGTAAATTGAGATACGTGCTCGGATGCTACGTGGTGATAGTCGTCTGGTACTGGGTAATGTTGTTTCAGGTGACTTATCACATATAGTGATGGCAGCGCAGACCGTGGGGGCGGTCAGGTTCCGCGGGATATGACTATTTTCAGGTGGCGTTTCTCCCTTGAAGGCCGACTGTCCTTTGGAGAACGGTCACATGGGAAATCCCACACGATTCCTGGCATCATGGCTGTCTTTGGTTCTCGGCATCCTTCTGATGATCGCGGGGATGGGATATAGCATCCTCTTCGCGGAGCGATACCATTCCCCGATGCCGTCATGGGACTAGAGCGGATTCCAAGGTCTCGACCGCTGGATGCCCTACTGCGTGCGTTGGGTGGCCGGCTATGCGGTCTTCCTGCTCGGCCTCTTCCTGTTCCTCGCCTGGCGGCGGTGTCGGCGGAAATCATAGGAAGCCCCTGTTCTGTAAGAGAATTCGTCGACTCGTGCCACTCATGGCAACAACTGGTGCCCACTTTGGCGAGGCTTCGCAGGTTTATACCGACGGCTGGGTTTACACTGACCCTTCGAGTTTCGACGCCTGGGAAGATCTACGCCTGGCGTCCTGAGCGGTTCGCGTTCAAACCCATCAGCCGTGCCAGCAAGCCGTGCCGCACAAACCTTCTGCCCCTTGCGCCTGCTAGTCGCCGGTGGTAGACTGAACCCCCGAAAGACGGACTTGCTCCAATCCGGGTGTTTTGCGAAGGAGGCGCCATGCCGCTTCAACATACTATCAAGGCTGTCGTCCGGCCCGGTGAAGAGTCCGGCTACGTAGCCGAGTGTTTTGAGATAGCGGTGGTTACGCAGGGAGCAACGCTTGACGAAGTGATGGCAAACCTCAAAGAAGCCGTTGAGTTGCACTTGGCGTCTGAGGACCTCGCCCAACTGGGGTTTGCCCCACATCCGACGCTGCTCGTGACGATGGAAGTCGAGCCGGAATATGCCTAAACTGCGCCGCCTTTCGGGGAGCGAAGTAGTCCGAATCCTTGGCCGATTTGGCTTCTCAGTTCATTCCCAGAGAGGCAGCCATGTCAAGCTTCGGAGGATTGTACAGTCCGGCGCCGCGGAAAGCCTCACTGTGCCGAACCATCGTCAGCTTGACAACGGAACGTGTCGCGCGATCTTCAGGCAAGCCTCGCGATACGTCCCTGAATCGGAGTTGCGTCCGTATTTCTTCGCCGACTGACACGCGCGAAAGCCACCGGTTCCACGACCCAACCAACCCGCTGATCACAATTTGTCCGTTCGGCCCGCAAGCTGCGTGGCCGCGCTCATCTCGAATGGGCTCGACGAACTGGAACAGCTTCTGGCGCAGGGCAGCGTGGCCGAGGCGAAGGCGGTGCTTCGCGCGTACATCGGCCGCATCGAGGTGGACCCGTTCAACGGAAAAGCCCGAATCGGCTTCTTGAGGCTACCGATCCGGGCTTTCTTATCGCGTCAGCCCTCGCCCGAAACCGCGAGGGTCAGTGGTCTAGCGGGGGCAGGATTTGAACCTGCGGCCTTTGGGTTATGAGCCTTCCGGGCGCAGGTGCGCGACGGTGATACGGTTTCGGCCTTCCGCTTTCGCGCGATAAAGCGCCTTGTCGGCCAGGCGGATCAACCCTTCGATCTCCGTGCCGCTCGCTTGAGAACGGGAGGCCACTCCGAAGCTGGCCGTGAGCGCCACCTTCTTTCCTTCGACGTCGAAGGGTTCGTCGGCCAGGACGCGGCGCAACCGCTCGGCCATCTTCTGCGCCGCGGGCGCATCGCACTCGCACAGCACGGCCAGAAATTCCTCTCCGCCATAGCGGACCAGGACTTCGTACGGCCGCATTTTCGAGGACATCCTTTTCGCCACCTCGACCAGAACCTGGTCGCCGACCGCGTGGCCGTACAGATCGTTGACGGCCTTGAAATGATCCAGGTCGGCGATGACGATGCTGATCGGGCGGCCGGTGCGCGCGCTCCGGGCGGATTCGCGCCGGAGCGTCTCCAGGCCGAACGCGCGATTGAGCAACCCGGTCAAGTCATCGTGCGTGGCCTGGTAACGGAGCGTCTCCTTGGCCGTCAGCGTGTCCATTTGCATCCGGATGATCCGCTCTCCCGCGCGCACGCGCACGCGCAGCACCTCCGGCTCGAACGGCTTGGCCACATAGTCGTCCGCGCCCGCGTTGATGCCGATCACCAGGTCCTTCTTGGTCTCTTTTGCGGTCACCAGAATAATGTACGGGCGCAACTCCGGCTGGAGGCTCCGCACCTTCCGGCAGAGCTCGATGCCGTCCATGTCGGGCATCATCCAGTCGAGGATCACCAGCGCCGGCGCGCCGGGCGTCTGCAGTACCTGCCAGGCCTCGTCGCCGCCGTGCGCGAGGACGGTCTCGTAACCCCATCCGTGCAGCAGCGAGTCGAGCAAATGGAGAGACGCCAGGTCATCTTCGACGATCAGTGCTCGCATCGAATTTCTCCTGGTGCTGGAAACGCGTCCACGATCCGCGGATCGAAATGCTTGTTCCGATCGGCCGGGATTATACTACGGACGATGTCGCGCGCGAAAGGCCCCCGTAGGCGCGCTTCGAGGTCAGCGCGTCGCAGGCATTCGCCCGGGCGCCGATGCTGCCGATCTTGGCCGACACGGTCATTAGAATAATCATTCCTTCCACAGGCGGCTTTAGGCGTCGCCGGACCGCCATGAGGCCGACGACGCCCCTGAACTTCATCCCCCAACGAAACTTGACATGGAGGGATCTGATGGGTTATAAGGAGGTCGTTCAGTATCTCGGAACACGGTGTGAATCCGTGGCGGTCCCGTCGCTGTAATCGGGGACGCGCCTGACGAGGCCGATGGCCTGCCACTGGCCCGCTTTAGCGGGACGGGAAGGCGTCAGGAGCGGATGATCCGAAAGCCAGAAGACCTGCTGAACGGGCCGGGCATTTTGGAATCCGATGGTAAAGGGTTCCGACGGACGGTGGAAGAACCGTCTGTCGGGATCCTTTTTGTTTTCTCTCAGGCTCCTTACTGAAAGGAAGTCGCATGAAGGGAGCGAAGAAGGCCGTGATCGCCGTGCGGAAGAGCTGCAAGGCTAAGGGAACGGGTCTGTCGCATTACATCCTGATGGCCAAGAGGAGCAAGTGATGCGCCGCTCCGCCGCCCAAGACGTCGGCGGCCGAAGCCGGAAAGATGAAACGGCCCCCTCGCGGGGCCGTTTCATCAACACCGGCAACGGGCCGACGCTCCAGCCGATGGATATCGGCCACTCGGACTGCCTGGCCTTGATTGATCCCGATACGGCCTTCTGGTCGCTGGTGCAGAAGGGACAGGTCGGCCAAGTCCTTTCCGGCGGCAAGCTGCTCGGCGCCTACCGGCGCAAGGCGGATGCGTTCGCCGCCGAGATGCAGACGCTTCGGTTCGGACTCAAGCCTTCCGCCGTGTACTTCAACCCCACCGAGCGGTGCAATCTGGACTGCCGCTACTGCTATATCCCGCGCGAGATGCGCCGCCACGGCCGGCACATGAGCCGCGAGCGCCTGCTGGCGGCCATGGCGCGCCTGGACGAGTACTTCGCCGCCACGCTGCCCAGGGCGATGACGCCGCAGATCGTCTTCCACGGCGCCGAACCCTTGCTCAACCGCAAGGCCGTGTTCGCCGGCATCGAGGCCTATCGCAAGCGGTTCCTCTTCGGCATTCAAACGAACGCCACCGCGCTCGACGAGGAGGCCCTGTCGTTCCTGATGGACCGAGGCGTCAGCCTGGGACTTTCGCTCGACGCCGCCAGCCCGGCCGTCGCCCGGCGCACGCGCCGCACCTGGGACGGGAACGGGGTCTTCGATGCGGTCGTGAGGGCCATGCGGCGGCTGCGCGGCTACGAGAACTGGAGCGTGATCTGCACCGTCACCAAAGAGAACATGCGGCACCTGGACGCCCTCGTGGACTTCTTCCACGCCGAGGAGGTTCCCACGTGCCTGCTGAATATCGTCCGCTGCACGCTGCCTCCCGCGCGGGAAGTCAAACCTGACGACGCCGAAGCGGCCCGGTACTTCCTCGGGGCGTTGGAGCGCACCCGCGAACTCTATCGCACGACCGGACGGAAACTGGTCGTGGCGAATTTCGCGAACATCCTCCTGGCCATCGTGGCGCCGGCGGCCCGCCGGTTGATGTGCGACATCTCGCCGTGCGGCGGCGGGCGGTGCTTCTTTGCGCTGGCCCCGAACGGCGATCTTTTCCCGTGCAGCGAGTTCATCGGCATTCCGCGATTCAAGGGGGGCAACTTGTTCCAGGACGACCTGGGCGACGTGCTCAAGAGCGAAGCCTTCCGACAGGTCACGGAACGCAAGGTTGAGGCGATTGATCCCTGTCACCGCTGCGCCATCCGCCACTTCTGCGGTTCGCCCTGCCCGGCCGAAGCCCACGAGATGAACGGCGGCATGAACCGGACCGGCGCCTTCTGCGAGTTCTACGAGGAACAAGTCCGCTACGCTTTCCGCCTCATCGCCGATGACCGCTACCGCGATTTTCTGTGGGACGGGTGGGACAAGGGGATGAAGGATACGTTCATCGCCGCGTCTTGAACTGAAAGCAGGTTCAACTCAGTTTGTATTGGTCAGCACTTCGCAGCCCTGTCCCTTCCGCCAGTGCAGGGTGCATGTAACTTCCAACGGCGTCTGCGTTGTTCGTCCCGTAGGGACGGCAAGACAATAGTCAGGCGCTTCAGCGCCTGTTTGGAGCCATCCGCGTCTTTCTCTTCATGCGTCCCGTAGGGACGCAGGGCAAAACGCTTACAGGCGTTGTCCCCGCGTCCCTACGGGACGCGAACAGAATCAGGGGCGCGTAAGAATGCCGGCATTGAAATGCCGGCCTATTATCGCTGCGTCCCGATGGGACGCCAACGACCGTAGGAGATTACATGCACCCGCCAGTGCAAGAAGGCTTGCGCCATGTCTCGGAATTGATTATGCTGTCCCACTCATAGGTTTAGATTGAGGAGCGAGAAACGTGAAGATCACCAGCGGGCTGTTCGATCACATGGTGCTTCAGCGGAACCGGTGGAACGTCAGCGAGGCGGAATTCGAGGGGGAATGCGCAGCGGCGGGATCGTTGAAAGCGCTCGTGAAGGGCAAGGCAGGCGCGCTCAAGACGCTCCAATGGGTGACGGTCGGGAAGGTTTCTCCGCGCGGGCGGATGAGCGGAAGGCTTGCGGGAATCCCGGTGGGCGGTCCCTACGACATCGAGTTGCGCGTTGAGGGATCGGACGGGCGCGCGCTGGACAGTTTGAGGATCAAGGACGTCCTCGTCGGCGACGTCTGGGTCCTGGGCGGGCAGTCCAACATGCAGGGCAGCGGCGGCCGCGTCGCGACGCCGAGGCCGGACCCGCGCGTGCGGGCCTGGTATACGGATGACGCGTGGCGCGTCGCGGTGGAGCCGATCCACAATATGTACGCGGCGATTGACCCCATCCACAAGGAACTGTGCGGCGGTGTGCCTTCGAAGGTCGTCTCGACGGGACCGGGAGTCTTCTTTGCGAAGGAGATGCTGCGTCGCACGGGCATCCCGCAGGGACTCATCGCCTGCGCGCACGGCGGGTCCTCGATGGCGCAATGGGACCCGAAGCTCAAAAAGCTGGGCGGCGGGAGTCTTTACGGCGCGATGTTGCGGCGGTTCCGCAAGAACGGCGGCAAGGTCGCGGGCGCGGCCTGGTACCAGGGCGAGTCCGAAGCCATGCCGGACGCTGCGCCGCTCTACTTGGACAAGATGAAGGCGTTCGTCCGGGCGATGCGCCGCGACTTCGGCGACGCCCGCCTCCCCTTTGTCGCCGTGCAAATCGCGAGGACCCACTACGAGGAGTTGCCCGCCCCCTCGTGGAATCGCGTCCAGGAGATGCAGCGGCGGCTGCCGGAGGCGATCGAGGAGTGCGCCGTGGTGCCGGCGATTGATCTGCCCCTGGGGGACTTGATCCATCTCGACGCGGAGAGCAGCCAGGAGCGGTTGGGCAAGCGCATCGCGCAGGCGATGGCCGTCCTGAAGTTTGGCGCCCGGGCGGGCAAGCCGCCCATCGCGCTCAGGAAGGTCTCGCTTGTGAACGATCCTCTTTCGGCGCAGCCGCCGCTCGTCAAGGTCGTCGTCGAATTCGACAACGTGGTGGGCTCTCTGCGGTCCGGGTCGCGGCCGTACGGATTTGAAGCCGGCAATCCCCCGCCGGGCAACGCCGTGTACAACGTGCGGCTGGAGGGGACCCGGGCCATCATCTCCCTGACCGCGACAAGACTCGAGGCGGAAAGCATGCTCCTTTATTACGGCTATGGGAGCTCTCCCTATTGCAACATCACGGATTTCAGCGACCGCTCTCTGCCGGTCTTCGGGCCGATTCGGCTGGGGCGGACTGTCGCGCTGACGCCCTTCGTTCGGACGTGCCGGGTGAGCAAGTTCCTGCCGCGCGCCGGGCGCCTCGAAGGCCTCGCGTACCCGACCGATCCGGCGTCACTGGAATTCAGGGAGAGGACTTTCGACGCCAAACTCCGCGACCTGCGCCTGGAAATAGGGCCGAGAGTGCCGGAGGACCCGCTGGTTTACTTCGCGTGCCGGCTGAACTGCTCGGAGCCGATGAAGCTGGCCGCGCGCATTGGATACGGTGGACCGGTGAAGGTCTGGGTGGACGGGCGGGAAGAGTTCTACGATCCGAACGGCACGACCCCGGCGTGGGCGGACATGAAGACAGTCCCATTCGCCGCGTCCGCGGGCGCGCATGAGGTGCTCGTCGCGCTCGGCGGACGCGCGTGCGCGTGTGGGATTTTCCTCCGCTTCGCGCGGCTGGACGTGCCGCTGAGGCTGCTGGAAAAGGGACCGGAGGCCTACGCGATGCCCACGATAATTCCGTGAGAAACGCGCCGAGAACGGGGTGAACGGCTTAATGGGCAAGGACAGGCTTAACTGCGAGTCTTCCGGTACAGCAATTCTCCGAGCGGTATGAGCAGGGCCGCTGTCAGGATCCCCGCGAACACATCCACCAGGTAATGGTATCTGCAGTAAACGGTCGCGGCGCACAGGAGAATCACGACGACCAGGTGGATCCATCGAATCTTCGGGACGAAGCGCCATGAAAAGTAAAGCGTGCAGAGGGCGATCGCAACGTGGCTGCTGGGAAACGCTCCGCCGGGCGCTTCCGCGTGGTAGATCCACGTCACCAACTTGAACATCGGTCCAGCCTGGACGGCGGCCGGATAGGGGGGCCCATGATCGAAACCCGGCGCCGCCATATAGAACACGCGCGAGCCGACCACGGGCAGGAATATGAAGGCCAGATAACAGCCGTAGAAGACGAACGAGACCACCGAAACGTAGCGCCAGAACCGCCGCTTTTCCTGGAGATACAGGACGAGACCTATTCCTGCGATCATGACGTAGAAAGAGAAATAGGCCGCATAGAAGATTTCGCTGATCGGCAGCCAGGGCAGTTTCTCCATGAAGAGGATGCTGGGTTGGCAGCCGAACAACCTCTCCTCGAAGCGGATGAAGAAGCCGTCCAAGTACCCGGCGGCAAACATCCGATTCAGCTCGCCGGTCTCCCGATACAGACCGGCATAGAGCAGGATGGGGTAGAAGTGCCGCAGGAAGTCAATGGCGCGGTTTCCCGGCCGCCACGCGCACGCCCTGATCAGGGCCTGGATGGCGAGAAGACAAACGATGTGCGCGGCCAGGAGAGAGCATTCCAGCCCCGGCCGGCCATGATAGAAGAACAGGATCAGCAGGCCGACGATGACCAGATAGGCTTGCGTCGCGTAATCAACGAACGTGTGATCCTTGAGGCAGAAGAACCCGAACCGCGTTGCGCTGAAGGCCCCCGGCGCGGGCGGTTGAAGGTTCAGCGCGGCGGGCTCAGAGCCATCCGTTCTGTTCATACCAGGTGATCGTCCTTGCAATGCCTTCGCGGAGGCTGACGCCGGCCGTGAATTGGAGGTCTCGCCGGATGAGGTCCGTGGAGCAAACCCAGCCGGGCGCTTTCATCTCCTTGAGCTTCTGGCGGCTCAGGATGTTCGGCTTGCCCGTGACGCGCGCAAGAAGTTCCCGCCCGAGAGCGACCGGATAGAGCAGGGCGAACGGGATGAAAACCGGGACGGTGCGCACGTTCATGACGGAGGCGATTTCCCCCAGGAAATCCCGCGTGGCGCAGGGCTCCGGAGATGCGACGTGATACGTCTTCCCGTACGCCTGTGGATTTCCGAGGCACCGGAGCGCGGCCGCGGCGACGTCGTCCACGCAGACCAGGCTCAGTTGCATCCGCCCTCCGCCGATGAGCGGCATCAAGTGTCGCCGGACGGCCTTGAAGACGGGCAGGAAGTCCCCGTCTCGCGGGCCGTACACCGCCGACGGCCGCAGGATGGTGAAAGGCGCCTCGCAGGAGTCCCTGACCAGTTCCTCCGCGCGCAGCTTGCTCCGGCCATATTCCGAGACCGGCCGGGGCGCGTCCGTTTCCAGCGCGGGCGCGCCGGCGCCGGCCGGGTGGTTGGCCGCGAGGCTGGATATATGGATCAGGTGTTTCACCGCCCCTTTCTCCGCATTGACGGCGCGCACCACGTTGCGCGCGCCCTCCAGGTTCACCGCGTCGTATTCGGCGGCGCGAACGGCCTTCGTCTTTCCGGCGCAGTGGATGAGGCAGTCGGCGCCCCGCACCGCCTCCTGCACCGCCCCCGGATCGGTCAACGATCCGTACCGGACTTCCGCGCCGGGCAGATGGCTTTTGATGAAATCGGTGCGGCTCGTCTTTCTCAACAGCACGCGCACCGGGTGACCTGCGGCGCAGAGCTGGTCGAGGATATGGCTGCCGACGAACCCGTTTGCTCCGGTCAGCAGGACTTTCATGACGTCGCCTCATCCTCTTCAACACGGAGACACGGAGAACACGGAGAAAAAATCAGGCTTTTAGAAGTCTGAGGAAGCATCTCCGCGCCCTCCGTGTCTCCGTGTTGAAAACGAACTCCAGTTTACAGGCCGAGATCATAGAGCCGGTATCGCTTGTAAATCTTGAACCCGAGATTCCGCAGGGCGTTGTTCATCGGGGCGTTGTTTTCGAGGATCCAGGACATCTCGCCCCGGTAAAGGCCTTTGGCGCCGGCGCGTTTCCAGGTCTCGTAATAAAAGCAACTGTCAATGCCCATGTGGCGGAACTTCCGGATGACGCCGGCCGTCAGGATGCGGACCATGTCAATTTTGCGCCGATGCCACAGCAGTTTCAGGATGCCGAAGGGAAAGAGTCTCCCGTTGAGCCGGATCAGCGCCTGGTTGAAATCCGGGAGCGCCAGCGAGAACCCCGCCGTTTCGCCGCCGACCTCCGCGATCAGGCAAAGGTCGGGATCCACGACAGGCTTGAGTTGGGCGGCGAGGTGATCGAATTCTTTCCGCGTCATGGCCACCGCGCCCCAGTTCTGCTCCCAGGCCTGCGTATAGACCCTGTGAATCTCGCGGAGTTCCTCGTCGAACCGGCGCATGTCGATCGAGCGCACCTGGAACCCGTATCGACGCCGGCACAGTTCAATGCCGCGCGTGATTTTCTCGGGTATCTCCAGTTCCCGGACGTCGCCGAACCAGGCATAGAGGTCCATGGCCTTCCGAAAGCCGCGCGCCTCCACCAGCGCAGGGTAGTAGCGAGGATTGTACGGCATCATGATCGCCGGCGGCGAGTCGAAGCCCTCGATGAGAAGGCCGAGATCGTCATTCACGGACATGTTTTCAGGCCCGCGCATGACGGCCATGCCGCGCGATTTCAGAAAGCCGGCGGCCGCGTCGAAAAGGGCCGCCGCGGCCTCGGGATCGTCCCGGCACTCGAACAGTCCGAAGAAGCCGGCCTTCTCGGCGTGCAGTTCGATGTGGCTGTGGTTGACGATGGCGGCGATTCTTCCGCGCGGGGCGCCTGCGTCGTCGCAAGCCAGGAAGAGCTTCGCTTCGGCGTGTTCAAAGAAGGGATTCCGGCGCGGGTCGAGGAATTCGCGCCGTTCTGAAATCAGAGGGGGAACCCAGCGGGCGTCCTGCCGGTAGATCTCCCACGGGAAACGAATGAACCGGTCTCTGTCTCCGGACGTGACGACTTCGCGGACACGCATGGGGTTCCTTCGAGGTTCCTCAGGGCGGCCGAACGGGCCGCTATTCGAGAAGATTCAGCATCTTGCCGACCTTCTGAAACTTCTCGAGCGCCCGGTCAATCTGGGCGAACGTATGGGTTGCCATGAGGCTGACGCGCAACAGGGCTTCTCCGGGTTCCACGGCCGGGGAGATGATGGGGTTTACGAACACTCCCTCGTCCTGGAGCAGCCGGCAGGCCTTGAAGCACACGTGGTTGTCCCCGATATGGACCGGCAGAATCGGGGTGACCGAATTCCCCAACGAGTACCCCATGCTCCGAAGCCCGTCGGCCATGCGGCGCGTGTTGTCGTGAACGGCGCGGATCCGCTCCGGCTCCGACTGAATGATCTCCAATGCGGCCATCACCGCCGCAACGTTCGATGGCGGCATGCTCGCGCTGAAGATCAGCGCGCGGGATTGGTACTTCAGGTACTTGATGAAGGCTGCGTCGGCGGCCACGAAACCGCCGAGCGAGGCCAGCGACTTGCTGAAGGTGCCCATGATCAGAGCGACCTGGTCGGTCAGCCCGAAATGCGACGCCGTTCCGCTGCCCTGCTCTCCCAACACGCCGATGGCGTGCGCGTCGTCCACCATGATGAGGGCGTCGTGCCGGGCGGCGAGATTCACGATCTCAGGCAGGGCGGCGATATCGCCGTCCATGCTGAAGACGCCGTCCACGACAATCAGCTTGCCGGCCGCGGGGGGACAACCGTCCAGGACGTGGGCCAGGCTGGCCATGTCGTTGTGCTTGAACCGGACCATCTCGGCCAGGCTGAGTCGCGCCCCGTCCACGATGCTGGCGTGGTCCAGCTTGTCGAGAATGACGCAGTCGCCGCGGCCCGCCAGACACGAGATCACGCCTTGGTTGACCTGGAAGCCGGTGGAATACAGAAGGGCCGCTTCCTTCTTCACAAACCGGGCCAGTTTCTCTTCGCAAGCCAGATGAATGTCGAGCGTTCCATTCAGAAATCGCGACCCGGCGCATCCGGTTCCATATTTTCGGATCGCCGCAATGGCGGCCTCTTTGACCTTCGGGTGATCGGTGAGCCCCATGTAGCTGTTCGATCCGAACATCAGGATGGTCTTGCCGTCGAGAACGACCTCCGTCCCTTGCGCGGACGAGATCGGCCTGAAGTACGGGAAGATTCCCAGGGCAACGGCGTCGTCCCCGCCCTTATAGGCCAGGACCCTCTTACGAATCTTGTTGCCTGTGCTGTCCGTCTTCATGCATACTTTCTGCATTGATCCCACCCTGCGATTGATCTGGACAGGCGGAAATGATACCAAATGTGCTGTCATTTTCCAATATTCTCTTAATGTTATCTTTATGAAAGGGTCCCATGGAAAGAGCGACGTGGCATTTCGCCGTTCTCGGGCTGCTCGCCACGGCGGTCTGCGCCGGCGACGCGAGCTATGGCAGTGCAACGGCCGCGGCCCAGGCGCAGACGCAGCCGCTGTTCATCATCGAGCGGAGCAAGAACGCCAACGTCGTGCATTACGACGCCCGGCTCAATGCCGACGGCAAGCTCGAGTCCAGGGAACCGGTGATCGCCTACTGGATCATGCTCGCCGAGGACGGCCGCCGCGAGGACCTCAACTGGATCGAGAAGAAGAAGGCTTACGGCTTCGACATCACGCCGGACCCGTCGGGCAACGGCTATAAAATGACCGTCGTGTCCGCTCCCGATCGGCGGATTCCGGCGCGGTGTCCAGAACGGGGCGCGATGGCGGCGCTTGACCTCGGCGATGTCCACGCCGCCCTGCGGGTCGGGAGAATGCAGTGCGTGCGGATGGGCCTGAACGAACTGGTCGAGGATCGGCATGATCCCCGCGGTGTATTATGCGGCTGGGATCGGAAGCGCACGGCGGTTGCAAGCCGCCTTTCATCCGGGGTAAAATCGGGTGAGGTGCGTCACTTCGGAGCCAGGTTGTTTGAGGAGGGTCTCGCGGCCAATGATTGAGGCGAAGGCGTTAAGCAAGGCCTTCGGCCCCATCCTCGCCGTTGACCGCGTGTCATTCAAGGTCAATAAGGGCGAGGTGCTGGGGTTCCTGGGGCCGAACGGCGCAGGAAAGTCCACGACCATGCGCATGCTGAGTTGTTTCCTGCCGCCCGACGGCGGGACGGCGACGGTGCTCGGGCATGACATCGTCAAAGACTCCGTGGAAGTCCGGCGGCGCACCGGCTACCTGGCCGAGAACGTGCCGGCGTATGACGAGATGACCGCCGAAAGTTTCCTGAGATTCGTCTGCGACGCGCGAGGCATCCGCGGCAAGGACCGCGCGCCGGCCATAGACCGCGTCGCGGAGACGTGCGCGCTGACGGGGGTGATGCACCAGCCCATCGGCACGCTGTCGAAAGGCTACCGCCGGCGCGTAGGGCTGGCGCAATCGCTGGTGCACGATCCCGCCGTCCTGATCCTGGACGAGCCGACCGACGGTCTCGACCCCAGCCAGAAGCACGAGGTGCGCCGGCTCATCCGGCGCCTGGCGCGGGAGAAGTGCATCATCATCAGCACGCACGTCCTGGAAGAAGTGGACGCGATCTGCACGCGCATCATCATTATCGCGCGGGGCCGCATCCTGGAGGACTCGACGCCGGATGCGCTCAGACAGCGCGAGGGCGGGACGCTGGACGAGATCTTCCGCAAGCTGACTACGCGACCCGGGAAGCGCGTAGCGGGAGTCGGGTCATGACCGGCTTCGTCAGCATCTTCAAGCGCGAGTTGCGCGGCTATTTCTCCACGCCGCTGGCGTACGTGTTCCTCGTCATCTTCCTCGTCTTTGCGAGCTTCCTGACGTTCCAGCACGGCTTCTACGAGATGCGCTACGCCTCGCTTCGGCTCTTCTTCATGAACATGCCGCTGCTCTTTATTTTCCTCGCGCCGGCGATGGCGATGCGGCTGTGGGCGGAGGAGCGGCGCACGAACTCGATCGAGTTGCTCATGACCTTGCCGGTGACGGTCATGCAGGCCGTGCTGGGGAAGTTCTTCGCCGCCTGGACCGTGATCGCGCTGGCGCTGGCCCTGACCTGCCCGATGGTGTTCACCGTCTGCTATCTGGGGCAACCGGACCCCGGTCCGATCCTGGGCGGGTACTTCGCGACGGCGCTGCTGGCCGGGGCGTACCTGGCGATCGGCAGTTTCTTCTCGTCGCTGACGCGCAACCAAGTGATTGCCTTCGTGCTCTCGGTCGTCGCGTGCGCGCTGTTCCTGTACGCGAGCAGCCCGGCGGCGATGGACTACCTGAGCGGCTTTATGCCGGTGAAGTGGGTCGAGGTGGTCGAGAGCCTGAGCATCCAACTGCGGTTTGAATCGCTCATGCGAGGCGTGCTGGACCTGCGCGACGCGGCGTTCTTCCTGATCCTGAGCGCCGCCTGGCTCTGCGCGAATGTTTTGACCCTCAAAGAAAGGATGGCTGCCGGATGAGCAAGACGATTCGAACCGCCCTGGCCGTCATCTGCGCGCTGGTCATCGCGCTCTGCGCGATCCTGATCCTCCAGAAAACCGTCCGAGGGGTGCGGGTGGATTTGACGCAGGATAAGATTTACACCTTGTCGCCCGGAACGCGCCATATCCTCGCCCAGCTCAACCAGCCGTTGACGCTGAAGCTGTACTACAGCCGCACGGCGGCGATGAAGGGGCCGGAGGCGATCCGGTTTTACAACAGTTATTATCTGTACGTGCGCGACCTGCTCGAGGAGTACGGCAAGCTCTCCGGCGGCAAGCTCAAGCTGGAGGTGATTGACCCGCGCCGGTACTCCGACGCCGAGGAAGAGGCCGCGCAGGAGGGCCTCAAGCGCTTCGCGATATCCGAGGAGGACGTCTTCTTCTTCGGGCTGGTGGCGCAGACGGAGTTCGGCAAGGTCAAGACGATCCCCTTCTTCGAGCCGGATCGGCAGGAGTTCGTGGAATACGACATCTCGAAGCTCATCTCCACCGCCGTCCTGCGGGACAAGAAGAAGGTGGGCGTGCTGTCCTCGCTGAACCTGGCCGGGCCGGAGATGTCGCCGTACCTGACGCAGATGATGCGCATGCAAGGGCGCGAGCCGCCGAAACCGTGGACGATCATCACGGAACTGCGCGAAACGTACGACATCCAGACCGTCGCGGCGGACGCGGACGCCATTCCGGCGGGCCTGGACTTCCTGATGGTCGTTCATCCGAAGGAGCTGCCGAAGAAAACGCTCTTCGCCATTGACCAGTTCGTCATGAAAGGCGGGCGGTTGATGGTGTTCGTTGACCCCTTCTGCCTGGAGGACCAGCCCAAAACGCAGAACCCCTACGAGGCGATGCAGCAGAAGAAATCGTCGGACCTGAACGCCCTGCTGCGCGGCTGGGGCGTGGAAATGGAGCCCGATGAGATCGCGGCGGACCGCATGCTCGCGATGAAGGCGTCGCTCATTCCGAATGAGCGCCCCTCGCCGCTGCTGCCGTATATGCAGCTCCGAGACGACTGTTTCACCCGAAAGGAGATTGTCACGGCGCCGCTGCACAACGTCCGAGTGGCCTTCGCCGGCGTGCTCAAGGAGGTGGAGACGGCGGGCGTTAAGGTGACGCCGCTCCTGACCACCACATCCACCGGCAACGTGTGGAAACCGGCCGGGCCATGGGAACTGATGTCCCCGAACCCGGAGGCCATCCGCCTCGCCGTCAGCGACGGCACGAAGCCCCTGATGCTGGCGTGCCGCATCACCGGAAAGTTCCGGACGAACTTCCCGAACGGACTCCAGGTCGAAGAGAAGAAGGTCTCGACTCCGGCGAACGACCAGGCCAAGGCCGGGGAGCCGTCCAAGCCGAAAACGATCGAGGCGGTCAAGGAAGCCTCCGCGGAGGGCGTGATCCTGGTCTTCGCGGACGTGGACATGATCTCGGACATGGTGGCGTATCGCGCGACGTTCTTCGGCGCCGCGCAAGAGGGGGACAACGCGCCGCTGGTCTTCAACGCGCTGGATTTCCTCGCCGGATCGTCCGACCTGATCGCAATCCGCTCGCGCGGCGGCTTCAACCGGCCGTTCACGGTGGTGGACCGGATTGAACGCGAGGCCGAAGCCGCCACCGGCGACCAGGTCAATGCGGCCAACGAGCAGATCAAAGCGTATCAGGACAAACTCGCAAAACTGGGCGCGTCGGCCACGGCGGGCAACGAGAAACTGATCGCCGGCGAGGCCGTGGCTGAACGCAGGAAGGTGGAGGAGGACATCCGGCAAGCCCAGAAGGAGTTGCGCCGCCTGAACGCAGGGAAACGCTCGCGGATCGAAGCGCTCGGCGTGAAGATCGAGACGCACAACCTCGTCTGGGCCCCGGCCGCCGTCCTGCTCATCGCCATCGTCCTGGCCGTCGTTCGCTTTATTCGCGCCCGGCGCTACATCGCACGGAGGGCATCCTGATGACCCGCAACAAGAGCCTCGTCATACTGTCGGCCGTCACGGTCGCAATGGTCCTGATCGTGCTCGCCTTGTATTCCGGCAACCGCGCCGCCCGGCAGAAATTCGAGCCCGGATCGCTGCTGATCCAGGGAGTCGCACCGGAGAAAATCCAGACCGTCTCCATTGTCCAGGGCAAGGAAACGGTCACGCTGAAGCGCCGGAATGAAGGCTTTGTCGTGGCCGAGCGCGACGACTATCCCGCCTCGCTGAACAGGATCAACGAGTTGCTGCTCGCCTGCCTGGAAATCCGGTGCAAATCGCCGGTGACCGACTCGAAGGAGAACTACAGGGAACTGGGCGTCGAGGAAGGCGCGGACGACGCGGTCGTGGTGACGTTCAAGGACAGCGCCGGCAAGACGCTGTTCGGCCTCGTGCGCGGCAAGAACGCCGAGGGAGGCGGGGCGTACGTGCGGTTGGGCGATCAGAGCGCCGTCTACGCCTCCGAAACTTCCCCGGCGATCAACGCCACGCCGACGTTTTTCCTCGACAAGAAGATTTTTGACGTCAAGGCCGACGACATCCGGCGCGTCGAGGTCCAGACCGGGAAGGCCCCGTACGCCCTCGCGCGCGACGAGAAGGGCGTCGTGACGCTGGAGAAGGTTCCCGAAGGGAAGCGCGCGAAGTCCTCCCTCTGCGACGCCGTCGCCACGGCCCTGGCCGGTCTGGAGTTCAGCGACGTCTCCACGGCCGGCAAGATGCCGCTGGAATGGGACACGACGTACACCTGCCAACTCGCCGGCAACCTGGTCTACACCGTCCAGCTTGCGAAAAAGGGAGACCGGTATTACGCGAAGGTCTCCGCTTCCGCGCCGAACGTGGAGAGCGTCCAGATCACCCGCACCGAGGCCGAGCAGGAACTGAAGAAGAAGGACGCCTTGTTGCAGGCCGTGCAGAAAGCGCGCGAGTTCACCCCGCGACACGCGCCGTGGGTTTACGAACTGTCCAGTTGGACCGCCGAGAAGATGCGCCACCCGCTCAGCGACCTCGTCGAGGAGATTACCCCCGACGAGATCGCCGCCAGCCACATCCTGATCAGCTACAAGGGCGCGGAGCGGTCCTCGGCGACGCGGACCCGGGAGGAGGCGAAGAAGCTGGCCGAGGAGGCGCTGGCCAAAGCCCAAGCCCCCGGCGCGGATTTCGCGGCGCTGGCCGGGGAATACTCCGACGAGCCCGGCGCCAAAGAGCGCGGCGGCGACCTGGGCGCGTTCAAGAAGGGCGCGATGGCCAAGCCCTTCGAGGACGCCGCCTTCCAACTCAAAGTCGGCGAGATATCCGGCGTGGTCGAGACCCAGTTCGGGTTCCATATCATCAAGCGGACGAAGTGAAGCTTCGAGCAAACCAACGGCGACCGAAGGAGGCGCCCTCTGTGACTCCGTGTTGAAGATGGCCTTAATCCGCGAGGGCCTGCGCCGCGGCGAGGGGATCGGTCGGGCCTCGGCCTTTTCCGAGGCGCAGAGAATGGCGGAGCGCCTCGGTGATGAACTGCTTCGCGCGCCGGGCGGCGTCGCGCAACGCCAGTCCGCGCGCCAGTTCGGTGGCGAGCGCGGCGGAGAGCGCGCAGCCGGCGCCGTGCGAGTCCTTCGTCTCGATGCGTTCCGACGGAAGCTCCAGGAAGTCGCTCCCGTCGTACAGCAGGTCGGTCGGCGGGCCGGCGAGGTGTCCGCCTTTGATCCAGACGGCGCGCGGGCCGAGGCGGGCGACGGCCTCGGCGGCGCGGCGCATCGCGGGGAGATCGTTGACCTCGAACCCGGCCAGCCGCGACGCCTCGGCGAGGTTCGGCGTCACGACCTCGCACAGCGGCAGGATTTCCCGGATGAGCGCGGCCTCGCCCGGCTCGTCGAGGAGGCGGCGTCCGCTGGTGCTGAAGATCACCGGGTCCACGACGAGATGGGCGACTCGGTGTTTGCGCAGGACCTTCGCCACGGCGCGGACGGTCGGCGCGCCGCAGAGCATGCCGGTCTTGGCGGCGTCGAGGCCGATATCGGCGATGCACAGCTCGATCTGCCGCGCGACGAATTCCGGCGGGACGACGTGGATTCCCGCGACTTGTCGCGTGTCCTGCGCGGTGATCGCCGTCACGGCGGTCATCGCGTAGCCGCCCAGGCAGGTGATGACCTTGATGTCGGCCTGGATTCCCGCGCCGCCGGAGGAGTCGGATCCGGCGATGCTAAGCACGCGCGGGCGGCGGCGGCCGGGATTCGGTTCGGCGGGCATCGTCACGGTTTCTTTTCCGGGAGCGGTGGAGGCGGCTCGACCGCCCAGGGCTTGACATTGCGCATTTGGCTGTCGAACCGCTTCACGACCGGGTCCGCGGGATGGCCGGCGCGGATTTTCGCGAAGAGGGCCTTCGCGTTGTCCTCCTGGCCCATGGCCCAGAGCGACAGCACGCGCGCGAGGCTCAGGTCGCGTTGGGCGTCCGGCGACAGGGCGGGCTGCTCGAGTTCCTGGCGGATTTGGCCGTCCAGTTCTTTCAGTCGCGCCGCGGTCGCATTGCTGAACGCCGTCAAGAGCGAGGGAAAGTAGTGCTTCTCGGCGCGGAGCCGGATCTCCGCGAGGGTCAGCGGTCGCGCGGACCCGCTCTCCCGGTGGACCTCGCCGAAATCAATGGTCTTGATGCTCGAAGCTTCCAGCTCGATCGTCTCGTCGGACTGCACGTCGCGGACGGAGAACCGTCCTTCGAAGAACCACTGGACGTCGGCATCCATCTTCCGCCCGTCCTTCAACTCGACGGTCACGATCGGCCCGGCGAACGAGCGGGAGGGCAGGCAAAACAGCAGGGCGCCCAGAACCGCGGCGCACCGGAGGAGCGTCGCCGTCGTTCGTCGTTCATTCGGCATTTCAAGGCGTCCGATGGCGATGGAAGATCGCGTCGAAGAACGTCTCGAGCCGCGGCACGAGCGCGGCATAAAGCACGCAGAGCGCGACGGCGCAGACGACGAGGATGAGGCTCATCTCGGGGCTGAACGTGCGGCTGAAGAGGACGCTGATGAGCAGGAGTCCGAGCAGCACGCAGGCGGCGAGCACGACGGACAGGAAGGCCAGCGTCATGCCGCGCTTGAGACTCAGATCGAAGCCGACGAGCCCGTGGCGGATCATCAGGAACATGGCGTACTGCGACATGACCATGGCCCAGAGCGATACGGTCGGGGATTTTTCGGAGTGGAGATACGCGACCGCGAGCACGCAGAGCGCGCCCGCCGCGAACGGCAGTTGCACCATGTGGAACGGCCAGTCCTCGCCCTCAGCGGCGCGGCGTCCGGCGCGCCAGGAAATCCACAGCGCCGCAACTACGTAGACCGCCGTCACCGCCGCGAACACCAGCGTGTCCGGCGCGCTCATCACGTAAAAGCCGCTGAGCCAGGAATGCGAAAGCGCCTTCTGCGCGATGACCGCCGGGTTCAGCGCCAGCCCCAGCGCCGCCATCGGCGCGTAGAGCAGCAGGCGCCAGTATCCGCCGCGCGGGTTCGACCCGGCCGGCCCGCGCGCGAGCAGCGCCAGGCAGAGGAAGTTCGCCGGCGCGAGCGACATGCCGAAGAAGGACAGGCGCTGCCAGACGCTCTCCGCGCCGCCGTGATGGAAGACCTCGCCGCCGAGGTTCCAGATCACCAGGCTGATCGCGAAGAGCGCGAACGCGCGGTACGCCGGGTTGCGCGCCTGCTTGATGAGCGCCCAGATCGCCAGCGGCAGGTTCACGGCGATCGCGATGGTCGGCCCGATGTAACTGAAAGGCATGTTCTCACCCGCTTGGGGACTGCTACACTTTCCGCCATCCGGCGAAGTTTGTCAAGCGCCGAATCCGCGTTCACGCGCGCAGCACGCGGCCCGGCCTGGCGCTCGTCTGACGGCCGTCGAGCAGGACCGGCGCGCCGTTCACGAGCAGGTGCCGTACGCCCTGCGAAAGACGGAACGGCGCGTCATAAGTGGCGACATCACGAAGGGTCCGCGCGTCGAACACGGCGATGTCCGCATATGCGCCCTCGCGCAGAATGCCGCGTCCGGCCAGGTGGAAGCGCTCCGCCGGGAGGCTCGTGATCCGCGCAATGGCTTCCGGCAGCGGCATGAGCTTCAGGCGCAGCGCGTACTCGCCGAGGAATCGCGCCATGGTGCCGAAGGTCCGCGGATGCGGCTTGCCTTCGGCGGTCGGACCGGTCAGGCTGCGCGAGGAGGAATCGGAGCCCGGGAACACGAACGGCCACTTCAGGATGCGGCGCAGGTTGTCCTCGGACATGCCGAAGAAGATGGCGCCGGCGGCCATTTTCGTGCGCAGGAGCAGTTCGAAGACCGCCTCGCACGGTTCAAGGCCCATGCGGCGCGCGGCCTCGGCGACGGTCAGCCCCTCGAACTCGCGGGTGGATTCGGTCGCGACTGAGATCAGGATCGCGTCCCAGCGGCCGCCCTTCGTGCGGGCGCCGGCGACGGCCTTCTTCAACTTCGCCCGCGAGGCCGGACTCCGCAGCCGGTCGAGCGCGCGCGCCTGGCCGCCGGCGGCGAGCCAATCCGGGAAGATCGCAGAGAGGTCGGTCATCGCCGCGATGTACGGATAGCGGTCGCAGGTCACGTCGTGGCCGGCGGCGCGCGCGGCGAAGAGGGCGCGTTCGAGGCGGTCAATCTTCCACCAGTTCGCGGGCCCGTTTGTCTTGATATGGCTGATGTGCAGCGGCGCGCCGGCGGCGGCGGCGACGCGGAGCGAGTCGCGAACGGATTGGAGCAGCCGGCGGCCCTCGCTGCGCATGTGCGTGCAGTAGGGGCGGCGCGCGGCGGCCAGCCGGCGGCAGAGCGCCGCCAGTTCGCGCGGCTCGGCGAAGCAGCCGGGCGGATAGCACAGCCCGCTGCTGAGCCCGAGCGCGCCCTGTTCGAGGCACTCGTCCAGCAGCGCCTCCATCCGGCGGATGTGTGCAGCGGTCGCCGCGCGCCCGGCGTATCCGAGCACGGCCGAGCGGAGGGCGCCATGCCCCGCGAGGAAGCCGCGGTTGATCGCGCTGCCGAACGACTCGACGCGCGCGAAATAGCCGGCCGCGTCGCGCCAGTCCGCGCGCACGTCCTTCTTCGCCAGCTCTGCCCGCCGTTGCGCCGCCGAAGGCCCGCCGAGCGGGAAGAGCGCGAAGCCGCAGGCGCCGTTGATCTCCGTGGCCACGCCGTCGTAAACCCGGCATTGCGCGGAGGAATCCTGGAGCGCGGGCAGGTCGCTGTGCGAGTGTGAGTCAATGAATCCCGGCACCACGATCAGCCCTTGGGCGGCCAGCACGCGCGCGCCGGGCGCGCAGATCGCCGGGCCGAT
>Ga0315281_10003935_pt1 | contig 21659 bp, 21 predicted proteins | sample YL17G07_0_MG_FD_204540 | JGI IMG/M metagenome (GOLD analysis project Ga0315281, IMG submission 204540) | Sediment microbial communities from Yellowstone Lake, YNP, Wyoming, USA - YL17G07_0 | ecosystem: Environmental > Aquatic > Freshwater > Lake > Sediment | place: USA: Wyoming | collected... | reverse complement strand
CCGATGGACGCATTGAAGGATGCCGATGCCCTGGTGATCGTGACCGAGTGGAAGGTTTTCCGCAGCCCGGATTTCACCGACATCAAGGCGCGCCTGAAACACCCGGTGATTTTCGACGGGCGCAACCTGTACGAGCCGGAAACGGTGCGTGCGCAGGGCCTGGACTACTACGCGATAGGAAGGAACTAGGCAGTGCAGGCCGACACCCTGAAGCGCGCCCGCGTGCTGGTGGTGGGGGACGTCATGCTGGACCGCTACTGGTTCGGCGACGTCAGCCGCATCTCGCCGGAGGCGCCGGTACCCGTGGTCAAGGTGGGGCGGATAGAGGAACGCCTGGGCGGGGCCGCCAACGTGGCGCGCAACATCGCCGCGCTGGGCGCGCAGGCCGCGCTGCTGTCGGTGACGGGCCGCGACGAGGCCGGCGACTGCCTCGCCAGGCTGCTCGCGGAGGAAAGCATAAAGGCGGTGCTGCACCACGACGCCGGCATCTCGACCACCATCAAGCTGCGCGTGATCGGCCGCCAACAGCAGTTGCTGCGCATCGACTTCGAAACCCAGCCCAGCCACGAAGTGCTGGCATCCGCCCTGGCGGATTTCGAAGCGCTGCTGCCGGAGTCCGACGTGGTGATCCTGTCCGACTACGGCAAGGGCGGACTGGCCCACATCGGCCGCATGATAGAACTGGCCAACCTGGCCGGAAAGCCGGTGCTGGTCGACCCCAAGGGCGACGACTACGCGCGCTACCGCAACGCCACCCTGCTCACCCCGAACAAGGCCGAGTTTCGCGACGTGGCCGGGAGCTGGAAGGGCGAGGAGGAGTTCGCCGCCAAGGCGCAGCAGCTGCGCCGCGAACTCAATCTGCAGGCGCTGCTGGTCACCCGCAGCGAGGAGGGCATGACGCTGTACCGCGAAGGGACGGTGCTGCATGAGCATGCACAGACACGGGAAGTGTTCGACGTCAGCGGTGCGGGCGACACCGTGATCGCGACGCTGGGGGTCATGCTGGCCGGCGGCGCCGATCTCGGCGAGGCCATGCGCGTTGCCAACCGCGCGGCCGGGATCGTGGTGGGCAAGCTTGGGACTGCGGTAGTGCACAGCGAAGAATTATTCGGGACGGAGAAATAACCATGTACTACATCGTCACCGGCGCAGCCGGATTTATCGGCGCCAATCTGGTCAAGGCGCTCAACGATCGCGGCGCGACCGGGATCATCGCGGTGGACAATCTGAAGCACGCCGACAAGTTCAGGAACCTGGTGGACTGCGAGATCGCGGACTACCTGGACAAGAACGAGTTTCTCGAACTGCTGCTGGACGGCGCGTTCGACGGCGAAGTCGCCGCGGTGTTTCACGAAGGCGCCTGCTCCGACACCATGGAGACCGACGGCCGCTACATGATGGAAAACAACTACCGTTACTGCACGAGCCTGCTCGACTACTGCCAGGACGAGTGCGTGCCGCTGCTGTATGCGTCCTCCGCCTCGGTTTATGGCGGCGGCAGCGTGTTCCGGGAGACGCGGGAATTCGAGGCGCCGCTCAACGTCTACGGCTATTCCAAGTTTTTGTTCGACCAGTACGTGCGCCGCATGTGGGGCAACCGCACGGCGCAGGTCGCCGGCTTCCGCTATTTCAACGTGTACGGCCCGCGCGAGCAGCACAAGGGGCGCATGGCCTCGGTGGCGTTTCACTTCTTCAACCAGTACCGGGCGGAAGGCAGGGTCAGGCTGTTCGAAGGCTGCGACGGCTACGACTCGGGCTGCCAGCGGCGCGATTTCGTTTCGGTCGAGGACGTGGTGAAGGTGAACATGTATTTCCTCGAACACCCTGAACAATCCGGCATTTTCAACCTGGGCACCGGCCTGTCACAGTCGTTCAACGACGTGGCGGTGGCGGTGGTCAACGGCTGCCGCAAGGCGCAGGGCGAGGCGCCGCTGGGTCTCGCGGAACTGCAGGCGCAGGGGATCGTCCAGTACATCGATTTTCCCGAGGCGCTGAAGGGCAAATATCAGAGCTTCACCCAGGCCGACATCTCCGCCCTGCGCGAAACGGGCTATGCAGAGCCGTTCCTCACGGTCGAGCAGGGCGTCGCGCGCTATGTCGAGCACATGCTGAAGGCGTGATGCCGGGCGGTGTCAACCGCGTGCGGCGCCGGGCGTTATCGTCGTATGGCGATCTGTCGGGGAGGCCCGATGGACGCCAGTCGATCCGGCACCCCTGCGATCGAAATACAACCACCCAAGCCAACCAGAGGAATCATGATGAAAAGACTGCTCGTTATTCTCGTAGCCTGCTTCGCCTTCGCCGGCGTGTCGTTCGCCGCGGTGGATCTGAACAGCGCCACCCAGGCGCAACTGGAAGCGGTCAAGGGCATCGGCCCGGCCAAGGCCAAGGCGATCATTGAATACCGCAGCAAGAGCGGGGCTTTCAAGACCGTGGACGATCTGGAGAAGGTTACCGGTTTCGGCAAGGCCACTGTCGACAAAGTCCGCGCCGAAGTGACGGTGGGCGCCGCCGCACCAAAAGCCGAAAAGGCCAAGCCGGCCGACGCCAAAAAGGGCGCAGCGAAGTAATCCGCTGCCGCCCGCGGGTACCATCCCGCAACCCCGGTCCTCGCAGGAGGCCGGGGTTTTTTTACGCGCCTGCCGACGCCACTGAACGGACAGTCCTGGCGGGTGCGGGCGCCGTCAATTGTGTGATAATCTGGACTGTAACAATCTCGATGTCAGTCATACAATGCACAGCCGAAACGAATACCTGTGAACAACCTGCCCTTCAGCTTTTTGCCGCCCTGGCTCAGCGAACTGCGTTCGGTCGCAGTGGCGCTGGTCGACCGCGACGGACGCCTGATCGAAGCGAATCAGGGGTTCATCGCCGCCCTGCCCGACGCGGCGGCGGTCAACGTCGCCGAATATGTCTTCGAGCCGCCGTTCTCGTGCTGGTCGCAGGGCGCGGTGTACGAGGGCCTCATCAAGCTGGGTTCGGCGCAAGGCATCCAGCGCACCCTGGCCGGCAAAATCCATTTTGTGAACCAGCTGTTTCTCGTCGTCGCGGAGCTGGATATCGCGGCTTTCGAGCACTTGAGCAGCGAGGTGGAACGACTCGGGCTGGAGCTCGACGAGACCAGGCGGCAGCTGATGCGGCGCAACCAGGCGCTGCAGAAGGCGCTGGAGGAGGCGCAGCAGCAGCGCGGCCTGGACACGCTCACCGGCCTGCCGCTGCGCAGCAGGCTGGACGAGCGCATGGAAGTCGAGATGCAGCGCTGGGAACGCTACCGCCGGCCGCTGGCCGTGCTGATCATGGACATCGATCATTTCGGCACGGTCAACGAATCGTACGGACGCGACGTCGGGGACGAAGCGCTGCGCCACGTCGCCACCATCGTGACGCAGTCGGTGCGCGGCGTGGATCTGGCGGTGCGTTACGGCGGCCAGGAATACGCCGCGCTGCTGCCGGAGACCAACGAGATCGGCGCGCTGATCGTGGCCGAGCGTTTGCGCATGGAGCTGGAGGACCAGATCATCCTGCCGCTGGTGAATCCGCTCACGGCGAGCTTTGGGGTTGCCATGCTGCAGCCGGGCGAATCGCGCAAGGAGTTCTGCGACCGCGCCGAGCGGGCTTTCCGGCACTCCAAGCAGAGCGGCGGGAACTGCGTCACCATGGCAGGGGTGATCGCCGAATGCGACTACGTTTACGGCAGCGATCAAGACAGCAAGCAAGGAAACGCAGATGTTTAAAAGCATAGAGGACTTCGTCGGCAACACCCCGCTGGTGCAACTCAAGCGCCTGCCCGGCGACACCGGCAATGTCGTGCTGGTCAAGCTGGAGGGCAACAACCCGGCGGGCTCGGTGAAGGACCGTCCGGCGCTTTCCATGATCGTGCACGCCGAGGCGCGCGGCGACATCAAGCCGGGCGACACCCTGATCGAGGCGACCAGCGGCAACACCGGCATAGCGCTGGCCATGGCGGCGGCGATGCGCGGCTACCGCATGGTGCTGGTGATGCCGGAGCACATGAGCATGGAGCGGCGGCAGGTCATGCGCGCCTTCGGCGCCGGGATCGTGCTGACCTCGCGCCAGGGCAGCATGGAAGAGGCCATCGACACCGCCAACCGCATGCAGGCCGAGGGCCGTGGCCTCATCCTCAACCAGTTCGGCAACCCGGACAATCCGCTCGCCCACTACGAGGGCACCGGGCCGGAAATCTGGCGCGACACCGCGGGCCGCATCACCCATTTCGTCAGCAGCATGGGCACCACCGGCACCATCATGGGCTGCTCGCGCTACCTGAAGGAGCAGAACCCCGCGATCCAGGTCATCGGCGTGCAGCCGGAGGAAGGCGCGCAGATTCCGGGCATACGCAAGTGGCCGCAGGAATACCTGCCGAAGATCTACGATGCCGCGCTGGTCGACCGCATCCTGCTGGTGAGCCAGGCTGAGGCAGAGGAAACCACGCGCAGGCTGGCGCGCGAAGAGGGCATCTTCGCAGGGATTTCGTCCGGCGGGGCGCTGGCCGCCGCGCTCAAGGTGTCGGCAGAAGTCGGGAACGCGGTAATTGTTTCCATCGTATGCGACCGGGGCGACCGCTATCTCTCGACCGGGGTGTTTCCGGCGTAGCGCAAGGTCGATTCTGGCCTAAACTAAATTAACGGAGGGGTGCGAAACAGCCGCTCATGTCGAAGCGTAGGGTTGAACCCACGGCTCTTGCGACCGAGCGGCACCACAGCGCGCCACAAGGAGCCAAATGGCCCGCAAAAAAACAGTATCACCGGCCCAGCCCGCCGACGAAGGTGTCGACCACGCCGTGCCCACGACCTTCCCCATCGTCGGCGTTGGCGCCTCCGCCGGCGGGCTGGAGGCTTTTTCCCAACTTTTGCAGCACCTGCCGCCAGACACCGGCATGGCTTTCGTGCTGGTGCAGCACCTCGATCCCCATCACGAAAGCGCACTGCCGGAACTGCTGGCGCGGGAAACGCCCATGCCGGTGCGTGAAGTGGCGGACGGCATGCAGGCCGAGCCCAATCACGTCTATGTAATCCCGCCCAACGCCAATCTCGCCATCCTGCACGGGGTGCTGCACCTGATGCCGCGTAGCGAGGCGCGCGGCGCGCACCTGTCGATCGACTACTTCTTTCGCTCTTTGGCCGATGACCACGCCAGCAGGGCGATCGGCATCATACTCTCAGGTACCGCATCGGACGGTGTGTTCGGCCTGAAGGCGATCAAGGCCGAGGGCGGCATCACCTTCGCACAGGACGAGAAATCGGCGAAATACGACGGCATGCCGCATGCCGCCATTGCCGCCGGCTGTGTCGATTTCGTCATGACCCCGGAAAGGATCGCCGCGGAACTCGCGCGCATTGCCCGCCATCCCTATGTGACGCAGGCAAAAAGGGTGGACGCAAGCGGGGTGCCACCCAGGGAGGAGGAGCAGAACAACAAGATTTTCATCCTGCTGCGCCGCCATTCCGGGGTCGACTTCACCTATTACAAACAGACCACCATCCAGCGCCGCATCAAGCGCCGCATGCTGCTGCACAAGCTGGAAAGAATCTCCGATTACGTGCGCTACCTGCAGGGAAACCCCGCCGAGGTGGATGCCCTGTATCACGACATGCTGATCAACGTCACCTCCTTCTTCCGCGACCCGGAAGTGTTCGCGGCGCTCACGGAAAAAGTCTTTCCCGCCATCATGAAAGAGCGCAGCGGCGATGCGACCATCCGCATATGGGTGCCGGGTTGCTCCACCGGCGAGGAAGCCTATTCCATCGCCATCTGCCTGCTGGAATACCTGGGCGATGCGGCGGCAAATATTCCGCTGCAGATTTTCGCCACCGACATCGACGATGCGGCGATAGAGCGCGCGCGCAACGGCATCTATTCGGAATCCATCGCGCAGGACGTCTCGCCGGAGCGCCTGCGGCGCTTTTTCGCCAAGCTGGAAGGGCGCTATCAGATATCCAAGCATATCCGCGATATCTGCCTGTTCGCCAAGCAGAACGTGATCAAGGATCCACCTTTTTCCAAGCTCGACCTGGTCAGCTGCCGCAATCTGCTGATCTATCTGGGGCCCGTGCTGCAAAAGAAGGTGCTGGCCATGTTCCACTATGCCCTCAAGCCGACGGGATTCCTGCTGCTGGGCACGGCCGAGACCATAGGCGAGTACGCCGACCTGTTCCGGCTGCCCGATCCGAAACAGAAGCTGTACCTGAAAAAATCGATCGCCACGCCGCTGCATTTCGATTTCGTCACGCCCGCGTTTCCCAGCCTGGTTCCGGCGGCGGCCGACGAACGGGTTGCGCCCGTACCGTGGACCAGCCTGGACGTGCAGAAAGAGGTCGACCGCCTGATCATGAAGCGTTTCTCCCCGCCCGGGGTGGTCGTCAACGAGCGCCTGGAAATACTGCAATTCCGCGGACACACCGGCGCCTACCTGGAACCCGCTCCGGGCGAGGCCAGCCTCAGCCTGCCGAAGATGGCGCGCGAGGGACTGCTGCCGGACCTTCACAGCGCGCTGGGCAAAGCCATCAAGGAAGACGTTACGGTGCGCAGGGAAGGGTTGCGCATCGTCCAGGACGGCCAGTACCGCCAAGTCGATGTGGAAGTGATTCCGGTGAAGGAGCACCACGGATCCGGGCGCTGCTTCCTGGTGTTGTTCGAGGAAGCAGCCGGGGTGCCGGGAGAGAAACCGGCGGCGAAGAAGCCGAAGGGTGCTGCGACCGAGACTGAGGCGTTGCGCCAGGAGCTGGCCGCAACCAGGGAGTATCTGCAGTCGGTGATCGAGCAGCAGGAAACCACCAACGAGGAACTGCGCTCCGCCAACGAGGAAATCCAGTCCAGCAACGAAGAGTTGCAAAGCATCAACGAGGAGCTGGAGACCGCCAAGGAAGAGTTGCAGTCGCTCAACGAGGAGCTGGCTACGGTCAACGACGAACTGGAGAGCCGCAACACGGAACTGAGCCGGGCCAACAACGACCTCAACAACCTTATCGCCAGCGTCAATATTCCCATCGTCATCGTCGGCGGCGACTTGCGCATCCGCCGCTATACCCCGCTCGCGGAAAAGCCGCTCAACATCATTCCGGGCGATATCGGACGTCCCATCAGCGACATCAAGCCGAACATCAGCGCGCTCGACCTGAAGGCGGTGATCACGGACGTGATCGACAAGGTGGCCGCCCGCGAATTCGAGGGGCAGGACACCGACGGGCGCTGGTACTCGGTGCGCGTGCGTCCCTACAAGACGCTGGACAACAGGATAGACGGCGCGGTGGTCGCCTTCATCGACATCGATCAGATCAAACTCAGCTACGAAACCGCCAAGGATGCGCGCGACTACGCGGAGGCCATCGTGGCGGCGGTAAGGCATCCGTTGCTGGTGCTCGACGAAGACCTGCGGGTAGTCTCGGCCAGCGCTGCCTACAATGAAAAATTCCAGGTGTCGCCCAAGGAAACCCTGGGCAACCTGCTCTATCATCTCGGTAATGGCCAATGGGCCATCCCCAAGCTGCGCGCCAAGCTGGAACAGACGCTGCGCAAGGATGCGGGATTCGATCACTTCGTCGTCGAGCACGATTTCGAAGGCGTCGGCCGCAAAACGGTGTGCGTCAGCGGCCGCCGCATACCGCCAGGCATCAACCGCCAGCCGCTGGTGCTGATGCAAATCGAGGAAGCAACCGGCCAACCAGACACTCAGCACCCAGCGCTTTGGACTCAGGACTCAGGACTTTAAAGATGCCGGACTACGCCAAACTGACCAAAGCCGAACTGATCGCGCGCCTCAATGCCGTGACAGCAACACCCGAGCGGACGGTGGCTCCCGGCGACGTGCAGGCTCTGGCGCACGACCTGCAGGTGCACCAAGCCGAGCTTGAGATGCAGAACCAGGAACTGCGCGAGGCGCAGCGGCGGCTGGAAGAAGCGCGCGACCGCTATGCCGACCTCTACGATTTTGCGCCGGTGTGCTACCTCACGCTGGACAGCAAGGGGCATATCCGCGAGATCAACCTGACCGGAGCGGCGCTGCTGGGGCGCGAGCGTGGGCAGTTGCTGGGCAAGCCTTTCAGCCTTTGGCTGGACGCGGATGGAGTGACGGAATTTTTCCACCATCTGCAGCAGGTCTTCGCCGCCCAGGACAAGGTGGTCACGGACCTGGCGATTCGCAACGGCAACGGCGAGATGCGCGACGTCAGCCTGAAGAGCGTGGCGGTCAAGCAAGGTGCCGGCGAGTCCGGCCGTTGCCGCACCGTGCTGATCGATATCGGCGAGCGCAGGAAGCAGGAACGCATCGAATACCTCGCGCACTTCGACGCGCTGACCGGCCTGCCCAACCGTGCGCTGCTGCAGGACCGGCTTACCCAAGCGCTTTCCACCGCGCAGCGCAACGGCAGGCAGGTGGGCGTGCTGTTTCTCGACCTGGACCATTTCAAGGACGTCAACGATACGCTGGGCCACGCCGCCGGCGACCTGCTGCTGCAGGCGGTGGCAACCAGGCTGAGGCGCTGCGTGCGCAAGGTAGACACCATCGCGCGCGTCGGCGGCGACGAATTCGTGCTGGTGCTGCCGGAACTTGGCGGCGGCGAGCATGCAGCGGTGGTGGCGGAAAATATCCTGTGGTCCATGTCCGAGTCCTTCATCATCGAAGATCGCCCGCTCAGGATACTGGCCAGCATCGGCATCAGCATCTACCCGGATGACGCGACGGACATCGATACCCTGCTCAAGAACGCCGACGCGGCCATGTATCACGCCAAGAAAAGCGGGCGCAACAACTACCAGTTCTTTACCGGGGACATGAACGCCCGTGCGCTCGAAGCCATGGCCATGGAAAGTCGCTTGCGCCATGCCCTGGAGCGCGGAGAGCTGTTGATGCACTACCAGCCCCAGGTGGAGCTGGAGGGCGGGCGCATCGTCGGGGTCGAGGCCCTGCTGCGCTGGCGCCACCCGGAAATGGGCTGGCTGACGGCTGCCAAGTTCATTCCCATCGCAGAGGAGCGCGGACTCATCGGGCAGATCGGGGAATGGGCTTTGCGCGCCGCCTGTATCCAGAACCGCGCATGGCAGGATGCAGGCCTGCCGGCTCTTCCCGTCGCGGTGAACATATCGGCGCTGCAAATGCAGCGCGGCAGCCTCCCGGACATGGTCAAACGGGCGCTGCAGGAAAGCGGCCTGGCTCCGCGGTACCTGGAGCTGGAGTTCAACGAAGACATCAACACGCGGGATCCGCAAATGATCGCCGCCGTGCTGCGCGAACTGAAGGACATGGGGGTCAGGCTCACGCTGGACGGCTTCGGTTCGGAACGCTCCTCGCTGTGCAATTTGTGGCGTTTTCCGATAGAAAAAGTGAAGATCGATCCCGGGTTCGTAAGCGGGATCGCGACCAGCCCCGACAGCGCGGCGATCATCGCCGGAATCATACGCATGGCGAAGGAACTGCAGCGCCGGGTTGTGGGGGAGGGTGTGGAGACCCAGGAGCAACTGGATTTCCTGCGTTCCCACCAATGCGACGAAATTCAGGGCCATTTCTTCAGCGCGCCTGTGGCGGCGGACGAATTTTCCCAGCTGCTGCGGCAGGGACGGCGGCTCGGGCAATAGTGGCATTCCGCCTGCTTCCTGTTTTGGCGGCCTGCTGCGCCATCCCGGCGCACGCCGGCCGGATTGCGTTGAACATGGCCGACATGGAAAGTCCCGCCTTTCATGCCAAGGCCATCTCCGCCGAGCTGGCGGGGCCGGAATACTCCCGCTTCACGGCGCGTATCGGGGAGCTTTCCGTGCACGGCAGGACGTGGCGCAATGTGCGTTTGACCTGCCCGAAAGTCCTCCTGGAAAAATCCCTCATCCGCTGCGCCGACGGTGTGCTGCATGCCGGCACGGCCATTCCCCTGAGTTTTCTATACGATGCGGCACGCCGCAGTTTCGACCTGACCCTCAAGCCTTCCGCCAACGAGAGCTGGCGCATATCGGCGCAATTCGGCAAGGCCTCCTGGCGGGCCATGGTCAGTGTGAAGAATGGCGACGTTGCGCGGCTTTCTTCCTGGATTCCGGATAGCGTTCCCAAGCTCGCCAAGGGCGCCATCTCGGGCGATGTTCAGGCATCGGGCAACGGCGCGGAACCGGGCGAGGTCAAGGTCGACCTGCGCCTCGGCGGTCTGGCTTTCAGCGATGCCGCAGGGCTGCATGCCGGCGAGCGGGTGGGCGGCAGGATAGCCGCGCATGCGACGAAGAGCGGCGACGGCTGGCAGTGGAGCGCGGACATCGACTGGCAGGACGGCGAGGTCTTCTGGCAGCCGCTGTATTTCGCCGCCGGAGGCCACCGGCTGACAGCCCGCGGCAGCCTGGATGCGGCGTCGCTGCGCCTGGCGCAGGGCTCGCTGCAACTGGCGGCAGTGGGGTCCGCCGAAATCGCCGCGAACTGGGACCGGGCAGGGGGCTACGTCAGCGAGGCGGAGCTGCGCACCGGCGAGCTGAATCTGGATGCCGCCTACAAGCTTCTGCTGAAGCCGCTGCTGGAGAAGACCGTATTGGCGGAACTGGAAACGGCGGGCCGCGCGCGGCTGGAGTGGCGCTACCGCGACCGCGCCACGCAAGCCTTCAAGCTTGAACTTCATGACGCGCACGTTGCGGACGGCAGGCAGCGTTTCGCGGTCGATGGGCTCGATGCCGCCGTTCATTGGGCCGCCGATGGGCCGGGCCGGGCCGATATCAGCTTCGCACAGGCGCAGTTGCTGCGTATTCCGCTAGGCGCGACGCGCATCCCGCTGACGCTCGACGGGCTCAGTGCCGCCATGGTGCGGCTTGAGGTGCCGGTGCTGGACGGCCGCCTGAGCGTCGAGGACTTCCACGCCGAAAAGGGCGCAGACGGCTGGCGTTGGCGCTTCAGCGGCGGGCTGACGCCGGTTTCCATGGAGCGTTTCAGCGCAGCACTTGCGCTGCCGCCCATGCACGGCACGTTGTCCGCGGTGATCCCCACAGTCAGCTACGATGAGCAGTCGCTCAAAATCGGCGGCGCGCTGCTGTTCAAGGTGTTCAACGGCACCGCGGTGGTGAAAAACCTGTCGCTGCTGGAACCCTTCGGCCGCGCCCCGCGCCTTAACGCGGACGTGGACATGCGCGCCCTCGACCTCGATCTGCTGACCCGCACCTTCTCCTTCGGCAGCATGCAGGGATTGATCGACGTTACCGTGAACGGGCTGGAACTGGCCGACTGGAAGCCGGTGCGCTTCGACGCCCACGTAATGAGCAGCTCCGGCCGCTATCCGAAGAAGATCAGCCAGGCCGCCGTGCAGAACATTTCGGCACTGGGCGGAGGCGGCGCCGCGGCGGCGATGCAGCGCAGCTTCCTGCGCTTTTTCGAGCAGTTCGGCTACGACAAAATTGGCCTGAGTTGCGTGCTGCGCAACGGCGTCTGCCTCATGGACGGGGTGGAAGAAGCGGCTTCCGGGTACGTGATCGTCAAGGGCGGCGGGATTCCCGCCATCAACGTAATCGGCTACAATCGAAACGTAAGCTGGGATGAGTTGTTGCAGCGGCTGGCGCGGATCACGCAAAGCAACGTCAAGCCCGTCATCAAGTAGGAGCGGCGGATGCCTGCGCTTTCTACGACATCGAAAGGAAACCTCATGTCGCAAAATTCGTTGCGTGCCTTCGCAATTTTGGCGCTTTCCGCTCTGCTGGCGGCGTGCGTCACAATCAACATCTACTTCCCGGCCGCTGCGGCGGAAAAGGCGGCGGACAAGATCATCGACGAGGTCTGGCAGCTGCAGAAGCCGGAAAAATCCGTTCCGCCTCCAGCCGCAACACCGCAAAAATAGGGGAAGCCAATGAATCGCCAATTTTCTCGCCGGATGCTGTTAGCCATGTTGCTGTGGCTGCCGTTCGCGGCCGTTGCCGCAGCCGATCTGGAAATCAATACGCCGGCCATAGTCAGCATCAAGAACAGCATGCAGGAGCGCCATGGGCAGTTGTCGGCCTTTTACGCCAGCGGCGCGGTTGGGCTGACGCGCGACGGCCTCGTGGCGGTGCGCGATGCCAGCCTGGTGCCGCTTGCGCAGCGCCAGTCGGTGAATTCGCTGGTCGCCGATGAAAACAAGGACAGAGCCGCGCTGTACAAGGAAATCGCCCGCGCCAACGCACACCCCGAGTGGGAGGCGGAAGTGCGCTCCACCTTCGCCCAGCGCTGGATCGACAAGGCCGCGTCCGGCTGGTGGGTGCAAAGCGGCAGCGGAGCCTGGGCCAGAAAGTGATTCCAACCCTTGTATTCGACATCGAGACGGTCCCCGATACCGAAGGCCTGCGCAAGATACTCGGCCTAAGCAGCGACGCGACGCCGGACCAGATCGCCGAGATCGCCTTCCAGCGCCGGCGCCAGACCCACGGCAGCGATTTCCTGCAACTGCATGTGCAGCGCGTGGTCGCCATTTCCTGCGCCCTGCGCAACAGCGACAGCTTCAAGGTGTGGACGCTGGGCAGCAGCGAGGATGCGGAAGCCGAGCTGATCCAGCGCTTCTACGACGGCATCGAGAAATACACGCCGCAACTCGTCTCCTGGAATGGCGGTGGCTTCGACCTGCCGGTGCTGCACTATCGCGGACTGATCCACGGCATCCAGGCGCCGCGCTACTGGGACATGGGCGAGGACGACCGCGAGTTCAAGTGGAATAATTACATCAGCCGTTACCACATGCGCCATCTCGACTTGATGGACCTGCTGGCACTTTACCAGCCACGCGCCAACGCGCCGCTGGACGAAATCGCGCAACTGGCGGGCTTCCCCGGCAAGCTGGGCATGGATGGCTCCAAGGTCTGGCAAGCGTTCCAGAATGGCGAAATCGCCGCCATACGCAACTATTGCGAAACCGACGTGGCCAACACCTATCTCGTCTATCTCAGATTCCAGTTGATGCGCGGCCAGTTGACGCCCGAGCAGTACCAGCGCGAATGCGGCGTGGTGCGCACCGAACTGGAAAAATCGACCGAGCCGCACTGGCAGGAATTCCTGCGCGCCTGGGAGTAGCGCGCGCATGCCGAATCTCAACTATCGTGCGTGGTGGCTGGCCGTGGGCTGGTGTCTGGTGGTCCTGGTGGCCGTGCTCTCGCTCATGCCGCAACCGCCGCAGCCTCTGGACTTCGACAACAGCGACAAGCTCGAGCACCTGTCCGCGTATGCCCTGTTGATGGCCTGGTTCTGTCAAATCTACTGGAGCGGCCGCCGGCGCCTTGCTCTGGCCCTGGTGTGCATGGGTGTCATGGTGGAAATGCTGCAAGGCATGACCGGCTACCGGACCTTCGACACCGCCGATATGCTGGCGAACAGCGCGGGCGTGCTGGCTGGCTGGGCCTTGTCGCAAACCGGCATGCAGCATTGGCTCGCCGCTCTGGATCAACGCATTGGAGTACCGCTCAAGTCATGATGAACGTCCTGATCGAATCGCTGGACCAGGAAGGGCGCGGCATCGCCCATGTGGAGGGCAAGGTCGTCTTCATCGAGGGCGCGCTGCCCGGCGAACTGGTGACGTACTCGCCGCACAAGAAAACCCCCACCTACGATATTGCCAATGTTATGCATATCCTCAAGCCAAGCTTCATGCGCGTCGATCCAAAATGCCGCTATTTCGGCGTCTGCGGCGGCTGCAGCATGCAGCATGTGGAGCCCGGCGCGCAAGTCGCGGCAAAGCAGCGCGTGCTGGAGGACAGTCTTGAGCGCATCGGCAAGGTCGCACCGGAAGTGATCCTGCCTGCCATACACGGCCCTGCCTGGGGTTACCGCCAGCGCGCCCGCATGTCGGCGCGCTACGTCCCGAAAAAGGGCGGGGTGCTGGTGGGGTTCCATGAGAAACGCAGCGGCTACATTGCCGACATGGAGTGCTGCGAGGTGCTGGCGCCGCATATTTCCGCACTGATCCGGCCGCTGCGCGACCTGATCGGCAGCCTCTCCATCCGCGACCGAATGCCCCAGGTGGAGGTGGCCCTGGGCGACGAGGTGGATGTGCTGGTGTTGCGCGTCATGGACCCCGTTAGCCCCGAGGACGAGGCCCTGCTCAAGGCTTTCGCCGATCAATACCGGGTGCAATGGTGGCTGCAACCCAAGGGGCCGGATACCGCCTACCCGTTCTATCCGCTCGACGCGCCGGAACTCTATTACAGCCTGCCCGAATTCAACGTCATCATGCCGTTCCGCCCGACCGAGTTCACCCAGGTGAATTCGGCCATCAACCGCGTGCTGGTGCGTCGCGTCGTCGGCCTGCTGAGCCCTCGGCCGGGGGAGCGGATCGCCGACCTGTTTTGTGGCCTCGGCAACTTCACCCTGCCGATCGCGCGGCGCGGGGCGGAGGTGCTGGGCATCGAAGGCAACCGGGGACTGGTGCGGCGCGCGCAAGCCAACGCCGCGCGCAACCATCTGCCCAACGCCGCTTTCATCGAGGCCGACCTGTTCGAAATGACCCCGGAGAGCCTCGCCGAACTGGGCCATTTCGACAAGATGCTGATCGATCCGCCGCGCGATGGTGCCTCGGAAGTCGTCAAATCGCTCGGCGACAATCCGCCGCGGCGCATCGTCTACGTGTCCTGCAACCCCGCCACCCTGGCGCGCGATGCGGCGGTGCTGGTAAATGCCAAAGGCTATGTCCTGAAAGCGGCTGGCGTGGTCAACATGTTCCCGCACACCGCCCACGTCGAGTCGGTCGCCCTGTTCGAGTACTAAAGAAAAAGGGCGGCACGAGGCCGCCCTTTCAGCTGGGATTGACGCGTTGTCAGTCGCGCTCTCCCGTGAAAGCCATGAGGAGGTTCAGCAGGTTGACGAAAATGTTGTAGATGTCCAGATACAGCGCCAGGGTGGCCATCACATAGTTGGTTTCCCCGCCGTGGATGATGCGGCTGACGTCAAACAGGATGTACCCGGAAAAAATCATGATGGCTACGGCGGAAATCGCCAGCGATGCTGCCGGTACCTGGAAAAACAGGTTGGCCAGCGAGGCGATCACCAGCATGATCAACCCGATCAGCAGGAAATTGCCGAGGAAGCTGAAGTCGCGGCGCGTGACCGTGGCGATACCCGCCAGCGAAAAGAAAATGATGCCGGTGCCACCCGCCGCCATGCCCACCAGTTGCGCGCCGTTTCTCAAATGCAGCGCCGTCTGCAGGATGGGGCCCAGCATGATGCCCATCATGAAAGTCAGCCCCAGCAACAGCGCAACGCCAAGGCCGTTGTTACGATTGGCCGCAATGCCCATGAACAGCCCGAACATCACCGCCAGCATGCCGAGGGTGCCGATAACCGGATGTTCCGCCAGGAACGAGAAATTCAGACTGATTCCGATAAACGCGCCAATGACCGTCGGGATCATGGTGAGCCCAAGCATCATGTAGGTATTGCGTAGCACCTTGTGCGTCGACAGCGCGACTTGCGCCGACTGGGATGTCATTTGAATTTCTGGTTGCATGTAAACTCCTTGTGGTTGACGACACGGGTAAGACTACCGAAACAACGTTAAAGTTTCAATCGCGGACAGACTCCTAGCCAAGAATTCCGACACTGCGCTATCATGGCGCCTCCCGGAGGTGTGGCCGAGCGGTTTAAGGCAGCAGTCTTGAAAACTGCCGTAGGGGTGACTCTACCGTGAGTTCGAATCTCACCGCCTCCGCCAGATACAGAGGCCGCCTAGTCATGCATGGCCGGTTTCCTCACCGCGTCCGCCCAGTTGTTTGGCGTCTCATAGAGGCGCACCCGTTCAAGCCGGAGATGATTGCCGTAGGTGTCCCGGTACACGGCATCAAGTATCCTGAAGGCTTCCGCGGCAAGGTTCTCTGCAGTGGGAACGCAACCGAGAACGACGGTCTTGTGCTCGGGCAGCGTATTCAGAAAGTCCACTACCACCTTGTCGCCGTCATGAACCAGGAAGGCGTGGTCCCACGGGTCGACCACATGGGTGCGGGCAATGTCCCTGACCTCGGAAAAATCCATGACCATGCCCTGTTCGGGAACTCCAGCGGTCTGGATGATGTCTCCGGAAAGAGTGATCTCCATCGCGTAGCGGTGGCCGTGGAGGTGTCTGCATTGGCTTTGATGTTGCGGAATGCGATGACCGGCATCGAATTCGAGTCTGCGGGTTATCAGCATGGAGAGGCTCGGCGGGTCTGGAATCGGCGGATTATAGCATTCCGCGGGAACCTTCACGCGCAGTGTCCCGTGTTTTCTGTATCATGCTTTGCCCATTCCATCGATGCGCTGAAAGGAATAGTCCGTTGCTGACCACCTCGCATGAACTCACCACATCGGATCACGATCGCAATGCCGCCGGGCTGACTTACGTTTATCCCGTGGTGTCGCGCCGCGCTGGCGGGGTGTCCGTGGGCATCAACCTGAATCCGAACAATGCATGCAACTGGCGCTGCATCTACTGCCAGGTTCCAGGGCTCAAGCGGGGCAGCGCGCCGGAGATCGATTGGCCTAAGTTTGAGCAGGAACTGCGCGGTTTCCTGCGCGAATTGCTGTTCGGCAGTTTCATGCGGGACTGCGTTCCGGAAGGTTCACGGCGCATCAACGACATCGCACTGTCCGGAAATGGCGAGCCCACCAGTGCGCGCGAATTTGCGCAGGTGATCGAGTTGCTTGGCCGAGCCGTGGCGGAGTTTGACCTTGTCGGAAAAATAAAGCTGGTGCTGATCACCAACGGCAGTCTGATGCATCGCGGCTATGTCCAGGAAGGTCTCCGGAAAATGGCAATGCTGAACGGGGAGGTGTGGTTCAAGGTGGACAGCGCGACCCGGGAGGGTATGCGCGTCATCAACGGCACGCGCACTTCTGTTGCGAAAATGCACGGCCACTTGAGCACGGCCGCATTGCTTTGCCCAACCTGGCTCCAGACCTGCGTTTTCGCACTCGATGGTCAACCGCCGTCAGTGCCGGAGCGACAGGCATATCTTGGTTTTATCGCGCAGTTGGTGGGCGAGGGTGTGCCGATCAGGGGCGTTCTGCTGTATGGATTGGCTCGTCCTTCGATGCAGCCGGAGGCGCCGAGGCTTGCTGCTTTGCCGGGGGAATGGCTGGAGGATTTTGCCGGGGAGATCAGAGGATTGGGAGTCCCTGCGAAGTTAAGCCTCTAACAATCGCAAGGGTTTTCTTTCAATACGGGAACCGCTGGCGTCCGCTACGCGGCTTCGCCGTCTTTCTTCTTGGTGGTGCGCACGGCCTTTTTCAGGCTCTTGTACAGGTCCGGATGGCTGCTTTTCAGGTAATCGATGATCTCAAAGTCTTCTCTCTTGACCTTGTTCAGATCGATCTGCTCGATGTGCACCAGCCGCAACAACTCCTTGACGGGCTTGGGCATGGAACGGCCGCTTTCGTAGCGGGAACCGCCGCTCTGGGTAACGCCGATTTGCGTCCAGAACTGTTGCTGGTTCATGCCAAGCTTGCGCCTGATCTCGCGGGGGTTAAGAATTTTCTCGAAAATCTTCATGGGATTAGCGTCCAAATTATATTTTAAAATATCGCAAAGGCATAAACATGCAATTCGTTTGCTTACGATTTAATAAATATATCATATTTCAATAAAAATGCCAGCGGCCATAGGTGTTGGCTGGGAGGAAAATATGGAATTGGTATGTTTGGCCCAGTGGTTGGCCCGAGCTGTGGGTAGGGCGCGTGACGTTCCTTCAAAATCTGCGGCCAGCCGATGCAAAATTGGTTCACCGCGAACCAGGATCGTCTTTGGCAGCGCTCGTCATCTTCGGCTGAGTGGGATAACATAACGCTTTTTTCCGGATATTTCATGGCACTGATCGTACAAAAATATGGCGGCACGTCAGTCGGCAGCATCGACCGCATCAAGAACGTCGCGCAGCGCGTCGCGAAGTTCAAAATGCTTGGGCATCAGGTGGTGGTCGTGCTTTCCGCGATGAGCGGCGAAACCAACAAGTTGATCGCCCTGGCTAAAGAAGTCCAAAAGAATCCGGACCCGCGCGAGCTGGACGTGCTGATTTCAACCGGCGAACAGATCACCATCGCCCTGCTGGCGATGGCACTGAAGGATCTCGGCCTAAAGGCAAAAAGTTATACCGGCGGGCAGGTCAGGATTCTGACCGATGACGCTTTCACCAAGGCGCGCATACTCAGCATCGATGAAGCCAATATCCGGGCGGACCTGGAGGCCGGTCGCGTGGTTGTGGTGGCCGGTTTTCAGGGCATGGACGAGAAGGGCAATATCACCACGCTGGGGCGCGGCGGTTCGGATACCACGGGGGTGGCCCTTGCGGCGGCCCTGAAGGCCGATGAATGCCAGATTTACACCGATGTGGACGGCGTATACACCACCGATCCCCGCATCGTTCCCGAGGCCCGCCGGCTCAAGACCATCACCTTCGAGGAGATGCTGGAGATGGCGAGCCTGGGCTCTAAAGTATTGCAGATTCGTTCGGTCGAGTTTGCCGGTAAATACAAAGTCAAATTACGTGTGCTTTCCAGCTTTGAAGAGGGCGGGGAAGGCACTCTGATTACATTCGAGGAAGATGAAAAAATGGAAAAAGCGATTATTTCTGGCATCGCCTTCAACCGCGACGAGGCAAAGATTACCGTGCTGGGAGTGCCTGACCGTCCCGGTATCGCCTATCAGATTCTGGGCCCGGTTGCCGATGCCAACATCGATGTCGACATGATCATCCAGAACGTGGGTGCCGACGGCACCACCACCGACTTTACCTTCACTGTGCACCGCAACGAGTATGCGAGGGCCATGGAGATACTGAAGAGTGTCCAGTCGCATATCGGGGCGCGCGAACTGAAAGGGGATGACAAGATTGCCAAGGTGTCGGTAGTCGGTGTCGGCATGCGCTCCCACGTTGGCATCGCGAGCACGATGTTTCGCACCCTGGCCGAAGAGGGCATCAATATCCAGATGATCTCGACATCGGAAATAAAAATCTCGGTGGTCATCGACGAAAAATACCTGGAGCTCGCCGTGCGCGTGCTGCACAAGATTTTCAACCTGGAGCAGGAAGCCGTTTGACCTTTGGGGTGCGAGAATGTATTCTACCGCCTCTGCGGAGAGATGGCCGAGTGGTCGAAGGCACTCCCCTGCTAAGGGAGCATAGGGTCAAAAGCTCTATCGAGGGTTCGAATCCCTCTCTCTCCGCCATTGTTAGGCGGCGTTATTTTTTGTATAATGTCGTTTCTGCGCCCGTAGCTCAGATGGATAGAGTACTTGGCTACGAACCAAGGGGTCGGGCGTTCGAATCGCTCCGGGCGCACCAGTAAAATTAAGGGCCTACAGAAATGTAGGCCCTTTTCATTTCGCGCACTGTTGAGAATCACACGGGCGGGTCGTACTCGCGGAACATTGCTGTCTTGGCGGGGTCGGCGTAACCTATTCAATAGCGGATGAAACATGGCGCGCACCTGATGGGTTAGGATGACCGTCTGGTTGCTGCCGGATTCAGGAGATACGCGGAGCATTGGGTAGTCGAATAAGCGTTCTTTCATTTAGACATTTCTTCTAAAAAGGGTGACAAGGTGGCACAGCCTAATTTTCAGTATGAGAAACGCCAGAAAGAGCTGGCGAAGAAGCGAAAGAAGGAAGAAAAAAAACAGCGCAAGCTGGATGAAGCAAAGACGCAGCCGGGCGAAAATCCTCAGGAGAATTCAGATCAGCCTGCGGATGAGGGCGCTGCTGGATAAAACCGGCTCGCTGTGCCCTGAGGCTCGGATCGATACAACGCTCGCAGCAGGCTTCCTTGCTTCTCGAAAAGAGTTGTCAGTGCTGGCGCGCCAATTCCAACCAGTAGATGGTGAAAACAAACAGGAAGACCACGAACTCGAGAACCGTGACCCATATCAGCATGCGCGTAATGCGGCGGTGAAACGGACGCATGCCGATCCAGAGGTGCTCCAGATACCACCGGTAGGGCCACACCCATCCCCATCGCTGCAGTCCCAGCAGATACCCTCTGATGGAAGAAGCCCAGTGAATCAGGCTGTGATCCACTTCTTTCAGTTGCTCTTCCCGGTTTTCCTCGGTGGTCGAATGATAATACTCCCTCAGCGTGAGAATCGAACCGGTCGCAGTGCCCGGTTGCAGCTTAATCTCCAGCGCCCGCTTTAGCCCCTTGTCGTAGCTCAGCAGCATGCTTGAGTCGGGATTCGCGGCTTCCAGTGTGACTACAAGATCGTAGGTGATGCCGTTCATCTCGTTCAGGGTTTTGAGATGGAACTGCTTCCCCGATGCCAGCTGTTTCCATTCGCGAATGTCGAGGTAGGGGTTGAGGTGAAACAGGCGCTCCGTGTTTTTCAGGAAATCGAATAGCGGTCCGGGAGGGACAGGGATTTCGATAGTGACCCAAGCGGTGTCTTTCTGTTCTTCGGTCAGGGTATTCGAGTCAGTCATCTGGAGCGGTTCGCTACAATCAATGGAACCGCAAGTTTGCGTACCAGCGGCTCCAGTTCCATGCGGGAACGGTAACCAGGTGTGCCCTTGGGCCGGGGGGGGCCGATCACCACGAGCGTAGCCTGTTCCTGCTCCGCAGTTTCAATCAGGCATTCCACAGGCTCTCCATAGCGCGCTACGGACTTGTAGGCTATCCCTTGTTCCTCGCAGCGGGCCTTCAGTGCACGCAACTGCTCCGCTACATCCTTTTCCAGCAGACCTTCCACGTAGCTGCCGAAGGTATCCCGGGTGGATGCGTTGTTCAGCCAATCGTCACCCTGCATGCCTGCCCACAAATCGGGAACGACCAGCAAATGCACGAGTTGCGTTTGTCCGGGAACGGCAAGGTCAAAAGCCAGCGCCTCGGCCAGCAAGGCGCCGGCGGTGCCGTGATGCGCCAATAACAGTGTTTGAGTATTTAACATTTAAGTGATCACAAAAAAAACGCGGGAGCCCCGTACATACGGAACCCCCGCGCATAGTGGTTAAGCGTTTAGCCGACGGTGAGCATTACACCGAATGCAATGACGAATGCAAAAATCAGCGCGGTGAAGTCCTCCCGCCGGTCGCTTACGAATATCGACAGGCTGGTACCGCGTTCAAATTTTGGAGCTTCCATATTCCAATCTCCCAGTTAGATAAATTCTTTGACGAACATCAACACCACGATCAGGGAGCCTACGGCCTTCGCCGTGCCTACTATGCCGCCGATGATCAGTGGAGCACCGCCCGCCTGCTTGAGCGCTTTGCCGGTGATCTGCATGCCCAAACCGATGAGGCCGAAAGCGAACAGCCATGCAATCCAGTCGCGGTATGCCTTGATGGTCTTGGAATCGTGCGTCGCCGCCTTGCCCGCCTTCTCAATGGAGCCTTTGGCCAGTGCGTCCACCCCATCCATCTTGGCCACGGATTTCAGAATGTTATTCTGCTGGCGGGTCATCATTTTCTTGTTGGCGGCCAAATCACCCAAGGACTGGTAGACTTCTTCCGCCGTCACATTGTGACCCTCGGAAACTACGTGCGCATCCACCAGATATTTGGTCAGCGCCTGGGCGCCTTCCGGCTCGCGCAGACGCGCCAGTTCGCCTTCCAGGGCGCGCGCTTCCTTGCCCTTGAGCAGCTTGTCTTCCTTGACTTCCGAGCTGCTGAAGTATTTGCCCTGATAGTGGCCGGCCGGTGCGAAGGTTCCGGCGGAACTCAGGGCGAACATGGCGATGAAGCCCAGCACGAATACCGGAAACTTGGCGACCA
>Ga0315281_10003934_pt1 | contig 21661 bp, 20 predicted proteins | sample YL17G07_0_MG_FD_204540 | JGI IMG/M metagenome (GOLD analysis project Ga0315281, IMG submission 204540) | Sediment microbial communities from Yellowstone Lake, YNP, Wyoming, USA - YL17G07_0 | ecosystem: Environmental > Aquatic > Freshwater > Lake > Sediment | place: USA: Wyoming | collected... | reverse complement strand
AAGTCAGGATAAATCCCCCATCCTCCCGGGTCTTCGACAAACACGTGGGTGTGAATATCCACAAGGCCCGGCGTAACGTAGAAGCCCGAAACATCCACAACTTTCTTGGCATCGACGGCCGGGATGTTTTCCGCCACGCGCACAATCCGGTCGCCGGTCACCGCCACATCGCGGCCGGCGTTCAAATGGTTCGCGGGATCAATGACCTGCCCGCCCTTGAGAAGCAGATCATAGGTTTGGGGCCGGATAGCGGGAGGGCTTGCCGCGTGGACTACAAGACAAAAAGCAGTGACGAGCAATGGCCTTCGAATCATTTCCGAACTCCTGAAGTTCCGCCAATTCGCGGACGTGTTGCGAAGAGCCCTCGATCAGCGAACGTTTTTTTGGAAGAAGACAGGGAGACGATAATAGAAATCACGGAACAGTTCTCGATAAGTTCGGTAGCGGAGTGCCAAAGCAAATCCGAGGTCCGAAGGCACTGATGAAAGAGATGGCTCATGATCAAAGAGGATGAACGGCTTGCGAGTTGCGTAGCACATACCTGCTTCGATGTAGACGTTGGGCTTCCCCTGGGCAGCGCGGTTGTCGAATATGCAGAAATCCGCCGTGCGGATTCTGCGGTCAATGTCCTCCAAGATCTGAACGCTCCGAATGTCCCTGCCAGACCAATCCAATTCAACGTTATAAGGTTCCAGGATTTGGCGAAGGTTCCATCTCAACGTTCGTTCCACTTCAGGCAGGAACCTATGGCCAACAAAGCACTTGCGTTTGCGACGCCTCTTCCCCCCTACGAAGAGAACTTCGATGTGGTTGAAACTACTTCCATCAATCTCGCGTAAACTTTTCAGCCGGAGCCTGAGATTGTGTTTCCGAATGAGAACAACCCTTTCGGAGAAGAGCCGTCGGGCATAGTCCCTCGCCTCCGGTTCGGCAAGCCACAGGTGCAAACGATCAAGTTGCGAGGAACGAATCTGATTTTGAAGGAAGAGGACCTCCCAGAAACCGTCAAGGAAGGCCCGGAAGAATGCCCACTGTGGTCGGTTCATGGAGGGAGAATTCTACAAGGTGGAGAAGGCCTTTGCCAGCGTGCCGAATACCTCATCAGAATTGGCCGAGGTACGGCGGAACTTGATCGTCGTCTTGGCCGGAATCTTGATGGGTTCGCCGGTTTGAGGATTGCGCCCCATGCGTGCCCTACGATTGGCCTTGACCGCCTTGGCGAGACCCGGGATTACGAACTGCCCGCTGCTCTTGCATTCCTTCGTTGCCAGCGCCGCGAGCTCTTCCAGGACTGCTGCCGCCGCCTTTTTACGGATCCCCGCCTTGCTGGCCAGGTGCGACACGACCTGCGATTTGGTCATTACTTTCGCCACCCTGCATCCTCCCAGCAGCAACTTGACCTTCTGATATTGTCCATCGCAACTCAAGCCAAGTCAACTTCGAATGCGCGGCTCCTTCTCTTTGAGCCCCTTGATGCGGTCGCGCAACTGCGCGGCCTTTTCGAACTCGAATAACTTGGCGGCCTCGCGCATTTGTTTCTCGAGGCCGGCGATGAGTTGTTCCAGCTGATCCGGTGAAGCCAATTCTTCCTCTGTGATCTCGGGCAAGGGAACGTAATCCGCCTCGACAATCGCCGCCAACGTCATATCGACGGGCTTCAAGATACTTTGCGGCGTGATGCCGTTCTCTTCGTTGAAGCGCGCCTGCTTGGCGCGACGGCGCTCGGTTTCAGCCAAGGCCTGGCGGATGGAATCCGTCATCACGTCAGCGTAGAGAATCGCCTTGCCGTTGATGTTGCGCGCGGCGCGGCCAATGGTCTGGATCAGCGACCCCGCCGACCGCAGGAATCCTTCCTTGTCGGCGTCGAGAATCGCCACCAGCGAGACTTCCGGCAGGTCCAGGCCCTCGCGCAGAAGGTTGATGCCGATGAGGACGTCAAACTCGCCCTTGCGCAGGTCACGCAAGATTTTGACGCGCTCGAGGGTCTCGATCTCCGAGTGAAGATAGCGGCAGCGCACGCCCACTTCCGTGTAGTACTCGGTCAGGTCTTCGGCCATGCGCTTGGTGAGTGTGGTAACCAGGACGCGCTCGCCCGCACTGGCGCGGGCGTGAATCTCTCCCAGTAAATCGTCGATTTGGTTGCGCGTTGGTCGCACCTCGGTCGCGGGGTCGATCAGTCCCGTGGGCCGGATGATCTGTTCGACGACGCGACCACCGGCTTTGGTCAATTCGTAGGGCCCCGGAGTGGCCGAGACGTAAATCACCTGGCTGACGCGGTGCTCGAATTCCTCGAACGCCAAGGGGCGGTTGTCGAGCGCCGAAGGCAGGCGAAATCCGTAATCGACCAGGGTCTGCTTTCGCGAACGGTCGCCTTTAAACATCCCGCGAAGTTGCGGCACGGTCTGGTGGCTTTCGTCGATGAACAGGAGCGCGTCTTGCGGCACGTAGTCGAGCAGGGTCGGGGGCGGCTCTCCCGGCAGGCGGCCCGAGAGGTGCCGGGAATAGTTCTCGATGCCGTGGCAATAGCCCATCTCTTTCATCATTTCGAGATCGAACATGGTGCGCTGGTGCAGCCGCTGGGCCTCCACCAATTTGCCCTGCTTTTCGAGTTCGCCGCGCCACCATTCCAGTTCGCTCAGGATGTGCGCGATGGCTTCTTCGCGCTGCGCCGCCGGCATCACGTAGTGAGTGCGGGGGTAGATGGGCAGGCGGGTAAGGGTCTGTTTGATTTGCCCGAAGAGCGGATCAATCTGCGCGAGTGCCTCTATCTGGTCGCCCCACATCTCGATCCGATAGGCGTTGTCCTCGTAAGTGGGGCAGATCTCGATGACGTCTCCGCGCACGCGAAACGTGCCGCGCCGGAAGTCGACGTCATTGCGCTCGTACTGAATCTCGACCAGCCGGCGCAGGATATCCTGCCGCGAAATCTTCTGGCCCTTTTCCAGCAGGAGCAGCATGCCGTAATAGGCTTCGGGGGAGCCCAGGCCATAGATGCAGCTGACGCTGGCGACAATCAGGCAATCGCGCCGCTCAAAGAGCGAGCGCGTCGCGGACATCCGCAGCTTGTCCAGCTCGTCATTGATGGTGGCTTCTTTCTCAATGTAGACATCACTGGCCGGCATATAAGCTTCGGGCTGGTAGTAGTCATAGTAGCTCACGAAGTACTCGACGGCATTTTGGGGAAAGAAGTGGCGAAATTCGTGGTAGAGCTGTGCCGCCAGGGTCTTGTTGTGAGCCAGCACCACCAGGGGGCGGTTCGCGGCTTGCGCGACCTTCGCCATGGTGAAGGTTTTTCCGGAGCCTGTCACGCCCAGGAGTACCTGGTGTTTTTCGCCTTCCTCGATACCGCGGACCAGTTCTTCAATCGCCGTGACTTGGTCACCGCGCGGCTGGTATTCCGAGACTAATTTGAAGTCCATGACCGTCGGTTTATTCTGTCAGCGAGAGTACAAACCCTATATTATAACCTGCCCAAATGGTAGAGCCTTTCCCTCTTGCTCCTCCCGCGATGGTCCGCGTTTTCGCTGGCGGAGAAATCAACCGGGGCGCAGTGGCTCCTTTTCCCACTCATTCTTCCCTTTGGCAAGAAAAGCGTTGCTGCAATAGGCTCGGAGAACCCCCGCCGGGCTGTTAAACCCGTGCTAGAATCGTAAGATTGCAGGCACGTCAAATTCCCAAGTGAAGGCAGGTCCGATGAACCGAACGAGCGCACGGAAATCGAGTCAGGCCACTATGGCAGTTCTCCTGCTAGGGCCTCTGACTCTTGGAGCTTACGCCCAGCAGACCGCCCAGCCAAAGCCGGCAACCGCCGCGCCAGCTAAAGCCACCAAGCCCGCGACAAGTCCGATGGCAAAGAAGCCGGCAACCGGACCAGCGGCCGCCGCCACGCCGGCCAAAGCAGCGAGCGGTCCAGGCGCGAAAGTTGTCCTGCGCGTGGGCAACAATGAAGTTACGCAGGCCGATCTGGATTCCCTTCTCAGCAAACTCAACCCTCAAGTCCAGCAATCAGTTTCGCGGCAAGGCAAGCGACCTTTCGGCGAGCAATACGCGATGATGCTCATACTTTCGGGCCAGGCCGTGAGCCACCACTTGGATTCTTCCCCGGAATTCCAGCGCCAGTTGGCACTGCAACGGATGCAGATGCTGGCCCAGGCGGAATACGACGCGCTGGCCGGCCAGGCCGCTGTAACTCCCGAGGACGCCGGCAAATATTTTACCGAGCATCAAGATGAATTCGAGGAAGCCAAAGTGCGCCAAGTGGTTATCCGCAAAAAGGTGGAAGGGGCTCCGACCGATGCGCCCGGACTCCCCGTCGCCGATGCCCGTGCTCGCGCCGAGGAGATCCGCAAAGCTTTGACCTCTGGGGCCGAGGCCAGCAAGGTGGTAAAGGACTTTGCAGTTCCCAACGTGATTGTCATCGACGCCGAGCCCCGACCCGTTCGCCGCGGCCAGTTGTTGGCTGACTTAGGCAAGGCGGTATTTCAATTGAAGGACGGCGAGATATCCGAACTCGTGGAGACTCCGCAGGTCTTTGTAATGGTTCAAGCCATCTCCCACCAACGTCCGGAACTTAAAGATGTCTCAAGAGAGATTGAGAATAAGCTCCGCCAGCAGAAACTGGAGGCCACGCTGGCGGACTTGCGCCAGAAGAATCCTGTTTGGATGGATGATGGCTACTTTGCCGCTCCGGTAGCTCCGGCCGCAACTCCGCCAGCGCCCGACCCCAACCCGCAGCCACAGCAATAAGTTCCTCTGCGATGCTGGTCGGATGGAGGCGGAAAAGTTCATCTTCACGTCACTCCAGGTTCCACGCAACGCAATTCTGTCTCGAACGGGCGCGCCTGATTGATTGTTTGGAATGGTTCTTGCTCCCGCAAAATTGTTTTTCTTAATGCGCGAAAAAACTTTTCAACACATCTGTTGAAAAGCTTGTGGAAAAGGCTTCCCAACTCGCGGGTAAGAGTCCAATTTCTAACGGCTTCTAACTCTTTGCACCAATCTGTGGCATTCCTGTAGCCCGGGCGTAACATTCGTTTAACCGCCGCAAGCCCGCCTGGTCACGATCGAAATCCGGGCCGTCAACAGCCAATGAAAAACTCTGCGCGCGTCGCGAGTACGAGGATTTGGAAGTCAGCTGGCGCTGATACTCGCCGCCAACGCGGTGATGAAACCTCTTTAAGAATTAGCAGGCGATTGTTTTAGAGGAGTGGCTGTGGTTTTTTCAGCTTGACCTCGATGACCTGATTATCCTGTTCCAGTTCGAAATCCTGCCCGAACGATTGGTGACGTTCCGCCGTGACGACCAAATGGATCGTTCCCTTGGGGATGTGAGTGAACTTGTACCGGCCCTGGGGATTAGTCTTGGCGCTATAGGAGAACGTTTTGTCGCGATTGCGTTTCCGGGGCTCGCGAAAGCGCAACGTCAGGTGGGCATTGGCGAGGGGTTGGTCTGAAGCCGTGTCCTTCACCATGACCGTGACGCTCGTCCACTCGACAGCGTCTGCCCAAGCTGGAGCCCGCGAGCCGAGCAGGGCCAGGCACGCAACCAACCCCAGACCCCAGGCCGTTCGTCCGTTTCGAGTGCGTTGCAACATCGTCTCCTCGCTTTGTCTTGGCTCGGGCATGGGCGCCCGCGCCACCCGTAGCGTTGGACGGTAGTAGAACCTAAACCATAATTATACCAAAGCCCGTCGCCGCCGTGCACGCCCAAGCCTGCTTGGGCCTATTCCGGGATTGACTTAGCCGTGCGAGTCCGATAACTTCCCGGCTGCGAAGATGTTCAAGTGAAGACAAGGGTTCTCTCTGAAACCGCGAGACGGAGCTTGTCGGCCGGACGTGGAATCGGCTTCCTAGCGCGGTCGCTCCGGCCGCGATACCACAGAGATGGGCCCGGAAAGGCACTATGGGATTCTCGACCGATGCCATCCACGTGGGGCAGGAACCCGACCCTGCCACCGGAGCCATTATCGTTCCAATTTATCAAACCTCAACCTTCGTCCAGGAGGAGCTCGGGAAACACAAGGGTTACGAGTACGCGCGCACCTCGAACCCCACTCGCGCGGCTTTAGAGAAGAATCTTGCGGCACTCGAACGTGGCCGATACGGTTTCGCGTTTGCTTCCGGGATGGCTGCGATCAACGCTTTGATGACTTTGCTCAAGGCAGGCGACCATGTCGTAGCAGGACACAACCTTTACGGCGGGTCGTTTCGGCTTTTCGATAAGATCCTGAAAGATTTCGGCCTTGAGTTCAGCTACGTCAACACCTGCCGTCTGGTTGAAGTGGAGAAAGCGTTTCGTCCCAACACCCGGATTCTGTTCATCGAAACGCCAACCAATCCCGTCATGGAAATCACCGACATTGCAGCGGCAGCGAAGCTGGCCCACGGACGAAAAGTCCTCCTGGCGGTCGATAACACGTTCATGTGTCCTTACTTTCAGCGTCCGCTGGAACTTGGCGCCGATGTTGTGGTCCACAGCACGACGAAGTACCTGAATGGCCACAGCGACGGAGTGGGCGGGGCGGTGATCCTCAACGACCCGACTCTCGCCGACCGCCTTAAGTTCGTCCAGAACGCCGCCGGCGCCATCCTCGGCCCGTTTGATAGCTGGCTTGTCCTGCGGGGAGTGAAAACTCTAGCCGTTCGCATGGAGCGGCACAACTCCAACGGCTTGAAAGTGGCACAGCATCTGGCAGGCCATCCTAAGGTCAATAAGGTCTACTACCCTGGACTTCCCAGCCATCCTCAGCACGATTTGGCCAGGAGGCAAATGACGGGCTTTGGCGGTATGTTGGCATTTGAAACCGGCTCGCTCGAAAACGCCCGCGGAGTACTTAACTCAGTCCGCCTCTGTTCTTTGGCGGAAAGCCTGGGAGGCGTCGAAACTCTCATCTCACACCCTGCTACCATGACCCACGCCAGCGTCCCGCCCGAGGATCGGCAACGTATCGGCATCACAGACGGGCTGGTGCGGATCTCGGTTGGCATCGAAGATGTAGAGGACATCACCGCCGACATTGACCAAGCACTCGCCAAGATTTGAGCACCGGCACCCCGCGCCCCGGCCAAGCATTTCGCCTCAATACTGCCGACAACTCTGACGAAATGTCCATTCGGCGAGCAAATGACTCGTTCGGCTCGATGAATCCCGACGTCTGCATGGTAAACTTCCGCGCCGATGCTCAATCGCATCAAATCTTCTCGGGCCGCGCCCCGTCGGCTCCTGACTTGCCCTGCCCCCGAACCTCTGGCTCCCTCCGGGATTCTTCAGCCCTCCCTCTTTTGGGCGGCGATTGGACTCGCGTTCCTGACTGCGACGCTGCCCGGATGGGGAGCCGAACTTGACGCGGGCGAGCGCGTCCTGGAGATTCCGCGGGTTGAGACTGCCCCTGCCCTAGAAGACTTTCTGGATATGAAGCCGAGCGCAGCATGGGAAGGACGGTTGGCGAAAGCTGACGGGTTTATTCAGCGGCTGCCGAGCGATGGCCAGCCTTCCTCGCAGCGCACCGACGCCTACTTGGGCTATGACAATCAGAACATCTACTGCATCTTCGTGGCCTTTGACTCGGAGCCGCGAAAGATGCGGGCACACAAGACCATCCGCGATGACTTGTACGGCGATGAGCGGCTGGACCTTTTTCTCGACACCTATCATGACCACCGCCGCGCCTTCGTCTTCACCGTCAATGCGCTTGGACATCAGATGGATGGGACGTGGACAGAAGGCCAGCCGCGCCAGTACGACCGCTCCTGGGACACGGTCTGGCATTCGCGCGGCAAGCTGACGGACCGCGGATTCGTGGTTTGGATCGCCGTCCCCTTCCGCAGCTTGCGCTTCCCCACCGCCTCCGAGCAGAATTGGGGCATCGTCCTGATCCGCTGGATTCCCCGCACCAACGAATCCGCCACGTGGCCGCATGTCACCACCCGCATCGAAGGCCGCCTGAACCAGGGTGCCACGCTCAAAGGCCTGAAGGGCATCAGCCACAGCCGAAACATGCAGTTCATTCCCTATGGGTTCTTCCGCTCTTACCGAGCGCTCGACACGCGTGACCCCGCAAATCCGCGCTTCGTCACCGACAACGCCGAGGGCACCGCCGGCCTGGACGCCAAGTTCGTCGTGAAGGACAGCTTTGCGCTGGACGCCACCGTCAATCCGGACTTCAGCCAGGTGGAGTCCGATGAGCCGCAGGTGACCATCAACCGTCGCTTCGAGGTTTTCTTTCCGGAGAAGCGTCCTTTTTTCCTCGAAAACCCCAGCTTCTTCGACACGCCTATCAACCTCTACTTCACACGCCGGATTGCCGACCCACAGTTCGGAGTCCGCCTCACCGGAAAGCGGGGGCCCTGGGCCGTCGGCGCCCTGCTCGCCGACGACGAAGCCCCCGGAAAGGCCGTCTCGTCCACAGACCCGCTCGCCGGCAAACGGGCGGGAATCGGGATCGTGCGCGTCAATCGCGACCTCTTCCGCCAGTCCTCGGTGGGAGCCATCTTCGCCGACCGGGAATTGAACGGCGGTTTTAACCGCGTGGGCGGGATCGACGCCCGCTTCAAGCTGAGCGGAAACTGGCTGCTCACCGGGCAGGGAATCGCCAGCTCCACCGTCCTCCCCGACGGCACTTCCATGGCCGGCCCCGCTTACAAGGCACGCCTGCGGCGCGACGGCCGCCAGTTTTACATGGACCTCGACTTCAACGACCGAAGTCCGGGATTTGACAGCCAGACCGGATTCCTCGCCGAAAGCTCTGTTGATCGACCCATGAACGGAGGGCGCAATTTCGCTCGCCCCCCCCTACGTCCCGATGTCCGCGGCATCGGCGAGTTTGTCACGTACCGCTTCCGGCCGGAAGGGCGGCATCTCATCTCGTGGGGCCCCAACATCTTTATCAATCCCGTCTGGGACCACCAGGGCAACCGGCTCGACCTGTACAGCGACTTAGGATTGAGCTGGGAACTGGCCGGAGCCACATTGATCGAGACCTACTACATCTCGGACCAGGAGATGTTGCGCCCCAAGGATTTCGCCGCCCTCACGCAGAATAGAACCTATTCCCATCACCGCACCGGGATCTACTTTGAGACGGCGGTAGACCCGCGCTTCGGCCTCAGCGGCCAGTACACCCACGGCAACATCATCAATTATGTTCCGCCTGGCGGGCAGGAACCTTTCCTGGCCAGGCTTACCCGCGGCAACGCCACCGTCACCCTGCTGCCCATCAAGACTCTGCGTGTCCAGAACTCCTACATCTATGAGGTCCTCAGCGACCGCGAGCAGGGCGCCAGCATCTACAACAACCACATCATCCGCTCCAAGTGGAACTGGCAGTTCAACCGGGAATTTTCCTTCCGCACCATCTTCCAATACAGCGCCGTGCTGGCCAATCCGCAGTTCACTTCGCTTCAGACGACCAAAAACTTCAACGCCGACTTCCTCTTCACCTATCTCATCAATCCCTGGACGGCGTTCTACGTCGGTTATAACGGGAACGCGCAAAACCTCGACCTCATCCCTGCCGCCACGGGTAACAGCCTCCTCCGCACCAACTATTTCACCCACGACGCGCGGCAGTTCTTCGTCAAGGTCTCGTACCTGTTTCGGTTCTAGGATGAGGCTCTGTCGGGAGAATCCGGCCGCTGCATCAGGCCTCGGTTTGAGAAGTTCTCATGGACTGCCGCTCAAGGCGCGAACTCAGGCTAGGCAGCCGCAGCCCCGGCGGGGATCGTTGCGGGGCGTTGCAAGCGTCCTGCGATGGCCCTCAGCACGACCATGATGAGAAACAACTGCAACCCCAATCCAGCCCACACTCCGGGCATTCCCGTAAGGGCGCGACCCTCGGCAAGGAAGCTCCCCCAGGGCGTGAAGAGTTGGAACACGAAAGTGCCCGTTGAAGATGCTCCGATCGACGCCACGCCAGCGAAAATGGAAACGGCAATATAGTAGAGGCACAGGTACAGGAAGCCTTTGACCAGGGGCCGCTTCATTCCCGTGAGATTGCACCATTGAAGAAAGAGAATATCGCGGGTGGCGAAAATCAGCAGGACGAGAAGTTGCAGCGCTGCCGTTCCCAAATGCCAGCGGTCGAGCGTAATCGCGCCGCGCATCCCGAGCGCCTCGGCCGCGAGCAAAGCGTAGGCCACCAGCGCGGCGGCCACCAGCCAAGGCCACGGCAAGCCCGATTCGGAAAAATATCCCTCTTGACGAGCACACCGCCTGCGCCACCAAGCCTTTAATTTCTCATGCGGAGTCAGGGTGGCCAGCCCGACCAGAAAGAGGATGCATCCGTTTAGCGCCGTTGCGATTCCTACCATGTCTTCCGGGCGCACGGTGTTGTCGCCCTTCCCGGTCAACCGGCTGGGATCAAGGAAGGCATAGAAGAGGATGTTCAGAAACGCTGCGAACCCGACCGCCTGCCAGCGTGAGAGCAACCGGATCTGCTCGCGATCCTTCTTCAAGTTCCGCACCAGCATGAGAGCCAACCATGCGCCGAAGGCAGCGTAGAGGAGAATCGTCAGCACAAAAAAGGGAGTCGTGACGCCGAAGAGCGTGGGCTTGGCTCTGGCGATGTCTGCGTCTGCTTTGTAGAGCGAGAGAATCGCCGGAAAGATGCTCAGTGCCCCAAAGCCGGGAAGAGGGCTGTAGGCGAAACTGAAAGACCAGGCGATGGGAAACAGCGCCAGCAAGCCGACGGCCGCCGAACTCGACTTTTCCAGCAACATCGAAATCCACAGGCCCAACAAGCCGATGAAGAGCGCAAACACCATCAGGAGGGCGTAGACGCCCAGGAGCGTTCCGGCACCGTATCCGCCGAGTATTCCGGCCAACAACGACACCGGGAGCGAGCAGCCCACCACGAAATACGCCATGACGGGAGCGCCCAGGAGTTTCCCGATCATGAGTTCCGTCGAGGTCAGCCGCGTGGTCTTCAGGAAGTCGTAGGTCTTCAACTCCCGCTCGCGCGAGATGGCCTGGCCGCAGTTGGAGGCACACCAGAAGCCCAGCAGCGTGAACTGAATCCCCACCAGCCAAGTATGAAAGAGGCGGAAGAATTCCCGCAGATCGTTGCGTTCGGCGCTCCAGCACGACAGACCGACCAGGGCGCAAATCACCAGGGCCAGCAGACCGGCAGTGATCGACCGCGGTGGGCGCAGTTCGGCCCGCACATGCCGCACATACTCGGGGTTGCGCCAGAATCGGAGCACTACATCACCTCGTGGCGCGAGAGTTTCAGATAAAGATCTTCGACCGTCTGCTTGACTTCTCCGAAGTGAATGAGCCGGGCGCCGTTGGCGACCAGATCGCTGAGAACTGCCGAGAGTTCCTCCTCTGAACCTGCGAACTTGAAAACGCCTTCCGCGCCGCTCAGCATCACGCCGCTGACCTTGGTGTTCGCCTCCAGGCGCGCCTTGATCAGTGCGGTGAAGTCGCCCCACCAAGCGAGCCGGACCACGCGGCACTGACTTTCGGCGGCGGTGATCGCCTCGATCGTCCCGCTGCGCACCATCACGCCTTTCTCCATCAGGCCGATGGAAGTGCAGAACCCTTCCAGCTCCGTCAGGATGTGTGAGGAGATCAGGACGGTCGTCCCCTGGTCCCGCAAATCGCGCAGCAGGTTGCGCAAATCGAGGCGCGCCTTGGGGTCGAGACCGGAGGCCGGCTCGTCGAGCAGTAATACTTTGGGACGATGGATAACGGCGCGCGCGATCCCTAGCCGCTGCTTCATACCTCGCGACAGGCCCTTGATCATCTCATCGCGCTTGACTTCGAGATTGACCTGGCCGATGACCTCTTCAATCCGCGCCGGGATGTCACCTTCCGGCATCTTGTAGGCATGGGCGAAATAGTCGAGGTATTCCCAAACCTTCAAGTCCTCGTAGACGGAGAAGAAATCCGAGAGATAACCGATGAACTGCTGGGCGCGCTCGGGCTCCTGGTGGACGTCGACGCCGGAAACAAAAACTTGGCCCGCCGTTGGCTCGAGCAGGCCGCACGCCATGCGGATCGTAGTCGTCTTTCCGGCCCCGTTCGGCCCGATCAGGCCATAGATTTCGCCCTCCGGGATCGCCACCTCGAGGTCACTGACCGCCACGAGGTCGTCGAATTCCTTGCGGAGTTTTTGTAGCCGAATCATCTTGATGTTCACCGGAGCGTCGCGCGCGCTCAAATGCTCTTACGCTTCCCGCCTGCAAGAAGTTCAACGGCCCTCAGGCCAACTCGGGAGGCGCCGCCGGCTTTACCGAATCCGCGACCCACTGCAAGTAGTTGCGCGAGCCGTCGATGATCGGCAGGCAGATGATTTCCGGCGTGTGATAGCTGTGGAGCTTGGCGATGGCCGCCTTGATCTCGGGGAAGAGTTCGCGCGTGCTCTTGATGAGCATGACGAACTCCTTCTCCTCTACCAACTTCCCTTCCCAGCGATAGACGGATTCGATCGCCTGCGTGATGTTGACGCAAGCGGCCAGCTTCTCCTCCACCAGATGGCGCGCGATCTTCCGGCACTCGCGGCGGCTGGCGGCGGTCACCAGAATGACAACCTTGTCGGTCACAGCTCCTCCTTGGCGCGAGGGGCAGGATGATTGCACAGAACTTGGCCCAAAGATACAATAAGCCCGCGATGGCAGACAACCCCATCCACTTCGGCACCTCCGGCTGGCGCGGCCTGATTGCCGAGGACTTCACTTTCTCCAACGTGCGGCTGGCGGCGGCCGGGATCGCCCAGTTTCTGCTCACCAAGTCTTCGCGTCCCCACGTCGTGGTGGGATACGACACGCGTTTTCTCTCTGAGAAGTTCGCGGAGACCGCAGCGGAAACGCTCGGGACGCACGGCATCGAAACCTGGGTCTGCCAGCGGCCCGACCCCACACCCGCCATCTCTTTTCACGTCATCGCGAACAAACTGGCAGGGGGCATCAACATTACGGCCAGCCACAACCCTGCCGAATACAACGGCCTGAAATTCTCCAGCTCCGACGGCGCGCCCGCCTTGCCGGAAGTCACGCGCGAGATCGAGAAATCTGTCGGCCGGATTCTGGCAGGAGAGCTCTCCGAAAAGGGCCCGATGTTCGCCGCCCCGCTGCGCCATCCCGCCGACCCGCGGCCAGCCTACCTCGACGACCTGCGGCGCAAAGTGGACCTCAAGGCCATTGGTGAAGCTCGCATGAAGGTCGCCTACGACCCGCTCTACGGCACCGCGCGCGGCTACCTCGACGAGTTGCTGCGTGAAGCGGGCGCTGACGTTACGGTCCTGCACGACTATCGCGACGTGATGTTTTCTGGCGTCGGCCCGGAGCCAAGCGAAAAGAACCTGGCGGAGCTTTCGCAAATCGTCCGCGCGAAGGGTTGCGCCCTGGGCGTTTCGACCGACGGCGACGCCGACCGCTTCGGCTTTGTCGATGCCGACGGCACGTGGGTTCAGCCCAACTACATCCTCGCCTTGCTCGCCGACTACTTGATTGAGGTCCGCAAATTCCCTGGCGGCATCGGGCGCAGCGTGGCCACGACGCACCTGATTGACGCCGTGGCGAAGTATCACAACGTTCCCTGCTACCAGACACCCGTGGGCTTCAAGTACGTCGGGGAGTTGATCAAGGCAGACAAGATCGCGCTGGGCGGCGAAGAAAGCGCAGGGCTTTCCATACGCGGCCACCTGCCGGAGAAAGATGGCGTCATCGCCTGCCTGCTCGTGGCGGAGGCGGTGGCGCGGCGCGGCCTCTCGATCAAGCAACAGCTCGATGCCCTTTTCAAAAAGGTCGGCGCGTTCTACCCGGCGCGAATCAATCTCTCCCTCGACCCGAACCTCAAAAAACGCCTTCTGGAAAAACTCCAGCGCGACTGGGACAAGTTCGATGGCCAGAAGGTCATGAAGATTGACCGCACCGACGGGCTGAAGATGGTCCGCGAGGACGGCTCCTGGGTGCTGATGCGGCCTTCGGGGACCGAGCCGGTGGTGCGCGCCTACTGCGAGGCGGCGTCGCAGGCGGAACTCGATCGCCTGGTCGGTGCGGCCAAAGCGTTTGTCCTGAATCCATGATGCGCTTGAGCTGGGAAGACGCCCGCTTTCGCCGCACCGCCTTTCTGGCGCTGGCGCTCATCATGCTCTTCCTGATTGTCCACGAACTCTTCGGCGAGCACGGCTACCTCGCCCTGCGCCGCCGCCGCCAGGAACTCGAAACACTACAGCTTGAAGTGAAACGCCTGCAGGAAGAAAATCAGAAGCTGGAGCAGGAAATTAAGGCGCTGAAGTCAGACCCCAACGCCATCGAGAAACTGGCCCGTGAACAATTGAAACTCGCCCGCCCGGGCGAGGTCATCTACGCCCTGCCGGAAAAGGCTCCGGAGAAGGAAGCCCCCGCCGCCGCGAAGAAATAGGAAACAGGTCGCTGAGGAGAGCGGACAGAAAGGTGTGACATGACGGGAGGGAACAAGTCCTATTGCTTGGCCGCATATTTTACACCTTTGACTTTTGCGAAGTCTGCGTCCTGCGTCCAGATGACCGCGCCGTAAGCGCGAGCCGTGGCAAGGATGACGCTGTCAGCCAAGGGAAGTTTCGTATCCAGGCTGATTTGCGCAGCGCTCAAAGCCAGTGAACTGTCCAGGTCCACAACCTTCCCTTGCTGCATCTGCCCGACCACGCGGAGCGCTGGTCCTTCGCTCCGCTGCTGCAACACGCGCTTGAAAACCTCCAGGAGACAGATCGTGGGCACGAGAAGCTTTCCCGTCTCCTCCGCCGCGGGGGCGAAAAACCCGGCATTCGGACCGTTGGCGAAGTACTCGAGCCAGGCCGACGAATCCACGAGGTTCATACGCGATCCTCGTCGCGTGGGACACTGGTATCAATGCCCTTCAGAAAACCCCGCATCTGCTTCATCGGTTTGAGAGGGATATATTCCACCCTATCCTCATACCTCAGAACCTGCACCCGTTGACCGGCCCGGATTCCGAGCGATTCCCGTACCTCCTTCGGAATCACAACTTGAAACTTGGGTGAAACTTTGACAGTTGCCATACGACCACTCCAACGATAAGGATAGCGTAAAACTTGCCAACCATCAATACCTTTGTAGTATGAACCAGATGCGATCGAAAACGACGGGCCGACAAGCAATGTTGGATCTAGCGCACCACGCCCTCCAGCGGGCTGGAGGCGGTGGCGTACAACTTCTTCGTCATCCTGCCGGCGAGGTAGGCCTGGCGGCCGGCGAGGACGGCGTGCTTCATGGCCTCGGCCATCAGCACGGAGTCCTGCGCGGCAGCGATGCCGGTATTCATCAGCACGGCGTCTGCGCCCAGCTCCATGGCGATGGCGGCGTCGGAGGCGATGCCGACCCCAGCGTCCACGATAAGCGGCACGCTGGTAATCATCTCGCGCAAGATGCGGATGTTGGTGGGGTTCTGGATGCCCAGCCCCGAGCCGATGGGCGCGCCCAGCGGCATGACGGCGGCGGCTCCGGCGTCGATCAGGCGGCGGGCAGCAATCAAGTCGTCATTCGTGTAGGGCAGGACGACGAAACCTTCCTTCACCAAAACCTTGGTGGCTTCGACGAGTGCGAAATTATCGGGGAACAAGGTCTTCTCGTCACCAATCACTTCCAGCTTGATCCAGTTTGACAAGCCGACCTCGCGCGCCAGCCGCGCCGTGCGGATCGCGTCCTCGGCGGTGTAGCAGCCGGCGGTGTTGGGCAGGATGAAGTACTTCTTGGTGTCGATGAAGTCGAGCATCGATTCCTTGGTGCGGTCGGTGAGGTTCACACGACGGACCGCCACCGTAACGATTTCTGCGCCCGAGGCCTCGTGTGCGCGCGCCATCTCCTGAAAGCTTCGGTACTTTCCCGTGCCCACGATTAGCCGCGAATGGAATTCCTTATCCGCAATCTTCAAAACGTCGTTTGGCATGATGATTCCTTTCACCGTCATTCTATGGACGCGGCGCGGAAAATGCAATTGGCGCGAATCCGTTGTCAGGAGCCAGTTGTCAGTTGTCCGCAGTCCGTAGCCTCTGGCGGCGGAGAGGCGGCCCGGACCTCGAACCGGTTTCACTCCTGCACCGCAATCCAGTTGAAATCGTTCGCGGCCCGTGATAGATGAAGGCTCACCATGAAACTCAAAACCTTACTACCGATTCTGATTCTCGCTGTTGTCAGTTCCACATTGACCGGGGCCGAAGCCGGCTTCGTCAAATTGTTCGACGGCAAAACGCTCAACGGCTGGACGCTCGTAGGCGGGCATGGTCCCGGTTACATCGTCCAGGACGGCCTGCTCGTTTGCCCGAAGGACGGTGGCGGAAACCTATTTACCGAGAAGGAATACTCAAACTTCATATTTCAGTTTGAGTTCCGTCTGGAGCCGGCGGGCAACAACGGAGTGGGGATCCGCGCCCCGCTCGAAGGCGACGCCGCGTACGTCGGCATGGAAATCCAGATCCTCGATAACGAGGCTCCCGAGTACAAGGAGCTGCGGCCCGCGCAGTTCCACGGCTCGGTGTACGACGTGATTCCCGCCCAGCGCGGCTATCTAAAGAAACCGGGCGAGTGGAACACCGAGGAGATTCGCGCCGAGGGCCGCCGCATCAAGGTGACGCTGAACGGCACGGTGATCCTCGACGCTGACCTCGATTCGGTGAAAGACCCCGAGGTGCTGAAGAAGCATCCCGGCTTGGCGCGCACGTCGGGTCATATCGGATTTCTGGGCCACGACGCGCTGCTCAAGTTCCGCAATATCCGGGTCAAAGAGCTTCCTTAGAGCGGGGTTTCATCACTGCGCGAGCGTATTCGCGCTGGCGATTGGGGTGTATCTTGCCGCCCCGCGCCGGGAGTTTAGCTTCGCTTTCACCCGCTGAATCTACAACTTGTTCATTATAAACAACATCCTAGCTTCGCCTATTTTTTCATCAGTCGCTTTGTTTTCAACGACATCGTAGCTTCGCTTTGTCCAAAAAATTGTAACGCGCTGATTCTAAGGGCCATCCTAGCTTCGTCTTTTCCTATATATAAGGGCTGCCCTACAGTCTGCTGAAGCGGGCCAGGGACTGTCATCCTGAGGAGTCACGACGCTTTGGGTCGGGAAGTTGTCATCCTGAGGAGTCCCGACACACTGAGTCGGGGCGACGAAGGATCTATGCATTTCCCTGGCCTCATGAATACCGGGATGTTTCGCAGAGTTCACCCTGAGTCCGCCAGCTGGCGGACAGACTCTTCGCCTGCCTGCCGCAGGCAGGCTCCACTCAGAGTGACAGCCTGCGAAGCGCTCAGCATGACAGTTTTCCAACAAGAGGCTGGCGGCCCCGCCAGCCGCCCTCGTCCAACTGCAAAGCGGTAGTCTAGCATACTTGACTACAAATGTCAAGGAGACATTTTGCCTTGGTGTGTTTTCGCACAGGAATTGCCGTGTTTGCTTGTCACCCCCGCGGAGGCGGGAGCCAGAGGTTGGGAACCTGGATTCCCGCTTGCGCGGGAATGACGGCCGAGCGGGGTGGGACACGCGAGCAGTTTAGTGCCCCTTGCTCATGGGCGCATACATAAAAGACAATGTATGCGCCACCCGCGGCCCTAAGTCTGGCGGGCGTCGGTGCGGTGGGGTAGCTCGAGCACAGGCTCAGGCATCTGGCCGGCGAATTCTTTCCACTTCGGGATCAGAGCATTGCGTTCGGCGATCCTGCTCCGCAGGTCCCTTATCTCTGAATTCAAACGAGCGTTCCTTATCAAAATGCTGCCCAGTTTTCCGACCAGAAACGCTACCGGTGCCGCGCCTACACATGTCACGACAATCGTGTCTGCTAGCGCCCGCGACTTGGGTATGAGATTCATCTCTTCAAGGAGAGCTGCGAAAAGAGGAAGACCGGGGAACACTAGCAGAGTCAGAAGGCAGCCTAGGCCGGTTCCGGTACTCTCCTTTTTATTGCCCCCGATTCTCTGAATGGTGCTTTCGTCGACTCTGTTCGACTCTTCCAACTCGTTTAACCTCCCGCTCACTACTGTCTTGGCAAGCGTTAGAAGGGCAAACCGCGTTCTCTTTACCCATTCCAAGAGAGCCTCAATGTCCACGTCCATTTTCCCGATCGCGGTGGTTGCGACTGCAACTTCTTGCTCAAGGACGCTGAGTTTGGACAGGTTGCCTCCCTCGGGTTGGGTTTTCTTAGCGAGGAGCAGCGCCTGCTTTGCGGCTTCCAAGTATCGAAGCGTCTCACGGACAGTTGGCCCGGGCTCCCGACGTACCTCTTCGGACAATCCAGCCACCTCTGCTTGGATGGATCTGAAGTCCAGATCTTGATATGCCTTCTGGATGTATCTACGGTCCCGGTCAACCACGTTCTTAAGGGCCTCAACTGACTGCCTATCATTTCCCAGCAAGCAGAGAACTTTTGCCGACAAATACCAACTCTCCAAAAACTTCGGCCAAACATCGATTGCCCTGCTTGCGTGCTCCATTGCACGGTGAAGGCAAGCCTCGGCTGCCTCGTTTCTGTTCGCAGTCCGTTCATTGTTTCCCTGTAGATAGGCCGCAACTGCACTGTGGAAATAGGCTTCGCCGCAGAAACGAGACCAATCCCTTAGATAACGCTCGTGGGCTCTGGCGTATCGGGCGGCGAGCAGGAGATGTTGTTCGGCTTGTTTTAGGTCGATCACATTGTCGTCTTCGTCGCGCCCGTACAGGTACAGCTTTCCGAGCTGCAACTGAAGGAGAAAATCAACGTCATTTTTCTCCTCTGCCTTTAGGAAAGCTTCGAGGGCCTTGTCAAGTAATCCTTTGTTCAGGCGGTCTTGCCCAAGTTCAAAAAGCTCCCTGGCTTGAGTAAGAAGTGGTGATTCTAGGGTTTTCTGAATGGCGTCTAGCTGTTGAGTGAGCCGTCGAATGAGGGTAGTTTGTTCCTCCAAACGGTCTATGATTAGCATCATTCCCCAGTTGAAATCGGCACGCATGCCCTCTAGGCCAGTTTCAAGTTTGCGGGAAAAATCCTCAAGGGCGCCTGTTATTGCCTCGGTCTGCGCGTGTAGGCCCTGGGACACACTCTGACGCACATCAATCAAATAATCGTCCCACTTCTTAGCTCCGTAGTAATAAGGTCTCATGAAGTGGGGGCTATCAAATGACATATGGCGCTCCCAAAGCGTTCTACCCGTGGTTCCGGGTTTGAACCGCAATTTCCCTTTTAGCTCCCAACGGACCACAGCATACGCGCTGCGCGGGTGGCGCCCCGATGCATCGGGGCGCCCCACAAACACGCGCAACCCGTCAGCCGACGGGTCACCGCGTCCTATCCATGCCTTGTCCTGGCTTCTTAACGGCCGCCGACATAAAAGGCGCTGCCGGCGCCTCCCGCGTACATATTTCCGTTCAAGCGCCGGCGGCTGCAAGTCCCGGTTAGGCCCTATGTGTCTTAGAGTCTCTTCTTGAATTCCTCGATCGTCAGTCCAGCGTCTCGAACTATTCCAGCCATGGTGAAGGCATTGACGGGATCGTGGCGGGGGATGGTTATTAAATGAACGCCATCGGACATGACCACATGCTTGCCCTGGCGGAGGATACGGAAGCCCGCCTTCTCAAACGCCTTGACTGCATCCAGGTGGTTGATGCCGGGGAGCTTGGGCATGATTAGACAGAAACTTCGATCTCTCGCACTTCCGCTTCTCGAATAGTTTCGTTGACTGCTTCCAAGTACTCCCGAATAGCGTCCCGAATGTTCTCAAGTGCTTCCTCTTCTGTCTGCCCTTGTGACCAGCATCCCGGTAAGCCCGGACACGAAACACTGTAACCTTCTTCAGAACGACGCAAAGCGACTTTGTAAATCATGATTGATCCTCAAGTTGGATTATACGCGCAAGAGCTTATCCACTCCATCCGGCACAGGCCCTGCCTGGGGCTTCACGATCAATCACAATGCCCCGTTCGACTCACGTTTACGTCGACTCGGATGAAACTGCTTCTCGCCAGCATAACACAAATCCGCTGGCGGCGAGCCGTGGCGCTCCCGGCTGGCGCGTCGGCGCCATGCGCTGGTTATACGGTAACGCGCACATTATCGTGCAAGAACTCAGGCGCGAAGTCAGCCCCATTCGGCCAGACGAGCGTGTGAAACTGAGGATGAATCTGGAACTGCCTGAATACCACGGGATCGCGCAACGGTTCGAAGACGGGGCCGCTGAGAGCCGGCGCCAGATCGATCTCGCCGGTCGTGCCATCGCGAAAGCGCAGCCACACGACGTGGCCAGCCACATAGCGCGCCTCGACAATGTGATAGTCCATGATCTTCACTCCAGCTGCTAACCATGGTCATCCCGCTCTGAGCAGGACTGACCGTGGCCACCCACTACCCGCATCACACCGGCAGATTGCGGAGGTAGGGAACGCTGGCCTTCATCAAGTCCAGGTTCATTTCGACGAAGTAATTCTTGATGCCGCCGGTTTTCGCCGCGGTAAAGATTTTCTTCCAGTCGAGGGTATCCTGACCCACGGCCATGGTTTTCTTGGTTGCCGCCGACCAGCCTTGCACGTGCATTGAGACAAAGCGCCCGGGGTATTTGGTGAAATACTCAGCGGCGTCGTAACCCTGGCTGATGGTGGAGACCTGAAACTGGAAACTGACGAACTTTGGATCGAGCAGATCCAGCAACAAGTCATAAGTCCGCTTGCCGTCGACCATGGTGAGCTCGAAGTTTTCGTTATGGAGCCCCTGCACGATGCCGGCCTTAGCTGCCTGCTCGCCCATTTTGTTGTATTTGTCGGCTGCCCGCTTCACGTCATCCATCGTCGGTTTGCGCGGCCCATCGAGGCTGGGCACGATCATCTGCGTCAGGCCGACGTCTTTTGCCCAGGCAATTCTGCCCGCCTGATTTTCCCTGAGTTCCTTGATGTCGAAGTGAGAACTCACACATGTGACGCCTGAATCGCCCATTATTTTCCGGAGCTCGGCCCCTGTGTATTTGCCGAGGCCTGCAAACCCGGAGTCCGAGTAACCCACCGGCGAGCACAGCTCGATCGCCTGAAATCCGGCCTCGGCGAGCTGCTTGATCGTGCCGGGAAAGTCCTTGGCAATCATCGTCCTGACAGGCCACGTCTGACACCCAATAGGCATGCCGAGCGGATTGGCACGAAGCAGCCGCGCGCCTGCGGTTAGAAACCCGGCCACCGCGGCATTCGTCGCCGCAATCCTGAAGAACTCTCTTCTCGAAGTCGGGGACATTCACCCTCCTTAACGCGTTGAATCGCTCTGGATCATGTCCAGTCAGTCGACGGTATTGTCTCACGATTCACAGACGAGGAATGAACGCCGTCGCGAGCAGGGTGGGCGGGAGGCGCATCCCGATTGGGAGCTGTCGGGACAGGTTCATCGTGCTTTCTGCGAGATGTGCGGCTGGCTACGTTGTCACCCTGAGTGGAACCTGCCTGCGGCAGGCAGGCGAAGGGTCTTGGCATTTGCATTGGCGAATGCTGAGATTCTTCGCGGAGTTTACCCTGAGCGGGAACTGCAGACTCTTCGCAGCGCCTGCCTGCCGCAGGCTGGCTCAGAGTGGCAGCGAATGGGCTCAGAATAACAGCGTCAGGCGCTGGCGGGGCATGAAGACCCCTCGTATTGTCATTCCCGCGGAAGCGGGGGGGTGGATTCACGTTTGAAGTGCAACACAGGAGGAAGCATAAGCGAGGACTTCGTGAGGGGTCAAGAAGCGGAGG
>Ga0315281_10003933_pt1 | contig 21664 bp, 32 predicted proteins | sample YL17G07_0_MG_FD_204540 | JGI IMG/M metagenome (GOLD analysis project Ga0315281, IMG submission 204540) | Sediment microbial communities from Yellowstone Lake, YNP, Wyoming, USA - YL17G07_0 | ecosystem: Environmental > Aquatic > Freshwater > Lake > Sediment | place: USA: Wyoming | collected... | reverse complement strand
CATCGGGACCAGCGACCAGTCCGAGTTGCTGCTTGGTTACTACACGAAGGATGGCGATAGCACAGGCGATGTAAAGCCCATACAGAACCTCTACAAAACACAGGTGCGGAAGCTGGGCCGCGAGCTCGGAGTGGAGGAAGGTGTAATAAAGAAGCCGTCCTCGGCGAACCTGGTGAAAGGAGTTACAGCCGAGGACGAGATGGGAATGCGCTACGAATGGATCGACCCTACGCTTTATCATTTGTTCGACTGTGGATTCATAGATTTGCCGGAAGACGATATGATACAAAGAATGGAGGAGGAGGCTGGCATAGACGGCCGCATCGCGAAGTCCGTACTGAAAAGATACCTATCATCGCAGCACAAGCGTGATTCGCCTGTGGCTTTTCCTCCTCTTTAGGTCTTTTAACCGGCAGGCAGATTCAATTTTTGCGGCGTTCCTTACCGACGAACCGCAACATCTAACTAATTTATGACAAAAAATCAAATTCTATAAAGATGGTTATGCCCGAAGCCGAAGGGAAATCGCAGAGCGCGGAACAACGCGCAAAAACACCTTTCAAGTACATCCTCTGGTTCGACCAGATAGACAAGACGCAGATACCTTTGGTAGGCGGCAAGGGCGCGAACCTCGGCGAGCTTGCGAGCATGGAGATGCCTGTGCCTGAAGGTTTTGCAGTAACAACGAAGGCGTTCGAATTTTTTCTCGAGATGAACCGCATAAAGGACGAGATAGCAAAGCTGGTCCTTGCGTGCGACGTGGACGACGTGATGCAGCTGAAGAAGACGTCCGACGCGATCAAGCAGACGATAGTCAAGGCCGAGTATCCGCAGAGCGTGAAGGACGAGATAAAGAAGGCGTACGAGCAGCTGTCGTACTCGCGCGACATAGCGCTGCCGGAGGCGCTGAACATCGTATCGATGGGCCGCGAGTACGCGAACATAATCGCGCGCAGCTCCGCGACCGCCGAGGACCTGCCGAACGCAAGCTTCGCCGGCCAGCAGGCGAGCTTCCTGAACGTCAAGGGAGTGCCGTACGTGCTCGACGCCGTGAAGCGCTGCTGGGCTTCGCTCTACGAGCAACGGGCGATATTCTACCGCGCGAAGAACAACGTGGTGAGCGCGAGCATATCGGTTATCGTTCAGCGCATGGTCGAGGCGGAGAAGGCGGGCGTCACGTTCACAGTGCACCCGTCGTCCGGTGCGAATGTCGTGATACACGAGGCGTGCTGGGGCCTGGGCGAGACGCTCGTGCTCGGCGAGGTGCAGCCTGACCGCTACGTTGTGAGCAAGGACGGCGAGTATACGCTGCTGGAGGAGCACATAGGGCGGAAGGAGATAATGCACGTGCGCGACGTCGGCACTGGCCGCACAGTCGAGACGCGTGTGCCGGCCGACAAGGTCGAGGCGCGCGTGCTTACGGACGACGAGCTGCGGAGGCTGACTGCATACGCTATGAAGATAGAGGCGCACTACGGCACACCACAGGACATCGAATGGGCCGTGCGCGGTTCGAAGATATACATAGTCCAGACTCGTCCGGTAACCGCGCTTCCGAAAGAAATCGTTGAGAAGGCGGCGGTCGTGCCAGAGGGATTGAAGGCTATTTTGAAGGGCATAGCAGCGTCGCCAGGCATGGGCTCGGGCCAGGTGAAGATAGTAGAGTCGCTCGAAGAGACGAAAAAAGTGGAGAAAGGAGATGTGATGGTCACGGAGATGACATCGCCCGACTTTGTCCCGGCCATGAGCAGGTGCGTTGCTATCATAACCGACCGCGGCGGAACCACGAGCCACGCCGCGATCGTGTCGCGCGAGATGGGCGTGCCATGCGTTGTCGGCACGCAGAACGCGACGAAGATCCTGTCGGACGGGATGGTCGTCACAGTGAACGGAAGCGCGGGCGTGGTGTACGAAGGCGCGGCCGCAGAGAAAGCGAAGGAAGAAACCGAGGAAGAAACAACGGTCAAAGAAGAAACGCCAGCGCCAGCCGAGGAAAAACCCGAAGAACCGACAGAAGAAACGGTTGAAGAAGCTGTTGAAGAACCGGCCGTGGAAAAGGCTGTCGGAACAGGACAAGAAGCGGAAGCGGAAGAAACAGAAGCGGAGCCAACCGCAGAAGAAGGCGGCGGGCCGAAGAGCGCGATCGACGAGTTCGTGTCATTGGCCGAGGAGCTGGACAAGAGCAACGGCGGGGAAAGCGAGGAGCTCGAAGAGGCTGAAGTCGAAGAATACGAAGAAAGCCGCGGGCCGAAACTTTACATGAACCTCGGCGTGCCCGACAAGATAGACGAGTACAAGCATCTGCCGTTCGACGGGATAGGCCTGATGCGCATAGAATTCATTATCGCCGGCCTTGGCATGCATCCGCGCGCGATGATAGAGGCTGGCGAGTCGCAAAAATACATAGACGCGCTCGCGGCTGGAATCGAGAAAGTCGCAGCCGCCGTGAAACCAAAACCAGTCGTGGTGCGCTTCTCGGATTTCAAGACGAACGAATACCGCAGCCTGAAGGGCGGCGACAAGTTCGAGCCGCAGGAAGCGAACCCCATGCTCGGATGGCGCGGCGTTTCGCGTTTCGTTTCACCCGATTTCGAAGAAGCTTTCAAACTCGAGTGCCGCGCGATGCGCAAGGTGCGCGAAAGCTGCAAGAACGTGTGGGCGATGCTGCCGTTCGTGCGCACCACGTGGGAGGTCGGGAAGTGTCTGGACATAATGCGCGAGGAAGGCCTGGACAACCACGCGGACGACACTTTCAAGGTCTGGATCATGGCCGAGGTGCCGAGCGTTGCGTTTCTGGCGGACAAGTTCGCCGAGCTCTGCGATGGCATCAGCATAGGCAGCAACGACCTGACGCAGCTCGTGCTCGGCGTGGACCGCGACTCCGAACTGCTGGGCAAGATGGGCTATTTCGACGAGCGCGACCCGGCCGTGAAGCTGGCGATCAAACAGATCGTTGAGAAGGCGCACCTGAAAGGATGCAAGGTGAGCATCTGCGGCCAGGCTCCGAGCGAGTACCCGGAGTTCGTGCGGTTCCTAGAGGAGATAGGAATCGATTCCATCTCGGTCAACCCGGACGCAGTGGAGAAAGTGAGAACACTGCTGCAATGAACATACAGCCTACGAAAGGAACAACTTTTTTATTTCCTTCTTCAGTTTTTCCCTTCCGGTTTCTCTTGCCAGTTCTACGTACTCGCGTAGCGTATCTTCCTTGCTGCCGAGCGTAAAGATCGCAGGCGGGTTTCTCGCAAGTTCTGATATTCCTTCCAAGACATCGGCGTTCACTTTCACGTAAGCTTCCCGGAACTCGTTGTACTTGGACATGTTCCCTATGCGACATTTCCCAAGTTCGTAAAGGCCAGTTTCTGGATATCCTTCCATTATCCTTATCATCATATCGGGCTCCAAAACAGTGTTCGTCTCGACATACCGAACAAAACCTAATTTTTCAAGCTCGAGCGGGTGGTACTGCCTGATGCCGGTGTCCAAGAATACGTTGAATGCCAGCCGTTTATCGCCCTTTGTTTTTTGATCGGCCCCATCCTGCAGTGCCATGTTTATTCACTACCTTCAAGTGATATATAAATGTAACGGCCTGGGAAAAAACGAAGCCTCAGGTGGGATACTGTAAGAAGGTTGTATTTAGTGGAGCTTATGGTCAAGTCCAGCCGCGAGCTTGCCGCCAACGGCGCTTGCGCTCGGTCTGCTGTTCGGACTGTTCGGTATCACTCGAGGGTTTCCTTGCCAACATCGCTCGCCTTCTTTCGTTTGCCTTCGAGTTCGCGCAGTCTCGCGTCCATTACGACCAAGCCCTGCCCGACATGGTCTACTGCCTGATCGAGCTTGTCGCAACGCTGCAACAGTTCCTGCCTTGTTGCCAAACCTTCCAAGCTTGGCATTCGTATGCCCTTGACCTGTTTGTCCGTATCAGCCCGAAGCTTGTCGAAGTCCGCTTTTTGTGCATAGCTGTTGAGCTTTACATCAATATCGTTGATATTTACGCCAAGTTGTTTGATTTTCTCATCGTTCTGCTCTGCCAATTCGCCTATTTTGATGACATTTGCGAGTTGTGCGTCAAAAACCTTCAAGTGGTCTTTCAACAGCCGTCTTTCATACCAAGCGTTGAGCCAAGCGCCGACTATGAATATTATTCCAGCCCAGCCGATAGACAGAAGCAACTTCAACTGTTCAATCCATGCGGGATAATATGCGGTGAAATCAACCACGTTCTATCAGCTCCATTTCTTTCGCTTTCAGCGCCTCGAACTCGATTTTCAGCTCGCCCATGCGCTTGTTTATACCTTCTTTCGTGTTCGTAGACCGAGCCGTGAGATACCCACGCATGATAGAATTGACAACCTTGCTTCGGTTGTCTTGGCTCAAAAGCCAAGTTGCGATGTCGGCATCGAAGCCGATACTCAACACTATCTTAGGCATAGCAACCAACTATATCCAAGACACAATAGACAATAAGAATTTTGTTGATAATAAGAACCGGTGAAAATAAGTGCGCCTCACATCATCGACTGTTACAGATATCATATAAAGTGTGATTATTGTGATTAATGATTTTTGTTATTATCGTGTTTTTCGTGATTATCGTGATTTACAAACTCTCCTATGGGTGGCATAATCACAGTAATCACATAATAACAACCCTTGCCGTGTTTTTTCACTCGTCCGCTATCCAAGAGCTGGGCCAGTATCCGATTCGCCTGTTCGTCCCGCAGCTTCGGCGTAAATAGCTCTTTCAGCTGGCCGGTCGTGAACTCGGTTCTGCCTTCGAGCCATTCTGAAACAGTCGCAAGCCGGGTATTGTCCTCGATTTCCTGCGCTGTTTCGATTATTTCCCTATCAACTTCGGTAAAGGTCATTTTCTGGTTAAAATCGTCAAAATCCAGCCGAAAGAACTTTTCCAAGCCTTCGCAGCGCCTCGGCACGGAAAATAGCGCGAAGAACGGCGACTTCGAGCCGAAACGCACCAAAAGCAGTATTGAATCGGCTATATTTGCCCATTCGCTCGAACTGCGCATTTCGTCCATCATGTCGAGCGGATCCACATCAAACGGGCCGACCTTGGCCAGCTCCTTTCCGCGCTTGCGGTTATGAAAAACCATAAGCACGGCTATGTCGTGCCGGTCTATCAGCGGAAGCAGATATTCGGCATATAGCCGGTTCACATCGTCCGCCTTGTCCTCTTTGGCCCGGTGGAACCTGCGGAACACATCGAACACGACAAGCGCGGGCTTCACCGCTTCTATGGTGCGTTCTATGGCTGCGAAACCTTCGGGCGTGTCTATCCGCGCCAGCCGGTTTTCGTTGAACATCGGGAACACGGAAAAAAGCTCGTCCAAACGGTCGGCTCCCATGCCGTTTTCTATCATGGTCTTGCGCCTTCGAAACTCGGACGGGCCTATCTCGGCATCGAAGAAAAGCGCCCGGCCCTTTTTTACATTCAAGCCGTAAAAGTCCTCGCCGCGTGCGACCGCCGCTGCTATCCTTATCGCGGTCATGGTCTTGTATGCCTTGCCGCGTGCCGACAAAACCGCAAGGCCCTTGGACGGCAGAATCTTCTCGACAAGCCATTCAGGTTCGGCAATTTCCTTATCGGCGAGTTCGGAACCGCTTAAGGCGATCAGCGGTTCGATTGTTTCTTCAGGCTTCGCGCCCCAATCCTGCGCTTCGAGCCACGCCTTGTCCACCAAGTCCACGAGATAGCGGTCGGCATGAGCCAGCACATAGTCGAAGTGTTTTTTCCTTTCTTCCGTATCAGGCGGTCGGCAATTCGCGTCAAATGTGAGCAACAACGCCCAAATCTCGCTTGGCTCGAATCCGCGATTGCGAAGTTCTTTGATTATCCTGTATGCGGTATGGTTGCGCTCATGCAAGTTCGCGCCTTGCGTTATCAGCTTGTCGATGCTTTCAGGAATGACCTTCGGCTTCTTGAACGGCGAAGGTGCGAGCGTTTCCTTCGCCGCGCTGGGCGCGCTCCCGAACACCGCATAAACCTTGGCGACCGTTTGCGGGCTTATCTCGAGTATCGGCACGTTGCTCCATACGACATAAGTCCGGCCGTCCGCAAGCTTGCAGCCCGGCACGACTACATATTGGTTGTTTCCGCGCCACTCGCCCAAATCCTCGCCGAACGGGTTTGAACCCCTGAAGTCCGAAAGATAGTAGAAGTGAAAACCGCCGTTTGGCGTATGCGTCATGAACGTTGGCGCGATCGCGTCCACCTTGTCGGCTATGCCCTGCTTGACCGCCGACTTGTCAACATCAAGCAGTTGCAGCCGTCCGTAGCCGCCGACTATGCCGACATTAAAGCCTTTTTCAAGCCATTTCTCGGCATCCTGCCAAGTGCCAAGTTTTTTCAGCCACGATTCGCCCGATACTGGTATTTTCTCGCCGGAGCGTAGCTTGATGAATCTAAACGCTTCGTTGCTGCGCAGCTGGTCGGGCAGCATCATAGCAAGATAACCCCAGTAGAAATAAATCGAACAAGCCTCTGCGCCTTCAGCTTTTTCAACAGCAGCCAAGAATCCCTTTTGTTCAGGCATAAGGGGATTTTGGAAAATTCGTGGAAAAGCTCGGGATAAGCAACGTAATTCTTTTTTTGCAGATTCAAGAGCCGGCTGTAGCCCATGCTCACGACATCGAACCGGCGTTCATTATAGCCGGTGAGAGAGTTCAACTTGGACAATTTCAATCACCAAGGCGGCTCGCTCACGCCGCTTTCACTTCACGGGCGATGGCGGGTTCATCTTCTCCTGCTTCATGCGCTGGCGGGTTCTAACCTTTCCCGCCCGACTTCATGCAAATCACTTCGGCGGGCTTGCCACCCGCCTCATCTTTTTCGATGTCCGCCAAGAGCATTTCGATAAATCTCGATTTCATTCGACCAGCCTCAACGCCTCACGGACAACGGCGATCTTGGTTCGATATCTGCCAGCTTCCACGAGCCTCTGGACTTTTGCGTATTCTTCGAGTGTCAGCTCGGCATATAGCGGTTTAAATTTCTTCGCTCCCATATGCTTTTTCTATGAGGAAGCTTCTCGATAATGGCAAATTCCCTATACGTGAGAAATTCCGATTCGAATTCAATAATCCAAGGCTTTTTGACAAAATGGACTTCGGCAGAAAGGGTATGCCGACTTCTCACTTAAGACCGATTATTGACCGCAAAGCAAACGATAGGATCGCAAGAAAACTATTGCCCATCGTGCTGTCCGATTACGATCTGTTTTTCGCCCAGCTTACAAAATGGCAGAGGGACTTGCTCGCATATCTTTTACGCGAAGGGCATATCATCGCCGAGCAGAATTTTTACAGGAACAGGACGGATTTTTACGATTGCATGGGCTTTCTCAAAAAGTGGGGCGTGGTGAAAGCGGACAGTGCACGGCATAAACGGTATTCCCTGACTCCGATAGGTAAGAAGCTGGCGAAGTTGCTATCGGACGCTGACGTTTGCAGGCATTATTACGGAAAGTTCGAATGGATTAAGATTGGATAACCGGAACGCAATAATTTTACTTTAAGCGCACATCAAAACAAGCGTAGCGTTTGCTCCCGCTCTCACGGCTGTTTTACCTACTTGAGATAAAAGTTTTACGTCCTATTTTGCCATGTCGAGCATGGTTTTTATTTGAAGTGCTAATTTCTTGAAATCAGCCATGTTCACGCGATCTCGCTGTTTATGCTCCATCAGCAGAAGCTTCAGTATGTCGTTCAGCGTCTCCTGAAGGATCGCTACCTTGCGCTGCCTGTTAGTCGTGCGAGTGCTTACCGTTTAATCACCTTATCAAGTTCTTTAGCAGTTTCTATGGCATGCTTTATTATTTTCTTGCTTGCTTTTTCCTGTTTCTTACCTGCTTTGCTTTTTCGCCACAAGGCAATTTCTTCACTCCGTTTGATAAAGGCTTCTCGATACTGTAAAGCTATTTTGTTCAAGCCTTTGGCACGGATTTCAATCAATTTAATGCCCTTTGCTGTGAGATAGTGGTATGGCTTAGGATTGCCGTAATAACTCGTTCTTTGCAAGCCAAGCGTTCCAATCAATCCCCATTCTCGCAACTTTTTAGTAGCCCTTGATACTGTAACGTCTTGGCTGCCAGAAAAAGAAGAAATAAAATTCCTATGTTCTCTCGGAAAAATCAAATCGACTAAACGGTGGTTGCTGCAAGTATTGCTAAAATGGACAAGCCTGCCATTTTCCCTTACATTCTCACTACTTGCTTCCTTTGGTCTTTCTCTTCGTGCCTTTTGCTGCTCTTCGATTTGCATCTCTAAACTAAGCAATATACAAGCCATCAGCTTCGATATTCGCATGTGTTAACTAAGCATATGATTAACATTTAAGGCTTTTGGTATGTGTTAACCATCCAGAGGTTAACATATAGAATTCAACCGCCTTTCATTTCCTTTGATACGAACCGCATTAACGCCCTGTAAAGTTCTGCGTCCTTCACTTTTATCTGGCACATGGCGTTTTCCACCTTCTGCTCCTTGCCTATGCCCGATATCTGCAATATCTTCTTGTCCAAGTCCTTGCCCGACAAGTGGACATAGGTGCGCGGCATGTTGCTTCCCTGCTCCCAGCCCATGAAGACGTTCAGCTCCGCTTCCGTGAGCTCTCGCGCCAGTTCGGTTGCACGCCCGTGCCTGAACATGTGGAAATGCACGCGCTTGACCAGCCCAGCCCGTTTCACTATGTTCTTCAGGTTCTTCCGCATGGCTGGATAGCTTATCGGAAACAGCAGGCTGTCGGGCTGCTTGGTCGGGTGGTTCACGTTCGCCCATTCCTTGAGATAGTCCACAGCCTGACCGCATACGCGAAGCCTTCTCGCCTTCGTCTTGCTGTTGTTGATTAGCAGCACCGCGCCGTAGCTGTCGAATTCGATTTCGCACAGCTTCACGCTCAGCAGTTCGTCAATCCTCGCACCGCTTTCGAAAAGCGCATACAGCAGGGCTTTGTCCCGCACGGTCTTGCATGCCTGCACCAGTTGCATGAGTTCTTCCCTTGCCAGCAGGTTCGGCAAAGGCAATTCGTTGCGCTTCATGGTGGTCTTGATCCACGATACCAGTTCTTCCTTGCCCAAGAACCGCCAGAACTTCCTTAATGTGACTTTGTAATCCCGTTTCGTCCATTCGGAATAATCGCTTCTGTTTATCCTGATCAGCAGCCCTTCCAAGTCCTTCCTTGTAACAACGCTGAACGGTTTTTTCAGCATCTTGGATATAGTCCTCACGGTGTAGCGGTATTTCCTGACTCTGGTTTCGCTGAGATCCTCGCTGACGCATTTCGATTCGAAATCCGACAGCAACTTCTGGCTTGCCTTGTCCATGCGTTTTGTATGGAAAAGTAAGCTTTTATGATTGATACCTTTGTATATGAGCCTCAGGTGGGACTTGAACCCACGACCTACTGCTTACTAGGCAGTTGCTCTACCGGCTGAGCTACTGAGGCCTGCCTTGAAAATAAGATAGTGTTGGCATAATTATATAACTTTCAAAAACATCGATTGGCGTAGTGGTCGGATGGAGAAGTACAACGTCGGCGACAGGGTGAAGTACAGGTTCGGCGGCATCCGGCCGATAACCGGCGAGGGCGTGGTCATAGGCGTCGACGGCGACACGTACGCGGTCTTCGATGAGGGCAACCCTTCCCTGTTCGACGGCGGCTCGTGCGTGGTCAAGGAAATCTTCGCGCAGGACATGACGCGTGTTTCCGCGAAGGACGAGCAGTCGGCCGCGCTCGCCAAGTACGTCCTCGAACAGCACGGAACAAGGATCCGACGTTTCAATGAGCCTTTCGTGGAAATCCCGTTATGATTGCCAAAGGCCGAAACCCGCGGCGTTTCTTACCGGAAACCCGACTACCCTTAATAATACTCACACATATAAAAAATTAACCGTGTGTTGCCGAGCCGCAGGAGTGTAAAATGAAAATAAGAATCATTCAACGGTTGTGCCGTTATGATTCCCCGCAACAGCGCGCGCAATCTCCTCTGGGTCGCGTCCGTCCACGAAAATCGTTTTTATTTTCGCTTTCTTTATGATTTTGGCCGCGCTCAAATCAAACAGGCGGTACTCGCCTGGGACCTGCTCGTTCTGCCGCAGTATGCGCAGGAACCCGTCGTACGTCAGCTTTGGGAGCTTGCGCGCGTTCGGGTCCTTCTTCGGGTCCGCGGTGTAGACGCCGTCCACGTTGCTCGCGTTGACAAGCAGGTCCGCTTTCACAGCCGCAGCGAAGATGGAAGAATCGTAATCGGTCGAGTGGCCTGGCTCGTATCCGGCGCCGATTACCAAACGCTTGCCGAAATATTTTTTGAACTCGGCAACAGCAGCGCGCTCCGATTTCAGTTGTATCCAATGTACCTTGTTCTTCAAATCGCCGTAACCGCTGAAGCTGGCCGCGAACGTCGACGCGTTCAAGTGCGTCGCGACCGTGCCGATCCAGTCCAGCGCCAGCCAGTCCGCGCCCGCGGCCTTTGCTACGTCCCGATAGTCGCGGCAGACCTTCCCCCCGCCGCATACGACCGCTACCTTGTGGCCTTTCCTCCAAAGCGCAGCGACGACGTCCGCGTAGCGTTTGAAGTTTTCCAGCGTAAGCTCGCGCGTCAGAAGCGAGCCGCCGATCGAGATTACGATCTTTATAGAACCACCTAAGAGAAAATAGGGTTCGGCAATATTAAAAACTCCTTTCCAGCTAGGCGATGTTCTACTTCACGATCCTGTAGACGTTATCGCCGTCCCGCACGCGGTCCTTCACCTTCATCCCTATGCTGTCGCCCTTCCTGCCCGCCATGACCTGCTTGTGCTCTATCTGCATCGACTCGACCGTCTGCAGCAGATCCGTTGTGGCGCCCTCTATCTTGATGAGGTCGCCCACGTTCAGCGGCGCGTCGAGGTCAACGACGGCAACGCCTATACTCGTGAAGTAGTGCGAGATCTTTCCGATTAGCTGTTTGTCACCGGCTTCCATAATTAACCGTTGGCTCTCCAGCTTAAAAAGCCAGCGCCTCGCACGGCCGCCGGCCCGCTGGCCGCATGCAAAGGTATTTATTATAACGGCGTTATAATTTAGAGAGGATTTTGCGTAAGATTCGAAACAAACTCGGAGGTGGAATGAATGGCTGACTGCAAATGCAAGGTATGCAAGTGCTCGCCGTGCAAGTGTTGACCGGATTTTAGAGCCTTTTAATTTTTCATTTTTGTTTTATATTTAGCTGGTGAAATGCACGATGGAGAAATTGCTTGACGAAATCGAGAGCCTTAAGAATAGCAGTGCGCGCAAGGTGGTGGACTCGCGCATGCAACAGTTCAAGGAGCTCGGCGAAAAATCCGCGGACGAAATCTTCGGCGAGCTATGCTTCTGTATAATGACCGCGAACTTCAACGCGCAGCGCAGCATCGACATACAGAACAGCATGGGTTGCAGGTTTTGCAAACTCGGAGAGAAAGAACTGGCTGCAAAGCTGAAGGAAGGCGGGCATCGTTTTCCCGAAGCGCGCGCGAGGTACATCGTCGAGGCGCGGAAGCACCTGCCAACGCTGAAGGAAGTGCTGTCGAAGTTCGGAAGCGAGGCTGAACTACGCAGCTGGCTGGCGGAGAACGTGCGCGGGCTAGGCTACAAGGAGGCTAGCCACTTCATGCGCAACATCGGCTTCACGGACGTAGCAATCATCGACTTCCACATAGTCGACCTGCTCGTTCGTCACGGCATCGTTGAGCGGTCGAAGACGCTGACCCCGAAAAGATACCTTGAAACCGAATCAGTCCTGCGCGACATAGGGAAGAAGGTTGGCCTTAACCTGGCAGAACTCGACCTTTATCTTTGGTACATGGAGACGGGGAAGATTCTGAAGTGAGAAGCTGCCTGAATCAGCATACCTTCCTTCCAGTCTTCATCACGAACTTCTGGTGGTACTCCTCGGCCTTGTAAATGGCTGCGGCCGCGATGGCCTTCAGCTCCGTGTCCGTGGTCGCGAACTCGCTGCTGATGAAAAGATACAAACCAAAAATAAAATAATGGGTAGCATTATTAATCATTTCCAATTTTTACCTATCGGCCGCTTCAAATAAGGCGTTATCCAAGTGTTTATTATCATCCTTACGCCACCTCGCCACAGACCCGTCTTGTACCATTCTCTGAAAGAGGTTTTCACAATAATCTTCTTTTCGTATTTCCCCGTTGCAAATCCGTTACAATAATGGCCGTATCTTTTTCCGAATTCGGCATCTTCGCCATATCCAGCCAGCTTTTCCAAAAACACGTCGCCGCCCTCCGCCGCGTCCTCGCAGTAATCCTTCCTTACAGACATGCAAAAACCATATGGCCTGCAAATTTCCAAGCGGGTGTAAAGCCGCTGGTTGATGTTCATGAACCTTGAATAGAAGAACAACCTCCGTTTGTCCGCAACCTCCTCGTCAAGCGGTCTTGCCGAATAATTGACATACGCGTACCCCCTCTCAAAATCCTTTATCGTAGCCGGTATGAAGCCGTCGCCGATCAACGTATCCGAATCCAAAAAAGTTATTATTTTGTTTTTCGCCGCCTTCAGCCCGTCGTTTCTGGCAACGGAGCGGTTTCCTTCGGAGAATACGCATCTGACCATTTCACCATATCTTTCCATCATCCTCGTCTGGAAATCTTCTTCGCTGCTCTTTTCGAGTTTTACAATTGTGATAATCTCATCACTGCTTGTTCCATTCTTCAAAATCTCGTCTACCACAGATTCCAAGCAATTGTACAGATATTTCTCGTCGGTCTCTAAAGCGGGAATAACGAAGGATATCATCAGTTTTTATTAGGACAGTGGCTTATTTCAACGTTTGGTCGATCTAAATTGTCCTCCTGGCCAACAGTCAAAGCATTTGGCATGCACGCCTGTCTAAGACGCGAATTCAGAACGTGCGGCGCTTTATGCGGCCGCTTCTCTCGCATCGGCGCTCGGTGAAGCTTGCGCCTTCATGCCCGGCTTAATCCATGGGAATGTAATCTATCAGGTCGAAGGCCAGCGTTATGCCCACTATCAGCGTGCTTATCGACATCCCGTTCAGGAACGAGAACGCTGCGTAAGCTAGCGTAACCTTCGGCAGCCACTTCAATATCATCAGCAGCTCGTACAACATTTTCTTCTTGACCTCTGTGCAACGTGCATTTTCATGTTATCGCGCGCGTGCGAAGCTCTTGGTAGCTTCCGCAAGCGGAAAACAAACAATCGAGTAAAGGAAATCCGATGGTCCGGCATCGCGTTTTCCGCGCCACAACGCAACGGACTGCCTCATGCCGGTCAGTCTTTATACAGAAAACAGTGGGCGGTGGCTCCTCAGGATCAGACTCAACGACCATACGGCAACGTCCTCAGTTTTCGCGCTATGTTCTATATTGTGGTCCGGAGTATAAATAATTATGACCGTTTTTCGCGCGCATTCCGCGCTGTGATGCGGAATTTTCCGGTCAGCGCCGCGCGTTTTTGCGGCCGTCGAGCGCCTTCCGCACAGCGTGCAGCAGCTGCGAAGGCCTGCTGACGAAGAAGTCTGGTTTCTCCGCCTTCAACCGCTTCTGCTTGTTTATGCCCCAGCCGACCGCGATGACCTTCACGCCGACCTTGCGCGCGGCCTCGATGTCGCGCACCTCGTCCCCGACGTACACCACGTCCGCCTTCGAGTAGCCGTGCTTCTTCATAATCGCGCGTATGCGCCTGGGTTTGCCGAGCAGCGGGCTGCCTGTCTCCAAAAAGTCAAAGTACTTGTCCAGGCCGTTGTGCTGCAGGAAGCCCGCGACGTTCTCGCGCCTGGTCGAGCTGATCATACCAAGCCCGTAGCTGCGGTCGAGCTTGGCGAGCGCCGGCTTCAGGCCGCGGAAGACCTTGAGCTTGACGAGCCGCCTGTAGATGCCGTCCTCGTACTTCTTGCCCAGGAACAGCATGTCCAGCACCGAGAGCTTGTACTTGCGTATGGCTTCGGTCGCGCTCATCATGCGCAGGTCCTCGATGTCGCGCTGGCTCGGCTCGATATGGCGTGTGGCGGCTATCTCGCGCAGCATCTGCAGCGCCACGTCGTACGTGTCGGCCACGGTGCCTGCGAAGTCGAAGATGACGCATTTGTCGTGCCAGACAAGCCTGTGTCCAAAGTCGTCGGCCTCCCTTCCCCTACCGAAGATGCTTTCCCAGCCGAGCTTCTTCGCGACTTCGACGGTGGATACGCCGCCCCTGTTCCTAGGCCTGCCCCTTCCGAACAGGCCCTTGCTTCCGACACCGGCGTCGCTGCCGTTTTTCCCATCCATATGCAATAGCACCTTCTGCGGTTCATTCTAATTAGTGGGGAGGGTTTTTAAAGCATTGCGCTGCGCTATAGCTTCTATGGCGGACGAAGCTTTGAAAGCGGCCGCGGAGAAGGAAATCGCGCGCATGGAAGCCGTCTTCAAGGAGCTGAAGGTCGTCAACGCCGACGCCATGGCGCTGTACAACCTCGCCGTTTCGTACTTCTCCGACTCGAAGCACTTCCTTCAGAAAGGCGACGCGCTGCGGGCGTTCGAGGCTGCGGTGATTGCGTGGGCGTACTGCGACGCGGGGCTGCACCTGCGCGCGTTCGAAGTGCCGGACGGGCTGAGGAAGGAGTTCACACTGCAGCGGGTTTAATATCACGCCCAGACAAATCTCGTTAGGCGCATTCATGAAACCGGACAAGGTTTTCAGGCTGGCTGCGGCCGTGCTCGTATGCGAGCTCGCAGGCGTTGTGGGTTCCTTTTTCGCGATGGCAGCCATATCGACATGGTACGCCTCGCTGAACAAGCCGTGGTTCGCGCCGCCGAACTGGCTGTTCGGGCCGGCGTGGGTTGCGCTGTACGCGATGATGGGCGCGGCGCTGTACATCGTGTGGGAGCGTGCTGGCCGCAGCAAGCGCGGATTTGTGCCGCTGATGGCGTTCGTGGTTCAGCTCGCGCTGAATACGCTTTGGTCGATACTGTTTTTTGGACTGCGCTCACCGGCCGCGGCGTTCGCCGAGATAGTCGTGTTGTGGGCGGCCATAGCTTACACTATCTTGAAATTCAAGGAAATCGACAAACGCGCCGCATACCTGCTGCTGCCGTACATCGTGTGGGTCAGCTTCGCGGCTGTGCTGAACTACTACGTGTGGATCCTGAACGCGTGAGAGGAAAGAAATGTGCAGGAGGTGGGATTCGAACCCACTGAGAGAGATTTCATAATTTCTGCGCTACTGCATATTTAAGGAAAGTTCTATAGTCTTGCATTGATCCGAATGTGTCATTGAGAGAGCCTCTTGGGGGGTTTCCATAAATTCTTTCATATTCTGGCTCTAGCCTTTTGATGTCATTACGTAAACGCCCGTCATAGTATGACAATAAAGCTGCGCCACCACTCAACACACCACTACCAATTACAAGAAAAAGTAATCCTAAAAGTGGTCCTGAATCCATATTTCTTTATTATAAGATTGAAAATATATACCTTCAGAATTTTCTATTTCAAAGAGATTGTGCAGAGGGTGGGATTTGAACCCACGAAGGCACTAAGCCATAGGCTCCTCAAGCCTACCGAATTGACCATGCTATCGGACCCCTGCTCAAATGCAATAATGCCGATGGAGATTATTTAAGCTTTGTATATTATTAATTGTTTGATTCGCATGGAAGAAGGCGAGACATTCGAACCGAATTATGTTTTCTTTACTGCTCCAGAGCAGGTTCTGTCATATTACAACGAGAACGGTTTAGAAGGCGGTTACTCTTTGTACAAGGCATTGAACAATGAATTGTGGGAACGGATTCCGGCCGGCTATCACCTGCCATCGAAAAAGACTTTCATGTTCACTTTCAACCTGCCGACCAGAGTAAGGTTTTTGGGCGTTGCCAAAAAACTGCTCGGATGGATTCCAGGATTGCGCGAAAAGGCCGTGGCATCGGCCGACAACTGTTTGGCGGGCGAATATGTTTTCCTTTTCAATCACGAGTATCTGCACGAACTAATGGACAGGTTTCTTGGGGATGACTTCGGTGGATTCAAATCCCCGAGGGGGCTCAGAGAGATGTATATGTTGAACGATTTGGTCAAGTGCCTGGTATCCTTCGAAAAATACGAAGGCCCGTTCTCAGAGCCGCGCAAGATTCCCAAGCATTAAGAAGGTGCACTTCACGGCCAGGAACTCCGTGATCCTGTTCCCTTCTATCGGCCGTATCTCCACGCAGTCCAGCCCTGCAAGCTTTCCTTTCGACGCGGCCCCGGCGATCCTCGCGAACTGCTTGTACGTCAGCCCGCTCGGCTCCGGATACTTCACGGCCGGCGCGATGGAAGGATCAAACACATCCATGTCTATGCTGACGTAGAAGGTTCCATTTCCGACAAACTCGCCCACAAAACTCGCGACCGATTCCAAATTTTTAATAATATCTTCTGTCGTGAAATATTTCACGCCGTTGCTTTCCAAAAATCGCAGTTCTTCCTCGTCGCCCGAGCGCACTCCCAGCAGCAGCACGTTCGCGCGGTTGCCTTCGGCAAGCTCGCACCATCTTCGCAGCCAGCACGCGTGGCTATGCCTGCTGCCTTCGTACTCGTCCTTCGCGTCCGCATGCGCGTCGAACACCACGAGCTTCGTGCCCGCAGGCATCGCTTTCATCGCGTGCAGCGTTACAGTATGCTCTTTCGCCAGAATGAGAGGCAGCTTGTTTCCGGACAAGACGGTTTTTGTTTTCTCCTCGACCGCTTCCATCGAAACGTCGCCAGCGTCAAACACGCGCGCGTTCTCAAGCCAGTTGCGCTTTTCCGTGAAGTCGAACGGCTCGACGAGCTGGCTGGCCTCGCGCAGCGACTGGGGGCACTCGACGCCGAACGCTACCACGCTCGCCTCCTCCTCGGAGAAGAAATCGGTCACGAACTTCGCGTCTTTCTTTCTTCCCGCTCCGGTTCCCGCTCCATCGTACGCCATAGTTCCTATTTCGAAAACAATCCTTAAAAATTAGGTTTCAACTCGCCGATCGGCTTATCCGCCTTGCTTCATGCATTCCTCGGAACAGTAGAACTTGCCCTTGCATTTTATCTTCGTGAACGGCGTTTCCTTGCCGCACCAGTCGCATTTCTTCATTCTTCGAGCCTCTTCTTCCGTTCTTCTTTCAGCCTTCCTACGAGCTCGAGCAGTTCCCGCTTTTCGTCCTTATCGATCTCGAACTCTTCGCTGAACGGGCAGTCATAGTCGAGCGCCGCATCCTCCTTGTCCTCGTCGTACACCACGGGATACAGCCTGCAGCCTTCCGGACGGTCGTCGTATACCTTGCATTCGCTGCCGTCGTTAAACACGCATCGTCCGCCGGCATTCTTCAGCCGCACCCATCCGTCCGCATCGACCGCAAACTCGTCCCGCCTGAAACCCAGCCCTTCGATCCTCTCCACATCGTCTTTGGAAAGCGGCATCTCGGTCTCGACGCAGCATTGGACGCAGTTCTCCCTCTGGCACGCGTCGCTCATAAGAAACCTATAACGAAGGGACTAGTTAAAGGATTTTCCTCACTGGAGGCGGTGGCTGGAATGAGTCAATGCTTTAGAATACGCCACAGCACGTCCTCGTAGCTTTCGCGGGCGTGCTTCTTCCGCGCATTCAGCGTGCGCTTCAGCTTGCTTGAAACGCCTATGGTCGTCTCGCTCATCACAACCTGAAAAGAAGGAAAACGTTGAGAGATTTAAGGCTTTCGAACACCGCCGCGCGGCTACCACTTGTACGCGCGGTCATCCTCCGTGAGTTTGAAGTAGCCGTTGATTATCAGTATTATCGAAACTACGCCGAGCACTATCGGCACAACGTAGCGCAGCGCGGTGTCGCGCAGAAGCGTGTCCGGCAGATAGAAGGAAAGGAACACGACAATGCCTCCAAGGAAGAAGTACAGCAGCCCGAGCAGCTTCTTCAGCAGCGTCTTCGTATCGAACGGCAGCAGATAAGGATAAGAGGATCTGCGGTCTTCGAATCGCGAGCTGCCGAGCCGCGAGCTGTCGAGCGGCTGGCTTGCGAAAGAAGGCTGCGCGTCCTCCGATCTTTCGTGTTCGTCCATATTGATAGATTTGCGCGCGGCGGCTTAAAAGAAAGCATGCTCCTGGCGGGATTCAAACACGAGTCGACAGGGATCTTAGAAAATCACGGATAAATCCTTAAAAACAGAACTGAAATTCGTTAGCATGCCTGAGCTGATTGCGAAGGACGTCCACATATACAGATTTCCTGTTAGTGGTCCGTCTGGCGCAGAAACTCCTTTCTCAATTCTCAGACAGAGTAATGCGAAATACGCCGTTGGTATATTGAAAGTGGACGATTCGGACATCGCCAAGTCGATGGAACGCGTCTCCGAAGGGCACGTATTCATAGACCGACTTTATTCGATATCTGACCTACGCATAGACTGGTCGAAGATTGACGAGGTCAAGAAAAAGTTACCGATCTCATACCATGGGTCAGCCGTCGAAGACAAAGAATTCGAAAAGAGGTATGGTGCGTCCCGGGATAAGTTCGAGAGCGGCTCGCTGGGCCATCAAGACTTCGACGTCTTCGTCAAAGATATGGATTTCCTGCACAAATTGCGAAAGCGATCGTCCCTCAACCAAAACGATATGATATATATGCTCCAACTGACCGGTGACGGATGGGTCAACTACATGGATGCGGCTGTGACTTGGTTGTATCCCAGCGATTCTGCGCTTAAGAACCTGAAGAGGTACAAGCTGATGGGACTCGTCGACTTCACGACGTTCAACGATGAATCCCCTCCTTATTACGTAAAACTGACCAGCCACGGGGTAGACGTCCAGAACGACTTAAAGAGGATGATCGGACAGAAGGACTGATGCTAAAGGGATGGCATGCTCCCGATGGGATTTGAACCCATGTCAGCGGATATCTTCGTTGTTTTCTGTCATCGCCTTGCGGCTCGACGCTTTCGCGCACAACAACCCGAAAGCCCGCGATCCTTGGCCGGACTAGACGACGGGAGCGTCCGTTGTTTGCTTCCAATCCTTAAGCTATAATATTATATGTGCTTTTAAAGATTTTTGTTCAATTTATTGATAATGTCTTTTGGAAATATCAAGGAGCTCGGATACGGAATGGTGCAATACACCGTAGGATACGTCGGAGACCGTGCGATCGTAGCGGATTCGCTGATTTGTACCCGCTCTTTTTATGTTTTCCTTTCAGAATTTTCCAAAGGCAACGGCCCGCCTACTTGGGCGTATATGATATTGACAGGCCTCTCACTCGCGTCCGCGTACGTTTCCTGCGATTTAGGAAAGAAAATACAAAAACAGCTGACGCGGAGCACGCTCTGAGTCGAGGTGGACCCGGTGAGATTTGAACTCACGGCCTACTGATTATCAGTCAGTTGCTCCAACCAAGCTAAGCTACGGGTCCGTTGCTTTCAGATGTATATACTGAATACGGAAACTATTTATTAAATAAGCTTTAGTGTAAGTTATTGGAAAGGGCCGATAGATCAACGGTAGATCGCCTGCTCCGCAAGCAGGAGGCTTCGGGTTCGAATCCCGATCGGTCCACAATGTACCAACATACGAGTATGGACGCGGCTGAAAGACTGTCTTTCAACATTTTCAGCAAAGAGTGCGAGAGAGTGGAAGCGGACCGTATCGAATGGAATGCAATCAAATTCTATGATGACGGCCTGAAAGGCAGGGCGTACAAGGAATTCCAAAAGCTCATCGAACAGGCGCAGAAGCTTGACCCGGGCAAAAGGCAGGGGTACATAGACCGGGCACACAGGTACATGGCCCTATGCGAGGAAGCAATCGAGAGGACGAACAGGAACATACCCAGCACTCGGAAGCAATACGCACAACGAAAGATTTAGCCGGACGATGACATATCTAATTTATGATAATCGCAGCCGTCTCCGACATACATTCCCCGCGCTATTTCGGCGACTTTTTGCGCGCGCTCGACGGGCTCGACACGCTTGAGAAGAAGCCGCAGCTCATGCTGATAGCGGGCGACATGGTCAACCGCGGAGGCGTCGACGAGTACGAGCGCGTGTACAACGCGATGTTCGGGAAGATAACCTGCCCTATAGTGGCGTGTTTCGGCAACAACGAGTACCAGGAGATACGCGAAACGCTGAAAACGCGCTTCAAGAACGTGCATTTCCTAGACGACCAGAGCACAAATGTTAACATCCATCTTCCAGGCGCGACCCGCGACCTCGTCGTAGGCGTAATCGGAACAACGGGCAGCCTCGAGAACCCGACGCCGTGGCAGCGCGCGAACGTGCCGGGCATCGAGCGCATATATGCGAACCGCGTGGCCATGGTCGAACGGCAGCTGATAACCATGCGCGCCGATTACCGGATACTGCTCATGCACTACGCGCCTACGTACAAGACATTGGAAGGCGAGAACCCGAGCTTCTACGGCAGCATGGGATGGAACGTTTACGAGAACGTGCTCATACGCCACAAGCCGGACCTCGTGCTGCACGGGCATTCGCACGCCGGCTCGAAGCACGCATGGGTGGACAGCGTGCCTGTGTTCAATGCATCGATACAGGTGAACGCGGGAAAAATCCTGATAATAGACACGGACAGCCTGAAGCCCGGGCTGACGAAGTTCGTGTAGTAGTTCGAAGAACTTGTTCTAGCCTGACTAGCAGGTTACGGTGCCTTTCTCGATGTTGCCGAGGCTCGGGCCGCGCACCTCGATGTCGAAGGTGCCACCGACTGGTGTTGTGTACATGCATGTCATCGTCCCGCCCACGCTGACAGCCATCGGTGAGCACACGAACGGCTTCTCCTCGTTGTTAACGAGGAACTTGAGTATCATGAATATGTCTGTAGTGAACGACTTGGAGCCGGAGTTTACGAGGTTCGCGTTTATCGTGCTGCCCGAGCACGTCAGTTGCTTTAGGTAGACGCAGTAGTTGCCGGCGCACGGCGGGAGCGTTGTGGTGGTTGTGGTCGTAGGCGGAAGCGTAGTTGTAGTTGTAGTGCTTGTGGTCGTTGTCGTTGTCGGGCACATGGTCATGTTCTCAACGGTCGTCACGCCGTCCGAGCAGACGTAAGTTATCTTCGGCTTGCTGCTGAACAAGCCTGTAAGCCCGGAGAAGTTCGGCAGATTCAGATTGCCTGTCAAGTACAAGGCAGCGACGGCCACAATTGCCAAAACTCCAACAACAGCGGCCATGTTGCGCTTGTTCGAGAACAGGGCCTTCGCGCCAGCTGACAGCTTCCCGCTAACCGCAGCGCCCGCCTTGCCAAGCCTTATTGTGCTTCGCCTCGGCACGCGCACTATCTTGAAGCCGGGAGGCACGTCTTCCCTCGGCTCCGCGGCCGCGGATTTCCTCTCCAGTTCGTGCTCTAGCCTTTCCAGCTTTTCCAGCCGGTTGAACAGCTTGTCCTCCTCGCCCTTCCGGCCAAGCAGCCTTCGGATGGAATCCCTCCTGGAAGCAGGTTCCTTTGGACGCTCCGCCCTGGCGGCAGACGCATCCTTCTCGGCCGCGACCTTCCGCAAGGTGCTTTCCATGCGCCTCAGGCGCTTTTCCAGTTCGTCGCGCTTCTCCTCATCCTTCTTCTTGGACTGCGCCGCTCGGATTATCTTGTCCCAGTCGACATCTGCCATGAAACCGCCAATGCAAAATGTTCCGTATATACATTATTTT
>Ga0315281_10003932_pt1 | contig 21664 bp, 24 predicted proteins | sample YL17G07_0_MG_FD_204540 | JGI IMG/M metagenome (GOLD analysis project Ga0315281, IMG submission 204540) | Sediment microbial communities from Yellowstone Lake, YNP, Wyoming, USA - YL17G07_0 | ecosystem: Environmental > Aquatic > Freshwater > Lake > Sediment | place: USA: Wyoming | collected... | reverse complement strand
GAGGCCATGTCATTCTGAGCGAAGCGAAGAATCTAGTCATATCAAGGAGTTCTAGATCCTTCACTTCGTTCAGGATGACAAAAAAACCGTTTTGAGACAGTTTCCATGGGTCCGCCCCTACAAGTAAATACCTCTTTGAGCGCATCTTGGTATTATCTGGCGGCCTGGCCGCCATAATAATTGAGCGGCCTTTCCATTACTCTAAAATTCGTATAAAAAATGTAGCCCAGGCTTTACCGTGAAAGTCGCCCCCGAAATCCCCATAAAACCCAATGCTGTTCACTTAAGCATCTATTTAGGGGCGGGGTTTCCCCGCCCGACAAATGGCCCTTCTTATGCCTGGGCGGGGAGACCCCGCCCCTACAGGGCGCGAGAGGGGGGATTTTCATTTTCGGGGTGGCAAACATAGCCATGGCCGCCGGCACAGGCTGGAAAGCAGTGCCGCCAAGGGTTACCCTCTGTCTGGATAGGTTTTTCTGCCTTTAGGTTAATCGGCGGCAGATTCCGGAGTCTGGCGGAATGAAGTGGTGGGTCCTCGGAAGGAAAAAGGCTAGAAGGTCAGTCCAAGGGAAACCTGATCGAGCCGGTAAAATTTTTTCGCCGCCTCAGCGCAGCCCATATTTTTGCATCAGGCGGCGAAGTTCCCGGGAGGTGATCTTTAGAGTGCGGGCGGCCAAATCCACATCGCCCTGGCTGCGGTTCAGGGTTTCCCCCACCAGGGTGGCTTCAAACCTGGCCACCGAGGCCTTGAGCCCCTGGTCCGGGGAGCCCACATGCGCAGAGGCCGGCAAACCCAGATCCGCCACCGTCAGCCGATCGCCTTCGGCCAGGGCCACACCCCGACGGATGCGGTTGATCAGTTCCCGGACATTGCCTGGCCAGGCATAGGTCTGTAGAGCCCCCAGGGCCTCCGGGGAAAAACCCTGCAACCTTTTGTGCAAGAGGGAGGCAAAGTGGCGCAGGAAGACCTGGGCCATGATCAGCACGTCCTCGCCCCGGTCCTCGAGGTCCGGCAGGGAAATGTGCACGCCCTTGAGACGCTGGCAGAGATCTTCCCGGAAGCGGCCCTCGGCCACCAAATCCTTGAGCTCCCGGCTGGTGGAGGCAATGAGGCGCAGGTCCACCCGGATTGGTTCCCGGCCTCCCAGCCGTTCACAGGCATATTCCTGGAGCACCCTGAGCAGCTTGACCTGGGCTTCCAGTGGCAGTTCCCCCACCCCGTCCAGAAACAGGGTGCCCCGGTTGGCCAGTTCCACCTTGCCGGGCACGGTGCGGGTGGCTCCGGGGAACGCGCCCGGCTCGTAGCCGAAGAGCTCCGCGGCAGCCGATTCCCGGGAAATAGCGCCGCAATTAACGATGATAAAAGGCCCATTGGCCTGGAGGCTGCGCTGGTGGATGGCCCGGGCCGTCATCTCTTTGCCGGCGCCGCTGGCCCCGGAAATCAAGACCGGGATATCGGTGGGGCCCGCCCGGCGGATCAGGTGAAATACCTGGTGCATGGCCGGGCAGGTGCCGATCATCTCTCGGAACACGGGAAGATCCTCCCCTGATTCCCTCAAGGTGTCCCCAGGCACCGGATCGGACTTTTTGGTTTTAAAGAATTTTGCCGGCAAAAGTTTGGAAAATTTCGGCGACTTCTGCATGTCCCCCCCCAGGAACCGGCAATTCTCCCCAATGGCCGGCTCCGCCCTTAACCGCGCCAGGCAGAGGTATGGTCCTAGATCAGCTCCTCGGGCCTGCTCTTAGCACCTGCTGAGATTCCTCCGGTTAAGAAACCAGGAACTCAAATCCATCTCCCGGGAACCGGATTCCCTTCTGGTGGCCTGAAGGATTACCGACTTGTCGGTGAATCCTTGAAATAACGGGCAGCCATCGGCACAGGATGCCGGGTCGCAATCTCCGGGGCCGTCGTCCATCTCATCCCACAGCATGATCATGGCCTCTGTCATGTCGCTTCACCCCATGGCGGTAATTGACTTCGGATCCTTTGATTGGGGCTAAGGATAATGGAAGCGAGACCGAGAAACAATAGGGAAATACCTGATTTTTTACTTCCGAACCCCCGAATCTGAGAAGCGCGCCAACACCGGCCCTGACGCCCCGGAGGAGCATGACTGGTGGGGGTTCTGCGGCAGCAGCGGTAATGGCCCGGGAGGGAGAAAGGTAACTGAGATCCAGGTGCTTTGGAAAGATAAGATGGATAGCCTTAGGCCTTATGCCCAAGGCCATTCCAATGGATATTTTCTGTAGGGGCGTGATTTATCACGCCCTTTAGGGCGCAATGAATTGCGCCCCTACAACGAATGGCGCCCCGCCCGGCGGAAAGCCAAAGAGAAGGAGTGTCGGGAGACGCCCGGCCCACAAAAAAGGCCGTGGTTGCGAGAACCACGGCCATGTAAGTCCAGGGGATGAGCCGCCGGGAGTTTGTGCCCTCGAGGCTTACTGCATCTAAGCCTGGCTAACAACCCCTCCCGGCAGGCGCGCCCCCAACTCCCCGGACGAACTTCTGAAAAGGGTTGTCTTTTAGTACATGTTGTTTATCTGGCCCACCAGCTTGGGCTGGGTGGCATATTGGCCGGAGGGCCCACCGCCGGGTTCCGCCCCGACAACCGTCACATCACCAGGGTAAAAGACGAAGCTGATGGTCTTCGGGGTGCCTTGGGCCTGGGCCGCGGTGATGATGATGGGCTGAAAGTCCACGACCTTGGTGGTCTGGTTGTACTTATCCACGGTCACCACCGGCACCTCCACCAGCCAGCCGCTGAAGCTGTAGCTCGTCCCATTCATGGTAAAATTATAAGTTTCGGTATGGGACGGCAGCACTTTGGCCAGGGTCTGGATGGCCGAATCGACATTCCCATTCTGAATGGTGATATAGTCGCCGGTGCTGATATCCGTGGGCAGGCCGGTGGGATCAGTGCCCCCAATCCAGTTTTTCAACAGGCTGGCGTTGACCCCGACGTCCTCCGGGCCGCACCAGCCCCCCACATCCGTGCCGTCCGGGGAAAAGGTGACGGGAACGAGTGGGTCGCCCCCTTCAAAGTTGTCCAGCTGCTTATTGCGATAAACATCATTGATGGCGATGGGAAACCCCCCGGAACTGGCTCCCAATCCCTTGACATAGCCCACCGCGGCGGTGGCGATGGCCGTCACGTCCACCGTGTCGGTGCCCCAGATGCGGGCGAACCAGGTGTTCATGGGGCTATTGGCCGAGGGGTCCTTGCGGGCGGTTACCCGGACGGCATTGATGCCGGGGGTGCCGGAGGAGTCCAGGATGCAGTTCGTGGAAGGGGTGAAAGTGTTGTGCTGCCAATCCCAGTTGCCGGTCTGAATATCGGCGGTGAGAAGGGTGAGAGTTTGGGCATCGCTCCGGTTCAGGGTGTTGGCCGCCCGAGAGACGCCCAGGCTGCAGTTAGGGGGACCGCTGATGGGGATCACCGATTCCCCGGGTTGGGCGGGGACGTCGAAAAGGGCCCTGGTCCCCGCCAGGGCGCTGGCGTCGGCGGCGTTCTGCAATTCGTTGCGGACCGATTTCAAATGGCCCACATCGATCACCAGGGCCAGAAAACCCAGGAGCATTATCAGACAGACGGCAGTAATGATCGCCACCGCCCCGGACTCGTCCCGGCCGAATGATTGCCATTGTTCCTTGAAGTTTAATTTACTTGCCATTGGTTTGGCCTCCTACTGTGATCGTTTACTCGGCCGGCGGCGGGCTTTCTTTCCTCACCCCGGTCAATGCCCAATCATGGCCGGGAAGAGCTGCTCGCCGATCCTGATGACGGCCGGACCCAGGATGACGATAAACAAGGCCGGAAAGATAAAGAAAACCATGGGAATCATGATCTTTACCGGCAGCTTGGCGGCCTTTTCTTCGGCCCTTAGAGTGCGCTGCGTCCGCACGAAATCCGCGTGGACGCGCAGGGACTGAGCAATGCTGGCCCCCATTTTTTCCGATTGATTCATCAGGGTTACCAGGGACTGGATACTTTGGACGCCGGTGCGCCGGCCCAGATTGGTCAAAGCCGTATCCCGGGCGATGCCGGTGCGCATCTCCCCACCGGTAATCTGCAGTTCGGCAAAAAACTCCGGACATACGGGCCGAATCTCCTCGGCCACCCGATTGACGGTGGCCTGCAACGACAGCCCTGCTTCCATGCAAATGACAAACAGGTCGATCACATCCGGGAGGGCCTTGTCTAACTTCTCATGGCGCCGGTTGACGATCCTTTGCAATACGATCTGGGGCAACAGGTAGCCAACCCCTGCCAGGCAGAAGGAGATCAGGATGCTCGTGCCCATGGGTTTGTCATGCATGATGGAGAACAGCAGGAACGGCACCGGCAGCACCAGGGCGCAGGCCACCTTCAATCCATAAAAGATGGCGGGGGCGTTGGGCTTGCGGAAACCGCCATGGATCAGTAAATCGTGCAATTTTGAATCGCCCTGGTCCTTCAGGGCCCACTGGCCGGAGAATGTTAGCCAGTTGAACAATGGCTTGAAGAAGGGGTGACCGGCTTCTTCATTTTTGAGGACGGCGACGGCGGCCTTCGGGGCCACCGGCTCCTCCATCCTTTTCCGCATCTTCCGCCGGTTTTCATAAGCCATCATGATGCCGTAGCTCAAGAGCACGAAGGCGATGAAAGAAGTAATCGCTGCTAATAAATTCATTCCGCCCATCTCGGCCTCCGGTTAGAGTCTGACCTGGTTGATAATTTTCTTCATGCAGAAGATTCCCAAAACGATGCTGACCATTCCAAACGTTATCATCTTGCGCCCGGTGGGGTGCGTTAGCAGGGTCATGACATAGGAGTTGTTCACGAAATATAAGACCAAAAAGAGACTAATCGGAATCAAGGTCAGGACGACGGCGGAAAGGCGGCCTTCCGCGGTCAGCGCCCGAATTTTTCCCTTCACCCGGAGGCGATCCCGGATCAGGAAGCCGATTTTTTCCATGATCTCTGCCAGGTTGCCCCCGGTTTCCGCCTGGATCAGGACCGCGGTGACGAAATACCGTAGATCCGCGCTGTCCACGCGTTCCGCCATGTGGCGCAGGGCCTCGGACATGCTGATGCCCAGGCGCTGCTCTTCGTAGGCCATCTTTAGCTCCACTCCCAGGGGGTCGGCCGTTTCCTTGCTCGCCAGTTCAATGGCCGACGGCAAAGTGTGGCCGGCGCGCAGAGAGCGGGCCAGCAGTTCCATCACATCCGGCAACTGCTTTTCCACCAGACTAACCTTCCGGTTCATTTTGAAGCGCAGGAAAAGAAAGGGTGCGGCCATTAGAGCCAGGGAAATCAGGCCGCCCGTTAGCAGGCTGCCGAAAAGTTGTCCCGCCAGCAGGCCCACCACCCCCAGGAGCCCGGCCAACCCCAAGAACTTGCTGACATGCCAGTAAATATCCGCCTGGAGCAACCGGCGCTGCAGGTTGTCCAGCCGACCCCGCCCCAGGACCTTTCGCACCAGGGAAACAGCTAAACTACGGGGCTCTACCTGGGTGTTTTTGAAGATCTTGGTCCTGATTTCCTCCTCCCGGGTGCTCTTCTGCAGCCTTCCTTCCATGACCCGGCGGCGGCGGATCGGGGCGATCATGAACTCATAGACAATGGAGAAACTCAGGTAGCCCGCGGCAAAAATGGCCGACAGTCCGATTGCGTACCAGATGTCCTTGTTAGTCAGGTTGACCATGATTCACCTCGTTTCCCGCTAGCGCCGCGGCGTTGGGGAGAATAGCTCATCCGGGATCGGCGCCCCGAAGAGCCGGCAACGGTCTGCGAACCGGGGCCGCACCCCGGTGGCCCGAAAGTCGCCGATGATTTTGCCATCATCACTCAAGCCCACGCGGTCGAAGGTAAAGACCTCCTGGAGACTGATGATGCCGCTTTCCATGCCGGTGATCTCCGCCATGGAAATCATGCGCCGCACGCCGTCGCTGTGCCGGGCCAATTGAACGACCACATCCAGGGAAGAACTGATCATCTGGCGCATGGTCTTCTCCTGGATGGTGAAACCGGACAGGGAGATCATGGTTTCCAGGCGCATCAAGGCATCCCGGCTGCTGTTGGCGTGCACCGTGGTCATGGACCCCTCGTGGCCGGTGTTCATGGCCTGGAGCATGTCGATGACCTCCGCGCCCCGCACCTCGCCCACCAGGATCCGGTCCGGCCGCATCCGCAGGCTGTTGCGCACCAGATCCCGCTGGGTGATTTCCCCCTTGCCCTCGATGTTGGGCGGCCGGGTCTCCAAACGGCAGACATGCTCCTGCTGGAGTTGCAGTTCGGCGGAATCTTCAATGGTGATGATCCGCTCAGTATTGGGGATGAAGGCCGAGAGGATGTTGAGCAAGGTGGTTTTCCCGGAACCGGTGCCCCCGGAGATCAGAATGTTCAGCTTGCCCTTGACCATGGACTGGAGCACCAGGGCGATCTCCGGGGTGAGGGAGCCATGCCCCACCAGATCCTCCAGGGTCGGCCGGTTGACGGCAAACCGCCGGATGGAAAGCAGCGGCCCATCCAGGGCCAGGGGCGGGATGATGGCATTGATCCGAGAGCCATCCGGGAGCCGGGCGTCCACCATGGGGGAAGACTCATCAATACGGCGCCCGACGTTGCTGACGATTTTATTGATGATCCTCAGCAGATGAGTATCATTTTGGAAACGGATATCGGTGAATTCCAGCTTGCCGCGCCGCTCTATGTATACCTGGTCGTAGCGGTTGACCAGGATATCGGAGACGGTGGCATCCCGGAGCAAGGGTTCCAGAGGACCCAGACCCAGGATTTCGAATTCCAGTTCCTGGGCCAGGCGGGTGCGCTCATCCCAATTAAGGGGCACGGTCTCTTCCCCCAGGAGCAGGGCTACCGCCTTGCGAATTTCTTCCTCCACCACCTCTTTTTCCAGGGTTTCCAGTTGCTCCAGATTGAGGCGTTCCACCAGCCGGCTGTGGACCCGGTTCTTGACCTCATAAAGGCGGGTCTCTCGTCCATTATCCGGCTTGACGGGTTGCAGGGTCGGAGCCTGGTTCTGTAAGGCTTCGGTGGCTTTTGTCATGTCAGCTAGCCATGCCATCTACTTATCTCCTTAGAAAAACAAGAATCGCCGCCGGGCTTTTGCCTGGGCCCCAGGCCCCTCCGCGGCGGCTGATTTGACCCGTGCCATTAGCTCTGAAGCCATAGTCTGCAAACTGCGGCAGAGCTTGGAGCGGGGCGCCACCGTGGCCAGGGGGGCCCCATAGTTGATGGCTTCACTGAGGGCCGCATAATCGCTGGGTAAAGTGGTGAACACCGGCTGCTGCTGGATGGCCTCCACATCCTTTAAGGCCAAACCGTTGCCCTTGTGATAACGGTTGACCACAATACCCACCTTATCCTTGTGCAGGCCCTGACCTTGCAACAAGGCCCACAACTTCTTCAGGTTCTGCAAATCCGGGATGGCCAGTTCGGTGAGCAACAGCACCTGGTCGGCTTCCTGCAACACACTGAGGTAAATGGGATCTACCCAATGGCTCAGGTCCACCACGATCCACTCGAAGGAGGCGCGCAAGATGCCCCAGAGCTTTTCCAGCAACCCGATGTCCAGGAGTTCCGTATGGCGGAACTCCGGACAGCCGTGCAGCACCGCCAGTTTGGCTTCCTGGTGAGGCTGCAAGGTTTTCAGGACAAAGGCGCCGTCCAGTTGAGACTTGTTCTGGGCCAGGTCCAGGAAAGAGTGGTTCCGCTGCTGATCCAGAAACTTGCACACATCCGGGAAAGGCCGACCCAGGTCCACCAGGGCCACCCGGTTGGGAGCTAGGTCCGCCAGCGCCACCGCCAGGTTAACCGCAATGGCCGTGGCTCCCATCCCGCCCCGGATGCCCGTTACCGCCACTATGCGGCCTTGCAGGGCTCCTTCCGGCGTCGCCACCGCCCGCTGTTTCCTGGAGGCCTTGACCCTTTCCAGGGCTGTTTCCAATTCCGCCCGCACCACCGGCGACGGCACAAACTCCCGAATCCCCAGGCGCATGGCCTGGATCAGAAATTCCGGCTCCTTCCGTTCGGAACACACCAAAACTGCGGCATGGGGTAGCCGGTGAGTGAGTTCCGCCAACCAGTCGGGCGGCGCCGCATGACCGTTCAGCTCGACGATCACCAGGTCTGGCAGGATCGCCCTGGGTTGGGCCAGGAAGGTCCTCGGATCAGTTTCTTTCTCCAAAACCCGGACCTCGGGGAGGCTCTCCAGCAGTTCGGGTATGGCTGGACTGGGGTGCCGGTTCTCAGAAAGAACCGAGACATTCAAGATCTCTGGACGCATTCACTGACCCTCCCTAACGATGGCTCTGACCGGTGTTGGTGGTTGGCGCCGATGCCGGCGTCCATCTGGGTTTCTCTTGGTGTCGGCTCACATCGAGCCAATCCCGGTTTAACCGCTTCCATTCCACGCTTTTACAGCGTGGCCGTGGTCTTCTCAATGCCCTTGATCACTTCGATCTTCTTTTTGTCCTTGTGCTCAATCGGGGCGCCAGCGGCCACCGCTTCCACCTTCTTGGCTGAGCCATTGATCAAAGTGGAAGTGAGCACCCCTTCGGTGGCGGCAACCGTCTTGTTGGCGCGGCTGCGCAGGGTCATGCGGATCTTTCCCTGGGTGCTGGCCAGGTTCAAGACCTCAGACTGCTGCGGGGAGACCTCCAGGGTGACCGTGGAGACCGACACCGGCTTGTTATCGGCATTCTGTTCCCAATGCTGGCCGGCGGTCAGGACCTTCGCGTCCTGGAGGATGATCTTGGAGAACTGCTCATCCCGGGAACCGCTCAACCCGGGCACCGACAACGCCATCAGAACGTCCACATGGTCGCCGGGATGGAGGAAGCCGGCCACGCCGGAAACGTCGTCCACCCGGACCGTGAAGGCCCGCATTTCTTCTCTTAACAGCCCGCCCAGACCGGCCGCGGTGCCTTCCGGGGCCAGCTTGCTCATGATGACGGGTTCACCCTTGCACAGGGGCACGTTGACCACCCGGCCGTCCACCTGCTGGGGCGACTGGGCACTTTGGGCCGGGACCAACCGCTGGGGCCACTCGGCCGCTTTCACCAGGCGGGAAGAAAGGGCCGTGCCGGAACTGATGTCGGCATCAGCCACCACCACCTGCGCGGTGGGTTCCACAGAAACCCGGGTCTTCATCCCAATAAACCGGTTGATGGAGAAAACCGCAATCAACCCCACCACTACTGCCAAAACGATGTAATGCGCGCCTTTGAAAGCCATAATGTCACCTCACTCCGCTCTCATGACGGTTTGGGCCGTCATCTGTATTGTTTGACCAAGTCCCGGCACAAAGTTGCCGAGGAACCACCAAGTCTTGGTGCAATTGACCGTGACCGTGATGGAGTCCCCTACGTTCACGCTGGCCGGGTCCGGACTTACCGTTACTGTAGGACTGGCGTCCGCGGGGAGCAAACTGGCCAATCCGTAAGATCCACCACCGCCGGAGTCTTGCAGCACCCAGGTGGAAACCGAGGGACTGGGGCCGATGCGGCTGCCGCCACTGAGATTCCCCCGGTAGACCACCGCATACCGCCCCCCTTCCCGGGAAGCGTTGATGATGATCTGTCTCATAAAAAAGGCATGGCCGATATCGGTCAAGCCGACCACCAGGAGCAGCAAGAGGTTGAAGACGATGGCCATCTCTAAGGCTGCCACCCCGTCGGATTTTTTCCCTAACCGGGAGAAGAACAATCTTAGCCTTCCCATGATTTATTCTCCCAAGATCACCAGCGCCACCATCCCCAAAGCCAGGGCGACCCCATAAGGGATGGCGTCCTGCTTTGCCTGAGGATCGACCTCAGGCTGAGGCTCCGGCAGGTGGCGACAGAGAATCCCATTGATGAGCAAAGTTACTGACCCCCGGATTCCGGCCCACAGCCGGCCGCGCCACAGGAGTATCCCCAGGGCCATAAGCCCTCCGGCGACGGCCATATAAATGAACAGCTGCATGGTCCTGTAAGGTCCCAGCCAGGCCCCCAGGGCCGCCAAAGCCTTGACATCCCCCGCCCCCATGCCCCCTAAGATATAAGGGATAATCAGGAGGCCGAACCCGGTGGCCAAACCCAGGAAAGCATTACCCAGACCCGGCACTCCGGACCACCCGAGCTGGAAACCGAAGCCGGCCAAGGCCAGGCCAAAGGTCAAATAATTGGGGATCCGGCGCGTTCTCAGGTCACCCCAGGCAAGCCAGAGGGTGACCGCCAGGGGGAAAAGCATGAACCCGTGATACGGGTCTTGGGGCAACAGGTGATGTAAGCTGGTTAACAAGATCAGCTCCTTGCGCTCTAGTCGGGCAGGCTGCCTGTAAACTCAGATGGGGACACTGCCGATAATGGTGAATAAAGCCGAAACCCCAGCGCCTACGAGGGCCGCCCCGGCGACGATCGCCACGGCGATCAGCACCGCAATTATGGCGTATTCAATACTGGTAACGCCCGAATCGTCCCGAAGGAAATTTTTAATCGATTTCATCGCCTCTCCCATCCGCTTTCACCTTCGTCTGCAGGCCGGCCCGGCGGCGGGGCCGCCGGGCCTGATCCACTGTTTCGGGATTAAGTACCGGCGCCAAGCGCGGTGGCAACGGTGTGGAACATGGTGTTCAGGTTCTGGCCAGCCAGCGTGGCCCCGCCGATAATCATCACGGCGATCAGGGCGGCGATCAGGCCGTATTCGATCGCGGTGACACCGGATTCATCAGTGAAGAACTTTTTAATCATTGTTCCTTTTCCTCCAGATAGTTATTTGGGGTTTTGGGTTATTGCCGTAAAAGTTAAAAGGCCATTGCTGCATGCTGCTTCCTAACTTCTCAAATCTTCCGGTTGCTGCTTGACCACCCCCTCGCCTGCCGCCCCTTTCCCGAGCCAGGCTGTTTTCTTGCCTAAGCAGTTCCTGCTTAAGCGGATAAACTTTGCATCTCCCTAACTCTTAACGACCGCCGTGACGATGATCAGGATGGCGCCGGCGAGAGCCGCCAATACGCCAAAAAGGGCCGCACTGGCGCCGGGCTCGATGGCCGATAATCTTTTCATGCCTTTCATTGACCGTGCTCCTAAACCGTGTAAGGAAAATTTGCCACGTTCGCTATGAAATATGCAGCCACTATGCCAAACGGCATAACCGCAAGTAATTGTTGGCGAATGTTGGGCGGGAACAGGGGCTCGGTAAAGGTATCCGGGTGGGATTGTCTAAAAATTGGACAAGAAATATTGGAAAACTTTTTTTCCAGGACAATTCTCCCGAAAAAAGTTATGTCCGAAAATCGGACAATCCTGAGAATAGCGGTTAACTGCAGGAATTTTGCGGGACTGAAGGCAGGTGTCCACAAATTGGACGGAGAACGATCAATGCAACAATCCATGGGATTTCTCCGCACAATTTTCTTTTTTTTCAAAAATCAAGCGCATAAGGGTGTCCTGCAAATTCATTTCATCCCATAAAACGATTTCATTCCGACGTATCTGACGCCTCGGCATCTTCGCCTGTTTCCTTTTCTGCTTGATTTTCTTCTTCTTTTTGGGAAACCGATAAACATTAACCATGGCTACATATCTGTAAGCATAGTCTGTGCCAAAGGCTATCTTATGGATATCACAATAAAAATTGGCTTATGGCTCAATGCCTTGGGGGAGTATTTTGTCCACAGTCATGGACAAAAAAAACTCAGAAAAATCTCTGAAATCCAATGAAATCGCCGGAATCAAGGAAGTTTTTAAAAATTGGACAAAAACTTAAGGACTATTATGAAATTAAGGAAAATTTTACCGCATTGGCCCGCTCTCCCCTTTAAGGTTGAGGAAATAAACGCGAATATCGCCGCTCCCGGAAACTTTCCGGAGGCCTCAGTGGTCGGGGACTCTGGTCGCAGCCCGGGCAGCTAACGCCAGGCGGCATCTGCAGCCTAAAGAAATCGGTTCCCTCGGCGCCCCGCCGCCTGTCCCGGGATCATGCCTGGGTGTTACCCCCGGCCCGGCGAGGGACTTTGTCACCTGCCAGCATCGGTTTCCGGCATGTCTTAACCAACTTCGTCCGCACTTCCTGAGCCCTAAGGGCGGTTCGCGTCCCCTCCCATGAAACCCAACCCAAGAAAGGAATTGTTTTTGCAAAACCGATACGGCATCGAACCCCAGTCCCGACCAGAACTTTTGGGGGATGACAGCCGTGACTTCCGAGGGGTATTCTCGCCGGGCCCAGATCGCGGCGCGCCCGCCCCAAGACCTTCCACCAGCCCCGTCACGGTTCCGGGACCGCCGGGCAGTTCCGGATAAGCCGGTGATTACCAATATTACTGGCATAATAAATGCATTTCGTAACATTGACTAAAAGTATTCGGCCAGAATCCTCAGTAATAGCCAGATATAAATAGGTATTTTTACCTAGATCGTTAGAAGCTGCGCCTCTAGTAGTTAGTTCTAGCTATAGCATTATGGTTAGTTGTCCTTATTAAATTAGCAGTAATTTAGTTAGTTATAGTTATCCTTCTATAGCCACCTTTAATTACTGTTATAGTCATTTGTGGTTATTCCGGAGCCATACTTAAACAAAATATTTACAATATAGCGCTCCACTCTAATTAGTTATCACTAAGGATAAATGGGTAGATTTAACCATTGCCCCAATCCATGTCAGTGCGTAAAATGTTGTCCAAAATCCGGACAACAAAAAAAAATTTAGGCAGCGATTGTGGACAGCATTAAGAAAACGCAGCAGTCAAACCAGCCGAAATCTGAAACCAACAGTTTTAATAGAAAAATTGCTTTCAGAGGTCAACCAGCCTCTTGAAGGAGGAGAGCAATGCGGAGAGTTCCTCGGTTCCCGGTTAATCTGGACGTTAACTTGTTGAGTGGGCCTGACACCAAGAAGGGGGTCATCACCAATCTGGGTCTCAAGGGCGCCTTTGTCACCATGCCGGCCCCGGCCCAGGTGAACCCGCTGGTAACCATGCGCTTTGCGCCGCCGCAAGTCCCACAATCCATGGAGGTCCTGGCCCGGGTAGTCCGGAGCACCGCGCACGGGTTCGGTGCCGAATTCCTGGATCTCGATCCCCAGAATGTGGATCAGCTCTGGTCTTCCCTGGCGACGCTGTGGCCCAAGGAGCTGAAGGACTGCCCCTATTGCGGCCAGCACCTGGTTTCCAAGCGGCGGCGCTGTTCCCTGTGTCACCTGCCCTTGGATTTTCAGCAGGAGGGTTATCTGGATCGCCTGCCCGAGGACAATCACAGCCTCCGGGAAATGATCGGCACCTGTCCCTCCATGCACCGGGTCTTCCACCTGATCCGCAAGGTGTCCCACAGCGATGTGCCGGTGCTGGTCACCGGCGCCAGCGGCACCGGCAAAGAGATGGTGGCCCAGGCTATCCACCAGCGCAGCCTCAGGTCCAAAGGGCCGTTTGTGGCCGTCAATTGCGGCGCCATCCCCCGGGAGCTCCTGGAATCAGAGCTCTTCGGCCACGAAAAGGGCTCCTTTACCGGCGCTTACCGCACCGTGGCCGGCAAAGTGGAACTGGCCAACAACGGCACCCTGTTCCTGGATGAGGTGGGGGAGCTGCCCCTGGAATTGCAGGTCAAGTTATTGCGCTTTCTCCAGGAATATGCCTTTGAGCGGGTCGGCGGCCGGGAAACCAAGACGGTGGACTTGCGGATCATCTCCGCTACCAACGGCGATCTCAAGGAGTTGATTGCCGCCGGCAAGTTCCGGGAGGACCTCTTTTATCGCCTGAACGTGGTCAACGTCGATCTGCCGACCTTGAAAGAACGGGACGAAGATGCCCTCATCATGGCCAACGTTTTTCTAAGACGCTATGCCGCCAAGACCGAAAGACCGATCCTGGGCTTCAGCCAGGAAGCGGTGAAAGCGATCCAGGTTTACTCCTGGCCGGGCAATATCCGGGAATTGATCAATCATATCCGCCGGGCGGTGGTAATGGCCGAGGATACCTGGGTGACCCCGGAGAATTTGGGGTTGGATGTCAGTGAATTCCAAGCCAGGCCGGGCAACGGCATGGGACTCAAAGAAGCCAAGGCCCAATTCGAGGCCAAGCTGTTGGCCGAAGCCCTGGCCAGTTGCCGGGGCAACGTCCAGTTGGCCGCCAGACTCCTGAAAACCAGCCGTTCAGTCATTTATCACCTCATCAATAAACACGATATAAAAGAGTATTCCTTGCAGGGGTAGCCCAGGGGCAAAGGCGCCGCCGGTGAGATTCCCGGCGGCGCTTTTGGGCCGGCCCGAATTTCTTATCTGCCCCCTCCCCCCCTCCCCTGCCCTTTCGTCTCCCCGATTGCCGGTGTCTTTTTGCCGTCCAGCCCACGCCAAATGGTGTGGGGCCGACGGGCCCCCGAGATTGCCGCTTTTCTCGCCGGTCCTGGTTTTCCACCCGGGAAACCGGGATATTTCCCGAAGAAATCCTCCCTGGCCCGGCAACAATCACCACGGTCTTCCTCGGCTGGGATACATCGGTTCAATGCTTCGGACAAGCAGCCTTAAGAAAAATTTGCCTTCGCCGATGTTTGGGGAGGTTCCTGGAATCTGGAAAAACCCAGATTATTTTCCCGGGGGGCTTGCCATTACTGCAGGCTGATTAATCTTCTAAAATATCCAGATTTTTGGGAGGATGAGACCATGGCAGATGAAACCTATCCCGGATGGTACACTTTCATCAAGGAAAACCACGGCAAATTCATTTCGGCCCTGGAACAGCTCGGGGAGGCGGTGCGGAAAGAAGGACCCTTGGATGAAAAGACCTCTCATCTGGTCCAACTGGCGGCAGCCGCAACCGTCCGTTCGGAAGGCTCCGTGCACAGCCACGTGCGCCGGGCCCTCAAGGCCGGGGCCAAACCGGAGGAGATCTACCACGCCGTCATCCTGCTGACCAGCACCATCGGCTTCCCCAATACCTCGGCCGCACTGAGCTGGGTCTATGATGTTTTGGGGGAAGAGCAGGGCTGAGAATCGCGCGGTGAGCTCAAGTTGAGTAACATATTGCCCGACGCAGCACCGGGGAGGGAGGGGTTTTTCTTGTTCAGGCCGCCAAAAGTTGGCCGGCTCTCATAAAGAGCAGTTGGTCCCCCAACCGCTCGGCCTGGGCGGGGTCATGGGTAATCAGCAGGATGGTGGTTTTGCTCTCCTGCCTCATCTTCAAGATGAGGTCCTCGATGATTTCCGTATTTGCCGGGTCGATGTTGGCGGTGGGTTCATCGAGAAAGAGGACTTCCGGCTCGATGGTCATAGCTCGGGCAATCCCCAGACGTTTGGTTTCACCGCTGGAAAGCTCCCCGGCCCTCTGAAATTTTTTCCGGTCCAACCCCACCACCGCCAGCACTTCATTCACCCGGGCATCGATCTCGGCCCGGCTGACTCCCCTGATCTTCAGGCCATAGGCCACATTTTTAAAGACCGTGGCATTGAAAATGCCGGTGCGGGGGAGCACCAGGGTGATGCGGCGGCGCAAGTCCAGGTCCATGGGAAGAACCCGCCCGTTCTGCCGGTACCGCACCAGGCCCTGATCCGGTTTCTCCAGCAAGGCCAGGATGCGCCACAGAGTGGATTTGCCGCTGCCGTTGGGACCCTGCAGGGCATAGGTGCGGCCGGCCTCGAAGGCAAAAGAGCAATCCCTGAGAATGGCGGCGCCGTTATAGTTCTTGGAGATGCCGGAGATTTCCAGCTCTAAGCCCATAAATTTTCGCCAGCCTCGGTCTTCCCCAGCCTCTGGAAAAAGCGCAAGGCCATGGTGACGGCCAGGGAAATGGTTAGGAGAATCAGCCCCAAGGCGATGGCCAGCTCAAAGTTGCCTTTGTCGGTTTCCAGGGCGATGGTGGTGGTCATCACCCGGGTATAACCGGCAATATTGCCGCCGACGATAATGATGGCCCCCACTTCCGCCATCACCCGGCCCAGCCCGGCCAGGACCCCCGCCATGATGGAGTATCTGGCCTCCTGAATCACGGTGAGGCTTTCCTGGAAGGGTGTGGCCCCCAGGGTGAGGGCCGCCTGCCGGATCACCGGATCCACGCCGACAATGGCCGCGTGGGCGATGGAGGCGACAATGGGAAAGGCGAGAATGGTCTGGGCCATGATCATGGCGGTGGGGCTGTAGAGCAGGCCGAAGCACCCCAAAGGGCCGCTGCGGGAAAGGAAGAGATAGAGAAAGAGCCCCGCGACCACGGGCGGCAGCCCCATGCCGACGTTGAGCCCGATGATGACCAGGCCCTTGAGGGGTATCCGGCGCAAAGCGAGACCGGCGCCGGCGGGCACCCCCAAAAGGGTGGCCAGCACCAGGGCCGTGCCCGAAACCTGGAGCGATAACAGGATGATGCGCAGCAGTTCGGGATTGAGGTGGATGATGAGACGGAAGGCGTTGGTGAATCCGTCGATGATTGATTGCATAATGTGCCAAAGATCAAGGGAGACTCAGTGGCCGCGACGCCGGTGCGCCTCCCCCATACTCGTTCCCAAGCTCCTGCTTGGGAACGGGTTGGTGCCCAAGCTCCGCTTGGTCACCTCAAATGTCAGTCTCTTGGTGGCGCAGGCTTCCAGCCTGTGCCGGCGCAGGCTAAAGCCTGCGGCTACATTTTCATGTTCAAATTGAAGCTGCAATTGGCCCGGCAATCGTCTCCAGTTACATTATTTGGCATTGGGAACAAAGAGTTCATTGCCGTGCTTGTCTTTAAAGGCGGCGATGTCCTTCTGGCCCTCCGGCGAGATGAGCCAGTCGATGAACTGCATGGCTTCTTTGTACTTGACATGTTTGTGCTTCTCCGGATTCACCGCCATCACCCCGTACTGGTTAAAGAGGATGGGGTCCTTTTCCAGCACCACCGCCATGTCCAATTTATCCTTATCTTTGGTGGCCAGCCAGGTGCCCCGGTCGGTCAGGGTATAGGCCCGCTTCTCATTGGCCACCCGCTGGGTCTTCTCCATCCCCTGGCCGACTTCCAGGTACCATTTCTGGCCCTTGGGATCGATGCCCGCCTCCTTCCAGATGGCCAGCTCCTTGATGTTGGTGCCGGAATTATCGCCCCGGGAAACGAAAGGCCCCCCGCCCCCGGCAATTTTCTTGAAGGCTGCCACCGCCGACTTGATGGCCTGGATCTTTAAAGGGTCGTTGGCCGGGCCGATGATGACGAAATCATTATACATAACGTTATGGCGGTTGACAAAATAGCCAGCCTGCAGGTCCTTCAGTTCTAGGTCCTTGGCATGCGTCAGGACCGCGTCCACATCGCCCCGCTTGCCCAGCTCCAAGGCCGCGCCGGTGCCCACGGCCACCACGTCCACCTTGATGCCGGTCTTTTTCTCAAAGATGGGCAGAAGATAGTCGTACAGCCCCGAATTTTGGGTGCTGGTGGTGGAGGCCAGGCGGATCCGGGTTTCGGCGGCGGTAGCAACGTGTCCTACGGCCAGAAGCGCGGTGACCGATGCCAAAAACAAAACCAGCTTGGTCATGGTTTTCCTCCTTAATTTTGGGCCTAGGTGGAAAGCTCCTGGATGGCCTCCCAGTTGGTCTTGCCGGCCAGAGGGGCGATGGCCTGCCGGCGGCCGTGCTATTTTAATTAAAGAATAGCGCATTTAAAAAAATAATAGGACTGATTATTTCAGGTGTTGCGCTCCTGCAGCCATTCCCGGAACCCGGCCGTCATTTCCCAAAACTGAGCCACTGCCGCCTCCCCGGCGGGGGTGAGCCAGGCGCGGCCCCCGTTGCGGCCCCCGAAGGTGCGGGCCACCAGTTCTTCCCCGGCCAGGCGGTTCATGTTGGCCACCAGGGACCAGGCGTGGCTGTAAGCCATCTCCATGGAGCGGGCGGCGGCGGCGATGGAGCCGGTGTCCCGGATGCGTTCCAGCAGCACCACCCGGCCCCAGCTCAGGAAGGTCTCGCCGCCCTTCTCCAGCCACAGACGGCCCTTAATCTGCACTCCTTGGGCTGCCGCGCTTTCCGCCAGGGCGGTGCCCCGGCCGTGATCGGGTTTTTTGCCTTTCATAACGGTATCTTCAAAGAAGAATAGCCAAAAGAAATGGTCTTGGCAATTATTTTCTGGTGGGATATCCACCTGTGCCGGTTTGGTGTTGCTGTATTATTTTTGCAGGATTGCTGGTGAACCCTGGCAGATCCGGACACTTGGTCCGGGGAAATTCAGGGGAAGCAAGGAAAGGCCATCAAAGATTGGGCGGGACACCTTCACCCGGCGGCTTCCCCGGGGATATCTTCCCGATAATTCTCAGGATGGCGCTTGCGCCCGGGCTATTCGGGATTAAATTAATAAGAGTATCCAGCCCAGGGGAAGGTTTGCGAAAATGCCCCGGAAGAACCTGATCCTCCTTCGAAAAAAAACCTTGCTGCATGAGGGTCATCTTACCCGAAAAGATAGGAATGCCCTCAACGGGCATCCAAGCGGGGTCTTGTGGTTCACCGGATTTTCCGGCGCCGGAAAATCAACCATTGCCCATGGGGTGGAAGAGGAACTTTTTCAACGGGGCATCCGGTCGTACGTATTGGATGGTGACAATGTGCGGCACCGGATAAATGCGGATCTCGGTTTCAGCCGCCCGGACCGGCGAGAAAATATCCGGAGAATCGTGGAAATTGCCAGGTTGTTTGTGGACGCCGGGATGATTGTCTTGGCCTCCTTCATCTCGCCCTATAGAGAAGACCGGGAATTTGTCAGAAAGAGTTTTGCCGGCGACATTTTCTATGAAATTTACATCAAGTGCTCCATCGAAGAGTGCGAAAAGCGGGATCCCAAAGGGCTCTATCGGCAGGTGAGGCAGGGCCTCATTAAAAATTACACCGGCATTTCGGCTCCCTATGAAGAGCCTGAAGCGCCCCATGTCATCGTGGATACGGAAAAATTGGATGAGCCGGGTTCGATCCAGGCGGTTTTGTGTTTCATGGATCGGGTGGGGATTTTGAAGGAGATCAGCCCCCACCAGGCACAGTGGCATTAGCAGCTCCCGAGGGCTCAGGGCCCTTACAGGAAACCACCTCATTCAAAGGGGCACGGCGTGCCGTGCCTTTCCGAAGGCCCAAAACTTTTCCGGGCAGGAGCTTGGGAACCAGAGAACCTTATCCATGCAAAAGGAAATTTTTGGTGGCACAGGCTTTCCAGCCTGTGCTGGCGCAGGTTAAAGCCTGCGGCTACATTTCACCTGCTCTGGTCAAACCCCTGTGGCGCTGATGGCCTCGGGGAAAGATTAACAGCATGGCGAGCCAGGTTCAGCATAGTCCCAAGGTAGTGCGCCTGGTTAATTTCACGGCCAGGTGGTTGCTCGGCAACGGCTCCGGACTGGTGCGCCTGGATGCCAAGACCCTGATGGACAAGGCCTGCCAGCGCACCGGTTTGGATGATTTCGGAGATGATTCCTTCCGCCGGCCTCTCGGGGTCCTCCTCCAATCCCTGGAAACCGAGGCCCAGCTGAGTTTTATCGGACGCCTGGGGGTGCAAAGCGACTTGCAGCGGACGTTGGGCAACCGCCTGCGCCTGGTTAGAGATCGCCGCCGCTATCCGGAAATCGCCGGCGAAGTCATCCGCCGGCCCCTGTTTATCACGGGCCTGCCCCGCAGCGGCACCACTTTCCTGCATGCCCTGCTGGCCGAGGACCCCGCCCATCGCGCCCCCCGGGTCTGGGAAGTGATGTTTCCCTGCCCACCCCCGGAGCGGGCCCTTTATGACTCCGACCCGCGCATCGCCCTCACTGAAAAACAGCTCATGTTCATGGATATTTTGATGCCCGATTTTAAGACCGTGCACCTGATCCATGCCCGGCTGCCCCAAGAGTGCATCGCTATCACCAGCCATGACTTCAGAAGCCATGTGTTTGAATCCATGTACTGCGTGCCGGCATACCGCACCTGGTATGATCACCAGGACAAGCGCCCCGCCTATGAATTTCACCGGCGGTTCCTCCAGCATCTCCAGTGGCACTGCCCCGGGGACCGTTGGGTCCTCAAGGCGCCGAGCCACTTGCTGGCCCTGGAGGCCCTCTTGCAGGTCTACCCGGATGCCGCCATCGTGCTGACGCATCGGGACCCCCTCAAAATTTTACCTTCCTGCGCCAGTTTTACCGAGGTCTTGCGCAGCGCCTTCACCGCCCACATTGATAAAAAGTCCCTGGCCCTGGAGGTGAGGGACCGCTGGGTGGAAGGCGCCGGGCTGGCCGTCAAGTACCGGCAGATGGAAGGGCCTTTGCAGAAACAGCTTTTAGACGTCCATTACCTGGACCTGGTGCGGGATCCCATGGCTGCGGTGCGGCGCATTTACGAGCATTTTGACCTGGAACTGACCGAGGCCGCGGAACTGGCCATGCAGCAATTCCTGCTGGAAAATCCCAAGGGGAAAGGCGGCGAGCACCGTTATTTCCTGGAAGAATTCGGCCTGAACCGAGAGGCAGAACGGCGCCGCTTTCAATTCTATCTGGATTTCTTTGGGGTCGAGCCGGAAGTTTGACGATCCGGGCTCTAGGCCGCCACTCAACGTGAGCCGGGTCTGCCCGGCAGCCCCCCGGTCAGTCGTTCATGAGCCGTTAGTTCACCCATAAATCATGAAAAGTCTGGTAGAGTGGGCCTCCGTGCCCGCCAACGGCAGCCAGGCAATGGGGCGAATTAACTTTGACTTTGAACTTTGAACCTTGAACCTTGAACCTTGAACTTTTTAATCTCGTTCCCAAGCTCCTGCTTGGGAACGGAGTTATGAGCCCAAGCTCCGCTTGGGCACCTTAATGATTGTTACCATAAATTCGTCCCCTTACCCCCTCCAGGTCCATTCACCAGCACGCGTTTGTCTCCCCCCGACCAGCCGATCCTGGCGTCCCGGAGAAAGGGCTCCAGGGGTTGGCTCACGTCCACCAGTAAAAAAACGCGCCGGGGCCCTGCCCATAATTCTCTGAGCCCGGAGGCCGAAATCAGATAATTATTCCGGGGATGCGGGGGGTAAAGGAGCCGGGGCAGGCCATGGCGTTGCACCATGAGAATGGGCCGGGCGGCATAGAAAGCCAGGCTCGCCCCCAGTTCGAATTCCTCGATGGATTCCATCACCACCACATCTCCGGCCCCGGCATGGGCCCGCACGTATTCTCCCGGGGCTTGATCGCTGCGCACCGGGATCAGGCGGATTAAGACCTGGAAAGTGAAACCAAGCAACACCAGGGCCAGAATACCGTAAGCGGCCAGGGCCAGTGGGGGGCGGCGGCGGCCCAGCCAGGCGCCCAACAGCGCCAGGGGTGGGAGGCAGAAGCTGACCTGGCGGGCCACGGGATGGACCAAAGGGAAGATTCCCAGGAATTCCCGGCGGTTGCCCGCGCAGAGCCAATCCAGGACCGGCACGGACAACGCGGCCCCCAGGCTAATTAAGCCCAGGGCCAGTAAAGCCAGAGACAGGCTGCGGTCCCCCGGGGAGGCGAGAGCCCGGGCCGCCCGCCAGCCCAGGAGCAGGGCCAGGGGCGGCAGGGCGGGAGCCGAATAATATTCGATGCGGGTTTCCGACAGGCTGAAGACTCCCAGCACCACCACGGGCCAGATCAGGAGCAGGCTGGCCTCCGGGCTGAGCCGGATTTCCTTAAAGAGAGCTCTGTAAAATTTCTTCTTGGGGGGAGGGCCAGGGACCTGAGGTCCCTGCCCTCCCCCCAAGCCCCCCTCCCACCCCGCAGAAGGAGTTGGCAAGTCG
>Ga0315281_10003931_pt1 | contig 21667 bp, 19 predicted proteins | sample YL17G07_0_MG_FD_204540 | JGI IMG/M metagenome (GOLD analysis project Ga0315281, IMG submission 204540) | Sediment microbial communities from Yellowstone Lake, YNP, Wyoming, USA - YL17G07_0 | ecosystem: Environmental > Aquatic > Freshwater > Lake > Sediment | place: USA: Wyoming | collected... | reverse complement strand
GCCATTTCTTCTCCTTTACGGGGTTGGGGGATGGGGTTTGGGGAAGGGGGCAGGGGCCCACGGCCCCTGGCCCCCTTCCCCAATCACCTACCCCGGCAAAATCCCGGCGCCGGTGCCGGCCCAGCAGAGGACCGGGCCCAGGTTGTCGTCGCTTTCCGGGTCCTGGGCCCAAATCTCCAGGTCCAGGCGCCAGGGATTAGGCCCGGGCCAATGGCGGCCTATGGCAGTTTCCACAAACTGCTGCAAGTCCCGGCCTGGCGCCTCCAGTTCCTGGGAGGCGGCTGCGGCGTCCAGGACTTTCGCCAGCCGCTGCCGGAATTCCGGCAGCCATTTGGGGGGAGCAACCGACTTCTGCGCGGCCAGGAACTCGGCCTCACTGCGGCAACCGGGCAAGGAAACCCGCACCTGCTTGAGGAGGGTCCATTCGGGCCAGCCCTTCAGGGTCAGGAAAATGGCCCGGGAAGTGCGGCCCAGCAGAAACGGCGTCCAGCGGTCCTGCAGGTAGGGGGCCATGACCCGGCGCCAGAGCTGGTACCGCATCCAGGCCAGATCGGGGTCCACCACCTCCCGCAATCCCGGCACCGACTGCAAGCCCGACCTCTCCTCCCAGGGCTCCGGCGCCAGGATTTCCGCCAGCCATCCCTGGCCCTGATCCACTCGCAGCAATTGGGCTTCTTGATCGGCCTGGATTTTTTCCATCTGCCAGGCCAGGTGCCAGGGGTCCGGCGCCGGGTCCGTCCTGGCCGGCGCCTCCGGGCCTCCTCCCCTGAGGGCCTGGACGATGTCCTCGGTGTCTTCCCGGCTTTCCCCGAAGGCGGCAAAGGCGTGCCATTGGCGGAGATCGCCGGGCCGATAGTGCCGCAGCTCCCGGCCGGAACCCTCAGCCTCAGGCGGCAGCGCCATGCCCGGGTAAGGCAATCCGGCGGGCCAGCCCGGCAGGACGCCCACTTTCAGATCCGGAAAGTACAGGGGTAAGGTCCAAAATTCTCCCTGCCAGGGCAAAATCACCGGAAAAGCGACAATCTCCCAGCCCGCCGCCATAAACGCGCCTCCAAATTCGGAATACCTGTCGACTTAAATTCAATATCTGTCAAAATAGATTTGACAGGCATACTGGCGTATTGATTATTAATATATCAGGAGTGCCTCAGACACAAGGGCAGAAGCCGGGGTTTCCCGCCCGGGCTCATCTAAAAACGCGGAGGTGCACATGGAATTATTGGCGGCCCTCAGGCAGCGGCAAAGCATTCGGGCTTTTAAAGCCGATCCGGTTCCCCGGGAGGTGATTACCAAAATCCTGGACGCGGCCCGCTGGTCCCCCTCCTGGGGCAACACTCAACCCTGGGAGCTGGCGGTGCTGGGAGGAGAGGCGGTAACGCGCCTCACCGCGGACCTGGTGAAGACTTTTGAGCAGAAAGTCCCTGCCAACCCGGATGTGCCCATGCCCCTGAGCTTCCCCGACGTTTACAAAACCCGTTACATGGCCTGTGCTTCCGGACTTTTCGGGGCCATGGGCATTGCCCGGGAGGACAAAGCGGGCCGTTGGGGGCACATGGTTAGAATGGCCGGGGGCTTCGGGGCCCCAGCCATCATCTATGTGATCTTCCATAGCGATCTGAATGAGCCTTACACCATGTGGGATCTCGGGGCCATCACCCATGCCATTGCGTTGGCGGCCCTGGATTTAGGTTTGGGGACTTGCATCGAAGCCCAGTTGGCCCACTATCCCGACCTGGTGCGGAGCCATCTGGGGCTCCCCACGACGCACCGCATCGCCGTGGGCATCGCCCTGGGCTATCCGGACACCGGAGCCCCGGTCAACGCCTTCCGAACCGACCGGGAGCCCTTGACAACTTTTGTCCGGTGGGTCGGATACTGAGATCCCGGTGGCTTGCCCGGAAAGCATGATAAGCCCGGTGGGGCGGGCTTCCGTGCCCACCCCGCGGCGTACCTGCGCCACTGCCGCTAGTGTTGCGTTTCAGGAATAGTTTACCTTGGCAAACCGGCTTATTCCCTCCCCATTGAGGGGGGGGTTACGGGGTGATTTTATCTGTGAGTCTTTGGAGTTATCACCCTCCCCCAACCCCCTCCCCTCAAGGGGGGGAGATTAGCGCCATGAATTAATAAAGATGCTTGTGAAACATGACACCAGGTATGACATTGCAGGGCGCCGCAAAGGCAGACCCATCCCGCTTAGGGGACCGGTTAGGAAGCCCTTTTCCATCCCGGTCCCCTTAATCCTCTTGACATCGGCGCTTGAGCCGCCATAATTTAACCAACACGTGGGGATGTAGCTCAGCTGGAAGAGCGCCTGCTTCGCATGCAGGAGGTCAGGGGTTCAAATCCCCTCATCTCCACCATGAATTAGGAAGGATTACAAGTGGTTGGCAATCGGGAGGTTGTCGGCCCTTTTTGTTTTGGGGCCGATGTTTACCATTTCTTTACCACTCGGTAAATCATTAAGCAGATTTACCGAGTCTCTCAAGTGCTCCTTGGATAGGTGGGCCTGGCGCCTAATCATTTCCCCAGGAGCTCTTGCGCCACTGGGCCGATGCCTTGGCGCTGACGGCGTAAATGCCGCCGTCATGATAAACCCCGCAGACCTGGGGGACAATAAGGAGCTAACCCGGGAATAAGGTCAGGAAGACTGGCAACTAAAGGTTGAGGGCGCGCTGACCCGGCCCTCAGGTCCCGTTCGGCCGGAATCTTGTCCAGAAGCAGGAAATTGGTGCACACCCTGGCAATGGCCTCCCCCCGCTGGGGGATCAGGTTGGCCGCCACCGGGCCCAGGTAGCCCGCGGCGGCGGCCAGATACTTAACCCGCAACGGGTCAATACCCATAATGCGGGCGCAGGTGGCGTCCACGGCGGCCAGGTTCCGGCCCATGACCAGCACCCCCGCTTCTTTGGGCGTGCCCAGGATGGGTCCATCCCCCTCCATGCCCACAATGCCGTCCACGATGGCAAAGTGGGGTTTCAGGGTAACCGCGATGTCCAGGATGCACTGGTCGATGCCCGCCGCGTGCAAGACATTTTTAGGCCAGCCGTAGAAGATCCCGGGCATGACCCCGAAGAGGTTTTTCAGGGATAGGGTCACACCGGCCCAATGGTGGGTTTTGAGCTTGCCCAGCGACACAATCCAGTCCACTTGCTTCAAGGTAGTCGGGAAGGTCAGGGTTTTTAAGCGGGAAAAACCGCCGGCGTTGGCCGTCGTAAAGCCGCTGTCGTAGTTGAGGTCCACGAAGGGAAGGCGATCTTCCTGGAGCACTTCGGCCAGGCCGGATTCTTCCAACACCAGCAGGGTGTCGAGGTTATGGGCGGTGCCTTCGGCCACCACCACTCCGGCGGCCCCCAGTTTCAAAAACGCCTCGGCGGCCCCCCGCACGACCAGAGGGTGGGTGTTGATCTGGGGGGCGCCCAGGCTAACTTCCACCATGTTCGGCTTGAGCAGGATACGCTTCCCGCGGATTTCCTCGGGCCTGACCCCCAGTTCCCTGAACCCCGCCAGGAGCACCCCGGCAAGATCGGCCTGGTAGGACCTGGCCCGGGCAATGAAGACCGGTTCCTCCCGGGCCGGTTTGAAGACCCTTTTCCCCAAGAGATAGCTGGCCGCGGTCAGCCCCGCGCCTCCCAATGCCAGAAGAAAGGTACGGCGGGATATAATCATCGTTTTGCTCAGTATATGATTTCTTAAATCGGTAACGTATCTGGTTGCCCCCCTCACCCCAGCCCTCTCCTGGGGGAGAGGGCTGGGGTGAGGGGGAATTAAATCATTTTTCGGCCATTAATAAATACGTTACCGAATTTATAAACCACTGTATTAAGTTGGTGCCGAAAAACCTAATCAGTGGTTTTTTTACCTTTGAGCCGCCAGATTCAGCTCCCGGTCCTGATACTCAAGCCGCCTTTTGCCCGAAAAGCGAAAGTATTCCCGGAGGACTTGTCAACGCCAATAACATCAGGGAAACGTCCTCAGTGTTATAGGTCCCGTAGCGCTCCTGCCGCTGCCAGCATTCACTGAGCCATTGCGGCGCTTCCGGAGGTCTCTCCCGCCAGGCCCCCAGCCCCAGCAGGCTCCAGCCCAAGGTCAGCGGAGTGCGCACCTGGGCGGCCCGGGTCTGAAGATAAACGAGACTGGCTGAGATCTCTCCCCGGGGGACCTCTCCGGCCAGGGCGCTCAAGGCCACCCCGGTGTAATCCGCCGCAGGGCTGAGCTGCTGCCCGAAGACCGTGGTATTGCCAAAATTCCAACCGCCCCCGGGCAACTGACGGTCTAGCAGCAGGCGCTTGGCTTCCTGCACCCGTTCGTGGTCACCATGCCCCGTTACCCTGAGGGCCATCACGGCCATGGAGGTGGGGTACACCCAGGAATGCGTATCCGCAATCCAGGGCCAGCCTTTGATTGCCGTATTGTGGCCCAGGGGTGAACCGGGGTAGTTGGGGAAATGAACGCCGGTGGTGTTCAACAGGAATTGGACCGCCCGGCTCTCGGCTCCATGAAAATCCGGGGCCTGATGCCAGGCCAGAACGGCCAGGAAGGTCGGCCAAAAAGCTTCCGGGTGCTGCGGAGTAACGCTGACCCGACCGTCGGCTTGCTGGTCGGCGGCCAGGCGGGCCCGGGCCGGGTCCAGGTCGCGGGACTGCAGCCCCGCAGCCCGACAGGCCAGGATGGCCCAGGCCGTGGCGTCAGACCGGTATCCGGTCGAGGTTTGACTCCGAAAACCTCCGCCCTCAATCTGTCTCTGGCGGAGGGTGGCCATCAGGGCCTGTTGTAATTCATCGGCCATATGAATAATGCCAAAAAAGCGCTGCTTATATTTAAGTTTAGAGAAATGCCCTTTCTAAGTCAAAAAGTTTAATGGTTTTGGCACCTGTTCCTTCTGGGGATCTCTTTGGCCTGCCGGAGACTAGGAGTGTAAATCCCCTCATCGTCGCCATGATTCCGAAGGATTACCGAGGGTTGGCCATCGAGAGGTTGTCGGCCAGGGCAACCGCCCGCATTTCCCCCGCCCGACTTTTCTCCCAAAAGTAGCGCCGCACCACCATGCTCATGGGCAGGGCCAGGTAAAGCGGCCCGGGGGACCACTTCATCCCCACCGCCAGGCAAAAACTGACCAGGGGCATCAACCAGCTAAGGAGGAGGAATATTTGCTCTCCGGGAAGCCACCCTTTAGTGTATCCCTCCCTCCAGAGCCAGGCCAGGGCCAGGGCCAGCAGGGTAAGATCGTAGTACCAGATATGTGGTGAAAATAACAGGATGGCCGTCGCCAGGGCTGAAGACCGGATGGCCGTCGAGGCGGGCCGGGACCAGATCCACACCACCAATGCCGCGGCGGCCGCCATCGCCGCGCCATGGAAAATCCAGGCCGCGGGCACGTCAAATCCGGCCAGGCGGGCCGCAGCAAAGACCGAGGGCATCTTGTAGAACCAACCGGCCCGGGTGTACAGATTGTTCAGGGTGCCGGAAATATTTCTCAGGAATATCCACCAGATGTCCCAGCCAAAGAACGCCGCGCTGGCCAGGGCCAAAATCGCCCCTGAGACCACCGCGCCCCCCAGCGCCCGCCATCGCCTGCCGGCCAGCAGCGCCAGGGGAATGAGTGCGGCCAGGTGCGGTTTATAGCTCACCAAACCCAGGAGCATTCCCCCCGCCAGAGGGAAACCGTTCACCAGGAGCAAGCCTCCCCCCAGCAGGGCCGCGGAGAGAAAGCCGTTCTGGCCGAAGAAAAAGTTCTCAAAGGTGCCGAAAAAAGCCAGGGCCCAAAATATGGTAAGGGGGTGGGGGGCGATGCGGTAGAGTACTAGCAGGTAAAGGCCCATGGTCAAGGTAAGCCAGACAGCCAGCGAGACAAAATAGGGCAGCAGGGCCAGGGGCGCATCTATCAGCAAGCCGGTGGGGGGATAGGGCCAGGGGTGGGGGCCGATCCCGGTGAGTTCCTGCTCCACCGTGCCAAAGCGGGAGTAATCATAGACGGAAGCCGGCCTCCCGGCCAGGGCGAGAAATGAGCCGGTCCAATGCAAGGCGAAGTCCTGGGCTATAGGGGGGGCGACCCGGGGCGCGAGCAAAGATTGGCTCCGGAGGATGGGCCCCCATTCCCGCTGGAGATGCCAGACATACAGGGTCAGACAGATTGCGCCCAGCAGCATAGCGGCAATAAAGGGAAGCCGCCGCCGATTTAGCCATTCCACGACTCAACTACCTCGACTTTCCGGGCATGGCGGATGACACCTGATAAGGTCCTTTCTGCAGGCTGCCTGCGCCTGGAGCCTCCTTCCCTTGAGGTGAGATGGGCCAACGGCAATCCTGCTCACACTCTGGCATGATAGCATAAATTTCTTCATGGAAATCAATTTCCCCTTAGATTAACAAAGGCGAAATTCAGGATTGCCCCCTTTTTCCGGCCTAATCGGTGGCCAGTCCGCCAGCCATACGCGGATTGTTTAACAGCATGGTTGCTTCTTTAGGGCACCATTGACAGAGGTTGCCAACAAATCTTTTTCAATGGGCCTTCATGGCCGCCCTCCCCTTTGCCTGGATCCCGATATTTTCCCCACCTGCTTCCAGACCCTTAAACCAACCCGGATTCTCCGGGATCCAGACCGAGGTCCTCTTTGGCGCCCCCCCTCCTACCCGCAAAAAATTCAGGGAATTCGGCAAGTTCAACTGCCAAAATCAGGCATTCCCCCACCGCAATATCAGGGACTCCCCGATTGTGAGCATGTCTTACTTGTCGCATATTGTGCATCACTAAAAGCAATTATGTGCCAACTTCAGCAAATGAACAGGGGGTGATGGTCAAAAAAATCGGATAGGAACTGCAAGCGGCAAAGGGCCGGCATTACTACCGTCAACCTCAAACCAGAACTGTGAACCACAATAAAAAAACGCTTGGAGGGACGTGAGATGGAAAAGATCAGAAATTTCTTTAAGGATGAGTGTGGCGCCACCATGGTGGAATATGGTCTGATGGTTGCGTTGATCGCCTGTGTCTGCCTCGTTGCGGTAGGCGCATTAGGTCAAGGCATTCTGGGAATCTTTAACCAAGCTGCTGGTTCCCTGTAATCCACAGCCTGCCTCGGTTTGGTGCCCGGCGCGGCGCCGGGCATCAGGCTCCCCAGGGGGTTCCGGAGAAAAGAAAGATGGAAAAGATCTTAATTTTTTTCGCCGATAGCTCTGGGGCCACCATGGTGGAATACGGCATTATGGTCGCTATCATCGCCATGGCTTGCTTTACCGGGGTGCAAGCCTTCGGTACGGCGGTCCTGGGCCTGTATCAAAACGCAGTGGGCCGAATGCCTTAACCAAGCTGGCGAAACGGGGGTATCCGGCCACCGACGATACCCCCCGCCAGCGGTTTGGCACAGCTTTTTACCTGGCTTTCAGCCAGCTCGAGGAGGAAGCCGCCATGTCTTTCGAAGACGTCCGGGGAATGGCCTATACGGCCTCGATTGTGCTGCTGTCACTGTGGCTGGCGCTGGTGAGCATTTCCCTGTCCAACTGGTGGGTTTAGCCGGCGGGCATCAGCCACTTAAATGGGTTACCCCATCCAAAGATTGAAGGAGGCGCATCTTGTCTGAGCTGATGACTGATGCCGCCCGGTGGCTGAGTTCCTCCCAAGGAAACCTGGCTTTCCCCTTGCTCCTCATTCTATGGATCGCCTGGGGGGACCTCAAGACACATCGGATTCCCAACTATCTTACCTTGGCCGCCGCCCTCTCCGGCCTGTCTTATCAACTGGCCTTTCATGGCTGGTCCGGGTTGGGGGCGGGCCTTCTGGGCCTGGTCCTGGGTTTTACCTTCCTGATTGTGCCTTATATTCTGGGCGGCATGGGCGCCGGGGACGTCAAGGCCCTGGCCGCCTTAGGAACCTGGCTGGGGCCCTGGCTGACTTTTTTGCTTTTCTGTTACATGGGCATAGCCGGGGGGCTCTTCGCCCTCGGCGTGCTGTGGTGGAAAGGTTTGCTGAGGGCCTGGCTCCAACGGGGCTGGGTCTGGCTTTTAAACTGGATCTTGAACCGTCCTTACGGAGCGGCTCCTGGCGCTTCTACCCCTCCTTTGACCACCCAGGGGATTCCCTATGGAGCAGCCATGGCCGCGGGGATGGTGGTGCTGTTCTGGAAGGTTGTTTGAGCCCCATGAACCTGATTTGGTGTGATTTTTGGGATTTCTAAACTATGAACCTTGGAATACAAGTTTCGCGGCCCGAATGGGGATGGAAGCACAGGGTTTCTCAAATGGGCTCAAGACCAAAAGGTAGCGTAAAATGTGGAACAGCCGCCCCCGGCTGTTCTTTGCAGGCGAGGGCGCCTGCTCCACATTTTGTCCTGCTTGTTAAGTTAATTGAGGCTTTCAAAGCATTACCCTTTAATTGGGGATGCGAAACTTGAACTTAGAACCACTTGCCGGCGCAAGCCGTCCGGAGAGGCGAGTAAGCCATGAATCTGCCGAAAGGAACCAAATTTATCGTGTTTGCCGGGGTGGCGGGCCTGCTGGCGACTTTTGCCATCCACCGCTATGTCACCGCCAAAACCACGGCTGCAGTCAAGCCCACTAATCAGGTGGTGGTGGCCCTGGGGGATCTGTCTCCAGGGATGGCCCTGGACCCCGGTTCGGTTAAGGCCGCCAACTGGCCCCAGGAACTGGTGCCGTCCAAGGCAGTCACTTCGGTGGCCCAGGTGCAGGGACGGGTCCTAATCACCCCGGTGTCCAAGGGGGAGCCCATCCTGCTGAGCAAACTGGCTCCGGAAGGCACCGCGGCCGGCCTCGGGGGGTTGCTGGACGAGAATAAACGGGCCATCACCGTGCGGGTGGACGATGTCTCCGGGGTGGCCGGCTTCATTCATCCCGGGGACCACGTGGACGTCCTGGCGGAGTTGCCCGTGCCGGGGGGTAATGGAGACCACTTTTCCAAGACCATCCTGCAGAACATCGTGGTCCTGACGGCCGGGCAGTTCTGGGAGCAGAATAAGGAACAAAAGCCCTCCGTCGTCAACACCGTCACCCTGGAGTTGACCCCGGAGCAGGGCGAGGCGCTGACCCTGGCCAGCAATCAAGGGAAGATTCGTTTAGCCCTGAGGGGCAAACTCAGCACCGCCCAGGTGCAAACCGAGGGGATGTCCACCCGGCGCCTCATCGGCGGAGGAGCCCAGGAGGCCAAGGCTGCTCCTCAGCAAAACAGCAAGGGCCGGCAGGTAGAGATCATCAAAGGTATAGAGCGCACCCAGGCCAGCCTGAACACGGCTTCCTGAGAGTGGGTAGTCTCTTGGCAACCGGGTATGGTAGGGCAAAGATGTTTACTTAAGGCCCTGTAGGGGCGGGGTTTCCCCGCCCAGGCATAAGAAGGGCCATTTGTTGGGCTGGGAAACCCCGCCCCTACAAAAAAATAGATAGTTGCCGATGCCTTACCAGCACTGGGATTTCGGGGGGATATTTGGTTCTAAAATCCCCCTTGCCCCGAGTCGGGTCCGCCAGGATTTTGCGCCACCGGGGCGAAAGGGAAATTGAAATGTAGCCGCAGGCTTTAGCCTGCGCCACAACCCTGGTGACATAGCACGTCCGGATATTTATGGCGGGCATTGCCCGCCCGACGAAAAAACCTGAGATCCAGGGATCTGACAATGCCAATTAGCTACACAAGTAATGTGCCGGACACTAATGCCCTGCCCCTCTTAGTAAGAGGGGTCAACCGGCTTGCGCAGTTCAAAGGGAGGCGGCTCCCGAATTGATGGGGGTGTTTGACGATAGCCGACAGCACCTGATTAGTCATCGGCATTACGGAGACCTGGCAGTATGCAATCCGAGATCCTCAGCATCGGCATTCTTTACGGCACCGGCGCCCCCCAGCCCGCTCTATCGGAAGTTGTGCAGAGTCTCCCTCAATTAGAAGTATCGGCGCAGGCTTGCGATCCTCAAGAATTCCTTCGAAACCCATCAGATTCAGCTCCGGACTCCCTGCTGGTGTACCTGGACGGCGAGCATGCCCCCCCCGAATGGCTGGAGCACCTGACCCTGGGCATGCCCCAAACCGCGGTATTGGTGTGTTCGCACCGCCGGGAGCCGGATTTCTTGATCCGGGCTATGCAACTGGGAGTGCGGGAGTTTCTGCCCCTGCCCCTGGCTCGCACGGATCTGGAAGGGGCCCTGGAACGGGTGCGCACCGCCAAGCGGCGGTTGGCAGTGGTGCCGGCCACCCGGGGGCGGATCGTGGCCCTGACCGGGCATAAAGGGGGAGCCGGGGCTACCACGGTCGCCATCAATCTGGCCGCGGCCCTGGCCGACCTCCAACCTGGGCCCGTGGCCCTGGTGGATTTGGGCCGGCCTTTCCCCGATATCAGTAATTTCCTGGACCAGGAGGCGCCCTACGGCATCGGTGACCTGATCCAAAACCTGAACAGCCTGGACCGGGCATTTATCCAAAAGATCATGGTTCCCTATGACAACAACCTGGCCATTCTCCAGGGCGTTTCGGTCAAGAACCAGGATTCCCTGGACCTGGAAGCTCTGAACCAGATCTTCGCCAACCTCAGGACCATGTATAAATGGATCATCGTGGATCTCAGCCACTGGCTCGACGAACTTTTCGCCAAAGTGATGGAGGAGGCCGACCTGGTCCTGGTGCTCACCGAACTTACGGTGCCGGACCTGCGGAACCTGGGGCACATCTGGCGTCTCTTCCGGGAAATGTCCGCGGGGCAGAAAGACAAAATAAAAATAGTCATTAACCGTCATCATTCCGCTAATGGCCTGAGCACCCGAGATCTGGAGCATCTTATTCAGAAGAAGGTCTTTTTCACCCTGCCCAGCGATTACCCGGCCCTGATGGAGGCGGTGAACCAGGGGGTGCCCCTGGCCAAAGTAGCCCCCCGCTCCAAACTTTGCCGGAGTTTGCAAGACCTGGCCAGGGAATTGCTCAAACTGGATGGGGACACTAGGCTGGCCGGCTCCGGCAATGGGGCAGGGCCGGCGTGGCGATTCTTCAAAGTCTTTAAGAGGAAAGAGTAAATGGCTATTCTAAGGTATAGTAAAAAAAGCAGTCCCCAGGAAGACAAGCCCAGCGACAAGAAACCGCCGATCCCGGTGATTTCTCCGCCCCGGGATGGAGTGCGGGAGACCCGGCTCTACCAGGTCAAGGGCCGGATCCATACCAGCCTGCTGGAGCGCCTGGATTTGAGCCAACTGGAGAACCTGGAGCAATCGGAGGTAGCCAAGGAAATTCGCCATGCCCTGGATTTTCTCTTGGAAGAGGAAACTGAACCCCTAAACCTCGGGGAAAAGATGCGCCTGGTTCAGGAACTGGAATTTGAGATCCTGGGCCTGGGGCCCCTGGAACCGCTGCTGCAAGACCCCACCATCTGCGACATTCTGGCCAACCGTTATGATCAGGTCTACGTGGAGAGACGGGGCAAACTGGAATTAACCGATATCCGCTTCCAGAACAACGCCCATTTACTCAAGATCATCAATAAGATTGTCAGCAATGTGGGCCGGCGCATCGATGAATCCACTCCCATGGTGGACGCCCGCCTGCCGGATGGCTCCCGGGTCAACGCCATCATTCCGCCCCTGGCCCTGGACGGCCCCATCCTCTCCATTCGCCGGTTTGCGGTGCATCGCCCCAGCCTGGAGGAGTTGGTCGCCAAGGGGTCCCTCACTCCGGAAATCGGCGAAGTCGTCAAGAATATCGCCGTGGGCAAATTGAACATCCTCATCTCCGGCGGCACCGGGGCGGGTAAAACCACCATGCTCAATATCCTTTCCGGTTACATTCCCGCGGCGGAGCGGATCATCACCATCGAGGATTCCGCCGAACTCCAGTTGCAGCAGGAGCATGTCTGCCGCCTGGAAACCAGGCCCCCCAACGTGGAAGGCAAGGGGGAAATCACCCAGCGGGATCTGGTGCGCAACAGTTTGCGGATGCGGCCGGACCGGGTGATCGTCGGCGAAGTCCGGGGGGCGGAGGTCATCGACATGCTCCAGGCCATGAATACCGGCCACGAAGGATCTATGACCACCGTCCATGCCAACACCGCCCGGGACGCCCTGTTGCGCCTGGAAACCATGATCTCCCTTTCCGGCATCACCATCCAGGAGAAGGCCATGCGCCAGATGATCAGCTCCTCCCTCAACGTCCTGATCCAGTTGGTGCGCCATAGCGACGGCGTGCGCCGCATGGCCAGCCTCTCCGAAATTACCGGCATGGAGAGCGGCGTCATCAGCCTGCAAGATATCTTTATCTTCGAGCGCCGGGGGATGGATGAGGAGGGGAAGATCATCGGGGACTTCGCCGCCAGCGGGGTTCGGCCCCGCTTTGCCGACCGTTGCCGTCTCTACGGGGTGCCGATCCCGGATGAAGTTTTTAACCCTGCCAACCGCTCGTTTCTGCGCCACGGGCTCAGGTAGGGAAGAGGTGCTACTGCCATGAGCGGGATGTTAGACTACTTAAATTTCTCCATGGACTCGGAGTACGCCCTGGGGCTGTGCGGACTCTTTGCCGGCGTGTTCATGCTGTTCTCCGGCTTTTATGTCCTTATGATTAAGCCCTACCTGTGGCGGCAACAGGTGCGGAAGCGCCTCTCGGGCAGCGCCACGGAACGGCTGGCCCGGGTGCAGATCCTGAAATCCCAGCAAGAGAATCAGCAAAGTATGCTCCTGCCCCTGGTGCAGCGGCTGGCCGGTCTGGGGAAAATCGAAAATCTGCAGCGCAGCCTGCTCCAGGCCGATCTTTACTGGAACCCCAGCACCTTTCTGAGCCTGGTGGCCCTCCTGGCCTTGAGCGGCCTGGCCTTGGGGCTGCTGCGGGAGAATTTCTTTCTCGGCGTTGGCCTGGCGGCTTTTCTGGCCTGGCTGCCCTTCTTGTTCGTGTCCATGAAGAAGCGCCGCAAGTCCAGGCTCATCGAGAAACAGATGCCCGATAGCATGGAACTGTTAGCCAGGTCTCTCAGGGCCGGCCACACCTTGACGTCCGCCATTGATCTGATGAGCCAGGAAATCGGCTATCCCCTGGGAGTGGAAATGAAAATCGTTTACGAGGAGCAGCGCCTGGGGCTGGGACTGTCCCAGGCCCTGCGCCGTCTGGGAGAGCGGGTGGCCAGCCGGGATCTGCGTTATTTTGTCACCGCGGTCCTGATCCAGACGGAATCGGGGGGCAACCTGGCAGAAATTATGGAGAACATCGGTTATGTAGTCCGGGAGCGGCTCAAGCTGGCCGGCAAGGTTAAGGCCCTGACCGCCGAAGGGCGCTTTTCCGCCATCCTCCTGGGACTTCTACCCGTCGGCATCTTTTTGTTGATGTTTTTCTTGAACCGCAGTTACATCATGATCCTACTCACCGAGCCTTTGGGCCATAAGTTGCTGCTGGGTGCGGGGGTCGGTATGCTCTTGGGGGCAGTTTGGATGAAAGCCCTGATCAAGATCAAGGTTTAGAAGGAGCCGGACATGGGCGATCTCTTCATCATGGGTGCCACTTTCCTGGCCGTGTCTTTTCTCACTTACGGAGTGGTCAGCTATCGCCGCAACCGGCAGATGATCAAAAGCCGTTTTATGAAACCGGAGGTGAGCCCCCGCCCCTTACTGCGAAAAGAAGAACAGGGCGACTCCCTGAAAAAACGGTTGCTTGACTGGGTCACCACCCTGGGGAAAATCGCCCTGAAGGATCACGTGGGGGTCTCCCAGTTACGCCAGACTTTGATTCAGGCAGGTTATCGCCAGGCCAACGCCCCGGCGCTTTACTTCGGCCTCCGGGCCCTGCTGGCCTTCACTTTGCCGATCCCCTATTTAATGTGGCCCCTGTTGACGGGGAAGACCACCACCGTCAACCTGCCGTTGGCCTTTGTCTTTGTGGGGGCAGGCTATTTTTTGCCGCATTTCTTGCTCAATGCTCGCATCCGCCGGCGCCAGGACCGCCTGGACCAGGCGCTGCCCGATGTTTTGGACCTGATGATTGTCTCCATGGAAGCCGGTTTGTCCATGCAGTCCACCCTCTCCAAGGTGGCCGACGAAATCAAGCCGATATCCCCGGACTTCTACGGCGAGCTGCAGCTTACCAATGCGGAAATGCGCACCGGCCTCCCCCGGGACCTGGCCTTGAAGAACCTGGGGGAGCGCACCGGGGTGCAAAGCATCAAGTCCCTGGTGGCCCTGATGGTGCAGTCGGAAAAAATGGGTTCCAGCATCGCCCAGGCCCTACGCACCCATGCAGATTTTAGCCGGGTGGCCCGGGCCCAGAAAGCCGAGGAAATGGCCCAGAAAATCCCGGTGAAGATCCTCTTCCCTACCCTGGTTTGTATCTTCCCGTCCATTTTCATCGTCATCCTGGGCCCGGCGGGAATCCAGATATCTAAAACATTCCTTAAGGTTTAGGATTCAGAAGGAGCAGTTATCATAATGCGGGATCATAGTTATTGCGGTACTTCACGGCAATGCCAGCAACGCCAAATGTTGCCAGCCAGGGCTGATCGGCTGACTCCAATATCGGGCCGGGCTGATAAAAGCTTTTCGGTAACGGTATCGGTGGATTTTATTGTGCCAAGGACAGAAACCGCGAGGCCCAATGGTGGCTGGGCCTAAGTGTCTCCCAGCCGATAACTTAATTAATTAATAATTTGACATTATTCCAGGTTATTGTTATGTGGATGATGGCTGGCGCCAAGCAGGGCTCCGACGAGAACCGGGAAATGAGGATTAAGATTCTTCTTGCTGACGATCACAAAGTAGTGCGCCAGGGTTTGTACGCCTTGCTGGAGCGGGAACCGGATCTGGAAGTAGTGGCAGAGGCTGGGGACGCCCCAACCACCGTTAGGCTGGCTGGGGAACTGAAACCCCAGGTGGTCATCATCGATGCAGCCATGCTGGGGTTAAAAGGCGTCGATGTCACCCGGCAAATTCTGTCCGAATCTCCCGGCGTGAAAGTGGTCGCCCTGTCCACGCATTCGGACCGGCGCATTGCTCTGAATCTGCTTAAGGCGGGTGTGTCGGCCTTTCTCCTGAAAGACTGCGCCTTCGAGGAACTGGCCCGGGCCATTCATGAGGTCATGGCCCACCGAACCTACCTTAGTTCAGGGGTGTCAGACATTGTGATCCGAGACTACCTCGAGGCCCTGAGAGAGAGCGAGGCGCGCTTTCGCACGATCTTCGAAGGCTCCAGCCTGGGCATCGCCTTGATCGACCTGGACGGCAGACTGGTGGAGACCAACCCTGCCTTCCAGGAGATCCTGGGCTATAGCCGGGATGAACTCCATCACCTATCTTTCTGTCTGTTTTCTCATCCGGATGATGCCATCCCTTGCCAGAACCTCTTCCGGGAACTGGTGGCGGGAAAACGCGACTCCTACCGGATGGATAAGCGCTTTATTCGCAAGGATGGCCAGACCGCCTGGGTTTACCTGGTGGTATCCCGGGTCCGCACCCACGCCGGGGAATCCCCCTTTTCCATTGCCATGGTGGAGGATATCACCGAGCGGAAAAAAGCCGACGACCAGATCAGCGCTTACCAGGAGCAGCTCCGCTCCCTGGCCTCTGAGCTGGCCCTGATCGAGGAGCGGGAGCGGCGCAGCCTGGCCGCGGATCTCCATGACCATATCGGCCAGATGTTGGCCCTGGCCCAAATTAAAATGGGGGAATTGCGCAATCTGGCCTCAGCCACCAATCTGGCGGAACCGCTGGATGAAGTCCGCCATTTGATTGAGCAGATGATCAAGTCCACCCGGTCCCTGACCTTCGAGATCAGCCCGCCCATCCTTTATGACCTGGGTTTTGAGGCTGCGGTGGAATGGTTCGGGGATTACATCCAGGAGCAACATAACCTCCAGGTGCAAGTCATCAAGGACAACCAGCCTAAACCCATGAGCAGTGAAATCCGCGTCCTGCTCTTCAAGGCGGTGCGGGAACTCATGATCAACGCGGCCAAACACGCCCAGGCAAGCCATCTCAAAGTGACCATTGCCAGGGCCGGGGAAGATCTGAAAATTGACGTGGTTGACAATGGCGTCGGTTTTGATCCGGCCCAAATCGATAAGTCCAGGAGCTTCGGTTTCTTCAGCATCAGGGAGCGATTGCGGCACATCGGCGGGCGCCTGGAAGTGGATTCCGCCATCGGCCGGGGGACCAAGGTCACCCTCGTGGCGCCCCTGTGGCGCGAAAAAATATCTTAGGGGGACACTAATATGGCCATCCGCATCTTGCTTGCCGACGACCACAAGATAGTCCGCCAGGGTCTCAGAACTCTCTTGCAAAAAGAGCCAGATATGGAGGTCGTGGCCGAGGCCGAGGATGGACGCGCCTCCCTCAAGTTAGCCCAGCAATTCTCTCCCCAGGTGGTCATTATGGATGTGGGAATGCCGGATCTGAACGGCATTGAAGCCACCCGCCAGGTGCTGGCCGACTCTCCGGGCATCAAGGTCATCGCCCTTTCCATGCACTCGGACCGGCGCTTTGTGGTGAACATGCTCAAAGCCGGCGCCTCGGGCTACCTCTTGAAGGATTCCGCCTTCGAAGAACTGGCCGCCGCTATCCGGGCGGTGATGGCCAATAAGACCTACCTTAGCCCCGGGGTCTCTGACGTGGTCATCAAGGATTATATCAGCGGTCCCAAGCCCGACAGCTCTGCTTTCTCCGTCCTGACCGCCAGGGAACGGGAAGTCCTGCAACTGATGGCGGAAGGGAGATCCACCAAGCAAATCGCCGATCGCCTGATTGTCAGCGTCAAGACCATAGAGACCCATCGGCAGCAGATCATGAACAAGTTGAATATCCATAGCGTTGCCGAGCTCACCAAATACGCCATCCGGGAAGGGCTGTCCGCTTTGTAAGCCTTTACGGGCAACTGGCTTCTCCTGACTGGCCGGCCCTTTGCCCGGCCCTGGGAGGGCGTTCCTGCGGCCCCTGTATTCCGGCCCCCCGGGACTCACGCCCCCGTAACCACCTACCGACCCATCCCGCAAAACTCCATGGGCCCGGCTCGCCCTACCCCTGCAGAGGGCAACTGCTTTGGCCACAGCTAATTGACATCGGCATCTGGGGGTGCCCCCACACTTCGGCCCTCTTTTGGGGGGGCCACACTTGATACAGAGTTGCGGTCAGGCCCCTTTAATGTTATAAAGAAAACAGGAAATTCCCTGAAATGGCGGTAGCATGCCCAAAGACCACGCAAATTTCCCCTAACCCATGAAATTAAAGATCAGACCCTCCTGGTGGCCTTCTGGGAAAGACCTGCAGACTTTTCGCCTGGTAAAATTTTTTTCTCTCCCCAGTTTTGTTGTCATCCTCATCTTTACGGTCCTCCTCACCTTGCTGCTGACCCACCGGGCCCAGCAGATGGCCTTGAAACAGAGTGAAGATTATATCAACCTGCTGGCGGCCAACCTGAACCACCAGGTCTTTCAACTTTTCCTGGTGCCCATTGCCATTGAAAAGCAGGGGAACATCTCCATCGCCGACCCGGAGCAGTATAAACGTCTGGATGAAGTGGTGCGCAACACCATCCACGGTTTCCATGTCGAGCAGCTGAGCATTTACGACCAGTTGGGGATCCTGTCCTATAGCACCGGTAATTTGCCCCTGGGAAAGGACTGTTTCGACATCCTGGGCGTGCGCAAGGCGCTCTATGGCGAGCATTATTTCGCTTTGCCGGACTACAATCCCTTCTTCAATATCCTGGGAAGCCACAGCGCCAAGAAACAGCGCCTCAGCGCCTACATCCCCTTCCGCCTGGAAGACAAACAAAGCCCCCACCTGGGGCCGGTGGTGGGGGTCTTTGAGATCACCCAGAATATCTCCGGCGATCTGGCGGAAATCGATCGGTTCCGGTTGCTGATCCTGACCACCCTGGTGGTGATCATGGGGCTGTTATTTCTGGTGCTCCGCCAGATCGTCAAACAGGCGGAAGTCATCCTGGTGCGGCGGCAAGAAGAGCAAAAGGCCCTGGAAATCCAACTGCACCAGACCGAACGCCTGGCAGCCCTGGGGGAAATGACCGCCGGTGTGGCCCATGAAATCAGGAACCCCCTGGGGATTATCAGTTCCACCGCCGAACTGCTGCGGGAACGGCTGGCCAGGTACGAGCCCCAAAACCGCCTGGCCCAGATCATCGTGGAAGAGTCCAACCGCCTCAACGAAAAGGTCACGGAATTCCTGGACTTCGCCCGGCCCCGGGTCCCCAGCCTGCGCCCCTGCGACCTGGAAGTCGTGGTGAACCGCAGCCTGGAACTGCTACAGCCGGAAATTGACCGCCGGGGCATCACCATTGTGCGGCAATACCAGCTCGATGGCGTCCCCCAGACCGCCGACCCGGACCTGCTCCACCAGGCCTTCTTGAATATCCTCCTGAATGCCATTCAAGCCATGCCCGAAGGGGGCCAACTCACCGTGTCCACCAGGGTTCGGCACCAGGGACCGGGCGGGGAAATCCGTTTCCAAGACAGCGGCGAGGGCATGGACCAGGAAACCATGAAAAAGGTCTTCAATCCCTTTTTCACCACCAAAGAAAAGGGCAGCGGCCTGGGCCTGCCCATTGTCAAAAGCATCGTCGAAACCCACCAGGGGTCCATCAAGATCGACAGCCAACCCGGCCAGGGCACGGAAGTGGCCATCAGCCTGCCGGACCTGCCTTTGCAGAAGGACACCTGAGCAAACCCGCGGGTTGCCCCGGGCAACACGTGGTATTGGCTGAAAGCTGACTGCTGATAGCTGATAGCTAAAAGGCATCCATGGATACCATTCTCGTTGTTGACGACGAAGTCAATTATCTCACGGTGATGGAGGAGTTGCTGGGTCAGGCCGGCTACGAGGTCCTCACCGCCGCCGGCGGCCTCGAGGCCCTGAAGATCTCCGCCGCCAATGACCTGGACCTGGTCCTCACCGACATGAAGATGCCCAAAATGAACGGCATCGAACTCCTGGAGGAGCTCAAAAGGCTCTACCCAGATCTGCCGGTGATGCTCATGACCGCTTACGGCACGGTGGAAAAGGCTGTGGCGGCCATGAAAAAAGGCGCCTTTGACTATATTCTCAAGCCCTTCAAGAACGAAGAGATTCTGGTGACTATCGCCAAGGCCCTGGAGCATCGCCGCCTGATCCTGGAAAACCGCATGCTCATCCAGGACCTGGAAAAGCGTTACGGCTTCCCCAATATCGTCGGGGAGTCCAGGGCCATGCAGGAAATCCTCTCCCTGGTCAAGCGGGTGGGCCAATCCCGGGCCACGGTGCTGATCAGCGGCGAGTCCGGCACCGGCAAAGAACTCATCGCCCGGGCCATTCACCAGCGCAGCCCCCGGGCCTCAAAAACCTTCATCTCGGTCAACTGCGCCGCCCTCACCGAAACCCTGCTGGAAAGCGAACTCTTCGGCCACGAGCGGGGCGCCTTTACCCATGCCGTGGCCACCCGCAAGGGCCGGTTCGAACTGGCCGACGGCGGCACCCTGTTCCTGGACGAGGTGGCGGAAATGTCCCCGGCCCTCCAGGTCAAGCTCCTCCGGGTGCTCCAGGAAATGGAATTCGAACGGGTGGGGGGCACCCGCACCATCAAGGTGGATGTCCGGGTGGTGGCCGCCACCAACCGGGAACTGAAAGAAGACGTGGAAACGGGCCGGTTCCGGGAAGACCTCTACTACCGGCTCCACGTGGTCCATCTGCACATTCCGCCCCTCAGGGAGCGCCAGGAAGACATCCCCATGCTGACCACCCATTTTCTCCACAAATACGCCCAGGAAAATATCCGGGGCGAGGTGCGCATCACCCCCGAGGCCCTGAAACTGCTCACCCAGTACGGCTGGCCGGGCAATGTCCGGGAATTGGAGAACGTCATGGAACGGGCCGTGATCCTCTGCGGCGACAACCTCATCACCCCCCGGGACCTCCCCGGCGAACTGGCCCCGGCCACCACGGAGATCAGGCTGGACATCGACCGCTTCATCCCGCTGCACACGCCGCTCCCGGAAGCCCTGGAACGCATCGAAGAACAGATGATCCGCCGGGCCTTGGAGCAGAGCGGCCAGGTGCAGGTCCGGGCCGCCGAAATGCTGGGCATCACCAAGAGCCTGTTACAATATAAATTAAAAAAGTATCATCTAACCGCCTGAGCGGCGGTTGATTGAGGGGAGAGGGCAGGGGCCAGTGGCACAGGCGTCCGCGCCTGTGGAAACCCCTGGCCCCCTCCCCCAATATTCCCCAGCCTATAATGGAGGCGCATTGAAACTCGAAGGGTTCCCGGAGGATATCCGGCCGTATTTAATCCCGGCTCCGGGCGGCGACCTGGTCTACCGCTGTCTCGAGTGCGGGGCGGAGTACGGCATCACGGAGTTGCTCTACACCTGCCCTAAATGCCGCGGCCTGTTTATGCTGGTGGATCGGGCTGAAGACCGCTTCAAAGAAAAGCCCGGGGCTTTCTGGCGGCGGCTCTTTGACTACCGCAAGATGCTGAATCTCCCGGCCTTGAAAGGGGTTTTCCTTTATTACGAACTCATCGCCCCGGTCATCCCCCTGGAGCACATCATTTACCTGGGGGAAGGCCACACCCCCCAGGTGGCTGCCAATAGCGAGCTGCAAAGTGAGGTGGGCGCCCCTTTTTATTTCAAGAACGACGGCCAGAACCCTTCGGCCTCCTTCAAAGACCGGGGCATGGCCGCGGCCTTGAGCTACCTGAACTTCCTGGTGAGCCAACCTGGGGCCGGCCGGGTCCTGGCCATCTGCGCCTCCACCGGCGACACCTCCGCCGCCGCCGCCCTGTACGGCGCCTATCTCGGCCACCGGGTGGCTTCCGCGGTGCTCCTGCCCCACGGCAAGGTCACCCCCCAGCAGCTTTCCCAGCCCCTGGGGAGCGGCGCCCGGGTTCTGGAAATCCCCGGCGTCTTTGACGACTGCATGAAGGTGGTGGAGACCCTGGCCGACCACTACCAGGTGGCGCTCCTCAACTCCAAGAACCCCTGGCGCATCCGGGGCCAGGAATCCTACGCCTACGAAATCGCCCAGTGGTTTGACTACGATCTCGCGGGCAAGGCCGTGGTGGTGCCCATCGGCAATGCCGGCAACATCACCGCCATCATGCAGGGTTTCCTGCGGCTCCAGGATTTGCAAATTATCCACCGGCTGCCCCGGGTCATCGGGGTGCAGTCCCGCCACGCCGACCCGGTCTTCCGCTACTATGCCGAGCCCACCCCCGGCAAGCGGGTGTTTACCCCGGTGGCGGTGCAACCCAGCGTCGCCCAGGCGGCCATGATCGGCAACCCCGTCTCCATGCCCCGGGTTATCCGTCTGACCGAAGAATACACCCGGCGGGCGGGCCAAGGGAGCATGGCGGTAGTGGAGGTGAGCGAACAGGAGATCATGGATTCCATGCTCCTGGCTAACCGCCACGGCCACATCGCCTGCACCCAGGGCGGCGAATCCCTGGCGGGGCTCCGGGCGGCGCTTCGGGCCGGGGTGCTGGACCCCGATGAAGCGGCCATACTGGACGCCACCGCCCACCACCTGAAATTCATCAGCTTTCAGGAGATGTACTTCGAAGACCGCTTTCCCCCGGAATTCGAGGTGACCCCGATACCTGAATACCGGAACCGGCCCCACCTCCTCACCCCCAAGACCGAGGACCCGGAGGCCAAAATCGCCGACCTGGCGGACCAAATCGCTAATTTATTGCAGTTGACACCAAAGAAGACTTGAGATGGTGTATCTGGGG
>Ga0315281_10003929_pt1 | contig 21673 bp, 17 predicted proteins | sample YL17G07_0_MG_FD_204540 | JGI IMG/M metagenome (GOLD analysis project Ga0315281, IMG submission 204540) | Sediment microbial communities from Yellowstone Lake, YNP, Wyoming, USA - YL17G07_0 | ecosystem: Environmental > Aquatic > Freshwater > Lake > Sediment | place: USA: Wyoming | collected... | reverse complement strand
CCGAGCACAATCCCAGCCGGGTCCAGCAGTTCTTCGGCAAGGTGGGCTGGCAGGACGAGAAGACCGATTTCGACGTCAGTCTGACCCTCGCGGACAACGCCCTCCAGGGCACGCAGACCTTGCCTTTGTCATTTTCCGACAACATCCGGCAAGCCTATACGTATCCGGACCTGAACAAAAACGAACTTTCCTTTTTCACCGCGAAGGGCAGCCGCTTCATCACGGATGGAATCCTCATCGGCTGGAATCTCTATTACCGAAAACACAAAAACGGAAATTTGAGCAGCAACGTCAACGGCGCCTTCGACCCGGTCGACAACCCCGTTGAGGCTACCAACGACCGCTCGGTGATCGACCAGACCGGTTACGGTCTGGGGCTGCAACTGACTCTGCTCGGCGATCTGGGCAAGCTTGAGAATCGTTTCTCCCTCGGGGCAAGCGGGGATAGCGGCACGGCGCGGTTCACCCAGGACTCGCAGACAGCAGTCTTTACCGCTGATCGGGGAACGGCCGGCACTTCGGATTTCATGCAGGTGACCGACGCACAGACTCGCAACCGGTACTACGGGCTGTTCTTCACCGATACGCTGAAGCTGACCGCAAAATGGGCTTTTACCGTCTCCGGCCGATACAACCGGGCGACGGTAAAAATCGGGGACTTGACCGGCGCAGCTCCGCTGCTGAATGGCGAACATACGTTTTCCCGCTTTAATCCGGCGGTCGGCATAAATTTCACGCCTGGCGAGCGCTTGACCGCGTATGCCGCTTACAACGAAGGCATGAGGGCTCCCACCCCGATCGAACTCACATGCGCCGATCCGGTCGCACCATGCAAGCTGCCCAATAATTTCATCTCGGATCCGGACCTCAGGAAGGTGGTGTCGAGGACTTTCGAAACCGGCCTCAGAGGCAAAATCGCGACGCACGCGCAGTGGAGCGCAGCGATTTATCGCACGCAACTGACCGATGACATGCAGTTCATCAGTGCAGGCGGTGCCACGGTAAATGTTGGTTTCTTCCAGAACGTAGGCAAGACACGGCGCGAGGGACTCGAACTCGCGTTGAGCACGAAACGGGATGCGCTAACGGCCTCCGCTCGATACAGCTATGTGAACGCCACTTTCGAGTCGCCCTTTGTCGTCAACTCACCGGACAATTCGAGCGCCGACGGCAAAGGCAATATCCCGGTGCAGCCAGGTAACCGGATTCCCGGCATTCCGCAGCATAGCGTGAAGCTGCGGTTGCAATATGATTTCCACGAGCATGCGACCCTGGGGGCGAATGCAATTTACAGCAGCAGCGTCTATGCCCGTGGCGATGAAAATAACCAGGACGCGAATGGCCGCGTGCCGGGTTACGCCACCGTGAATCTGGATGGCCGCTTCAGCCTTGCGAAAGGATTTGAACTGTTTGCGCGCGTCGCAAATTTGTTCGACAGGAAGTATTCGAACTTCGGCATCCTGGGGCAGAATTTTTTCACCGGCCCTGGCCGCAGCTTCGACGGCGCCAATCCAGCCATCGAGCAATTCCGCGGCTACGGAGTCCCGCGCGGAGTCTGGGCCGGATTGCGCTACCGGTGGCTGTAGCGATTCGGGATGAAATACGCGCCGCAGCATCCGCGGCCAGGAGTTGATCGAGCTTTGTTCACCGAAGGTCCTCTGCGGCACCCATATCCCAATGGCGATCAGCCAGTGCAGCGCGATCGCCGGACGCATATGACGGCCCACAGTATCCATCCCTAACCCTCCTGCCAAATGGGTGACGCGGGCGGATTGCAGAATAGTCGCAATGTCGGTAAATCCGTGCCGGGGCGGGGTTCATGGAAGTCCGGGCAAAGTACGTGCGGCAGGGGTTCCAACCGACCCGAACGCGAGAAATTCGACAATTCGGCCCGCCGGCAATTCGGCCTTGACGCGCCCCCCAAAACAAGGAAACATAGCGCGTTCCACGTACAGGGACGAATTGGCATCCGTTCTGTCGAGGATCAAATCACGCAAGCCATCACAACTAATCAAAGGAAGAGGATATGAAACCACAGAAGGGAGTGTCTATAATGCCGAAGGCGCTGTTCCTGGCCGTCTGCTTGGCGTTTTCATTCACCGCGACTACCGGTTTTGCGAAGGGTGACGAAGCCAACCTGTCCAAGCTGGGCGCTTTCAAGCGGACCGACACCGGCCCGATGAAGCGCGTGCCGCAAGGCGGCCAGTACGCGGAGAACCTGAAGAAGATGCTGCAGCAGATCAAGCTGCCGGAGGGCTTCAGGATCGACCTGTTCGCCATCGTGCCCGACGCGCGCGGGATGGCGGTGAGCCGCAACACGGCCACGGTGTGGGCCGGGACCCTCAAGAACACCGTCTATTCGGTGAACGACCGCGACATGGACAACGTCGCCGACACGGTCGACGAGTTCAGCCCGAGCGTGAAGTTCGATCTTCCCGCCGGCGCCTGCTACTCGCCCGATGGTTTCCTGTTCATCGCCGAGCGCAACCGCGTGATGATGTTCCCAGCTGCTGAATACTTCCAGCTGGGCTCCGACACGGTCGCCATTCCGATCGTCAAGCAGGGCGACCTGATTCCGCCCGAGGAAGAGTCGTACAACCATACCGCGCGTGCCTGCGTGATCGGCCCCGACAACCGGATCTACATCACGCTCGGGCAACCGTTCAACGTGACCCCGCCGGAAAAGGTCGATCTGTACCGCAAGGTAGGTATCGGCGGCATCGTCAGCTTTACCCGCGATGGCACGGATCGTCGGGTTGAAGCCACCGGCATCCGCAATTCTTCAGGCCTGGCGTTCAACCCCAAGGACAAGAGCCTGTGGTTTACCGACAACCAGGTTGACGGCATGGGTGACGAGACGCCTCCCGGCGAGCTGAATCGGATTCCCAAACCCGGCATGTGGTTCGGTTTCCCGTATTACGGCGGCGGCGAAGTGCGGACCGACGACTACAAGGGCAAGCCGATTCCCAAGGAACTCGCCGACAAGTACGTCAAGCCGCAGGTGGAGATGGTGGCGCATGCGGCGGACTTGGGCATGATGTTCTATACGGGCAAAATGTTCCCAGCCAAGTACCAGAACGCGATCTTCAACGCCCAGCACGGTTCCTGGAATGCGGTCAAGCCCAGGGGCGCCAGGGTCATGGTGACCTACCTGGATGACAAGGGCAACGCCGTCAAAACGGAACCGTTTGCCGAAGGCTGGATGAACGCGGAGGGCTTCTACCTCGGCCGGCCGGTTGACGTGCAGCAGTATGTCGACGGATCGATCCTGGTATCGGACGACAAGGCCGGCGCCATTTATCGCATCTCTTATCAAGGCAAGTAGTAAGGCCGAAAAAAGAGCGGGCCGGGCTCAGGTCCGGCCCGCTTCCTTTTTTGGACAACAAGAAAATGCGCATGTCGAAGCAAGAATTACTCGTCCTGTCCCTGCTGCTGGCAGCTCTGTGCGGTTCGCTGCTTGAACCGGCCTTGGCCGACGATGCGGCGGCAGCGCGGGCCAAGGTGCGGGCCCTGTGTCAGAACTGTCATGGCGAGGACGGCGTGGCCGTCCTCCCCGGCGCGGCGAACCTGAGCGGCCAGCAGAAGGAATACCTCCGCCAACAACTGCGCGCGTACCGATCGGGCAGCCGCCTGGATGCGCAAATGAACATCGTCGCGAAAACGCTCACGGATGCCGACATCGAGAATTTCGCCGACTGGTATTCCACCATTAAAGTGACCGTCGAGATGCCAAAGTGAACACACCCCACAAGTTTTTTGCCGTGAATTTACAAGCGCACGCAGCCATCATTTGCGCCATGCTCGCCACACTTTTCGGCGCAGCTCCGGCGACGGCGCAGGACGCGGACCAGCGCGTAGTGGTGTCCGCCACCAGGGCCGAGCGGCGCAGCCTGGACATCCCGGGTTCGATCGACAGCGTCGGCGCCGAGACGCTGCGCGAGGGCCAGCCCAAGGTCAATCTGTCGGAGTCGCTCGGCGGCGTACCCGGCCTCACGCTGCAGAACCGCCAGAACTACGCGCAGGACCTGCAGCTTTCGATCCGCGGCTTCGGCGCGCGCTCAACCTTCGGCATCCGCGGCGTCAAGCTCTATGCCGACGGCATCCCCGCAACCATGCCCGACGGCCAGGGGCAGGCGGCGAGTTTCAATCTGTCCACGGCCCAACGCATCGAAGTCATGCGCGGGCCGCTCGCCGCCCTCTACGGCAATTCCTCCGGCGGCGTAGTCAATCTGTTCACCGCGGATGGGCCCAAGCGGCCGACGCTGTCCGGAGACTTGTTCGCCGGCGCTTACGGCACGCATCGTATCGGGGTGCAGGCCGGCGGCGAGTCGGGCGCGCTCAATTACATCGGCGACTGGTCGCAATTCCACACCGACGGCTACCGCGACCATTCGGCCGCCAACCGCCAGCAGTTCAATGGCAAGCTGAAATGGTTCGCTGGTGAGGACAGCCGCGTCACCTTCGTGATGAACACGCTGTATCAGCCGGAGACCCAGGATCCGCTCGGGCTCACTGCGGCGCAAGCGTCGGCCAATCCGCGCCAGGTCGACCCGTCCGCGACCTTGTTCAACACGCGCAAGACAGTGCGTCAGGAGCAGACCGGCGCCACCATCGACCAGCGCCTCGGTGCCGACGACCGGCTGCGCGCGAGCGTGTATCTGGGCGACCGGCAGGTGCGCCAGTTCCTGTCGCTGCCGCTGGCGGCGCAGAACACCGCCACCTCCTCCGGTGGCGTAGTCGACCTTGGGCGTTACTTCGGCGGAGTGTCTCTCAACTGGATCCACGATGGCATGCTGGCCGGCCGCCCGCTGGCTATCACCGGCGGCCTGGAGCAGGAAATGATGCAGGAGCGGCGCCGCGGCTTCATCAATAATTTTGGCGCCTTGGGCGCGCTCAAGCGCGACGAGGACGATCGGGTCGAGAGCAGCAACCTGTTCGCACAGGCGGACTGGCGCTTCGCCGAGCGCGCGAGCGCCACGTTGGGGCTGCGCAGAACGCTGGTCAAGTTCGACTCGCGCGACCATTACATCGTCGGCGCGAATCGCGACGACAGCGGGGGCGTCTCGTTTTCCAATACCAGCCCGGTAGCGGGACTCGCATTTCGCGTCGCGCCGGAAATGAGCCTGTATGCAAGCGCCGGGCGCGGTTTCGAAACGCCCACCTTTGCCGAACTCGCTTACCGCAGGAACGGTACCGGCCTCAATTTCACGCTCCAGCCCAGCCTCAGCACCAATGCCGAAATCGGGTTCAAAGGACGCATCGGCGACAACCAGAATGTCACGCTGGCGCGCTTCGACACCACCACCCGCGATGAGATCGTGATCGACACCGCCAGCGGCGGCCGCACCATTTTCAAGAACGCCAGCCGCACGCGCCGCACCGGCTGGGAAGCCTCCTGGCAAGCGGTACTGCCGGCGGGCTTCGATGCGCACGTCGCCTACACCGCACTCGATGCGCGCTATGCGGAGGCGTTCACCAGCGGGGCGGCAGCGGTCACCGTGCCCGCGGGGAACACGCTCCCAGGCGTGCCGCGCACCTCGCTCTATGCCGAGCTGCAATGGCATCATTTCGAAAGCGGGTTCTCGGCTGCGCTCGAAGCGCGCCACAACAGCAGAGTGTACGTGGACGACCAGAACAGCGATGCGGCCGCGGCCTACACCCTGGCCAACCTGCGCCTGGGCTTCGAGCAGAAGGCGCGCGACTGGCGCTTCGCCGAAACGCTGCGCATCGACAACCTCACCGACCGCACGTACATCGGCTCGGTGATCGTCGCCGACGGCAACGGCCGCTTTTTCGAGCCGGCGCCGCGGCGCAACCTGTCCCTCATCCTCAGCGCACGGCACGCATTCTGAGCGCAAGCGCACGGCGGCGCCACCGGCCGGCTATCTGACTCTTGCGTTGGTGTCGAATCGCCCCTAACCCTGCGACGAATACCCGCCATCGACCGCGATCGCCGCTCCGGTGACGAAATCCGCCGCGCTGCTCGCGAGAAACACTGCGATACCGGCGAAATCCGCGGGGTCGCCCCAGCGGCCGGCGGGGGTGCGCGCGAGCACGCGCTCGTGCAGGCCCGCGACCTCCTTGCGTGCAGCCCGCGTGAGCTCGGTGTCGATCCAGCCGGGCAGCACGGCGTTCACCTGGATGTTGTCTTTCGCCCAGGCGCTCGCGAGCGACTTGGTGAGCTGCACCATGCCGCCCTTGCTCGCGCCATAAGGTCCGGCGAACGCCGCCCCGAAAATCGACAGCATCGAGCCGATGTTGATGATCTTGCCGCCGCCCGCCTTCAGCATCGCCGGGTAGGCGGCCTGGCTGCAGAGGAAGGCGCTGGTAAGGTTGGTGTCGAGCACCGACTTCCATTCTTCCGGCGTGTAGTCCTGCGGCTGCTTGCGGATATTGATGCCGGCGTTGTTCACGAGAATATCCAGGCGGCCGAATTTATCGAGCGCGGCCTCGACCAGCGCCCGGCACGCACGCTGCTGGGTCACGTCGGCCTCGAGCGCAACCGCCTTTGCGCCCAGCGCCTCGAGCGTTTTCACCGCGGCGGTGTTCTTGCCCGCGTTGCGCCCGGCGATCACCAGTGCTGCCCCCGCTTGCGCGAGCCCGGTGGCCATACCCAGGCCGATGCCGCCGTTGCCGCCGGTGACGATCGCTACCCGGCTGGTAAGATCAAATGCCTTGCTCATGCCCTGCGAACCGCCAGTGACGATCGCGGCCTTGTCCTTCAGTTCCAGATCCATCGGTTTCCTCCCTTAGTTTTCGATTGCCTGCGCATGCTCACGCTCATTTCCCGTCCTCGCCGCGGTAGACCGCGCCGCAAGTGCAGGTCTCGTGCACCACGACTTGCGACAGCAGCGGCAGCGCCGGTTTGAGCCGAATCCAGATCCACTGCGCCAGATGTTCGCTGGTGGGGTTCTCCAGTCCCGGCACCTCGTTCAGATAACGGTGGTCGAGTTGTTCGTGCAGCGGCTGGAACACAGCCGAAATATCGGCGAAGTCCTGCACCCAGCCTATGTGCGCATCGACCTCCCCGTTCACGTGGATCTCGATGCGGAACGAATGGCCGTGGACGCGCGCGCACTTGTGCCCCGGCGGCACGTTGGGCAGCCGATGCGCGGATTCGAGGGTGAACGCCTTCCAGATTTCCATCAGCGTATGCCTATCAATTTGTGGGTCTGCAACGACAGGCGCCAAGCGGGATGCGCGAGACAGTACTCGGTCGCGAGGCGCGTGTTGCGCGCCTTCTCCGGACCGTCCATCGGCTGCAGAAAAAAATGCATGAATTCCAGTTGCGCGTAGCGTTCCGGCTCGGCGTCGGCTTGCGGATAGACCAGCTTCAGTTCGTCGCCACGCGTCAACTTGAGCGGCGCACCGGCCTTCGGACTCACCGTCAGCCACAACTCGCCGGCGGGCGGAGCGAGGGTACCGTTGGTTTCCACCGCGACCATGAATCCGCGCCCGCGCAACGCGGCGACCAGAGCGGAATCAAGCTGCAGCAGCGGCTCGCCCCCGGTACAGACGACAAAGGGCTGCGCTGCGCCTGGCGCAGGCCACACGGCGCCTGGCGCAGGCCATGCCGCAGCAACCGCAGCCGCAAGCGCTGCGGGTGTTCCGAACTTCCCGCCGCCCGTACCGTCGGTGCCAACAAACTCGGTGTCGCAGAAGCTGCACGCGGCATCCGAGCGGTCCGGCTCGAGCCCCGACCACAGGTTGCAGCCGGCAAAGCGCAGGAACACGGCCGGCCGGCCACTATTGGCGCCTTCGCCCTGCAGCGTGTAGAAGATTTCCTTAACCGCGTAGCTCATCGGGACAAGTCTTGCAAACTGGGGAGCATAGTACCCTTGTTACGCGCGCTTTGAAGGAGAAACTTCATGCCGGTCCGAGTCATTGATCCGGCCCGCCTCGCTCTCCCTTGGAATAGATCCCTTGGAACAAATGCGATTTCGCTGAAACATTTGGCAACAGAGGAATTCGGCGTTATTCTGCAAAAAATTGTTTGTCTTATTCCTCGAACCAACCGGGAGCTTCACACCATGGCCAAGCAACGACTAGTCACGCGCAGCGACTTTGACGGTCTCGTCTGCGCCATCCTGCTCAAGGAACTCAACCTGATCGATGAAATCGTGTTCGTTCACCCCAAGGACATGCAGGACGGCAAGATTGCGATCTCCGAGCGCGACATCACGACCAATTTGCCGTACGTGCCCGGTGTAGGCATGGCTTTCGATCATCATTCTTCGGAAATTCTGCGCAACCCGGGGGAACAACCGAATCTCATCAATGATCCTAACGCCCCTTCCGCAGCGCGCGTTGTTTTCGACCATTTTGGCGGCGGACGGAGATTCCCGGAAAGCTTCCATTTCATGATGGAGGCCGTCGACAAGGCGGACTCGGCCCAGTTTAGTCGCGACGAGATCCTGCGCCCGAACCGCTGGGTTCTCCTCAACTACCTGATGGATCCACGGACAGGACTGGGTGGTTTCCGGGACTTTCGCATCAGCAATTACGACCTGATGATGGCCTTGATTGAGTATTGCCGCGACCGCTCCATCGAGGAGATTCTCAGCCTGCCCGACGTCAAGGAGCGGATCGACGTTTACGTGGAGCACGAACCCAAGGCCAAGGAACAGATCGAACGTTGCGCTACCATACACAAAAACCTCGTGGTTGTGGACCTGCGCAACGAAGAGAAGGTCTGGGCCTGCAACCGGTTCATGGTTTACGCCTTGTTTCCGGAGATCAACATTTCGATCCACGTCCTATGGGGCGTGAAACATCAGTACACGGTGTTTGCCACCGGCAGGTCGATTGTCAATCGCACATCGAAAACCGACATTGGCGCGCTGATGCTCGAATACGGCGGTGGCGGCCATGAAGCCGCTGGAACCTGCCAGGTGAGCAACGACGAAGCGGAAGCCACCTTGGCCAAACTGATAAAGATCCTCAATCAGGACAGTTGATTTGCGACTTCAGCGAACGGCATGACCGGCAGGCGCGGATCGGACCGCGTCATAGAGCGGGATCACGGTCGGCAGCAGCGATTCGATTTGCCTGATGCGGCTGGCTTCCGCCGGGTGGGTACTGAGGAATTCCGGCGCGCGTCCGCCTTGATTGGCGTTGATCATTTTCTGCCATAACGCAACTCCGGCGCGCGGATCGTAGCCGGCACGTGCCGTCAATTCGAGACCCATGCGATCGGCTTCGTTTTCATCAACCCGGCTGAACTTGGTCGCGAGCAAAGCCTTATAAGCGCTGTTGGCGAGATCGGCGGAGCCCCCACTCAATCCGAGTAATGCAGCGCCGACGCCGATGGCGGTCTGCGCGGCAATGGCCTGCGAAACCTGCTCGCGCGAATGCTCACGCAGCGCATGCGAGATTTCGTGTCCCATCACGACGGCAATTTCCTCATCGCTCATCCCCATTTGGAGACAACGCGTCTCATGCGGTGAATGTCGACAGACCCTGGGACCGGTCAAGGGCATTCAGCGTGTGCACAGTGAATGTCGACAGACCTATCCGGCCATCTCAGGTTGCTGATCTGCCCCCGCTCCGCCTCAATCCACAACTTCTATTGACCCATAAAAAACTGATGTACAAAAAAAATATTTCCGGGCAATATGGCGTCCGGGTAAGGTATTCAGCGATGAAATATTTGACGTCGGGATCCAGGTTCCCGACTCGGGAACGGCATAGGGGACAAGCATGCTTAGAGTCTTGCCTTGGTTGGCGCGGTTGGTCATCGTGCTCTTGTTCTCTTCCCAGGCATACGCCGAATGCGGCGGCAACACACAATGTATCGGAGTCGGCGCCACGCAGCAGGAAGCAGCCGTGGCCCATCACGGCCTCGGTCCGGCAACCTTTGCCCTCGATTTCGGCAATCAGGTCATCGCAACGACCAGCAATTCGAAAACGATCTATGTTGCCGCCGTTACCGGCCCGACCGCAACCCAGGCAACGCTGGGCAACATAAGTATCACCGGCGCCGACGCCGCGCAGTTCTCGATCGCCGGAGGAACCTGTCTGACGATGGGTCCCATTCAGGGAGGTGCCGATTGCACCATTCTGGTCGCTTTCAGTCCCAGCACGGTGGGCGCGAAATCGGCCACGGTACATGTCCCGCTTAATCCCCCGGCGTGCGTCGGCTGCGTAACCGAGCGCACCGTTACGGCGACAGGGACCGGCACACTGGCGCCACCCGCCGCTCGGGCGACCACCCTGTCGGTACGGGCCAACACGCCGACAACGCTTGATCTTACCTCGTTTGTCTCAGGCGCCAACCTTACGGGAATTCGAATTTCCTCGGCACCGGCCAACGGCAGGGCGACCGTCAGCGGCAACAAAGTGACCTACACCCCGACCGCGGGGTACTTGGGCGCCGACGCGTTTTCCTACGAGACCTTCAGCAGCACCGTAACGTCCGCCCCTGCCGTCGTCACAATATCCGTCGTCCCGCGACCATCCCCCGCCGCGGAGCCGCACGTCGTTTCGCTGACGATGTCGCAAGCGGCAACTGCGCACAGGTTCGGGATAACGCAGATAAGCAATATCTCCCGCCGGCTAGAATCCCTGCACCGGGTTTCGCACAAGTCCGATGAATCCCGATTTTCAGCTCTAAGCCCGCGTTGGCAAGAGCTCCGCCAGTTGTCTTCGCAGGCAGCAAGCCAAGGCCAGGCGACTTCGCTCCATCCAGGCTATGGAATCGCGCTTCCCGGCCTCACTCCGCAATCCGATCCGGGAGACTCCCCCGCCCCAATCAGGGCAGAAGAAAATATTTCCGCCCACCCAGGCCAGACTCAGGTCGGGTCGGTAACCAGGTTCCTCACGAATCTGGCGACTACGGGTTCGATTCCGGTGCTGTATCAGAGCGAATCTTCCCCCGGACGCGCGGGAACGCCAGCGGGCGGTTTCTGGAGCGACGGAATGGTCAGCTTCGGAAAACAGGATGCGTCGCCGACAAGCAGCGCAATGACCTTTGCGACTTCAGGCATTACGGCGGGATACGACGCCCGTTTCGCAGACAACTTAATCCTCGGCTTCGGGATTGGGTACGCTCGCGCCGGGACGGCGCTCGGTACCGATGGCTCGACCAGCAAGAATCAGGGACGATCCATTTCCGCGTACGGCAGCTATCAACCCACGCCGGACTTTTTTGTCGACGGCCTCCTCGGGTACGGTTCCCTGGACAGTCAGTCGGAGCGATTTGTGGAAAGCGTTGGCAGCTTTGGCCGAAGCGGGCGGGAAGGCGACCAGGTCTTTGGATCGATCGCTGCCGGGTATCAGTTCCAACAGCGGGATTTCATGATCTCCCCCTACGGCAGATTGGAGTTCTCCGCCGGAAAGCTGAACCAGGCGACTGAAACCGGAGCCGGTCTAAGCTCGCTCACTTACTTTGAGCAGAACCTGAAGTCGCTGCGACTCGCCCTCGGCCTGCGCGCACAATCCTCGCATGAAACCGATTTTGGCTTGGCGCTTCCCCATGTCCGAGCCGAGTATGGCCGCGATTTGACCAGGGACGGCAATGCCACGATCGCCTATGCAGACATGGAAGCGGGGCCGACTTTCACGGTTACCCCGGTGGGTTCCAATCGCAATCGCTTGCTGCTGGGTGTCGGATCGGAGCTCCTGACCACAAGCGGGATGGTTTTTGGATTCGATTTCAGCGCATCTCGCCGCGCCGGCGACTACACCGATCACACAATGCGCGTTTGGCTTGCCACCAACCTTGATGGCAAGCCAAGACCCAACGGGTTCGTCTCCGAGCTTTTCAGGAATCCGGTCGCAATCGAGGCGGGCTTTCGTTGGGACGACAACGTATCGCGCACCGGCGGCGTCAGCCCCAAGCTTGGCGACGGCATCTATTTCCTTGGCGGCGGGATTACGAAAACGGTCTTCACCTCGGACAACACGCGGCTGAAACTGACTGGCGCCCTCGATGCCGACAAGTTCGAGAGGTATGAACACCTCGACAATGTTTCTCTTGGTTTCGGCGCTGAGCTGCAGTATCGGAACGACGGACGTTTCGAGACTCCAACGTACGGCGTATTCGCCCGGGCGAACCGGGACGAGACCCGGTCACAAATGCGGCGCGGCTATCGTTCCTCGGTTGGAGTGAATGCCAGGGCCTCCGTTACCGATCGGATAGAACTCTTCGGCGTCCTTGCGCAGAACAATCGCAACGCATCGAGCCCCTTGTTTGATACGCGCGATGTTTCCGCCAAGCTGAGCGCCGACTATCAGTTCGATTCGCGAGGGACGCTGTACCTCGGCGGTGAACATCGCCGCGGCGATGCGGTATCTTCGGGATTGCCCATGGCTGATAGTGCCGCGATATCCAAGGTGCTCGTAGACGACGACGCTTTCTCGCGCGCCGGGCTGGTGGGCTACCGCTACGCAGCGCGCACCACAATATGGACACTGGGCTACAACGTCCGGCTCGGGAACCGGGACTCCCTTGATTTTTCCTGGCGCCGGGCCGTCGCAACCCCCACGCAGACCCCGGATTACGCCGGACTGGTCGGATACCCGGGACTAGGGGCGCCGGGAACGGGGGGCGGCTCCTCGTACGCGGCTCAGCAATTCAGCCTCTCATACCTGATGAGGTTCTAGCGGGACGCACTGCGCCAAAATCAACAAGAGGAGATTTTCGATGACTGGGCACCAAGAGGTTGAAGATCCGCGCCGGCGCTGGCTCGTGCAGGCATTGGGCTTGGGGGTTCTCGCGGGCGCTCTTCCGGGAACCGCTTTGGGACAATCGGCCTTCGGCTCGCAGCCGGGAAAATTGCCGGCCGGGCGCAGCATCTACCGCGCTGTCGGAGAGGTTTCCCTGAACGGCAAACCTGCCGACATGTCAGCCCTGATAAAACCCGGCGACACGATTCGCACCGGAAAAGGTGCAGAACTGGTCTTTGCCGTCGGCGCTCACGCCATGATCGTCCGCGCGGATAGCGAGTTGTCCATCGACGGTATCGTCGACGCGGTCAAAGGTCCGCTCCTCGGTGCGCTGCGCCTGATCACCGGCAAGCTGCTTTCGGTTTCGCGCGATACCAGGATGTCCCTGCGCACGCCTACAGCGACAATAGGCATCCGCGGCACTGGTTGGTATGCGGAGGCCGACCCCGAAAGAACCTATTTCTGCACCTGCTACGGGACGACGGATGTATCCGCGGTGGAAGATCCGAACTCGCGCGAGACGGTGGAGTCGAGACACCATGATCGGCCGCTGTACGTGCTTTCCAAGCCATCCGGCGGGAAGAGCATTCTGCCGGGCCCCTTCATCAACCATACCGACCAGGAGCTGATGTTGATCGAGGCCTTGGTCGGGCGCGCACCGCCATTCGTTTTTCCGAATGATGCGTATAGCGGGCCACGTCGTGGCTACTAAAGCATTCCGCTGGTGGCGGTACCGGCCCGAAACCGGCCGTGGGTGGATCTTCATTGGCTGAATCGTCGTCGGCGCGCCGCGATTTCCTCCATCTCGACGATCCAGCGCCATGCCTTGCGCGCGCTCACAGTCACCATTTCGGAGCGCTTCGGAATGTCGGGCAGTGATATTTTCCATTCCGCAAGCAGCGCCGCATCGACGCCTTCCTGCTCAGCCAGCGCGCGTATGCCGGCGAGCAGGGCCGTCGCGCCCTTGTTCCAGGCGGCGTAACACACCTTGAGCGCGGAGGCCGCGCCCACCGGCCCGTCGAGCGCGATCGCCCGCATGATGTGGCCCTCGAACAGCGCCGCGATCTCCGCCCTGCGGCTGCCGCAGAGCGTGGCTCTTCAGGACGGCGGGCGACATGATACGGTTCGAATATCGAAAGCAAAGCGCACAGTGTAGTCGATGGCATTGGCTAAAGATTATCAGGAATCCGCCGTAGATATGGAAGGCCAGTGGCGGAACCTGCGTTGGCCACGAGCGAAAAAGCGGATACCGATGATGAAGCAGGCGACAAGACGGAATGGGCTGAAGTTTTTCGGAGGCAAGCAGGCGCCCGGGGATTATTGGGGTGGCATGGCTGCCATGTTCGTGGCGCTGCCGGCCTCGATCGCCTTCGGCGTCATCGTCTATTCCGTCCTTGGCCCGGCGTACGCGGCGTATGGCGCGATAGCCGGGATCGTTGGCGCCACCGTGATTGGCCTCGTCGCTTCCACCTTGGGCGGTACCGACCGCCTTATCAGCGCTCCCTGCGCACCGGCGGCGGCCGTACTCGCGGCCTTTGCCTATGAGCTGATGCGCCAGGGCATCGCTCCCGGAGCCATCGTCCTGCTGATGGTCATCATCGGCGTCATCGCCGGCGTGGTGCAGATGCTGCTTGGCTTCGTCGGCGTCGGTCGGCTCATCAAGTACATACCATACCCTGTGGTGAGCGGTTACCTGACGGGCGTCGGCCTCATCATTATCGGCAGCCAGATTCCCCGCGTGTTCGGTACCGTCGTCGGAACCCATTGGTGGGAGGTGCTGCTTGACCCCTCGACGTGGGATTGGCGCTCGCTCGCCATCGGCGGTGCCACCATCGGCGCGGCGGTTATCGCCCCGCGACTGACAAACAAGGTGCCGGGCACCATTGTTGGCATCACCGCCGGGTTGCTCGCTTATTTTTTTCTGGCCATGGATGATCCCGCCCTCAGGGACGTCGCCGGCAATCCTCTGGTCATCGGCTCCGTCGGCATTTCTCTCGACGGCCTTTTCAACTCGATCACGGATCGCTGGCGCGAAATTGGCGAGCTCAGGCTCGGCCAAATCGCAGCCCTGTTCGGCAGCGCCCTGACGCTCGCGGTGCTGCTTTCCATCGACACGCTAAAAACCTGTGTCGTGCTCGACCAGTTCACCGGTACGCGGCATGACTCCAACCGGGAACTCATTGCCCAAGGCATGGCCAATATCGCTTCCTCCGCCGTTGGCGGCATCCCGGGCGCCGGCACCATGGGGGCGACGATGGTCAACCTCAACAGCGGGGCGCAGACGCGCGCCTCGGGCGTGTTCGAGGGCGCATTCACTCTTGTCGCCTCGCTTATCCTCAGCAGCCTGATAGCCTGGATCCCGGTCGCCACCCTGGCCGGCATCCTTATCGTCATCGGCGTGCGCATGATCGATCGCGAGCCGTTGCGCTTCGTCGAATCGCGCGCTACGGTGTTTGATTTTGCCGTTGTCGTCGCCGTTGTCGTCGTCGCACTGACGATCGGCCTGATTGCCGCCTCCGCCGTCGGCGTTGCCATGGCTATTGTTCTGTTCGTGCGTGAGCAGATCGGCGGCTCGGTGGTGCGCCACAAGGTCTATGTAAACCAGATGTCATCGACTTGGCACCGCCCCGAGGCGGAAAGACGCGTCCTCGATCAGAAAGGCGACCAGGCGGTCATCGTCGAGTTGCAGGGAAGCCTGTTTTTCGGCACCACGCAGCAACTCTATGCCGATCTCGAGCATGATCTGCATACACGCAACTACGTCATCCTGGACTTGAAGCGCGTCCAGTCGGTGGATGTGACCACGGCGCACATGCTCAACCAGGTGCGCGACGCGCTGATCGAGCGCGGCGCCATGCTGATCCTCTCCAACGTGCGCGAGAATCTACCCAACGGCCGCAACCTGCGCGAATTCCTGGAGCATACGGGCTTGCTCGACGACAGTGAGACCGTGCGTATTTTTCCCGAGCTCGACAGCGCCATCGCCTGGGTGGAAGATCGTATCCTCGGCGAGCGTGAGCTCGAAACCGAGGTTCAGGCAGAACAGCCCATGCAACTGGCTGAGATGGAGATTTTTGCCAGGCACAAGGACGAGACGCTCAAGGATCTCGAAGCACGCATTGAAATTCGCGGTCACAAGGCCGGCGAAGCCATTTACATGCGCGGCCAGCCGGGCGACGAGATTTACTGGATTCGTTGCGGCACGGTGCGAACTTTCGCGCCGATCGGTGCCGGCCGCGTGCGCCACATTGCCAGCTTCGGGCGCGGTGATTTCTTCGGCGGGCTGGCCTTCCTGGATCACCAGCCGCGAGGCAACGACGCCACCGCCTACACCGACACGGAGATGTATGTTCTTTCGCGCGAACAGTTCAACCAACTCGCCGACACCCACAAGAAACTTGCCTTCACGCTGATCATGGCGATTTCGCGCACGCTGGCGCTGCGACTGCGGCACGCGGACACCGAACTTGCCATGCTGCAGGAATACTGAAATTGTGGGCGCACAATACGGGTAGGCCGCGTGGCCTCGCTTTGCCTGACCCTCGCGCCCTGCTTCTTCGTTTGTTTGTTGCCGCGGCCGCGGGGGACGAGGCCGGCGCCGATGGCGGCGCCCATCTCGCCCGGATGCAGCAGGGCTATGGTCTTGTTCCTCATGTCAGCTCCTGGAAATCAGCGCCAAACCGGATTACCGTCGCATCAGCCGCACCATGGCTCAGCGCGGCGTGTTCCCGGCCTCGCCCAGGTCCCAGAAGATGCCGGCCATGATCGCCAGCGCCTCCCGCGCCACCGGCACGAGCAGGTGTTCGTTCGGCGCGTGCTGCGAACATGCGGCATAGGAATGCGGAATCCATACCGTCGGCAGGCCGAGGACATCGGCGAACACGTCGTTCGGCAACGACCCGCCGAGGTTGGGCAGGATCGCCGGCTTCGCCCCCACCGTGCGTTCGATCGAGGCGGCGGTCCATTTCACCCAGGGATGGTCCGGCGCCAGCCGCGTCGCCGCGAAAAAACCGTCGCGCGCCGGCGTGAGGCGCACCATGGCGTAGCCGTTGCGATCCAGATGCCGGCGCAACGCCGGCACGATGTCGGCCGGGTCCACACCGACCACATAGCGCAACTGGCAGTGCGCGCTCGCGCGCGGCGGGATCGCGTTGACCGGCTTCTCCGGGTTGCCGGTGACGAAGGCGAGCACCTCGAAGCTGCACCAGCCGAACACCCGCTCCGCCGGCGTGAGCCCGGGTTCGCCCCAATCCGGGTCTATGCTCGGTCCTTCCTCGCCGCCTTCGACGACGAGGCCGGCGAGCGCCGCGCGCACCGCGGGCGTAAGCGAATCCGGCCGCCACTCGGGCACGCGGATGACGCCGTCTGCATCCGTGATCGACGCAATCGCGTGCGCCAGCACAATGCCGGGATTCCTGAGCAGTCCGCCCCAGTTGCCGGAGTGATGCCCGCCTTCGCGCAGGTCCACGCTCAGGTCAAAATTGAGCGCGCCGCGCGTGCCGAGGTAGATCGTCGGGCGCGCCGGCTGCAGCCGCGGCCCGTCCGATGCAATCAGCACATCCGCGGCGAGGCGTTGCCTGTTTTGCTCGCACACCTGCCTCAGCCCGGGCGATCCGGTTTCCTCGCCCGTTTCGAGCAACAGTTTCAGGTTGAACCCCAGGCGCCCGCGCGTCTTCAGCACCGCCTCGATCGCGCCCAGGTTGATGCTGTGCTGGCCCTTGTTGTCGGCGCTGCCGCGGCCGTAGAGCCGGTCGCCCTCGCGCGTGAGCACCCAGGGATCGAGCCCCGCGCGCCACTGTTCCTCCTGGCCGCGGATCACGTCGCCGTGGCCGTAGCTGAACACCGTCGGCAGCGCCGCGTCCTCGATGCGCTCGGCGAGCAGGAACGGCCCGCCTTTCTCGGCGGGATTCGCGAGCAGCGCGCAGCGAAAGCCCTGGCGCTCCAGGCCGGGCCGCATTTCGTCCTCCAGGTAGGCCCGGAGTTCGGCGCCCCGCGCCGGGTTCTGGCTCTCGGTCGGGATGGCGACGCGGCGGGCGAGGTCGGCGAAGAAGCCGCCGCCATCGAAGTAGCGCTCTGCCTCCAGGATCGCTTCGGCTCGGCTCATTTGACTTCTCCTATGCGCTATTGCCGTACTCCCAGCGAGATGGCGATTTTTTCGTAGAGTTCGTACTGCTCGCGCATGAACTGCTCGGTCTCCGCCGCGGGGCGGATCGCGGGAATGCCGGCGAGCTTGACGTTGCCCGCGAGCCAGTCCGGATCATGCGCGAGCTTCTGCATCACCTCGGCCCAGCGCTCGGTCACCTCCTTCGGCAGTCCGGGCGGGCCGATGAGCGCGGTCCAGCCGGTGATTTTCTCCATCTCCGGCCAGCCGAGTTCGCGCGCCGTCGGCACCTCGGGCAGATCCTTCAGCCGCTCCGGCGTGGTCACCATCAGCGCGCGAAACACTCCGGCCTTGATGTGCGGGGCGATCGTGGTCAGATTGTTGCATGCGAACTGCACCTGCCCGCCCAGAAGCGACGTCGTCACCTCGCCGCCGCCCTTGTAGTGGATGCCCACCGCCGCGTCCTGCGGCAAGCCGGTGACCGAGAACAGATACTGCACGCCGAGGTTCTGCACCGTGCCAATGCCCGAAGTGGAGAAATTCAGCTTCCCCGGCTGCTTGCGCAGGGTGTCGATCAGCTCGCCCATGGTCTTCCACGGCGCGTCGCGCGGCACCACGCAGACGTAGGGGTTCAGCTCGAGCAGCGAAATCATGGTGAAGTCGTTCCACTTGTACGGCGTCTTCGATTCCATCGCCGGCAGGATGGCGTGCGACCCGATGCGCGCCGCGAGCAGCGTGTAGCCGTCGGCGGGCGCGGTGCGCGTGGCCATGGAACCGATCTGGCCCGAGGCGCCGACGCGGTTCACCACCACGAGCGGCTGGTGGTTGAGGTATTTCTGCGCATGCTGCGCGAGATTGCGGCCGGAAAGATCCGAGTCGCCCCCCGCGGCGAAAGCCACGATCAGCGTGATCGGCTTCGCCGGATATCCCGTCTGAGCGTGTGCCGCGGCGGAGGCGATTGCCGCGGCGAGCGCGAACGCCATCGATTGCAGGGCGAGTCTTTGCATTATGGTCTCTTCCTCTTAGGGACAGGAATCGCCCGCATAGGCTACGCGACCCGGGCGCCGGCATCAACCCTTTATCGGTTTCGTGGTCGATCACACAAGGTTTGATGATGGGTGTTGAAAGAGTAAAATGCGAAACTGATTTTCTGTTCGCGGTGGTAGTGGTTCATGCGTGTCGCAATCATCGGTTCCGGCCCTGCCGGCTTCTACGCCGCGGAGGCGCTGCTAAAGCGCGCCGACGCGGTAGTCGATGTCGACATGTTCGACCGTCTCCCCACCCCGTACGGACTGGTGCGCGGAGGGGTCGCGCCCGACCACCAGAAGATCAAGACCGTCATCCGCGTTTTCGCAACTACGGCGGCACGACCGACATTCAGGTTCCTGGGCAACGTGCGCCTCGGGAGCGACGTGACGGTGGAGGAACTGCGCCGGCACTACCATCAGATTGTCTACGCCACCGGCAACGAGGCCGACCGCCGTCTCGGCATTCCGGGCGAAGGCATCGCACGCTGCACGCCGGCGACGGTGTTCGTCGGCTGGTACAACGGGCATCCCGACTACCGCCATGCGCAAATCGATTTGTCGGTACGGCGCGTCGCGGTGATAGGCAACGGCAACGTTGCCGTCGACGCCGCGCGCATTCTGCTGCGCACGCCCGCCGAACTCGAACAGACGGACATCGCCGCGCACGCGCTGGAAACTTTGCGCAACAGCCAGGTGCGCGAGGTCTTCATTCTTGGGCGGCGCGGGCCGGAACAAGCCGCGTTTTCCCCGGCTGAGCTCAAAGAGCTCGGCAAGATGGAGGCGGCGGACCCGGTCGTCGCCCCCGGCGAGCTTGCGCGCTGCGCGGAATCCACGGGCAATGCGGAAAAGGACAAGAACCTGGCAATTCTGCGCGCCTTCGCCGCGCGGCCGCCGCGCGCGCATGCGAAAAAACTCCACCTGCGCTTCCTCGTCTCGCCGACCGAGATCATCGCCGACGCCGCGGGCAATGTGACCGGCCTGGCGTTGGAGAAAAATCGCATCGAGACACGGCCTGACGGCTCGGTTGCCGCGCGCGGCACCGGCGAGATCGAAATTATCGAGGCCGGGATGGTGTTGCCTGCGATCGGCTATGCCGCCGAGCGCATCGACGGCGTCCCCTACGACGAGAAAGCGCGGGTCATTGCCAACGAAGACGGGCGGGTCGTCGATCCCGCCCGCCGCGCGGCGATTGCCAACGAATACGTCGTCGGCTGGGCGCGCAGCGGGCCGCAGGGCCTGATCGGGGAACACAAGCGCGCGTCCGCCCATGTCGTCGGACACATGATCGCCGATGGCGCCGGGCTCGCGGCGCGGGCGCTGCCAGAGCGCGATGCGATCGTCGCTTTGCTGCGCGAGCGCGGCGTGCAACCCGTCTCGTTCAACGACTGGAAACAGCTCGATGACGTGGAGGTGGTGCGCGGAGCGCGGCGCGGCGCCCCGCGCGACAAGATCGTCGATGTCGAGGCCATGCTCGCGCTGCTCGGGCGGGAATAGATCCGAACGGACCCCAATGGCATTACATCGAGCATGAACGAACGTGTTTTCTGCCTGACATTTCCCCTTTTAAAGACAGGGTGATCGCCTGAAGGCTCCGCGTCTTCCGTTCTTCTATGGCTGGGCCATCGTGGCCGTCGCCTTCATCACCATGGGCGTGGGGGTCAACGCGCGCACCGCGTTTTCGCTCCTGTTCCCGCCGATCCTCGACGAATTCGGCTGGGAGCGCGGCGTGACGGCCGGGGCGTTCTCGTTCGGCTTTTTCATCTCGGCGATCCTGAGCCCCCTGCTCGGCCGCCTGATGGACCGCCACGGCCCGCTCCTCGTGCTCGAGGCGGGCGTGGGCATCATGGGAATCGGGCTGCTGCTCGCCGCGCAGGTGAGCCAGCCCTGGCACCTCTACCTCACCCTCGGCGTGCTCGTCGGCGCAGGCAGCGTGATCCTCGGCTACACGGGCCAGGCGCTCTACCTGCCGAACTGGTTCGTGCGCCGGCGCGGCCTGGCGATGAGCATCGCCTTCTCCGGCGTCGGCGTCGGTTCCATCGCCCTGCTGCCCTGGCTGCAGACGCTGATCGAGCATGCCGGCTGGCGCGCCGCCTGCACCGGCATGGGCATCCTGGTGTTCGGTCTGCTCGCGCCGCTCAATCTGCTGCTCAGGCGCCGGCCTGAAGACCTGGGCACCGGGCCCGACGGGGACCGCGCCGCGCCGGCTTCGGCTGCCGCCGGCGCGCACGAAAACGTCGTCGATCAGGCCTGGGTGGCGATCGACTGGACGCTCGCGCGGGCGCTGCGCACGGCGCGCTTCTGGTGGATCGCCGCCGGTTTCTTTTGCGCTCTCTTTTCCTGGTACGCGGTGCAGGTGCACCAGACGAAATACCTGATCGAGTCCGGATTCACCCCGATGTACGCGGCCTGGGCGCTCGGATTCGTCAGCTTCGCCGCGATTCCCGGACAGATCGCGCTCGGGCACATCTCCGACCGCATCGGCCGCGAGTGGGTCTGGACCGTGGGCAACGCGGGCTTCGTGCTCTGCTACGTCGCGCTGCTGCTGATGCGCGCTACACCCAGCCCCGCGCTGCTCTGGTTCATGGTGGCCGTGCAGGGCTTCCTCGGCTACGGCCTTACCTCCGTCCTCGGCGCCATTCCCGCCGAGATCTTCCAGGGTCGCCACTACGGCGGCATTTTCGGAACCCTGATGGGCATCGCCATCGCCGGCGGCGCGCTGAGCCCTTGGGTCACCGGCGCGCTGTACGACGCCAGTGGCAGCTATACGCTCGCGTTTTCCCTCGCCATCGGCTCAAGCCTCGTCTCCGCCCTGTGCATCTGGCTCGCGGCGCCGCGCCAGATACGCGCAGTGGCCGGGCGCATCGCGCGCGGATAGCGT
>Ga0315281_10003928_pt1 | contig 21684 bp, 29 predicted proteins | sample YL17G07_0_MG_FD_204540 | JGI IMG/M metagenome (GOLD analysis project Ga0315281, IMG submission 204540) | Sediment microbial communities from Yellowstone Lake, YNP, Wyoming, USA - YL17G07_0 | ecosystem: Environmental > Aquatic > Freshwater > Lake > Sediment | place: USA: Wyoming | collected... | reverse complement strand
TCTCCTGCTGGTATCCATCTAACACTTTTTCGATGGAGATAGCTGCAAGTTCCTCACCTGCCGCTAATCCAACCGCGTCGTACTTTCGCAGATATTTAATTGTGCGCCACAGTGGGAGGAGCGTCTTGTAATCCAGAGTTTGTAGATATGATGCTGTGGGAAATGATATGCCAGTCTCAAACAGATCTTTTGCCCAGTAATCGGCACGATGCAGTTTCAGAGTGGCACTCTTCACCGCTAATGCAGTCTCCGCTACCAGATCAGCCCGATTGGTCTGAACGTATACGTTGGCTACAGTATCAGTGAAGAGGCTCATGATTCAAGTCCTAGGAATTACTTCTACTTCTTAGCGGGTGCAGCAACAAATGCAGGAGTGCCTGCATTGGAATTAGCTGCCGCCTCCAAAATGGTATCGCTATTTGCTATACCTCCAACTTTGATTCCAGCTCGCCCTTCAAACGTGGAACCGCGGTCATTGGTTTTGAGAGTCGCAGCTGTTTGTTGCGCCAAGTAATCTTTGATGATTTGATCCCGCAGTCTTGCCATTGGATCAGTCTGTGATACATCAACAATACGCTGAGCCGAATCAATCTTGATGTGCGGATGATTCAATGCAACTTCCGCATCCAACTCGGCAATCTCATACTCCATATCGGTAAGATATTGTCCGTTGATGAATGCAGCTTCTTTACCGTTCTTGAAAAAATACTTGAAACTGCTTGGAGTTCCAAGATACTTGTGTTTCATTTTTGACGTAGGTGCGGTGGTAGAATCCATGATGTTATGTTCCTTGTGGGAGTGGTAATGGACGTTTTTAAACAGAACGTCCAAACTGTATTCGCGTGTTGCGTTAACCCGTTGCGCCAGCGGTCAGATTGGTGATGACTGCATTTGCGGGGGGATTCTTAACCACGCACGTCATTTCCGTGGTAAGAGTTCCACCAACTGCATCAATACCGTTATCGTTGGCGTCCTGATCCGCATTGAACTCTTTGTTCTGAGTCTTGCGATCGCCAAGATATGCAACATTGAACGTGGAGAGATCCACTGCAATTGCGTACTTGCTCCACACCGTATTGGAATTGAACAGGGGATGTTCAATCATACGGAACGTACCACGACTGGTTTTGAACGTGCTGAACTGCAAGCCGTAGGAGGTCTGACCATCGGTGATGAAGTACGTGCCGTTGAGACGTCCGATGGCAGTAAGCACACGTTTGGCTGCACCACCAACAAACAGCACACGCTCATTAGCAACTTTCGGATCGGTAGCTTGATTAAACACCGGATCGAGAGCAGCTTCGAGTTGCGTGTAGTTGGTAGTAGCACCAGCCGCAGTGATGTTGGTAGTGAGATATACTGCAGGATAGTAACTCAAGTTTCCTACAATATTCACCAAACCATCCATCGTACGGAATGGCTGGCTGTTGCGAGTGCCTTGCGACTTCTGACCAAAGAACAATGCTTTCTCCATGTCCGCAGCGTGGAATGCTGCGCAGTCTTGTCTTGACTCCGCAACATTCGTTTCACCTGCAATCATGAGAGTTGCACGAACCGTATCACTGATCGCCCACGTGTTGCGGAAGATTTGAGTGAGGTTCGTAACTCGCACCGGGTTGATAATCAGCGCATTCGGACGCAGTGATGCTTCCTCATACGCATTACCAACTTGGTTGAGTTGATCAGCACTGGTCATGGCAGCAGCAGCCACAGTGCCAACCGCACGACTCACATTAACTTGAGTCGGAGAAATCACCGAATTGATGATGATGTTCTCACCGCTAACCGATTCTTGGAGAATCATGCCAGGAAGTACATTGGCAGTGGAAAGTACCGTGAGAGTGGTATCACCAGCAACTTGACCACCAGCTCCCACAATCATCTGCGGGAACAGCATGGTCTTGGTGAAGAATCCATGCTCAGTAGCAACTGCAGTTTCCGTGTTAAGCATGGAAGTCATGGCGAACAGTGGTGCAGCACCATTCGGCATGAGACGAGTAATCATTCCCGCAAACGACTTCTTGGGAAGATCTTGTGTCAATACTGCACTAGTGAAAATTCCTTGTGACATGATGTATGTCTCCTTGATGGGTTAGTGGAGGTGAGGGGCGATTAACCCATCGTCAATGCGTCAATACGGTAGGTGGGGGCGAAAGTAACTGCTCCACCAACAACCGTACCAGTCGCATTCACGGACACGTTGCAACCAGTTCCAGGTTGGATACTCGTAACCACGGACGATGCGCCAACAGAAGTTCCAGTTACAAGCTGACCAACGCTGATAGCGGAGGTTTGCGCAAGACTCATACCGGTGATGATTTTGGTACCGGTAGTGAAGTTGACAGCGCAAGTCGTAGCAGGAGTCGTATTCGTAAGCGTCACGAGATACTCTTTCCAACCACTAGCTGCAAGCGTTGTAGCAGGCACTGTTCCGAGAGTACATCCAGTTCCGCCTGCCAACGTCATTGCTTGCGCAACAGTGTTAATATGGCGGAACTTGAACGTATCACCAGGACTCGGAGCATCAGGACCGTTGGTGAGAGCTGTTATCAGGTCAGTAGCAGTAGCAGTGGTATCAGTATAACCACCGACCGGACCAGTGCGGACACAGTATCCGGATGCGAGAATGGCAGCTGTAATCGTACCAGCGCCAGCGGTAGTGAGTGCTGAATTAGCAAGAGTTTCCCCGCCACTCATCACGTCACCAGGCAGCATCTTGCGTTGAAAGCCACCTTGATAGACTACAGGTTTTGCGAGCATTATGAGTCTCCAAAAGATTGACGCTGTAATTAGACTGTTAGATCATTTTAAAAACGCTTCCCAGTCCTCGGTACTTGCTGCTGCTCCACCAGATTTGCTGCCCGTAACCTCCAATTTGGTTGCGGCTTGGTTGAACGCTGCTAAGTATTGTATTGCCATTCCACGCAATTCACTCTCACTAGCATTCGGATGTTTAAGTGTGAGTTGTTGTTGAACTGCGAAGATCAGAGGTTGTGCTGCAGGGTGGGAAAAAGCTGGGTTTTCTTCTAACAATGAATTACGGAGACCGTGGGACTTGATGATTCCAGGAACCTCAGCACGCATTTTGCCTTCTGCCTTGAGAAGTCCTGATTCTGCTATCTTTGATGCTGCAAATGCTGAACGAGCGTAAATGTCCTGGGAGACATTTTGCAATACAGTTGCAAATGCTTTAACTGCCTCAGGTCCACCTTTTGCTACTGATGCCAGTTGTTCCTGAGTAACGCTTGTGAGAAAGTTTTGGGAGCCAGCAGCCTTTGTTAGTGCTTCCATATTTACATTAAAATATGGATCATTCGGTTTCGCTATGGCATCAGGATCATTTTCCCATAACTTAGAAAATTCGTCCAACGGGTTTTTGGGAGCATCTGCTGCTCCGGCAGGCACAGCACCGTTGGGAGCAGTACCACTGCCAAATGCAGTACCACCATTATCAAGACCAGTAGGAGGAATATTACCTGGTGATCCCATATTGGTAGTTGGGGGTTGCGCACCAGCAGGTGCGGCGGGAGAGATTGCTTGTTTAAATATGTCCATGATACCCATGATTTGTTACTCCTGTGATTGTGCTGCAGTTTTGGATTGTGCGAGGGAAAGTTGAAATGCTTCATCGGACTCATCTAGGAGTAATTGTAATGCTCCTATCTTACCATCCAACAATGCAATCTGAATGCCGAATTCCATGGGATTCCGGTTATCAAATTCCATGCCTAATTTCTGGTGTGCATATCCAGAAATGTGGTTACGAATCACCGCTTGTTGTAGTGGTGAAAGTATGAGTCCTGCACTGAGTTCTTCCGCAGCGAGGTCATACGACGTGAATGCGTTGGTTAGGATTTTCATGGTGATTCTATTGGTGCCTGAGTTGGTGCTGCTGGTTGACCTTGCTTGGACGGAGGTGCTCCAGGGATATAATTATATTGCTGTGGGAGTGGTTGGGGTGGAAATTGATTAGGTTGTACTTGTGGATTAATCTTAACCATTTGTATGCAAACTTGCTGCCACTGCGCAACCGCGCCTTCATATGCAATCTGAGGTTGTGATTTCTCAAACTCAGTTATATGCGCTCCCTGAGTTTTCATTAAGTAGCTAAACATCGGACCAATGTTGTACTGTCCGTTAATCTCAGGAGAAGAACCAATGACTTGGAGTGCCATTTGCATTGCATCAGCACTGATAAGTTTATCAGAGGGGAGGAGTCCATCACTCATCTTGAATGCAAGGGTAGCTGTACGTAAAGCGTTTGGATCAATTGTTATTGAAGAATTTTTGACGCGATTGTATACATCCCCAGCCAACTGGTATTGCATAATGTCAAGTTTGATGATCTCTTTCATGGGAGTGAATACTTGCGATTCAGCAAGTATAGCAATCATTTGATCACGACCTGAGGCATGCTCCATTATATCTTGGTACTCATGCCGTGTCTTATTTCCTTTTACAAATTGTCCTTGCTGCGCTTGATTGCGTCCAGCAATGACATTTGCAAATGACTGGAGTTGGACAATCTCTTGCATGATGATAGGAGATTGATCGTCTTTGAATGGGATTGAGTAGTAGGCTTCGTTGAGAGGTTTTCCATACGCCGCTGGTCGCACAGGAATTTTAGCGCTTGGATTGTCGCTGTTGATATTTGCTTCGGTGATTCTGGATGGGTCATAGATACCTCGATCACTGATAGCACGACGCCGCGCCGCAATGGAAGCTGCCATCAATGCGGTAGATACTTCTTGGATTGGCTTAACGTTTTGTGCTAACGATTTAGTTTGGTATTGGAGTCCATCCTCAAGAGGTTGAAAAAAGAGGACGGGAAGGAAACCGTGAGCATTAGTCTGACGTTCAGCATAGATGATCACAGAATGATTCACTATAACAAACTTCCAAATCTGCGGAGTATTGGCACCCGGAACTCGTAATTTGAAATCACTAGGAATTATTTTCCCGTATAGAGTAGTGACTTCGTACATGTTCTTGTATGCAATCTTAATACCATCGGGCCCTTCAAGTGCTAATCCTGCCCATGCCATCCAATTGGTAGATGCACGAGGATTGCGATTGAGAATGGCTTGAGGATTGATTTGAGGAATATAATAAGACTCTATCCCTCCAGGATTGCCCGTAGCTCCAGCACCCAAACCAGATTCAAACGCCTCTTTGATATTATCTACCATCTTATCCGGAAGCTCTTGAATGAACTGTTTGAGAGCAATGCGACTCATCAGTTCTGTCTTACCGACAAATTCACCTTGCTTGTAGATTTCCGCGGGAGCACAACGGGAATCAAAGAATGAGTTATATGGATCCCACCGTTCAACAACATTACCTTCCCACACCGTTTCTTTTGGTTTACCTTGTGTGGCTGAGAATGTAATGTTAGTTTCTAGGACTGGAGTTGTTTGGCGTTTCCACGCTACCTCCACAATTCCGAGATTGTACTTGAATCCATCACGAAAGAACATCATTAAGTGCCGATTCCAACCGCCGCGAATAGCATTGGCATCAATGATTGATTCTATCTGCATTGCCGCATCTTCATATTCAGGAGATGCAACACATCCAAAAAGCGGCACACCTTGTAAGAATACAGCTGATTGGTATGTTACAGCTTGTTCTACTTGTGGCATCACCACCGGTACTACGATATCTTGGTATTTAGTTGGATCGCCATAGCGATTGTATGCTTTAGCGCGCTGATGTTCCACTGTAAAATCATTCTCACGAATGTACGCAAGATCAACGGCTCTCATATTCTCCCGAATGTTCCACGATGTATTGAGCATCGTGTAGCACTCACGCGAAAACATCAATATGCCTTGCTGGGCATTTTTAGGGAGAATGAATGGCGTGTTGGATTGAGACATGGTTATGCTACTCCGGAGGAAGCAAGATTTGTTGCGGTGGGCTTGGTGAGTCCAGATGCTGCTGATACTGGATCAGCGAGAGCTTTGAAATCCATCATTGCTTTAGCGTGTACGAGACTGAGGAGAGCATCAGTTTGAGGGTCAATACTAGTATCAGTAATATCTGCTATTTGTGCTAGTTTAACAGCAATAGGAGATGCGGATTTTGAAACCGCGCCGAGGGCTTCCAGGACTGACTTGATTGTTTCTGGGGGAGTTGCATTCTTAGTAGATGCCATGATTTAATGCTCCTCGCCGAATACGGCAGTGGCTTCAGTACCGATGGTACCAATGAATTCTTTGATGTGATCCAGGACAGTACGTTCAGGTGTAGGTGCAGGTTCGGTGGGTGGAGGCGTAGCCACTGCTACTACTGTGGATTGTGTGGCACTGCGAAGGAGAGCGCGGAAATCCTCATTCCTGGGATCAGTTGCCGCGGCTTCATGCTGGCGTTTGATTTGAGTACTGTATCCAGGAGTTCCACCTCCATTGTACGCATCATCAAAAGATACCTTATGAATGCGCGCCAAACGAAGATTAGCTTTGTACGCTGCTGCATACTTGGCTGCTTGCTCACTAAATCCAGCAGCTTTAAGTTTATTAAAAAGTCCTCGAGCAGCTGGATCGTTGATATTGTATAAATCAACACCAGCATCATCTCGACCTTCTTGGAGATATCTTCCACCTAGAGTAGTCACTGCTTCTGGGGGCAATTCACCAGCGTCAACTGCGAATTGCGCAGCACGTGCAAGTTCCACAACCTTCGCCGCATCAAAGTGAAGCGGTAATGATTCTTCTGCACGATATGCTTTAATTCGATCAGTCACTTACATCTCCCTCAGAATGCAGCACTCACACTAGCTGGTAATACCTCAATCACCGAGAATCCCTGATCCTCAATAACTCCGCGACTCACAATGTATGATCCATACAACTCTACCACTTTTGGCATGTATGCCATGAGATCCAGTATATCATCCACGTTATCTCTCCGGAGTGGATTCCACTGAGTAATTTGCAAATGAGCGGTTGCTACAATGTCTGGATGCACCCAAATCTCACCCGTTTGATATGTCTTGTACATTGCTAGGATTCGTGAGTTCTTAGAATATCCACCTGGATACACCTCAACCGCTTCGATTCCTAGTATTCCCATCTGCTGACACACAAATTGAAACCAGTATGCGAGAGTTGATTGATACGCCACACTCTCAATGGCTATAAGCCAACACTGGTGTTTAAGTGCGAGTTCTAACGCTTTTCGTATGGTTGCTCCAGGTGATAGTCTATCATTAACTAGTTCCATCAGTACTGGGTATCCATTGTGAATCTCGCAATACCCGATTGCAACGGCATCACTATTTACCTTACCTGAGGATGGATCAATAATAATGAATGAACCTGCTGGAATATCATCTTGTTTGTATGGGTAAGCGGGAAGTTTAGAAAAATCTACTAAATTATTTGACGATGCGGTTTCATCGTTGAGTACTTCAGCGAAAAATATTTCGGGACGTCCCATCGCTAGATCAGACTCAAATTCATTCATCAGTTGAGTAAGCGGCTGAAGTTCCTCCCACAGTGAGGTGCCATCACTCAGTATTCCTCCAGCAATGAATTTAGTCCACGTGGCATTAGTTTTGAGTTTGCGAAGAATGGAATATTTTGTGGGGTACATATTCGCAATGAATATGAATAAACATCCGTGTGGAGATTTAGCTTTCATAGCCGTACCAATCATCCACTTTTCCAGGTTATCTGATTGTATATCCGAATCGGCTTGTTCACGAGTCTGAATATCCTCAAATACCATTACATCTGGGCGCTCATTCTTAATGTTGAGACCGCGAAGAGAGGTTCCTGCTCCTATTCCTGCTAGTATGATGTTTCGTCCACGGAATCCAAACTTCTTAACTGCTTGAGTGTCCTTTTCGATTCCTAGTTTCCAGTCACCAAATGTTTTCTTAATATTTGGCTCCTCTAACATATCCACTATATCTGAGAGGATATTCTCCGCGAGAGTAGCCGTAGAAGATGTGACCAGTATAAACCGTTTGGAGGTGAACAGAATGCAGTAGAGGATGAAAATCTTAATGAGTGTGGTTTTACCAAATCCACGAGGTAATCCGAGAGCGAGCTGCGAGAAATCACGAGTTTTGGTAACGTAAGATAGAAGCCACTGCCAAACATTCTGAAATACGTCAGGAAAAAAATATTTGAACACCGTTGGCATAGCAATAGCTGCGAGGAAATCGAGACTGTTACGAGCCATTTCATTGACTTGATCCGCCTTAAATACCGCCTCCGTGATGTGAGAGGACGCAATCTGGCGCTGGTAATCTTCCTCATTAAGAGCCGTAGCCTGGAGCTCCTCGATCTTAGCGTCAATTTCTCGCTGTTTAGCTCGTGCTTGTTGTATCTCCTCAGTTTCGAATCCGAGGTTACGCATGAGTACATCGCCATGCTCACTCAATGGAATCTCCGGACCGCGCCACAATTTCCACCAGTGATACGCGTTGGGAAAGCTGGGATTGAATGGATGCGAGTACCGCCATTGCTCGCGCACGATCCAATGCCAAGAATGCTGCACGCTTGGCAGCAATCTCGGTAGGCGCACCTAAATCTAGTGCAGCATCAGGAAGTGGGGGCGGGTTCATGTCCATTATGATTCTCTAGTGTACGAACGTCTATTCGTTCTTTAACTTTATCCAGCAATGTACCAGATTGGATCGTAATTAAATCTCTCTCTCCAATTCGCACTACTTGATTGTTGATGTTTTTAGTGAAATGGTTGATGATTTGAGTAGGCATTACAAGTTGTAATACTGCTGCTTGCTGGTGGAGCATCTCAGGAGCCGAGACTCCACGACGTTTCGCGGCATTAATTACCGCAATAGCTTTGAGTACCTCCATCGGTCGGTGCATCATTGGGAGACAATCGCGGAGTCGTTCAATGAGTGTATCTTCCAGTGAGTCATACTCATTATCACGCGCGTTGTGTTTATGCAGTGTTTCGAATCGCAGTGCTGACACCTGCGCCGCAAACTCCGCATCGCTCAATAGCTGGGAAATACGACTCAATTCTACTCCGAGGGCTGCAGCGACCTGTGTTGGGTTGACATTAGCACCGAGGAGTGCAAGGGCGCGCTCAGTAGTACTAGTTGTGGTCGAAGTGTTCATGGAGTTGCAATGTTCCGCGAGGTGATACTTGTATTGTACGTTGAGAGCTAAATATCATGTGTGAGGTATTAGACGATTTGAAAAAGTTTAGGAAAGTTTTCATGGTGTCTTAGGACTGGCGCATCGACGGATGGTAAAAAGGGTCATACCCCCGGCTAAATTTTGTGTTATCGCGTTAGCGCATCGTAGGTTTACATCGTTGTTGTTCCTCTCACTGTTGCATTTGCTTTACGGGGTTGCCTCTAGCGTAGGTGTTGCAGTTGCTACGGTTTTCAGGCGCAGCCTCACTTGTACTGGTGTTGCATCTAACATTCCTGCAGTTGTATTTGACTGTAGCGCGGTAGCGCGTACTAGGTGTTGCGTATACTTACACTCACACTATTGCTGCGTAATGCGTAGCATTCTAGCTGTAATTCTCACTAGGTTCACCGCTCTAACCGCGAAGCGGTATCGTATGCAGTGTTGTAGGTGTTGTATTTCCTGATTCTAACGATGTTCTATTGAGCATTTAATGAGATACTTGTATCGAATGCTGTAAAATGCAAGCATAGCACTCCATAATTTAGTACGCACTGTTAGATTGTAAGTGTAGGTGTTGCAGTTCCAATGGTTTTAACGGTTCTCACGTAAAGCTTTATGAGCGAATGCGAATGCAGTTGAGTAGGTTTTGTTGTTCCAATGGTTTTAACGTTTCTCTGTTAAAGCTGTTGATTTTGATTTTTCGTAGGTTTTGTTGTTTCTCTGCGAGCGCAGCGAGCACAAATTTTTTCGCCCAAATGCGAATGAGAATGATTCCCATTACTATCGGATGAACGGTAGTTACAGGGGGTTGACAATACAGGATAATGAGGTTCGCACGCAGTCCGGGTGCGGATAGCAGGATCACCTACTAGGAGAGTGTACCATGTCACAAATCAGTTCCACTCATAACATCGTTCTGGCGTCGAGCGTCAAGGGCGCATTCGAGGGTCAGCGTTTGGTGCCGGTTCATTACAAGGCTGGGAAAGACAAGGATGGAAAGACGGTGGCAAAGCGATTCGAGAACCATTGCGCCAGTATCCCGCAGGTCGGCACGATCACCGAGGCTCAAATGATGGCGCTGCGCCCGTACATCATTTCTCAGTTGTTAGAAGTAGCGCAGAATGCCATCGTCAAGGATCAGTTCGAAGCGGGTGCGCGTAGCGTGAGTGATGCGGAATTGAGCGTTGATTCCTGCATCGCCAAGCTCGGAGAGGTTTCTACGTGGACGGATGAGCAAATGGTGGAGTGGTACACCGATACCATTGCGCCTAGTCTAGTCGCGGCGCTGGCTGCGAAGTTCGGGATCGGTGCTAATCCGACACCGCCGCAGGTCGCCAAACTGGAACAATTCAACGCTCAATATCAGGCGCTGATTGTCAGTATGAATGGCGGCAAGCCGAATTTCGCGCCTGCCGTATGTGACCAGCTGCTGAAGGTGTTCGCGTTCGGTGGGGACGATGGGAAAGCGAAGGCACTGACAGCGCGGGTGCAGAAGATGAGCGATGCTCATAAGCTGCAAGCGGCAATGGTTGAGGAAGGTGCGCTATGACAAAGGCGAACGCGCCAGTAAACACCAGCTGCTAGCACTGCACAAGCAAGGGCTGCGCCAGCAATGGCGCGGCTTTTGTGCGTCCAGTGCGTAAATGCGAATGCGTCTCATTCAATGTGAGTGCTCACTAGTAGTGAGTGCTCACTCACGCTGCTCCCAATAGATTTTCCGTAATATAATCTGTCATCAACAGTACATCAATGAGGTGAGGTGCAATCATGGAAAAGAAATGGTATGTTATTCAGCTGGAAGAATTAGGTGCGTGTAAAGAGGCAATAAACTGGGCTGCTACACAGCCCGATGCACAAACAGCGTGGAATAACTGCGCACGCTCGGATTGGATGCATTGGCTTATTAAAACGGTATTGTGGAAAAAGTATACTGCTATTGCTAAGTATGCTGCTAATACTGATGCTGCATATGCTGCGTATGCTGATGCTAAATATGCTACGTATGCATATGTTGATGCTGATGCTGCGTATGCTGCTGATGCTGATGCTGCGTATGCTACTGCGTATGCTGATGCTGTAAGGAAAAAGCAAACATCCGTCTTGCGGGTTGAATATCCACTGTGCCCGTTGTTCTGGAAATGGTCCAACCCCACAACACAATAACCATAAACGAAAGGATAAGGTAAATAACCATGTGTAACCGTGATGGATTGAAACAAGATGAGGGAAGTGCGTACTATGTTGTTAAAATGGTACAGCACAATCGACTGATCGACTCATTTGGTAATCCGGTACGGATGCCAATTGAAATACAGCGACAGATTATTCTAGTGCCGTATCGTGTACGACTTTCGCATATCTGGGAAATCGGCAGTAACGGCGCAGTACCGGAGGAATGCAGAAACATTGAATGTACGGTATGCAACGCAGAGTTTCCAAACCGTGTAACCACAACAATCGAAGAAAGGACGCAAGCATGAAAACGCAGCTAACACTCTTACGTGCTGCCGATATTGCAGCGTTGATTCTAGAACAATCGGCGGATGATATAGAGGAAATTCCGTGTGATTCCAGCGATTACGAGTGCCTTAGTATAGAGGACGCAGAACTGGAAGAAACTGGTAATGAGCCATGCTTAGAGTTTAACGGTGTTCCACGTATGGTAGATTGGTTTTCAGATTCGGAGGATAGCAGATACGAAAATAATTAATTGATGGTAACGAGAATAGCGGGATAACAGGATAAGAGTCTATTGTCCCGCTATCCCGCTATCCCGTTAACCCTCCCCCTGTCATTCCGGGGTACCTCGACAGTCTGTACGGTAGTATCATCGACTGTATATGAGATGTTAGTTATAGGGGTAGGTATATATTATAAAATTTTAAAGGGGGCCGAAACTATACCCTCCCCATAGAAAGGGGTATTGCTGCATTCAGGTGTATGCACACTATGAGTTATAGTGTGCATACACAAGATAGCAGATTAGCACAACCGGGTTGACCCCCCGGAAGGGATAGGGTAAAGTGGACGGGATAGCGGGATAACAGGACAATAGACTGTTGACCTGCTGACCCAATTAGTTGTTAAATGTAATTAACACAATCGAAAGGAAATATCAATCATGATTGAAAAGCAAACTGATTTGGAATACGATATGGAAGTTACACAACTACGATCACGTCGTTATTGTATACATCCCTCTGGACAATACGGAACTTGTGGTTATTATCCGTATCCATGGAGTGCAATATTTATCCACGCTTCCTCATTGGATGATGCTATTAAAAAAGCAATGCCAATGATTAAACGTCAACAGCAGAGAAAATAAGGTGCAATCATGGCAACTAAAAAATATAGACCATATCTCAGCATTGCTGAGATGACATTGATATGCGCCGCAGTTGACGCATATAACACAAGTGATGCAGTGAATCCATCACTCAAACAAGAATTACTAGCATCCCTTCGACTGTATCTGCTGAAATTGCAATATGGATACAATTCCCCTGCGCTCATCACTAATCCAATAGAGGATAGACTCGGATTCTCAGAGGATCTCAGTGATGAGCAAGTTAATCAACTAATGGAGGATGCTGCTAAGAAAAATCGCGCCGCTTGACACGCCTTGAGCAATATGCTACACTCGTAATTCCATCGCAACTGCATTACATTTAGGAGCCTATAAATACCATGCGTATAACTTGCGCGTACTCTGGATTAGAACTCCAGGTTACTCATTTTCCTGCATCTCTCTCTAATCGAGAGGCGATGCACCCAATATTTCTAATCAAACAGAAATCATTGCTTCAGTATCTCCGTAAATGGAGTGCAGGAGAATTAACAGAAAAAGATTCATATTTGCTGTATCTTGCATTGATGCATTCTACTGATCAAATGGAATTCAGAGTACCTGCTCGTTTCACTGAACACACAACTTCCATTGTGTCACAAAATATGGAGCATCTAGCGCGAGTTATAGGGTACTCCAATATCATTGTTCATCCTCATTTCTCAATGCCGTGCATTGCTATTACTCGTGACAATGCTGATCTTGCAAACTCTCGCATTTGGATACAAGATTGGATGCAATGTATCATTGATTTTCAAGATGGAAATGTAGCAGCTAAGATACAAGAAAAACTTGCAAGACGGGAGCAAGTATTGCACAATTTCATCAAGAACGTGAATCGCCCAATATCACACTACGCTAAAATTCTTGCGGATTGGGCAGCGGATGCAGCAGAATTTCCTGTTACTCCACTAACTCCAGAGCCAGGTAAGAGTGTATCTACTCGTGAATACTGGAAAACAATTATCATCCGTTGCTGCAAAGCTGAATCTATCTTCACTATTCCACGTGAAGATTTAGAATGTCTCATCCGGTGGTGTGAGGATAACATAGATCACGGCTCATTGTATGCTCATTCATTGATGAGCTTACTACGGGCAGGGATGGCACGGCAATCTAATTTCTTAGGTGATGATGGTATTAACATGAGCCTCACCACGTATTCACTGATGCCTGATGATTCCAGTCCTGAAGCAGCAGCTAAACAAGCATTAATTGATTCTGCGCCTAAGACTGAGCCAGTACGAGGTGAATATCCTAGTCAGATTGCATACCTGAGAGCACGCGGTGCATTTCGTATGGCACAGGATTATTACCATGAATTGGAAGTAGCAACAGCAGTTGAATGTAATACCACCACAGTAACAACTGATTCGGGAGATATACTATGAGCGCAGTCGAAGCATTGAGAAAATACGGTGTATCTCCCACGGTGGTACGATACGTACTGCAAAACCAAGCTCACATTGCAGTAGAACAGCAGGATTTACTGGTACGGTATTATCTCAAGTACTGGGAAGCTGAGTATTTCTTCAATAACTTGCATAACGGTACTATCACTGATGAAGGCACCGTGTATCAAGTGATTTACAAACATTGCACTCCTACTAAAGTACGGTGTGCAGATCAAGTAGCATTGAGTTTTCGTGCTGCACAACCTGAGTATGAACTAGAATCATACGTCATTATAACTGTGCCAAGGAACATAACCCCATGAGTATCCCAATTGTAGGAACTCCAATCTCTGGTGATCGTATCCGCCAGCTATTGGAGCGTGCTCATACTGACCGCGCAGCTCGTGAGGCACGAGTACAATCGCCATCAACAGCACATCCACAGCACACTGCGCCTCCAGTTTCTGTAACTCCAATTGTACCGGAGCCTGATGCTATTGGAATGCACGGTGAGGCAATCACATACAATGCAAAACAACAACAATTCATTGAAGTTGTTTCTAAAGGAATGTCTTGTGTTCTTATCGGTGCAGCAGGTACAGGCAAGACTACATCCACACGAGCAGCAATCCAGGAACTAATCCAATCTGGACGTGCAGGAGTCTTGCAAGCTGATGGACACAAGTATCTTCCATCTCACGGTGCACCGGGAATTGCAGTAATCGCATATACCCGTCGTGCTGTATCCAATATCCGCAAAGTATCAATAGCGGATATGCAAGGGAATTGCATTACTCACCACAAGCTATTGGAATACCAACCCATTTATTATACGGTGGTTGATCCAATAACTGGTGATGAGCGTAATACTATGCGATTCGAGGCTACACGCAACATTCTCCGTACTCTCCCGGCTTCCATTCGTACAGTATTCATCGAAGAATCTTCCATGTATTCTGTGGAACTTTTTAAAGAACTGATGAATGCTTGCCCCCACAAACCACAACTTGTATTTCTCGGAGATATACAGCAACTCCCACCAGTGTTTGGATCTGCAATCCTTGGATACAAGATGCTCGAACTAGTTACTATTGAACTAACTGAGGTGTATCGACAAGCATTAGAATCTCCAATCATCAGATTAGCGCACCGTATATTAAGTGGTGTTCCTATTCCAGTGGAGGAATATCCTGCATGGGAGTTTCCTGAGAAACTGAAACTCCACGCATGGAAGAAACGTCTCTCCGCAGATTATGCACTGGCAACTGCGGCTAAGTTTTTCACAACTAACATGGATCATGGCACCTATGATCCAGACGAGGATATGATATTGATTCCTTTTAATAAATCATTTGGTACGGAGGAACTCAATAAACATATAGCCCAACATCTGGCTCGTAAATCTCATCAAGATGTATATGAGATCAAAGCTGGATTCAACAACGTATATTTGCACGTTGGAGCCAAAGTACTCTATGACAAAGAGGATGCAGTAATTGTAGATATCGTTCACAACGGTACATATTCTGGCAAGCGTCCTGCAAAACATTCTCCTACTCTTGATTACTGGGGACACGATGCAAATAAAACTGCACAAGTCCAAGAAGCTGGCGGTGAATTAGGAGACTTTGACTTAGATTCCGCGATTGATGCAGCGGCTACATCTGATGAGCGTGTACGACAAGCATCACACATAGTTAAGATCAAGATGTTAGATTCCGAAGAAGAGATTGATCTTGACACTGCTGCTGATGTTAATGCACTCCTCATGGGATATGCTCTAACAGTACACAAAGCACAAGGATCAGAGTGGCGCAGAGTATTTCTAGTGCTCCACCAATCCCATGCTACCATGACACTGCGAGAGTTACTGTATACTGCTGTAACGCGTGCGCGTGAGCATCTATACGTAATCTGTGAGCCTGATACGTTCACTAAAGGAATACTGAATCAGAAAATCAAAGGTAATACTCTCCTCCAAAAAGCTGAGTATTTCAAAGGCAAACTTGATATTAACGGAGGAACTTACTAACACAACTGTAACTATTAAAAAATGGGGCTTGACTCGAACCCGCTTTTGTGGGACAATGATCTATCGGTTGAGACGCATCCGATAAAAATGCGTCAAATCAATCAACAGCATTTCAACCACTCAGGAGTTTAAATCCATCATGGATACCGCCAATCAAGTTTCTGCAACCATCGCCGCTATTCCCGCAAAAACCAAAGAGCAGATCGACGCTGAAACTGCTGCTGTTCACGCCAGTATCAAGGCTAACTTCGACAACACGATTGATGTCATTGATGTGAAATTTCACTTCAAAACCGTGAAAGATGAAACCACCAAAGTCGAAACCAAACGTCCTACCGTTGCACTGAGCATTCCTGTTCCCAGTGTTGAGGGTATTGTTAAATCCATCGAAACTGGTGGTAAGGCATTGGAGCTGTTGGTAGAAGTTGTGCGTGACATGGTTATTGCACGCGCTCGTGAAATCATCAACGACAATGAAAACATCACACAAGAGAATTTTCCGCTGGAATCTCTTGCGTGGGAAGCTATCGCTGCACTGCCGAAAGCAGAGCGTCGCGGTGGTGGTATCAGCAAAGAAGTGTGGGAAGAATTTAGCAAAGACTACATTGCAGTCATGCCTGGTGTTACTGGCAAGACGGCAGAGCAGATCGGCAATGCTGCGAAGATTCTCCTCAACAAGTTTAACCAAGTCAAGACCAACAAGCCGGTTCTCAAGTTGCTTTCAGCGCAACTGGGACTGTACACTGCGAATTCTCCGCAAGCAGAATCGTTTACAGAGTGTGTGCAGTTTCTGATGGACAAGGCAGATTCGCTCCTGAACATGGACGAAGCTGCACTCCTGGCAAACCTGTAAGCACCAAAGCACCAAAGTCTGCACATTCCCAGCCCAATGTTACAGGTTGGGAGTGTGTTTTCTTTGGTGTTGTGGCTGCGGCTCTTTCACTACGCGTTAGGCATAACGAGATAGCATTGAGCTTATAGGTCACAACACCATCTCATCTACCATCTCATCCACCATCTCATCAACTGGAGACATAACATCATGTATTCATTCACTGTGTCATTTGTAACGAATGCACCAGAAACTATGTCTGTGAAAGATGCGGGTACAAAAATAGCGCACCTGGTACGTAATACATTAACAGACGCAATGATTCCTTACTGCCAGCTTACAGTAACTCCGCGGATTCCTTATCCGCAACTCCAAGTATTTTACGCAATTCACCAACAGTTGAACCTCATCACCAGTTTTACTGCGGAGAATATTTACCACGCAGGAAACAAAGCAATTAAACATTGGGGAGATGATGTATTCGTATATAAGAATTTACAAGTTGAAAATGGTAACGGACATCTCAAAGTACCGCAAGCCAAATTTACAAAGATGTTACGCGCATGGTATGGACAGGAGCGTGACATTACTGAACCCAGTGCAGGGTAGTTAGGCCAATCAGCATCACGTGAGTTACCGCATAGACTCTGGATGTGCAGTTGGAAGTTACTATATGTCACAGTGCCTACGGGCGTATGTGATGAGTACCTAGCCGTAGCGTGAAGGATTGGCTCGTGAAAGTCTGATCTGATGAACGCTATGGATATGTATTCAAGAGTGTCGCGACCTGGTGATGGCATTAGCAGCAGTACTGCATATGCAAGTGAAGTACTTACATGGTTACAGGTGCTGGGACATTATCCCTACCCATCCGAGGATCGTTGAGTATCTAGCCGTGTAGGAGAAATCCTACATGAGTAGATATTCTTACAGCAACATACAATAAAAATGTGATGGCACGAAAATACGCACCAATCTGGGAACAATTAAAGGCACACGGGCGCGCAACTATTGCAACTCCGGTGCCTTTTCACCGCCGTATTATTCGTGCAGTAATCAAAGAAAAGAATCTTGATTTAGGATACAAAGTACTCATGGCTGAAGAATCTAAATCTCCTCGCCTTGAGTACGAATCCCATGGATCACGATTGCAGTTCCGACTCATCATTAATCGCATACTGGAGAGCCTGTAACCATGTCACAATCGCGTACCGAAAAAGATTGTATTACATTCACTGGTACTGCTGGTCATGAAACCGCACGAGCCATTGAATTTACTGTACTTGGTGATCACACCCAGGATGGAGAAAGCAAGAGTTGTTGGTTTCCATTTTCACAGGTTGAAGTTATCACACGCGATCCACTCAATTCACGCAATGACAAAATCACCGTCTCTCGTTGGATTGCACAGCAAAAAGAATTAGTTGTGGAGTAATGCCATGACTCCTGCTGAGCAACTCCGTGAATCTGTGCTCTCGCTTCAAGCATCCATCTTATCAAATCATCCTCAACTGCCTGTACTTCTCCGCACCATACATAAAAAATTAGCGGCTGATCCAGACATTGTAACTCTGTTGAGCGAGGAGGAAATAGGAATACTAGTGAGTGGGTTGGATCGTATGCAAATGAATATCATTGCAACATCCATTGCCTCCTCACCAGCCAAGAAATCAATGAAGTCCATTACTGTAGCAGATTTATGAGATGGAACCATTCTCTAACGAGCCCACTCCGTTGTGGGTTTTTGTGTTCCTGTATTATGCTGGTGGTAGGCGTGGAACACACCAATTAGCATGGTATCTCCATCCATACATACTTCCAGAACCAGTGAGTGTGATTCCGTTCTGGGCTAACCAGCACGAACTAACGTATCTCTCTCACCTGAGTAACTGTTCACGAGAGCACATATTCGCAGCGATTCTCCAATTGGAGCGATTCAATGAACGATTCACCAGTACCATCAATAGACCCGCGCATCCTAAATCTCAGTTACTCCTCTCTAGGAACGCTACATTCCTGTCCGAGGAAGTTTCAGCTGTATCGCTTGGGCTCTGAGGCTGCTGATACTGATGGTGATGGCACCCAGAATCTCACATTCGCCTTTGGTCATGTAGTGGGAGATGGAATAGCAGCAGTATTCCAAGGACTCAGCTACGAGCGTATCATTCTCCGTATGTTTCTTGGTTGGCACGCTGATATAATGGACGAGAATCGGAAACAAAACAAATCTTTCTGGGTTGCTATGAGCGCAGTACAGCGACTCATTCATATGCGTGATAACGGATTTCTTGGAGACTACGATCTTGTTTATTATAACGGAACTCCCGCAATTGAACTCGGATTCAGAATCTCTTTCCCTGATGGATTTCGATTCAGAGGATTTGTTGACGTCGTGTTACGTCACAGGCATACAGGAGCGGTATTGGTACTGGAGTGCAAGACTAGCAGCGCTGCAAGCCTTAACCCAGCGACGTTTAAAAATTCGTCGCAAGCTATCGGATACTCCGTTGTATTGGACGTTCTATTTCCGGAACTATCTAGCTATGAAGTCTTGTACCTAGTGTTCCTAACCAAAGCAATGGAGTATGAGATTCTTACATTCACCAAATCTTATCTTCAGCGTGCCTTGTGGATTCAGGAACTCCTCCTAGACATTGATACAATTAAGATGTACGCAGGAGTTCAGGTATATCCCATGCGAGGCGAGAGCTGTTACAGTTTTTTCAGGGAGTGTGAGTATCTCAATGTATGCACTCTCTCCACTCACCATTTAGTCAAACCGTATGATGCAACCGCGGCGAAGGCGGAGGAATTTGCAATCGAATTGACACTAGCAGATCTGATAAATGCACAGATCAGTAAACATGACACACAAACAGAGGTGATGGTTCCGAAGGGAACCGCGCCAAACTCAGCGCAGCTCGGAGACACGGTGCTATGAAACTTACAGAGAAGAAACTCTCACTCACTCAGCGGGTACTGGTATATGGACCACCAAAGACAGGTAAATCTGAGCTTGCTGCTAAGCTTAGCGAGCATTTCAATTTGCTGTGGTTTGATAATGAGCAAGGATGGAGTGTCCTCACCAAACTTAAACCAGAGTGGCAGGAACGAATCAACATTATATCTGTTCCCGATTCCAGAGTGTACCCAATCGCAGCAGAAACCTGGCTTAAAGTCATTAAAGGAACGCCAGTTGAAATCTGTAGACTCCACGGCAAAGTTACCTGCGCAATGTGTAAAAAAGATAATGGTGCGCAAGACCGTGTGGCTCTGAATGAATTGGGTGCGGATACCATAGTGGTGTTTGATTCACTAACTCAGTTTGTTAACAGTTGCATCAGCCACATCACTAAAAATCAGCCGGAAGATTACAAGCTGGAGTATAGTGATTGGGGGTATCTGCGAGTGCTGATGGATAAGTTCCTCTCCCAAGTGCATGCTGCTCAATACTCAGTAGTAGTTATTACCCACGAGGAAGAAGTAAAGATGGAAGATGGAAAGCAGAAGTTGGTACCAGTTGGAGGCTCTTCTAATTCATCTCGGCACACTGCCAAGTATTTCGATCATGTAGTGTATTGCGAGGTTAAGAATCGTAAACACACATTTGGATCAGCTACCACATTTGGTATGAATATGGTAACTGGAAGTCGGACAAATATAGCGATTGAGAATGTAGAGAATCCATCACTCCTTGCTATATTTAAACCTGAGTTGTTTCCGCAGGCAACCGCGCCGGTAGTGAGCATAACTCCCGCGATGCAGGCAGCCAAGAACATAGGAGTAGTGAAATGACCACCCACACCCTCACCGACACCGAGATCGCCGGGCTGATTGCGTCCATGCTGAACGCCTCGCATTGCATCGTGGAGGATGGCGCGATGCGGGTTCATCCTGCTCGCAAGGTGAAACTTGCTGACATTGAGAAACTCGCCACCGCCCTGCACCAGTTGCGGGAGGAGAATGTGAGGTTGCTGTATTGGTTGGATAACAATACGACGTTCTTCGACACAATCGCGCCAGTAATTGAAGGGCCGAATGTTCCTGTCCTTGCCGCCGTATGCAGGCGCATTTGGTATCACGCGACTGACGATCAATCATCCTATCCGTTCAGCGCGGTAATAGCCCTTGTCAAGCCGGATCGCAGGGTGGCGCAGAGGCGCGTTGTACGGACTTTAAGAATAGGTTTTCGAGACGAGCGCAATGCTGACCGTCGCAATCTTGCCAACGCTCGCCAATGCCTCGCAGCGCACGACGCGAAGAATGCCGCAGCACAGGGTAACGAAGTATCTGAAAGGGATCGTGGGCAACTCGCGCGTTCGGCTAACAAGCCGCCGCTGAGTCCCACCACAGACCGGACGGAATCTCCTGTGTCTGCGGCACCTGTTGAGCGGAGGACAGCACAACGGCGCGAGGAAGAGGAAGTACTATTCGTTTACGACGCTCGTTCCTGCATTGACCGTCGCAAACGGAACACTGTGTCTGCGGCACCTGATACTCCTACGCCTGTGGCTACTGCTACAACAATGGACGTGATGGTGCAGCGTTTTCTAGGCTGGCCTGTGCCGTTCAGCGTATGCGCCGACCTGTGCGCAACACGACAGGAGCAAGGTCGCAGCGGCACGAACCTGTTGAGCGCAATAGAGGCGCGAGAAATGCTGACATATGTAACCGACGCGGAGAGATTACTATAATGGATATGATTAAAGTGTATGACAAGACTGGATTGCACGTATCCAGTTTTAGCAAGCGTAGCATTCCATTTGACATGAATACCGCTATACGTCAGTTGAATGCTGTTGGATTCTGCGTGCGTTCACAACTCAAATCATTAGGAGTAAAACCACATGGCAAAGCAACACACCGTAAAGAAAAGCTCACAAGCAGCAAAGATACAATCGTCTTCGACGAGTATGAGAAACTTTAACACTGGTGCTACGAGACATACGGATGCTGGT
>Ga0315281_10003926_pt1 | contig 21692 bp, 16 predicted proteins | sample YL17G07_0_MG_FD_204540 | JGI IMG/M metagenome (GOLD analysis project Ga0315281, IMG submission 204540) | Sediment microbial communities from Yellowstone Lake, YNP, Wyoming, USA - YL17G07_0 | ecosystem: Environmental > Aquatic > Freshwater > Lake > Sediment | place: USA: Wyoming | collected... | reverse complement strand
GGTGTTTTCCGCTTGGGGTGTGCTGTGGCCGAGATGACGAAGCGGGAGCGGGTAGCGGCGGCGCTCGCCGGCGGCGAGGTCGACCGCGTTCCCGTCTCTTTCTGGGGTCATGACTACGTTCGGGAATGGACGCCCGCCGGCCTCGCCGAGGCGACGCTGGAGCGCTTCCGTCAATACGATTGGGACTTCATCAAGGTCAACCCGCGCGCCACCTACTACGCCGAGGCCTGGGGCAGTCGCTACCAGCCCTCCGGCGATGCGCTGCACGGCCCCGTGAACGTCGACTACGTGCTGAAGACCACGCGCGACCTCGACCGGCTGTCGCCCCTCGACGTTCAGGAGGGGCCGCTCGGCGAGCAACCGGCGGCGCTGCGCCTCATCGGCGAAGGGCTGGCCGGCGCTGCGCCCTTCATTCAGACCGTCTTCTCGCCGCTCGCGGTCATGGGCCGTCTGGCGAACGGCGACCTGGGTTTCGTGCGGCGCCTCATGCGCGAGGATGGGGAAGCGCTGCATCGTGCCCTCGACGCCGTCGCGCAGACACTTTCGGCCTACGCGAAGGCCTGCCTCGACGCCGGCGCCGACGGCATCTTCTTCGCGACCGTCGAATGGGCGACCTACGACGTCGCCACTGCGGAGCAATACGCTGAGTTCGGGCGGCCCTATGACCTGCAGGTGCTCTCTGCCGTCGCGGAGGCGCAGTTCAACGTTTTGCACGTCTGTCGAAAGCGCAACATGCTGGAATCGATGCTCGACTACCCGGTTCACGCCTTCAACTGGGCCACGAACGAGAGCGGAAACCCGGGTCTGGCAGAGGTCCTGGAGAAGAGCGAGCGCGCCGTGATGGGCGGCGTCGCCGTGGGGACCGTCAGCGAAGGGACGCCGGAGCAGGTGACGGCGGAAGTCGCGGAGGCGCTGGGCCGGACGGCGGGCCGCCGTTTTCTACTGTCCGCCGGTTGCTCTATCCCGCCGCAGACGCCGGAGGCCAACCTGAGGGCGGCCGTCGCGGCCCTTGCGGCCAGGCCCAAGAGAAGGCGGTCGAGGAAACGATGAGCGACGCCGCTTCGCTGCTGAGGGAGTTGACTGTCGCCGGCCTCGACAGGGACACGGCCCTCACTATCGGCGTCTTCGACGGCGTGCACCGCGGCCACCTGTACCTGCTGGACACCCTCCGCGAGCGGGCGGCGACGCGCGGCCTGGTTGCCGGCGTGATCACGCTTCACCCCCATCCGGCGCTCGTCTTCGACCCGCGCGCGGGCATCGCCTATCTGTCGAGCCTCGAGGAGCGGGTCCGGCTGCTACGCGAGAGCGGCGTCGACTTCGCGCTGCCGCTCACATTCACGCCGGAGGTGGCGCATCTCTCCGCCGCCGAGTTCGTCGCGGCGCTGCGGGAGCGGCTGCGCCTGCGGTTCCTGCTCGTCGGGCCGGACTTCGCGCTCGGACGTGGCCGCCAGGGCGACGCGACGACGCTGGCGGAGATCGGCAGGCAGATAGGGTTCGAGGTTGAGCCGCTGCCGCCGCTGGTCGAAAACGGAATCGTCGTCAGCTCATCGGCCATCCGCGCCGCCCTCGAAGCCGGCGACATCGATACCGTCAACGACCTGCTGGGGCGCCCGTTCTCGCTGCACGGCCCAATCGTCAGGGGCGTCGAGCGCGGGAGGGTCATCGGCTTTCCGACCGCGAATGTCGCCATCGGCTCCGGCCTGGCGCTGCCGCCGTTCGGAGTTTACGTCACGCGCGCCTGGGTCGACGGCGCGGGATACCCATCGGTGACAAACATCGGCCGCCGGCCGACGTTCGATAATGGTGAACGTACGGTCGAGGTGCATATAATGGACTTTGACAGCGACCTCTACGGCAAAGAGGTACGCGTCGACGTGCTGAAGCGTCTGCGCGGCGAGGTCCGCTTCGAGGGCGCCGAGGCGCTCAGCGAGCAGATCCGCAGGGACGTGGTGGCGGCGCGGCAGTACTTCACGGTCTAGTGAAACGGACGACAACGGGGGTACAGGGTGCCGAAGGCACCCTGTCGGGGGTTTGCGGGTGTCCCCCAAGATTCAGAAAGAGGCCGCGAGCCGTCCGCCCTCGGGCGGACGTGCGACGTGGCCGAGGTAGTGGCTCACATGCCTTCTGTTGACGAGCAGGTAAAGCTCCTGATGCGCGGCGTCGTATACGGCGACGAGGGCGTCGCGCGCGCGATGGAGAGCGAGCTGCGGGAGCGCCTCGCCGAAGGACGGCCGCTGCGCATCTACCTCGGCATCGACCCCACGGCGCCGGACCTGACCCTCGGCCACACCGTGCCCATGCGCAAGCTGCGCCAGTTCCAGCAGCTCGGGCACGAAGCGGTCCTCCTCATCGGTGGCTTCACGGCCCTCGTCGGCGACCCCAGCGACAAGGAGAGCGCCCGCCCGATGCTCACGCTCGAGGAGATCGAGGCTAACGGGCGCACGTACGCCGAGCAGGCGTTCAAGATACTCGACCGCGAGCGCACGGTCGTTCGCAACAACGCGGAGTGGCTGAGCAAGCTCACCTTCGAGGAACTGATCAAGATCGCCTCCAGCTTCACCGTCGGGCAGTTCCTCCAGCGTGACAACTTCGCCCGGCGGCGCGAGCGCGGTGACCCCATCTACGTGCACGAGTTCTTCTACGCCTTCATGCAGGCCTACGACGCCGTCGCCCTCGAAACCGACGCGCAGGTTGGGGCCACGGAGCAACTCTTCAACCTCATGGCGGGCCGCACCCTTCAGCGCGCCTACGGCCAGCGACCACAGATCGCCGTCTGCATGCCGATACTCGTCGGCACCGACGGCCGTCTGCGAATGTCGAAAAGCCAGGGGAACTACATCGCCGTCAACGACCCGCCGGAGGAGATGTACGGCAAAGTGATGTCGCTGCCGGACCACGTAATGCTCGATTACTTCACGCTGGTGACGGACGTGCCGTCGGAGGAGATCGAAGAGATACGGCGCAAGCTTGTCGAGCGCTCGGTGAACCCGATGGACGTGAAGAAGCGCCTCGCCCGCGAGATCGTCGGCGAGCTGCACCGCGCGGAAGCCGCCTCGAAGGCGGAGGAGTCGTTTGCCCGCACGTTCCAGGCCGCGCAGCCGGAGCTGGTGAGCGCGGAGATCGGTCAGACCATCTCGATGGAGGACGCCATGCATGTTGGCCTTCTCGAGGCGCTTGTCGGCGCGGGCGCGGTGCCGAGCAAGGCGGAGGGGCGTCGACTGCTACGTCAGGGCGCGATAGACGTCGACGGGAAGGCGATAGGCAGCTTCGACGTCAAGCTTCGGGCCGGGTCGCTGATACGCGTCGGGAAGCACCGCTTTCTCCGCATCGTGGACTCGGACAAGAAGCAATAGAGGCGAAGCGTTGCTGGATACGCAATGTAGGGGAGGACTTCAGTCCTCCACGGCGAGTCTATCGGGAAGAGCCCGACGTGGAAGGCTAAAGCCTTCCTCTACATTTGGAAACCAGGCTCGCCTATCGAGAGGGATACGAGGTGGAAGGCTAAAGCCTTCCTCTACATTCTTGGTGAAGCTGAGGGATTCATCCCTCAGAGGCGTATCATCTCCGATGTCACACCGATAGACTGGGCACAGCGTGGACTTCGACTTCCAACTCGACCTCACGGAGATGGCGAACTCCCTCGACACCGCGGACGTCGTCGCCCTCTACTTCCCCCTGCTGCGAAGGACCCTCATCATCGACGCCCGCTCCAGCGCCGTCGACGCGCCGATGGTCAAGCTCGTCGAGATGGTCGCGACGCCGGAGGAGCGCTTCCGCTCCCTGCGCCGCCTGCGACCGCGCTTCCCGCGACCGGAGAGCCTGACGCTCATCCCCTGGCCGAAGTACGTGCAGAGCCTCGTCAGCCTCGGGATGTGGGAGCACCTCGTCGCGCGCTTCGTCAACCTCGGCTTCCCCGACACGGTGCGCGAGTGCGAGGCCTGCCTCGAGGAGTTGACGGCCCTGGAGAAGGGCGAGATAAACCGCGCCCTCAGCGGCGAGAACTACAAGTCGCTCTGGGAGAGTAAGCCCGGCGACTGGGCCGACCCGGACGGGGACCTGGAGGACGACGCCGGGGTATAGCAACCGCGTGCTAGTGCTCGTGCGCGTCGGGGAAACGATCTGCGGGTTGAAACCCGCAGCTACCTCAGCGGTGTCGGTTAGGAGAAGCTGAGGGATTCACCCCTCAGAATTGTTATTTGCCCCTTGCTGAGCCATAGCGTTCCCACCGATGGCCTGATTGCCTGTCAGCCAAACCAGGACCTTACCCTGTAGATCCCGGCCTGATGCGCCAGCGCTGGCGCGCTGGAAGGCGCCACCCCAGCCTGAAGGGTGGGGCATAGCACCGAGCACGAACGTTGAGATGCGACGAGCCGAGGCCGGAAAGCCTCGGCTACGTAGTATCCTCGGGTTGCCTGCGGTCCGCGCTAGGACGCCTTAGTGTCCTCTTTCGCCTTGTCGATGATCTTCTGCGCCAGGTGCGCCGGCACCTCTTCGTAGTGGTCGAACTCCAGCGTGTAGTGGCCGCGACCCTGCGTGATCGACCGCAAATCGGTCGCGTAGTGCTGGACCTCCGCCAGCGGCACCTGCGCGTCGATGACGCTGTAGCCGTCCTGCGGCGATATTCCCAGCACCTTCGCCCGCTTGCTGTTGAGGTCGCCCATCGCGTCGCCGGTGTTCGCCTCGGGCACGGTCACGCGCAGGTTCACGATCGGCTCGACCAGGATCGGCCGGCCCTGGTTGACGCCCTGCTTCAAGGCCGCGGAGCCCGCTAGCTTGAACGCCATCTCCGACGAGTCGACCGGGTGCTCCTTGCCGTCGTAGAGCGTCACTTTCACGTCCACCAGCGGATAGCGGGCGATGACGCCCTCGCGCATCGCCTCGCTGACGCCCTTCTCGACGGCCGGTATGTAGGTCTTCGGCACGACGCCGCCGACGATCTTGTCCTCGAACTGGAAGCCGCTGCCCCGCGGCAAAGGCTCCAGCTTGATCGCCACGCGCGCGTACTGCCCGTGTCCGCCGGTCTGCTTCTTGTGCGTGTACTCCGACGTCGCGGGCGCGGTTATCGTCTCCTTGTACGGCACCTTGGGCGTCGTCAGCTCCAGGCCGACGCCGAACTTGCGCTGCACTTTCTCGACCGTCACCTCCAGGTGCGGCTCGCCCAGGCCCGACAGGATCGTCTCGTTCGTGTCGGCGTCGCGATGGACGCGCAACGTCGGGTCCTCCTCGAGGATGCGGCTGAGAGCGCTGCCCATCTTGTCGAGGTCGGCCTTCGTCTTCGGGTGGACGGCGGCGCTAAAGGCGGGCGCCGGGAAGGTTATCGGCGGCAGTATGAGCGGGCGTTCCTTCGTCGCCAGGGTGTCGCCGGTCGACGTCTCCGCCAGCTTCGCCAGGGCGCCGATGTCGCCGGCGACGAGCTGCGGCACGGGCTCCTGCGCCTTCCCCCGCACGACGAACAACTGGCCGATGCGCTCCGCCGCCGCCTTGTTCGAGTTCCAGGCCGTCGAGTCGCCCTTGAGCACACCGGAGTAGACTCGCAGGTAAGTCAGCTTGCCGACGTACGGGTCGGCGGTGGTCTTGAAAACGAGGGCCGCCAGCGGACCGGCGGGGTCGGCCTTGACGTCCTCCTCCTGGCCGGTCGACGCGTTCTTCGCCTTGACCGGCGGCCGGTCCTTCGGTGACGGGAAGTAGTCGGCGAGGGTGTTCAACAGCGGCGCGACGCCGATGTTCTTTGCCGCGGCGCCGGCCAGCACGGGCACGATCGCGCCGGAGGCGATGCCCGTCCGCAGGCCGCGCGTCAGCTCCTCGGCGGTCAGCTCGGTGCCGTCGAGGTACTTCGTTAGCAGCTCGTCGTCCGTCTCCGCGACGGCCTCGACGAGTTGCTCGCGGTGCCGAGCCGCCTGGCCGGACAGCGAGTCGGGCACGGCGCCCTCCGTGGCCTTCTCGCCGGAATACGCCTTCATCGCCAGCACGTCGACGACGCCGCTGAACGAGCTCTGCGCGCCGACGGGGACCTGGAGGGCGACGCACTTCTTGCCGAAGAACGACTGCACCTGGCTCAGCGCCTGCGCGAAGTCGGCGTTCTCACGGTCCATGCGGTCGATGAGCACGGCGCGCGGGAGTTCCGCCTCGTCGGCGAAGGTCCAGCAGTGCTCGGTGCCCACCTCGACACCGGCGGAGGCGTCGACGAGGACGAGGGCGGCGTCGGCGGCGCGGATCGCGGCCTTCATCTCGCCGACGAAGTCCGCGTAGCCCGGCGCGTCGATGACGTTTATCTTGCGGTTCTTCCACTCGCAGGGCAGGAGCGAGAGGTTGATGCTGATGGTGCGCTTGACCTCGTCGGGGTCGAAGTCGGAGGTTGTCGTGCCGTCTTCGACGGAGCCGAGGCGGTTGATGGCGCCGGAGGCGAAGAGCATGGCCTCGGCGAGGGTGGTCTTGCCGGTGCCGCCGTGGCCGATGAGGACAACGTTACGTATATCCTCTGTCTTGTAGTCTTTCATGGGGGGATACTCCTGTGCCTTGCAGGGTGCAGGAGTATGTTAAACGAATGCGCGTGCAGTGGCAAGAAGACGGGCGTTGCGCGCCGCCCGCTGGCGGTGCTTGAAGATGCCACTGCCGCGTCGCGAACCATATGCGCATCTCTTCCCACCCGCCCGCCCAGCGGCGTTGTTGGAACTGGGGACACCCCCAGACCCCCGGGAGAGGGGTCAGGCCCCCTCTCGACTCCCCGGGGCGTCGAGGTGAATGGCCTGGACCGCTATTCCTGCGATTCGAAGGAGCGCATCGCCAGCGACAGCGCGACAGCGGCGAAGACGGCCAGAATGCCGACGTCCGCGGCCGTGCTCAGGTGATAGCTGCCAATCCGTATCCCCGGCGCCAGTTGCGAGCCCAACAGCGCCCGTCGCATCGGGTCGACGCCGTAGGCCACGGGGTCCAGACGCGTCAGCACGCTCATCCAGCCCGGCAACCCCCGCAGCGGGAAGAAGGCGCCGCTCAGGAAAAACATCGGCATCACGAAGAAGTTGATGATCATCTGGAACGACTCCATCGTCTGTAATCGCGACGCCACGAGGATTCCCATCGACGAGATGGCAAACGCGACGAGGAACATCAGCCCCAGCAGCTCCAGGATGAGCAGCGGATTGAGCCCCACGCCGAGGACCGGCGCCAGCAGCAGCAGGATCGCCCCCTGGAGCATCGCTATCGTGCTGCCGCCGAGGGCCTTCCCCAGTACTACGGCTGCCCTGCTCACGGGCGCGACGAGCAACTCCCGCAGGAAGCCGAACTCGCGGTCCCAGACGATGGAGATGGCGCTGAAGATCGACGTGAACAGCACGGCCATCGTGATGATCCCCGGGTAGAGGAAGCGCACGTAGGAGACGTTGCCAAGTTGCTGCGTCACTCCGGCTCCCAGCGAAGCGCTTAGCCCGCTGCCGAAGACGACGAGGAAGAGCAGCGGCTGGCCCATGGAGGCGACGATGCGCGCGCGGTCTCGCGAGTAACGGAGGATGTCGCGGTACCAGATGATGTAGACGCCGCGCAGGTTCGCCTGCAAGCCGGCCCGCGGTCCGGGAAGCCTTGAATCGATTGTCGGCGTATAGGTCGTCATCTAGCGTCGCCCTCCCGTCCAGAGCCGGCCGTGCATCCGCATGAAGGCCAGTGGGTCTGCTTCGTCCTCGCGGATCACGTGGCCGGTCAGCTTCATGAAAACGTCGTCCAGCGTCGGCCGGTGCAGGTCCACTGACTCGACGGGGACGGCCAGATCGCATACCACCCTGGGTATGAACTCCGCGCCGTCCGGGACCTCCAGGCGCAGGCGGCCGTCCTGGCTCTTCGCTTCCAGGCCGTATTTCTCACGGATCTCGACGACGGCTCTATCGTTGTCCGGCGTGCGCAGCGTGACGATGTCGGCGCCGACCATCCGCTTGAGGGCATCCGGCGTGTCGAGGGCGACCAGATGCCCGTAGTCGATGATCCCGATCCGCCGGCAGTGCTCCGCTTCCTCCATGTAATGCGTCGTCATGAAGATCGTGATGTGGTGCGCGCGCTGCAATTCGAGGATGTAGCTCCACATGTGCTCGCGCGTCTGCGGGTCGAGCCCGATCGTCGGCTCGTCGAGGAAGAGGACGCGCGGGTGGTGTATGAGGCCGCGGGCAATCTCCAGCCGGCGCTTCATTCCGCCGGAGTACGTCTTGACGACCGCGTTGCGCCGCTCCCACAGCTCGACGACGCGCAGCACCTCTTCGATGCGGCTCGCGCGCAGGTTGCCCGGCACGTTGTAGACGTGGCTGTGAAAGCGCAGGTTCTCGATGGCCGTGAGCTGGTCGTCCAGGCTCGGGTCCTGGAAGACGAGGCCTATCGACTGGCGGACGGCGTTCCGCTGCGTCTCGACGTCGTACCCGGCGACCTTTGCGCTGCCGGATGTGGGGCGGAGCAGGGTGCAGAGGATGTTGATGGTCGTGGTCTTGCCGGCGCCGTTCGGCCCCAGGAAGCCGAAGACCTCGCCCTCCTCTACCTCAAAGCTCACGCCATCGACCGCCGCCAGCGGACCGAAGTTCTTGTGGAGATCGATTACCTCAATGGAGAGCATCAAGGACATTATACCGTGTTATCGGTCTTAGCCGGCTCCTTCTCGGCCTCGGGCGGATTGCTCTCGCGCAGGATGTCCTCGATCTCCTGGCGCGCGCGACCGATAACCTCGCGTATGCGGCGGATAGTCTCCGGATTGGTGTACGCCCTTCCGCGGCGGCGCATCGTGTGCGCGAAGTCCTGGAAGTCGTGCTTCATGCCGTGCATCTCGTCCCTCAGGCGCGGGTTCCACCAGGAACTGGTGCGGCGCCTGATGCCCTCTACCACCTCTTTTTGTTCCTCCAGGAAGCGCCGTCCTTCGTCGGTGATGGAGTAGACGCGCTTGCCGTCCTGCTGCGTCGACGTGACGTACGCCATGTCTTCGAGCATCTGGAGGGTAGGGTAGACAGCGCCGGCGCTCGGCGTGTATCCGCCGAAGCGTTCTTCGAGCGCCCGAATCACTTCGTAGCCGTGAACGGGCCGCTCACTGACCAACTGCAGAATTACGTACTTGAGGTCGCCCTTCTCGAAAAGACGGCCGTGAATCCGGTCGAAGTCAAACCAAGGTGGTCGTTGCATGATGTCCTCCTTCTGTATCGCGATATAATCAAGCATATCGCGATACTATCTTGATTTGGCGCCGTTGTCAAGACCCCCTTGACTTTCTCCCTGATCGAGGTCATGAATGGACAGACGGCAATTCCCCGAATGACGGAGCAGGAGGAGCGTGATGGCCCAGAATCGTCTGCGTGAGCTGTGGGGAGAGGACAAGCCTGCCCTCGGCTGCTGGCTGTCTATCCCCGACTCGTTTTGCGCCGAGATGATCGCCCACCTCGGCTTCGACTGGCTGTGCATCGACATGCAGCACGGCCTCATCGACTACCAGCGCGCCCTGACGATGCTCCAGGCGATCTCGACGACGGCGGCGGCGCCCGTCGTGCGCGTCCCCTGGAATGACCCGGGGATAATCATGAAGATGCTCGACGCCGGCGCTTGCGCGGTCATCGTCCCGATGATCGAGACGCCGGCGGACGCCGAGAGGGCGGTCGCGGCCTGTCGCTATCCTCCGGCGGGAGCTCGCAGCTTCGGGCCGACGCGGGCGATGGTCGCGGCCGGCGACGACTATTTCGCGAACGCCAACGAGTACGTCTGCTGCATACCGATGATCGAAACGCGGCCGGCGCTCGACAACCTCGACGACATCCTATCGGTGCCCGGCGTCGACGCCGTCTACATCGGGCCGATGGACCTCAGCCTGGCACTCGGCCTGCCGCCGAAGCCGGACGGCGACGAGCCCGTCTACGCCCAGGCGCGACAGAAGGTGCTCGACGCCTGCCGCCGCCACAACGTTGTCGCCGGCATCCACTCTTCGGCCGCAGCGGGACCGGACCGTGTCGCTCAGGGCTTTCGCTTCGTGCTCATCGCATCGGACGTGACGGCGCTGGGGAGAGGCGCTGCGATGGACCTGGCGTCGGTGCGGCGAAAGATGGGTTAGGCAGGCCCGGCGGCATCAGGATTCCTCGATCCAGTAGCTGACGCCCATCCAGCCGATGAGGCCCGTTCCTTCTTGTAGCCCCCGCATCCTCGACGAGGAGGCGGCGTACCCCTGCGGCGAGCAGAGCGGGTACATCGGGCCGTGCTTCTTCAAGATAACCCGCTGGCAGTCGAGCACTGCCTGCCGCTTCTCCTCCAGGTCGAAGATGCTCCAGAGGCTTTCGATCAGGCCGTCGACCTCGGGGTCGTTGCTCAAGCCCGGGTTGACGTCCGCCTGCTGCCCCTTGCTGTAGTAGGAGCGGAGGATGATGTCCGGCTCCATGTAGGGCAAGTTGAGGAAGATCGCCATGTCGAAGTTGTGGCCGTAGAGCTCCTGCGCCAGGAAAGCGCCCAGCTCCCTTGTCCTGATGTTCACCTTCACGCCGACCTTCGCGTAGTGATCGGCGAGGACGGTGGCGACCTTGGGCGAGTCGCCGAACGACGCGACGGGCGTGTCGAGCTCCAGGCCGTCGCCGTAACCGGCGGCGCTCAGCAGTTGCTTCGCCCTCGTCGGGTCGTATGCCAGCGTCGACCGTAGCTCGTCCTGCGGCAGCGCCCAGTATTCCAGCGCCCACGGTATAGGCCCGTTGTAGTTCCCATCGCCGAAGTACATCTTCGCGATGTAGTCGTCGCGGTCGATGGCGATGTCCAGGGCTTCGCGCACGCGCTCATCGCTGAAGGGCGGCCGGTCGACGCGGACGTAGCAGTTGATGGTGAAGAGGTACGCCGACTTAGCCACCTGGAACCCCGGCTTCCCCTCGATCTCCTGTCGCTTTAGCTTGTCCAGGTTGATCCCTACGTAGTCGGCGCGGCCGGTCTTGAACGTCTGCCATAGCGCGCTGAGGTCGGTTATCGGCAGCCACTCCTCCTCGTCCGGGAAGGGGCGGCCCTGCTGGAAGTAGTCCGGGTTCCGACGCAAATGGACCCGCTCCGCGCGGACGTAGTCGGCGAGGATCCAGGCGCCGCAGCCGGAGGCGTTCATCGCCAGACCGTCCCACTTCTCCACAGCCTCGTGCGGCACGATTGAATAGGCGAAGTTGCCCGTGTGGTCGACGGTGGGGGAGAACAGCTTGTTCGTGCGCAGGCTGAACGTGTAGTCGTCGATGGCTTCGTACTTATCAGTGTGGAGCGTCAGCAGCTTGCGGTCGTTGAGCGTCGGGCCGGCCTTGAGGCGATCGAAGCTGTAGACAACGTCGGCCGCCGTCACCTCGCGGCCGAATGTTGGATCGATGTTGTGGAACCTGACGCCGTGCCGCAACTTCCAGACGTATGTCAGGTGGTCAGGGTATTCCAGGCTCTCCGCCACCAGCGGCTGGAACTCGAGATTCGCCATGTTTACCGCGTGCAGGGGATTGTGGATGCGGGCGGAGAGGTAGCCGGAGATTACATTGACCTGCGGGTCGAGGCTGCCCGGGTCGAGCGGGATAGCGAATACCGGCTTGCCGCCCGGCTTCGGCGTGTCCAGGGGCGAAGGCGTCCACAGCACGGAGTCGCCTTCCTCGCTGCTGGAGCATCCGGCCAGCGCCAGCGCCGACGCGCCCAGCGCTGTCGCGGCCCCCGCGAGGACGCGCCGCCGCGATACCGTCCGCTTCGCCAACCGCTGCCGGTAGGTTTCCGCCGTCATCGCCGTACTCCTTCGTTGCACCGAGCCGCTGAGGCCAACATCATATCTCGCGCGAGCGGCGTAGGGAATCCTCTTCAGCTCGATCTCTCGTGTTTGTTCGGTGGCGACGCTACGACGTTGCGGTTGCCGGTTGCCGGTCATGATACTCTGTAGAGCGCCGCATTCTGATATACTAGGGTGCCAGCTTCGAGGGGCACAGTCCACAAAATGGAATAGCATGCAGACCATATTGGTCGTCGGCGAAGGCGGACGCGCGGAGCGGATGGCACAGGAGCTTGCCGGCAGCGGCTACCAGGTGGAGGCTCGTTCGTTCGCTGAGATTGCCGGCGGCGTCGACGCCCGCGTGGCCGCGATCGTTGTCGACGTGTCGTCCGCGGACGACGCTCGCAGCCTTGCCGTCGCGGCCGGAAGCGGCGCCGAGAAGCGCACGGTCCTGGCAGTCCTGCCGGGAGAAGCGCTGGACGGGGAGCCGCTCGACGTGGCCGCCGACGACGTCGCGTTCCACCCGCTGCGGCCGCGCGAGCTGGAGATACGCCTGCGCCGGCTGCTCGACCGGCATGGCCCGCCCGACTCGCCGGACGTGCTCCGCCAGGGGGCGCTCGCCATCGACACCGCGGGCTACCGGGTCTTCGTCGACGGCATGCTGGTCGAGTTGACGTTCAAAGAGTACGAGCTGCTGCGCTTCCTCGCGACGCACCCCGACCGCGTCTACACTCGCGAGGCGCTGCTCGACAAGGTTTGGGGCTATGACTACTTCGGCGGCGCGCGGACCGTCGACGTGCACATCCGGCGCATCCGGAGCAAGATCGAGCGGGGTGGCATCACCTTTATCGAGACCGTGCGCAGCGTCGGCTACCGCTTCCACGCTTCGCCGTAGTGCTCGTTTGACACCGCGTCGCGCTGTGTGGCACCATTTTTGGGAGTCAGCCTGCCACTCTCGACTGGGTGGGCCTGTCCACCGTCACAGTGCGCGCTTAAACTGGAAGGTCACATGCACAGGAACATCTCTCTGATTGCCTGTATCGTCCTCGTCGCGGCCGGCGCGACGATAGCGGCTTGTGGAGGCGGCAGCGAAGCTAAGCCGGCGTCCACGGCCGCCACGTCTTCGACGCCGTCGTCCGGCGCAACCGGCGCCGCGCCGACGCAGATTCCAGCCGAGACGGCAGCGTCCGAAGGCAAATTCGCCTGCCCCAGCGAGTGGACCAAGTACACTTGTCCAACCGTCTCGGCCAACCAAGGCGCGCTAACGGCCCCCGTCCGTGCCGGCGTCGAGGCGGAGATGATGTGCCAGAACGTCGGCTTCTATACGAGCGGCGCGATAAACGACAACTCGCTCCTGTACAAGGTGCCTGCGGGCACTGAAATAGTGTCGCCGATCAACGGCACCATCGTCAGCGTCAGATCGATGCCGGCGCCGCACGACTACACGAAGTCCATCGCTATAGGCGGCATGCCGTTTCTGATCTACGTCTACTTCGTCGGCGACCCCAAGGTGGAAGCGAACGCGACCGTTTACAGGGGAGACGTCATCGGCGTCAGCACAGGCACCTTCCCGACAGACAACCCTGCGGACTCCAAGCTGCTGGGCGCGTCGCTGCTCGTCAACCTGCTGGGCCTGGACTCCAGGATGCTCGACGCCAGTAGCGCCGACCTCTGGGTAGGCGGTGTGCCGACCTGCTACGCGCCCTGACCGTCGCCCTCGCCTGAGCCTCCCAGCCCATCGACCGGCGCTTCGCGTCGCGCTCGGCGACGATCCGCATGCCCCGCACGGTGTCGCGAACTTAACGCCGTCGTAACAGCCCCGAAACCGGCCTCCTCTAGACTCAGGGCATAGAGACAGCGCTGAGAAGGAGGACGGCCCAATGCCCGCGGACCCGATCAACGCCGGCGATACCGCCTGGGTCCTCGTCGCCGCCGCCCTCGTCATGCTCATGACGCCCGGCCTGGCCTTCTTCTATGGCGGCCTGGTGCGGGAGAAGAACGTTCTCGGCACGATCATGCACAGCTTTGTCGTGATCGCTATCGTCAGCCTGCTGTGGGTGGTTGTCGGCTATAGCCTTGCGTTTGGGCCGGACCACGGCGGCGTCATCGGTGGCCTCGACTGGGCGTTCCTGCGACACGTCGGGCAGGCGCCGAACCCTGACTACTCATCGACCATCCCCCACCAGGCGTTCATGGCCTTTCAGATGATGTTCGCGATAATCACGCCCGCGCTCATCACCGGCGCCTTTGCGGAGAGGGCGAAGTTCGGCACCTTCCTCGTCTTCATGGCCGCCTGGTCGCTGCTGGTCTATGCGCCGATAGCGCACTGGGTGTGGGCGAGCGGCGGCTGGCTGCGCAACCTGGGCGCGCTCGACTTCGCCGGGGGCACGGTGGTGCACGTCAACGCCGGCATCGCCGCCCTCGTCGCCGCGATCATGTATGGGCGACGCCTGGAGTTCGGCAAGGAAGCCCTTGAGCCGCACGACATATCGATGATGATGTTGGGCGTCGGGCTTCTCTGGTTTGGCTGGTTCGGCTTCAACGCCGGCAGCGCCCTGGCCGCCAACGGCCTGGCGGTGAACGCCTTCGTCGTTACGCACATCGCGGCTGTCTCCGCTGCTCTTACCTGGCTCTTGCTGAGCTGGTGGCAGACCAGGAAGGCGAGCGTGTTAGGTGTCGGAGCCGGCGCCGTCGCAGGGCTGGCGGCGATTACGCCCGCGTCTGGCTTCGTCGAACCGGGACCGGCCATCGCCATCGGCGTCGGTGCCGGAGGGTTGTGCTACCTGGCCGTCCAGATGCGTCACCGCCTGCACCTCGACGACTCCCTGGACGTCGTGGGGGTGCACGGCGTCGGCGGCGCCTGGGGCACGATAGCAGCGGGCATCTTCGCGACCGTCGCCGTGAACTCGGCTGGCGCAAACGGCCTCATCCACGGGAACCCCGGCCAGCTCGGCGCGCAGGCGGCGGCCGTCGGCGTCACCCTCGCCTACTCGCTCGTAGCGACACTCGTGATCCTGCGTGTCCTGGACCTCGTCCTCGGGCTACGGGTCTCCGAGGAGGAGGAGAAGATCGGTCTCGACGTGTCGCAGCACGGAGAGAGGGCCTACGCGTTCCAGGGATTGAGCGTCCTGGAAGTGGCGGACCTCACGGTTCCGCGGGCCGCGGCTGCCAGCTATAATGGACACAATCAGAGCACAAACGGCGTCGGAGCCGTAGAGAGACCCCCAGTAAGCAAGCGAACCGGAAGATAAGGGCGTCGAATAGCGCCCGCCCGGACAACTACCATCGGAAGGAGAGAGGTATGGCGACAAACGGCAAAGACAAGGACTACGTACTCCAAACCTGCAAGGCACAGAACATCAAGTTCATTCGCCTTTGGTTTACCGACATACTAGGGTCGCTGAAGAGCTTCACGATTACTGTCGAAGAGCTCGAAGGTGCGCTGGAGGAGGGCATGGGCTTCGACGGCTCCTCCATCGAAGGCTTCGCCCGCATCGATGAAAGCGACATGGTGGCGGTGCCCGACCCCTCGACCTTCGCCGTCATCCCCTGGCGGCCGCGCGAGATAGGCACGGCGCGAATGTTCTGTGACATTCATCTGCCCGACGGCTCACCGTTCGAAGGAGACCCCCGCTACGTATTGAAGCGCAACATCAAGCGCGCCGCGGACCTCGGCTTCACCTTCTACGTGGGCCCGGAGCTTGAGTACTTCTATTTCAAGAGCGTCGAATCTCCGCAACCGCTCGACCAGGGCGGCTACTTCGATCTGACGCCGCTGGACGTGGCCACCGACCTCCGTCGCGACACCATCCTCTTTCTCGAGGACATGGGCATCGGCGTCGAGTACTCCCACCACGAGGTGGCGCCCAGCCAGCACGAGATCGACCTTCGCTACACGGACGCCCAGTCTATGGCCGACGCCGCTATGACCTACCGCCTCGTTGTTAAGGAAGTTGCCCTCGCCCATGGCGTCTACGCCACCTTCATGCCGAAACCCATCGCCGGCCAGAACGGCTCCGGCATGCACGTGCACCAATCGCTGTTCAAGGGCAAGAGCAACGCCTTCTTCGAGGCCGCCGACAAGTATCATCTGTCACCGCTCGCAAAGGCATACATCGCCGGCCTGCTCCGCCACGCCCGCGAGATAACGCTGGTCACCAACCAGTGGGTGAACTCCTACAAGCGGCTCGTGCCCGGCTACGAGGCGCCGTGCTACATCACCTGGGCCCGCCGCAACCGCTCCGACATGGTGCGCGTACCCGAATACAAGCCCGGCAAGGAGACGGCGACGCGCGTCGAGTACCGCTCGCCGGACCCCGCCTGTAACCCTTACCTGGCGTTCGCTGTCATGCTAGCGGCCGGTCTCGAGGGTATCGCCAAGGAGTATCCGCTGGCCGATCCTGTGGAGGAGAACGTTTTCCACATGAGCGACGATGAACGCAAGAAGCGCGGCATCGACGTCCTGCCGGGCAGTCTCATCGAGGCGATCGAGGTCGCGGAGACGAGCGACGTGCTGCGTCGCGCCCTCGGCGACCACGTCTTCGAGTCGCTCATCGCCAACAAGAAGATAGAGTGGGACCAGTACCGGACGAAGGTTACGGACTACGAGTTGGCACGCTACCTGCCGATCCTGTAGCCTTCACGGCCGCGAAGTTCAAAGTGAAACCCAAAGGCCGGCGGACAATCTGCCGAAAGCGGAATCCGCCGGCTTCGCATTCGCTGCGGACGCTGCGCTCCCGCCGGTAGTGTGGGTCGGGCAGGCTCTCTGTGATCGAGAGGACGGCGCCCTCTCGCAGCACGCGCCACAGTTCCGCCAGCGCCCGCCGTCGGTCCGGTAGCTCGCCGAGAACCGTCACCAGGAACGCCCCGTCGACGCAGCCGGCCTCCAGCGGCAGGTTCAGCCCATCGCCGATGACGACATCGGCGTTGCCGGCGCCCTCCCTGTCGAGGCGACGTCGCAGGTAACGCGCCATCTCCGGCTGCAGGTCCAGGCAGAGTAGCCGCCCATCGGGGGCCAGTCGACGGGCCTCCCCGACGCTGAAGTAGCCGGAACCAGCGCCCAGCTCCAACACTCTGCCGCCGGGCGGCAGGCCGAAGGCGTCAAGCGTCTTCTCCAGCGGATGGAACAGCCGCCGGACAGGATTGCTCAGTAGCCAGCGATACTTATAGGGGCAGGGGCCGCGTATCGTTCCGCCGAGTCGGGGCATGCCGCGACTCTAGCGCCGCGACGGGCGAAGCGTCAAGCGAGCGATGAGACCGCCGGGTCCTACCGGTATTGTATGTGAAGCTGGGGGGCTGGGCTGTTCGACGGCGTCGGATTCGCTTTCTCGACCGCTTGCGAGCTTTGCTGGAACACGGCGTGCACGGCGTGGTCCGTCGCCTTGAACAGCGGCTGCGGGTACAGCCCGACCACGAACACGCCGATGACCAGGGCTACGATGACGGCGTTCACGCCCACCGGCACCCGCAGGCGCACTTTCTCCTCTGTCTCGCCGACGTACATCTGCTTGATGATCAGCAAGTAGTAGTAGAGCGATATCAGGCTGTTCACCACGGCCAGCGCGGCGAGCCATAGCAGGCCCTCCTTGGCGACCGCCTGGAACAGCAGGAACTTCGTCGCAAAGCCGGCGAACAGGGGCATGCCCGCCAGCGAGAAGAGCGCAACCGTCAGTGACAGCGCTAGAAGGGGCGCCCTTTCCGCCAGGCCGCGGTAGTCGGCTATCTCGTCCTTGCCGCTGGCGTTGTAGAAGGCGATCACGACGACGAACGCCGCCAGATTCGTGATCACGTAGCCCGTCAGGTGCAGCACCAGCGTGCTCGCCGCCGACTCTGAAAGCGCGGCGATACCCATCAGCATGAACCCGGCCTGCCCGATGCTCGAGTAGGCGAGCAGGCGCTTGATGTTGTGCTGCTGGATCGCGACCAGGTTGCCCAGCGTCATGCTCGCCGCTGCCAGGGCCGCGATCATCCAGCGCCAGTCGTTGAGCACCGGCAGGAAGGCCTCCGTGAACAGGCGCAGCAGCAGCGCCACACCCGCCGCTTTCGACGCCGCGGACAGGTAGGCGGTGATCGGAAGCGGCGCGCCTTCGTAGGCGTCCGGCGCCCACATGTGGAACGGCACCGCCGATATCTTGAAGCCGATGCCGGCGATTATCAACACCAGCCCCATCAGCATCGCGATGCCGAAGTCGCTGACGCCGCCGCTCAGCGCCGCGTTGATGTCGGCGTAGGACGTGGAGCCGGTGACGCCGTAGATCAGGCTGAGGCCGTACAGGAACAGCGCCGACGAGAACGCGCCGAGAAGCATGTACTTCATGCCGCCCTCGTTCGACTTCGCGTCCATCTTGGCGAAGGAGACGAGCACGTAGAGGCTGAAGCTCAGCAGCTCCAGAGATATGTAGGCGGTTATCAGCTCGCGGCCGGCGGCCATGTAGATCGCGCCGATAGTCGAAAGGATGAGCAGCCCGTAGTACTCGCCGGCATGGCGCAGGCGGTCGCGGACGAAGTGCGCCGACGCCAGGCAGATGACGGCGGTGATGCTGATGAACAGGACACGGAAGAAGGTCGTGTAGTTGTCGATCTGGACCAGGCCGGCGAAGTTCAGCGGCCCCTTGTTGATGTAGAACAGCGAGGCGACCAGGATCGCGCCCAGTCCGCCCGCCGATACGTACGGCAGGTACGTGCGGGCGCGTCGCGCGTCGTAGAGGCCGAGCGCGACGACGACCCCGGCCAGCGCGGCCAGCAGGTACTCCGGTATCAGCAGCGAGTAGTCCAGGTTCATTTCACCGCCGCCAGCGTCAGTACAGTGTGCGAGATACGGTCAACAAAGGGCGCCGGCCAGGAGCCCATGAACAGCAGGAAGAAGATGAGCACGGCGCCCGCTGCCTGCTCCCAGCGCGTCATCTCCACCAGGTGCGACCAGCGTTCGTTGAACGGCCCGAAGAACGCCATCGCCAGCATGCGCAGGATGTAGGCGGCCGTTATCGCCGCGCCGAAGATCGCCAGGGCGCCGAATGCCGGATAGGTGTGGAACGTCCCGACGAATATGTGGAACTCGGCGATGAAGCCGGACAGCCCGGGCAGCCCCAGCGACGCCAGCCCGGCGACGGCGAAGAACGCCGTGAAGCGCGGCATCTTGTTCGCCAGCCCGCCGAACAGCGACATGTCGCGGACGTGCGCCTGGTCGTAGACGGCGCCCACCATTGCGAACATGAGGGCCGTCATGACACCGTGCGAGAACATCTGGAGCACCGCGCCGTTCACTCCAATTGGGTTCAGCGTCGCCAGGCCCATCAGGACGTAGCCCATGTGGCTGACGCTGGAGTATCCAACCATGTACTTGAAATCGCGTTGCGCCATCGCCGAAACCGCGCCGTAGATGACGTTTGTCGTTGCCAGCACCATCACGCCCGGCATCCAGAACTGCGCCCCCGCCGGCAGGAGCTGTATCCCCAGGCGGATGATACCGAAGGCGCCCAGCTTCATCAGGACGCCGGCGTGGAGCATGCTGACGGCTGTCGGCGCCGCGACGTGGCCGTCGGGCGACCAGGTGTGGAAGGGCCAGAGGCCCGCCAGCACGCCGCAGCCGATGAGAAATACAGGGAAGACCGCCTTCTGGAAGCCCTCCGAGAACTGGACGTTATACAGCGCGGGCAGGTCGAACGTGCCGATGTCCGCCTTCACGAAGATCGCGAAGATGCCCACGAAGATGAGCACGCTGGCGGCAACCAGGTACAGCGTCAGCTTCATCGCGCCGTACTCTTTCGTCCGCACGAAGGTCGGGAAGCGGCTGCTGGCGCCCCAAACGGCGATGAGCAGGAACATGGGCAGCACGGCCAGCTCGTAGAAGAAGAAGAAGAAGAACAGGTCGAGCGAGATGAACGTGCCGAAGACGCCCGCTACCAGCGCAAAGAAGAGGACGAAGAAGTCCTTGGTGCGATAGGCGATCTTCCAGGAAATGAGCACGCCTGTAAAGGCGACGATGCCGTTCAGCAGCACCATCGGCGCGGAGATGCCGTCGACGCCCAGGTGCAGCGTTATCCCGTTCGCGCCCAGGAAGCCGACGTTCTCCAGCCACGGCCAGCGCCCCTCGAACTGGATGACGCTGTCGCCGTCGCCGAACTGGTAGGCGAAGAAGACGTACAGCGTCAGGCCCAGCAACACCAGGCTCGACGCCGCGGCGATGTAGCGCACGACGTTCGCATGTCGCGAGGGCACCGCCAGCAGCACCAGCGAAGTCGCCAGTGGCAGGGCTATCAGCGGCAGGAGCACGTAGTTGTGCGGCATTGCGCCTTTGCTGTCCTCCCTATGTGCCCACGACGAACGCGATCACGGCCAGCACGACGATACCTACAGTCATGAGCAGGGCGTAGTTCGGCATTCGCCCCGTCTCATGGAACTTCAACAGGAAACCGCTGAATCGCGTCGCGTCGGCCGTGCCGTTGACGCCGGTGTCGTTGACGACGGCGCGGTCGTACCAGGAGACGATGCCCGCCACGACCAGCACGATGCGGTCGATGACCCACTGGTAGGCGTCGTCCATGTAGAACTTGTTGCGCAGCAGCGTGTAGACCTGCGGCATGGCTTGCCCGACGGCCTTCGCCCGTTCGGCGGCGCCGCCCCAGAAGTAGAAGCCGCCCGCGATCCCGATGAGCACGAGCGCAATCGACGACGCGGTGACGCCGGCGTTGATGCGGAACGCTTCGGGCTCGCTGGTGAACAGGAACTGGCCGAAGCCGCCCGGGAACCCCATCAGGCGCCCCACGCCGTTGAAGACGACAAAGCCGGCGAACACCGTCAGCAGGCCAAGCAGCAGCAGCGGCCACTTCATCGCCGGGCCCGGCTCGTGCGCGTGCTCGTAGACGTGCTCATTGCGCGGCTTGCCGGTGAAGACCAGCAGGACCAGCCGGGTCATATACAGCGCCGTTATCAGCACGCTGACCAGCACGGCCAGGTAGATGAAGATGTTGTGGTTTTCGAAAGTCGAAAGCAGGAGCTCGTCCTTGTTCCAGAAGCCGGCGAGCGGGAACAGGCCGGCCATCGACATCGCGCCCAGCGTGAAGACCGCGGCTGTGACCGGCATCTTCTTCGCCAGGCCGCCCATCTGCGTCACCTCCAGCTCGTCGGTCGAGTGGTAGACGGAGCCGGAGGCGAGGAAGAGGAGCGCCTTGAAGAAGGCGTGCGTGAATACGTAGAGCAACGCGACTGTCACCGAGCCGGCGCCGAGGGCGATGAACATGAGCCCAAGGCTGTTCAGCGTCGAGTAGGCGACGACGCGCTTGATGTCCGTCATCACCAGACCCATCGTCGCCGACATGAACGTCGTAATCAGGCCCACGGCCGTCACGGCGACAAGCGTGCCGTCGACCTCCTGGAATAGCGGCATCGTGCGCGCCACCAGGTAGACGCCGGCGACAACCATCGTCGCGGCGTGGATGAGGGCGCTGACGGGCGTTGGGCCTTCCATGGCGTCGGGAAGCCAGACGTGGAAGGGGAACTGCGCCGACTTCCCCATCGCGCCGAGGAGGATCAGCAGCACGCAGGCCGTCAGGTAGGCGTGGTCGATCTGGCCCGAGCGCGCCGCGTTGAAAATGGTCGACATATCGAAGGTGCCGACAGAACGATAGAGCAGGATGACGCCGATTAGCAGGCCAACATCGCCGAGGCGCGTGGTGATGAACGCTTTCTTCGCCGCCTCGGCCGCGGAGCGCCGTTCATGGTAGTGGCCGATGAGCAGGAAGGAGCAGAGGCCGACGCCCTCCCACGCGAAGTAGAGGAGCAGGAAGTTGTCGGCGAGGACGAGCGTCAGCATCGCCGCCGCGAAGAGCGACTGCACGGCGAAGTACCAGCCGTAACGCTTGTCGCCCTTCATGTAGCCCAGCGAGTAAACCTGGACCATCAGGCTGATGAAGCTGACAACCGCCAGCATCACCGCCGCAAGCTGGTCGACCTCGAAGCCGATGCGCAGGTTGAAGCTGCCGATCCTGAC
>Ga0315281_10003925_pt1 | contig 21698 bp, 15 predicted proteins | sample YL17G07_0_MG_FD_204540 | JGI IMG/M metagenome (GOLD analysis project Ga0315281, IMG submission 204540) | Sediment microbial communities from Yellowstone Lake, YNP, Wyoming, USA - YL17G07_0 | ecosystem: Environmental > Aquatic > Freshwater > Lake > Sediment | place: USA: Wyoming | collected... | reverse complement strand
TAGCGGTACCCCAAAGAGAAGGTTGATCAGGCGCTCCTGCGCGCCCGCGACGCACTCATCAACGCCGTGGGATCAAAGGGAGAGGGCGTGAAGCCCGAGCGTTCACAGAACCACTTCGCGGCCCCGAGAAGCTGGTCGAACGGACTGCACGGTCTGCCTACTTGAGCAACCGAGGATCGATTGCGTGATCGCCAGTCTGGACAATGACGATGCGCCTGGCATCCTCGTGGGCCGGGTTCAGCAGCACATTGAATGTCTCGGGAACGATTGCCGACGGAACGGCCAGAAGTGCCGCAGAACCCTTTGTGAGCCAGCTGTCACCCAGCGCGCGGGTCATCTCGGTTGTTTCCGGCCAGCCTGTTGGCAGATAGTCGACTGAAACACTCTCCACTTGCACGTCGTCTGGCGCTTCGATCTTCAGCAAGCGGTAACGAACTGGCAGGTCCTGGATGTCGATCTCGAAGTGGACCAGGATCTCGAGCAGCGCGGAGGCTGGACTCTGAGCGCAATAGACGATGCGCCGGCCACGAGTGTGCCACCGTCCCGGTGTGCGCAACGCTCCGTCACCTGCGAGGGAGAGATGGTTGCTGATCCGCCAGAGAAACACTTAGCAGTCCGTGGTGAAAGTCTGCCGTCGCACCGAGACGGGCCAGCCGCCGGGGATGCATCGCCCGTCGAATGCAGCCAGACTTTCACCACGGGCTGTTAGGCCGCCATGCCCTCGTCGATGCGGTACAGCAGCTCTTCGACGAGGCGCGCACCTGCTTCAGTGGCCGTGAGTTGCAGTGGGCTTCGACGCTTAAACTGCCGCTTCGTCGCACGGAGCCAATGCCACGCGCGTTTGCTGTCCCCGAAGACGTGTTCGGCAAGCGCGGCAAGACGGGCGAGGCGTACGGCTCGATCCGATTCGTCCCGGCTCAAGGACTCGCGCCGCGCGCGACGATGGGTGAGCGTGCGTCTGGGGACGATCAGCGAGTAGATCTCATCGTCGGTCAGACCTGAGCGCCGGAGTCCCTCGAGCGCTCGTGTGGCGAGACGGTCTTCGACCACTTTGACGAGGTCCTGTTCAGAGCGCAACCGGTGAACGCCGAGCATCTGTTGCACGCGTTTGAGCAGGCTCGGCTGTTGAGCGACAGGGGTTACTAAGGCAGCAGCTTTGGACAAGGGGCCTCCAGCGTCCTGTGGCAACTTGCCCAACATTGTATGGCAACTTGCCCACTGGTTCAACCCGGATTGAGCCACAACCGTCAACCTGCACCGCGCCCGGCGTTTCCCTGAAATGTGCACTCACTCCCCCCGGATCGTCGCTCGGCCATCTCCAACGATCGCCAGTCGGGCACGTGGGCGGTCATGAACGCCTTGAAGAGGCGTCCATGATTGCGGATCCGAAGGTGCAGCAACTCGTGCGCAATCACGGCGTTTTGAAACCCGACCTCTTCGCTCGCAAGATCGGTCGCCAGGGTGATGGTGCCCCGCTTGGAGCAGGAGCCCCATTTCGTTCTCATCGCTTGAATGCGGATCACTCTTGGCCTGACGTGAAGTCTCGATGCCCAAGACTCGGCCCGCCTGCGCAATGCCTGATGGGGGTAGCGATTACCCGTCACAGTAGCGCCTACTCGCCCAGAAGAGTGGCGACGGCCAAGTCGACGATGCGCGATCGGTCGTCTTTCTCGAGCGCCAGCAGCGGGCGATAGAGTCCTGCGCGCAGGCGCCGCTGTTCGTCGACATTGACCGCCGCGTTGGGGAATCTGGCGAGGAGCGTCTCGGCCTCCCGCGCGACGGCTTCGTGAGAAATCCCCGCCTTCTTCAGAGCAGCATCGTCGCGAAGGGTCCACGACACCGCAAACGCGCGTTTCGACAACCCGCTCTCCTCGGCGGACTTCATCGCATCGTCTTTTTCCGCGGCGAGCGCCGCGATGAGATCCATGGCAGCCAGTCCCGAGATCTTGCGGCTCTCGAGATCTTTCAGAATCCGTTCCGCTCGTTCTCTGAGCGGTTGCAGAATCGGTGCCGCGTTTGGGTCATCGTCGATTTCCTTGTGCAGACCCCGAACGAGGTTGAACACCTTGCCCTCGTCCGATCCCGGCTCGTCGCGGAGCGAGTCCAGCGTCTTGACGTCAAACGTGACGCTCCTGGTGAGTCTGCCGAGCCCTTCCTGGATCGCATTGCTTTCTATTAGGCGGCGGGTCTTGTACGCAAGATCTGCGACGAATCCAACCTGCTGGGCGTACGCCTGACGCACCGCCGCGTAGAGATGTGTGAGGCGGGTGAACGTCGCGATGTGATCCCGCAGTTCCGCCGATGGCGAGAGGATCTCCCATAGCGTTTCGAGGTCCTTGTACGCCTCGAAGAACGCCTTTCGTGCTTCAGACTCGAGGAAACGACCATAGACGATCTGCTCGAGACGCTCGTCAGCGCCCCCTGTGCCCGCTTCGAGGTAGGAGGTTTCAGCAACGGCGATCTTCTGCCTGAAGTCGCGCATCAGGACGTCGAGGTCCTCGATGACGCCGCTGACTTCCTCGGAGTCGAAATGCAGCGCTTTCTTGAGCTCGCGCAGCACGCCGACGAAATCGACGACCAGGCCTACGTGTTTCCGAACGCCCTGCGCGTCGACGTAAGGCCGGTTCACGCGCGCGATGGCCTGGAGCAGCACGTGGTCGCGCATCGGTTTGTCGAGGTACATGCAGTAGAGCAACGGCGCGTCGTAGCCGGTGAGCAGCTTGTCGGTGACGATCAGCAGCTTGGGGTCGGAGCCAGCCTTCTTGAACAGGGTCCGCACATCCTCTTCGCGGTCGGCGCTCAGTTGAAGCTCTGCGACGAGCGGCCGGTCCACGATGTCCGCCGCACTCTCCGTGTAGATCGCCTCGGTCAACTCGGGCGGAAGGAGCGTGTCCAGCGCCCGCTTGTATTTGGCGCACGCCTCGCGGCTCACGGCCACCAGGAAGGCTTTGTATCCGAGCGGAAGGACGTTGTCGCGGAAATGTTCGGCGACGAAGGCGGCCACCTGTTCCACGCGGTCATCCGCCGTCAGGAACGTGCGCAGCCCCACAGCGCGGTCGAGAACGCGGTTCAGCTCCTCGATGTCAGTGATCCCCTCGGCCTCGGCGAGATCGAAGAACTCTTTGTCGAGTCGTTCTGCCGGGACCGTCATCGCGCTGGGCGCCAGCATGTGCTTGATGGGGAGAGTGGTCTCGTCCGCGATCGACTCGGCGATCGAGTACTTGTCCAGATACCCGCGCTCGTCTTCGGCACCGAAAATCTTGAACGTGCCTTCGCCGTGAGCAGTGCGGGCGATCGGCGTACCGGTGAAGCCAACGATCGTGGCCTTCGGCACGGCGGCCATGAGGTAGCTGCCGAGATCCTTCGCAACCGAGCGATGCGCCTCGTCGATGAACACGTACACGTTGTCGCGCGTGCTGCTGTCTTTCCGGATCTCTTCGAACTTGTGGATCATCGAGACGATGAGGCCGCGAAAGTCACCGTCGAGGAGCGATTGCAGTTCAGCTTTGTTATTCGCCCGCTTCGTCGCGATGTCCTGCTTCTGCATCTCACCGAGCAGGCGCTCGACCCAACCCTTCAGCTGGCCCTCGATTTCCGTCCGGTCGACGACCAGCAGGACGGTCGCGTTCTTGAATCGCGCTTTGTTCTCGAGGATCAGGCGCGCGGCGGTGAGGAGCGTGAACGTCTTGCCGGAGCCCTGCGTGTGCCATACCAGGCCGCGGGTCTTGGCGGGGTCCGCGCACCGCTCGACAACCAGATCGATGGCTCGCTGCTGATGCTGGCGCAGGACGGACTTCCGCGTCTCGCCATCCTGGACGTAGAACAGAATCCATTGCTGGAGCGTTCGTAGGAAGTCGGTCCGTTCAAAAAACGCCTGCACCGCAAATCGATAGGTGTCTTCGGGCTTCTGCTTCCAGCGCGCCATGTCGCGCCGCGTGGCATTCCACGTGACGCCGTACCAATAATCCAGCAGGTGGGTGACGTTGAAGAGTTGCGGCGCCCCGATAAGTTCCGGTGTCTCGATCTCGTAGCGGCGCAACTGGGTGATGGCCCGCTCCAGCGCGTTGCCGTCCTTCGGATTCTTGTGTTCGACAATGCAGACAGGCAGGCCGTTGACGACAAACATCACGTCGGCACGGTTGCCCTTGCGCGCCGGCGGCTTGAGGGTCCATTCCCAGGTCACGTGCAACGCGTTAGCGTCCGGCTGATCGAAGTCGATGAGCGTCACGCGACGATGGCGCTTCTCGTGCTCGTCGTACCATTGCCGCTCGCCGCGCAGCCAGGCGAGCATGTCGCGATTGCCTTCCACGGTCGCGGGGATCGCGTCGAGCGTCTCGATGACCGAGCGCACACCGTCCGGCGTCAGCCAGTGATTGAACGCCGTGAGCTTCGCGGCCAGCTCGTCACGAAACAGCATGCCCGCGTCGCCGTCGCGCTTCTGACGAGCGAGCTCCGGCGTGAGCGGCGTCCAGCCGATCTCGACGGCGTGCTTCACCATCGGGAACTGGACCGTGCCGGCTTCGCTGATGGAGAGGATGTTCATGCCGACGCCCTGTCTGCCATCGGCGGCTGAAGCGCCGTGAGGTCAAGGTCGGACACGCGGATCTCGCCGGTCATCAACTTGTGCAGCAACGACTTGAACAAGTCCTCGAGGACGGCGCGCTTATGCTTGTGGAGGTCGATCTTCTTGTCGATGGCATCGAGGATGGCCACGATCTCGCACTGTTCGTCCATTGCAGGCGGGTAGCTCACTGGTAGCGCGCGAACAATATCCATGTTCAAGTTCTGCTGTTGACCGCCATGCGCGAGGTGTCGCATGTCCTCGTACCGGAACGTCAAGAAATAGAAGAGGTAGGCAGTGTCGATCGATGCGTCAGACGGATTCATGGCTGCGCAAGCCTGATTGCATGCGGCCTCGATCCCGAGGCGGGCTACTCGCCCTCGGGTGACACCTTGTCCATACATTGCCATTAGGAGAGTGCCAAGTGGATAGATGCGCGCCGCCGAATCCTCAAGCCCCAATCTCGTGATGTGCTCCGCAGTGGTCCCGATGATTCCGTAATCGATCTCCGTTGTCTTGACCCACGGAATTGAGCCGGCATTCCAGTAATCAGAAACGCCGCGCCTTGGTGTGCCACCAGAGCCGACCGAGAAGTGCGATCCAAGGAGTTCCAGGCGCCAGCTTTCCGGAGAAGTTCCGATCTCAGTCTCCTTCTGCACCTCGCCGCGGAGGCCGCGTGTGAACAGAGCCCGCATCGCTGCGTGCTTCAGCTCAGAGGCATGCGATAGGGAGTTGGTGTTGCGTCGCAGCGACTTGCGAACTGCCGCGAGGATTGCTGCGATCTGCCTCTGCTCAGGCAGTGGCGGCAGTGGAATCGCCTGGTCCAGGACGTCACTGTCTCGGACAGCTGGGTAGCTAGCACCACTCTCGAGCGCTTCGACCGCTCGCACGAACGAGTCCGAAGTAACGGCGAAAAACATGTAGTCGGGATCGATGCGTTGGAGTCGAGGCCTGAGCACGCAGAACGCAGTCGACACAATGGCATCGTCCAGTGCAATCGGCACCTGAGCGATTCGCCTGAGCCCCGGCCGAATCGTCGCAAAGACCGTGTCATGAGCGCGGACAACTTTGCGGGCCCGGCTTGGCGCGGTAGCCGCTTCGCGTTCAAGCACCTGGTGAATTGAGAGGTCCTGGCGCGAGACTGACGACACATCAATATAGCGAATCCGGTTGCGTTCACCGCGGTCAGGGTTCCACAGTTGTGTCCGTTCGGTAAGGTCGCGGAGCGGGGCAGTCTCGAATGATGCGCTCATCGGACACGCTCGCTCACAAGCGGCGTCAGGACGCGAAGCAGGAGGTCATCAGCCGCTCGAGACTCCTCAACGAGAGTCTGGAGTTCTTTCACGAGCGTCCCGATCTCCCTGGCGTCGTCGTCTCCCGGAGCAAGAATCCAGCGGGATGGGCTCAGATTGTAGTCGGTCTCTTCCGCCTGATGCTGCGTGATGACTGCAACCTCCCCCTCGACGGGCTCGCCTCTGAGGAACATGGCGGCGAGTGAACGAATCGAATCCTCGGGGAGGTAGTTCTTCGGCTTGCCCTTCTTCACGCTCCGGCTCGCGTTAACGAGGACGATTTTCTCCCTGCGAGCTACCGGTTTGCGCTTGCTCAATACGATGATCAGCCCCGCCGCGCTGGTGTTGTAGAACAGGTTGTCTGGCAACAGGATCACGCCGTCGATCAGATCGTGGTCGACGAACCACTTGCGGATGTTCCGCTCTTTGTCTTCGTTCTTTGACCCTGAACCGCGAGTCACTGCACCGGTGTCGAGCACGACCGCCGCGCGGCCGTGCTCGCTCATGCACGCGAGCGTGTGCTGCAGCCACGCCCAGTCGCCCTTACCGGTGGTCACCCCGCCGGTGGTCCGAAAGCGCTCGAACGGATCGTTCACGAACACGTCCGGCGCGAACGGCTGGTTCCACATCGGGTTGGCGACGACGATGTCGTGCGTGCGGATCTTCCCGTCGGCGGTCCGAAACTTCGGGTTGATCATCGTGTCCCCGCGCGCGACCTCGATCTGCATGTCGTGGATGATGCCGTTCATCTGCGCCACGGCGTAGCTCTCGGCCTGCAGCTCCTGGCCGGTGAGCTTGAGCGGCACCCTGCTGGTCGGATCGAGCTCCCGCGCGACGAGCTGCAACTTTACGAGGAGTCCGGCAGAGCCGCACGCGTAGTCGTGGCACTCCTCGCCGGGTCTGGGGCGCATGATGTGGGCCATTAGAAAGCCCACTTCGGTCGGCGTGAAGAATTCGCCCGCGCTTTGCCCCGACCCTTCTGCAAACTTGCGGAGGAGATACTCGTAAGCGCGACCGAGAAAGTCCGGCGGCACGTCCGCCAGGCCCAATCGATAGCGCGGATCCGAGAACGTCTCGACCACTCCGCGGAGCTTCGCCGGGTTGACGTCGCGCTCCCCGTTGCGCTCGGCGGCAAAGTCGACGATGTCGATCACGCCGGAGAGCGAGGGGTTCTGCTTCGAGACCAGGCGCACGGCTTTCGTGAGGTGCTCGCCGATGTCCTTGGGGCGTTCGTCCGGTGGCCAGGCGAAGTCGGCGCGTCCGCTGAGCACCGCCCATCGAGCTTCAGGCGGCAGATAGAAGCGAAGCAGCGAGTGATCGGTCTCCGCGATTTCGAGCGCTGTGACGCGATCGCCGTACTCCTCCGCCAGCCGATCGATCTCATCGTCGAACACGTCCGACAGACGTTTGAGAAAAAGAAGCGGGAGCAGGTAGTCCTTGAACTTGGCCGCGTCTTTCTCGCCGCGAATGGAGCACGCCGCGTCCCAGAGCATCTGCTCCATCGATTTCGTCGAGTGGGAGTCGGCGGCGGATTTTCCGCGGCGCCGGCGGGTGACTCCCGCTGCGGGAGTTTCCGAGACGATGGCGCCATGCTCGTCCGCGACTCCCGCTTCGCGCGCGAGCGCCTCGATCACTTCCAGGGCTGCCTTCTGTGGGGCGTTCGACCCGCCTTCCCAGCGGTTGACGGTGGCGAAGGATACGCCGAGGCGATCGGCGAGTTGCTCCTGAGTCAGATTCAGTTTTCCACGGATGGCTCTGAGGAGTTCTGCAGGGCTCTCTATAGATGTCATGTTTGTTATATTTGTTATATTAGATAGCTCTTGTCAAGGCGTTCGATCGCCTAGCCGTTTGAACATAGCACCGGCGTGCTATTCTGTATTCGCGATTCGAGAATATAGAATGTCGCAAGCCAGCCTTCGGCCTCAAGACGTCTTCGTCCTGGCAAAGCTTCTGAGCTACAAGGGACGTCGTCCGCCCATCGGTCAGATGAGCGTCGATCTCTCGATCAGCTCCTCCGAAGTTCACGCCGCGTTGAAGCGGATGGCTTTCGCGGGACTTGTGTCGAACGACGCGAACGAAAATCGTCCGTTGCTTGAGGCCGTCGAGGAGTTTCTTGTGCACGGCGTGAAGTACGCGTTCCCCGTGAAGCCCGGCGAACTGACTCGAGGAGTGCCGACGTCATACGCCGCGCCGCCGCTGAACCGGATGATTGATGCCGGGTCAGAGCCACCGCCGGTCTGGCCGTTGCCGGAAGGTCTCCAGCGTGGCGTCAGTTTCGAACCGTTGCACAAAAGCGCTCCTGCCGCTGCCCTTCGGGATCCATTCTTGTATGAGATGCTCGCGCTCATCGATGCCCTGCGTGAAGGTCGCGCTCGCGAACGCAAGCTCGCTGAGAAGGAATTGATCGCCAAGCTCAGACACTCCGTCGATGAACGACCCGAATCTGAACCTGCTCGAAGCCGCCGTTAGGCTCTTGGAGCCACTGCTCAACGAGCTCGTGTTGGTTGGTGGTTGCGCGGCCGGCCTGCTGATCACAGACTCGGCGGCAAGCGGGATCCGCGTCACAAAAGACGTCGATATGTTCGCCGAAGTCGCATCGTACGCCGAGTACGCGACGACTCTGTCAGAACGGCTACGCGCCTTGGGCCTCAACGAAGATCACACCGAAGACGCACCAACATGCCGCTGGCGCCGCGGGGACTTGATCATCGACGTGATACCCAGTGATGAGGGGATCCTTGGATTCAGCAATCATTGGTGCGCGCCCGCGATCGCTTCCGCACGGGACATGGAGATCGCGGGCATTCGGACGCGCGTCATCGCATCAACCTACTTTCTCGCGACGAAACTCGAGGCGTTCAGGGGCCGCGGCAACGACGACTACAGCAGTCACGATCTCGAGGACGTGGTTACAGTCATCGACGGCCGTCCGGAAATCGTCGACGAAGTCCGCAGTGCACTGGCAGATGTCCGCGGCTACATCGCATCCGAAATACGACGTCTACTTGACACGCGACAATTCCTCGACGCGCTTCCGGGATTTCTTCTGCCTGATGCCGCAAGTCAGGGGCGACAGCCGCTTCTTCGAGAGCGACTCAATGCGCTTGCTCAGTCGGATGGATAGTTTGTCTCGTTACTCGGCAGCCAGCACATCCGCGGCGCGACCGTACTCCGCATCTCGAAACCGCTGAATCGTTGCCTTTGTCCCAGCGGTGAATCCCGTTCGCATCACTTCCTGCACTTTCTCGGGAAACCCAAAATCAGCGGAGGCGGCCGACGATAGGAAACTGCCCAAGGGGATCATCCGAGACGGATGAGTGCGATGGAAGCGTTTTAGAATCGCGTCAAGCCGATGACCAGTCACCTGAACAGCGGCAGAGAGATGATCCAAGTCGTCAGCCATCATCACTGTCAGCGGCCAGATCTTCGGAGTTCTGTGATTCACTCGACGTCGTGCTCGCCGAATCGCCACCCGAAAGCGGTCCGAAAGGACTCTTGTCACTGGCCCACAACCGAGAATCGGATCCTGCACGACCAGGACGGGAAATACGTCCGTTACCATCTCCGGACGAACCATGGGACTGCGGGCCACTCGGTCAAACCGGACGCGTGAGATCCCCCTCGCGAGCTGGTACACGCCACCATGCTTCACCCGTCCAAACTTCTGCGAGAGGCCTCTCATGAACCTGCCTGGTAGACCGGAGTATTTGTCGGCGGACCTGATGAACGTGCCCTTGCATTCAATCAGCACCGCCGTGGTATCCCTGGTTGCCATCGCGTCCGACAGCTCCTCATCGATGGACGCATCCATCGGGTTGGCTACGTACGACCACTTCTTGCCACGAAATACCTGTCCAAGGACGTCGAGGCAGTAACTCTCAAACGCCAAGCCCCAAGTGCCAGCGAACTGCCGGCGCCGCTCTTTCGTATCGAGCGCGTTCATCACACTCCAAAAGATATGTGGCCCTAATCTCTCCATCAGCAATGCGGCATCGACACAAAGGACCAGACCGTCCGGCATGAGCCACAGCGGCTTCGTGCGAAACGGCGCCAGATCAAACAGAGTGCTGTGTGAGAACGTGTCGATCCTGAGCTGATCAGGTAACTCGTCGAATCTCATCGCGAGGCCCTGCACGGCTCGATGCAGCATCTCATTTGAGATAATACCGTGAGGACGATCAGGATCGAGGTATCCGCGTCCTCGATCTGCCATGAGATCCTTGAACGTCGCATTCGCCCAGAACGAAAAGAGCATGAAGCTCAAGTCGATCCACGCTTGCACGTTGAAGCCGGTGGTGAAAAGCGCAACTTGCTGAAGACGTTCGAGTTCCCCCTCGTCGTTGGCCGCGTCAGGCAGACGACGAGTCAGGAGTTCCTCGATTCGTGGCCACGACACATCGATAGCCGGCGGATTTTCCGTTTCGTACATCGGTCCCATCTGGGTTGCGAGCCACAGTGCCTCCGCGGCCTTGCTTGTCGCCGGCTCAACTCGGAACAAGCCGTTTGTCAGGAATAGCAGGTCACCGATGACGTCGAAGTCATCGCGTTCCACCAGCATGTTTCCGCCGTTGCCGTGCCCATGGGTGGCGATCAAACGGATGACGAAGAGCAACTGGCTTCGATGCAGTACAGGTCGGTCGAGGAGCGAGGCGTCTCGAAACGTGGCCTTCAGATCCGTGAGCAGCGTGGCGCTAACGACCTCTCGGAATAGACGCGTCTGGACCTCGTGGACGGGCTCGATTCGATTCGTCAGGTGTGTTTCAGCTGTTGCGGACGAGAGCAGCAGATTCAGGAAGCCGAGGAACTTCAAGGCCTCGACCCGATTGAGCGTCGCGGCCATCGCGGCAAGCTCCGCGTACGTGACGACGCGCCCGGGGTAAACCTCATCCGGCGAAATGAACGCTCGCGCAATCGGAGCCATTTTCTCCCAGCTTTCGGGAATCAGTATCCCATGCTGGAATGACGTCCTCTGCGCGAATAGCTACGCCAGATCTGAACTCTGAATTCTCCCGCCCTGAAACCTCATGCCGCTCGGCGGGATTGGCTCCTCAGGTTGGACTCATCCACGCTTGCGGCGAGCCGCCTTCGCTTGTCGCCCGTAGCAAGCGTCGGCGCCCAAGGCGAAGCCAGACGCGGCGGTGATCCGCAATCCGCATTCCGAAATCCGCAATGAGGACGTTTTCTCAACTGACGCGTTGCGGCTCGAAGCGAACTCCCTATCGGGGTGCGCCCAAGAGACCTTCCGCCTGCAGCATCAGACCCATATGTGTCTGGGCCTGCTGCAGGCCCTCATCGCTGATCCGCATCGTCAAGGCGGCCAGATCGGAGGCGGAGCCGGCGGCTTCGGCGGTATCCATCGCCATGCGGATGCTCTTCGCGGCCGCGATGGCCTGATCCACCTATCGCAGCACATTCGCGAGTGACGAAGACACGTGCGCGGCGTGCGTCGTGATGCTGGCCGTCGCACCCTCGGCTCTGGCCGCAAACTCGAGGTGCTGCAGCGCGCCCGCCGCCGCCTTCTTCACGCCGTATCCAGCGCCAGGCCCTTTCGGTTCGATCGTCGGATCGACGGTCGGATCGAGCGCATGCAGGACATGACCGGCGTGCAGCTTGATGTCGTCGAGGCTCAGGCCTGTGGCGGCGAGCCTGGCGTGCTGGACCGCGACTCTGGCTTCGTCGATCGCGACCGGCAGCAGTGGAGCCGCCCAAAGCAGCAGACACAGGAATTGGGAAATAGGAATTTGGAATTTGGAATTTGGAATTTGGAATTTGGAATTTGGAATTCAGGTTCCACATGATGCGAATTCTTAATTCCTAATTCTCAATTCCTAATTCTCGGTCGCGCCGAGTGTCTTCAGCAACGCCACGGTGCTCGGGTGGGCCAACTCGATCGGAGGCTCGAAGCCAAGCGAATCGGCGCCAGCAGGCGCCGCGGCTCTCCCTCTGCCGACGGTTGAACCGAACATCGCCGCCACCAGCGGCGTGATGCCACGGCTGTTCTTCACGTTGACGCGGGCGCCACGCTCGACGAGGAACTGAACCACCGTGTCGTGTCCCAGGGCGGCCGCGACGTGCAATGCCGTATCGCCGGTCAGGCTCGCCGCGTGCACGTCGCCACGTAAGCCCACGGCCGCGGTGACCGTCTCGCGCACGCGGCTCTCCGGTTCGACCTTGCCAAAATCGATGGTTTCAATCCCGCGCCGGCTCGCCGTCCGGCCCGATCCCATTCCCGCCGCCAGCATCACCGCGCCCGCTCCGTTCGGCATGGTCAGGCCCGGATCGGCGCCTCCGGCCACGAGCACTGTCATGATGTCGGCCTCGAGAAACCTCGCCGCCAGCAGGTAGGGGGTCGATCCGACCAGCGTCGCCGGCAGATTCCAATCCGTGGTGTCGCGCCGCATCGGCGTGCCTTTCGTCATCCGAAGATTCGGATTGGCGCCGCGAGCCAGGAGCGCACCAACCAGATGCAGATCGCTTCTCAGGATCGCCGCGTGCAGCGCCGAGTATCCGCTGCCGAACGCGTTGGGATCCGCGCCGTGTTCCAGCAGCAGCGCGGCAACGCCGGTGTTGCCGCTGTGAGCGGCGAGCACGAGCGCGCTGACACCGTCCGGCTGCGAATCGTTCGCGTCCGCCCCCGCCTTCAGCAGGAGCGTTGCGGACTCGACGTCGCCCACCCGGGCGGCAAACAGCAACGGCGTGGCGCCGCCGCGCAACACGGTGTAGTTCAACTCTTCGCGTCCGGCCCGCTGCGTCTGCTCGCCGACGACGGTCTGAGCGTAGGTGAGCGAGCGGGCGCGAATATCGGCGCGGGCCGTGATGAGCAGTTGGACGACGTCCGGATGCCGTTGCGCCGCCGCCCACATCAGCGCGGTCTGATGGTGCTCGTGCTCCTTCGCGTTCACGTCGGCGCCGCGAGCCAGCAGCGCCTTGACCGCCCGGGCGTCGCCCGCGCGAGCGCACGTCATCAGCACGGTCTCGCCGCTCGGCAGGGTGGCGTTGGCGTCGGCGTCCGCCGCAAGCAGGCGCTCGACCATTGGCCCACTGCGGTTCGTGCAGGCCACATGAAGCGGGGTTGTCCCCACATCGTCGGCGGCATTCGCACGCGCCCCGGCGCGGATCAGCAGATCGGCAATCGCGAGGTCGTCGCGATGCGCGGCCCAATGGAGCGCGGTTGCGCCATCGCCCTGCGCCGCATGCACATCGACGCGCTCTCTCAACAGCAGGCGCACGGTCTCCACGTCTGTGTTCTTGACCGCCTGGATCAGCCGCAAGTCGATCGGTGCCGCCGCGCTGACCGTGGACACCAGGACCGCCAACCACCAACTGAACCCAGCGCCGCCCTTCAGGGCTGCGAACGCAGGGCTGAAGCCCTGCGCCACGTACGCCACGCCCTGCGCCACGTACGCCACGCCCTGCGCCACGTACGCCACGCCCTGCGCCACGTACGCCACGCCCTGCGCCACGTACGCCACGCCCTGCGCCACGTACGCCACGCCCTGCGCCACGTACGCCACGCCCTGCGCCACATATTTTCGGACAGCACTCTTACAGCGAAAGGACCCGCGCATCGACTCTCCCTGTGCTGTCCCCGATCTGATCCTGGTGCACGCCGAACTGGTCCAGCAGTGTCAGGTGCAGATTCGCCAGGGGCACGTGCTTGAACCGGATGTGCCGTCCGCCCTTCAGATTCCCGGCGCCGCCTCCGGCAAGGATCATCGGGATATCAATCGGCGAGTGACTGTTGCTGTCGGCGATGCCCGCGCCGTACATCATCGTCACGTGATCCAGCAGCGTGCCGTCGCCGTCGGGCGTCGCCCGGAGCTTCTGGAGCATCCGGGCGAACATCTGCACGTGATACGCGTTGATCCTGGCGACCTTCGCGACTTTCTCGGGTTCCTGCTGGTGGTGCGAGATCGGGTGATGCGCGTCGGGCACGCCGATCTGCGGATAGGTCATGCCGCTGTGCTCGTGCCCCACCATGAATGTGATGACGCGCGTGAGATCGCACTGAAACGCCAGCACCTGCAAATCGAGCATCAGGTTCATGTGATCGTCCCAGCTGGCCGGGATGCCCGCGGGATGATCGACGAGCGGCAGTTCCTGATCGCGTTGCGTCTCGGCAATCTGGATGCGCTGCTCGATGCCGCGAACGGCGTCGAGGTATTCGGCCAGCTTCGTCCGATCGCCCTGCGGGAGCACGCCCTGCAGGCGCGCCACTTCCTCGCTGATCGAGTCGAGCACGCTCCGCTGCTGCCGCAGCCGCGCGAGCCGGACTCTGGGATCGGTGCTGGTGCTGTCGCCGAACAACCGCTCGAATACCACGCGCGGGTTGTTCTGTGTCGGGAGCGGCGTGTTCCGGCTCTTCCAGCTGATCGTGTTCGTGTAGGGGCAGGCGAATCCGGTGTCGCAGGCGCCCGCCGTTTCGCCGGACTCCATCGCCAGCTCGAGCGACGCCAACTGCGTCCGCTTCCCGGTTTCCTGCGCGAGGATCTGATCCATCGAAATGCCGGCATCGAGCCACGTCTCGCTCAAGGGGGGCGAGACGTCGGTGAGGAACCGCGTGCTGGCTTTCGCGTGCGCGCCACCCGGCCGTCCGGGAGGCGGAATGCACTCCAATCCGCTCAGCACGAGCACCTGCTCACGAAACGGCGCCAGTGCGCTCAACGTGGGCGTGAGCTCGTAGCCCGCGCCTTCGGTCAACGGCAGGTAGTTCTTCATGATCATGCCGTTGGGCACGTACATGACGCCAAACCGGTTGATGGGTGTGGCGGCCGTCTTCTGCAGGGCCGAGAGCGCGGGCATCATGCTGTCGAGCAGCGGCAGCGCCAGCATCGAACCCATGCCGCGTAAGACGGTGCGCCGCGGTATCGCCATTCTCGAGATGATCATCGTGCTGCCTTTCTTGCTTCCGCGCTCGTCTTCGTCGCCTCTCCGCTCGCGACAGCCATGCTGAACGGTGTGCTCTTGACGATGGCGGTGATGATCGACGACCAGGAGGAGCCGGCGGACACCGCGTCGCGCGCGATGCCGCGGACCGCCGGCATGTCGCGATAGTCGAGGCCGCGGCCGATCGCGTAGGCCAGCAGCTTCCCGCTGACCGTGCGGACGAAGTCTTCCTCGTGGCTCACCAGGAGCGTGCGCAAGCCTGCGACTCCCTCGAACCGGGTGCCATCGGGGAACGATGCCGACGCATCGATCGGCGCGCCGTCGCTGGACGTGCGCCATTTGCCGAGGGCGTCGAAGTTCTCGAGTGCAAAGCCGAGCGGATCCATCCGCTGATGGCACGACGCGCACGCCGGATTCTTCCGGTGCACCTCCATCCGCTCGCGAAGCGATCGCGGCTGACCCTCGACGCCTGCGTCCTTGAGCGCCGGAATGTCCGCCGGCGGCGGCGGCGGAGGCGCGCCGAGCATGTTCGCGAGCAGCCAGCGTCCGCGCATCGTCACCGATGTGCGATTGGGATATGAGGTGACTGTCAGCACGCTCGACTGGCCGAGGAGCCCTCCGCGTCTGCCGTCGGTGAACGTGACCCGCCGGAAATGGCTGCCGTAAATATTGCGAATGCCGTAGTGAGTCGCCAGCCGCTCGTTCAGAAACGAATAGTCGGCCGTCAACAGCTCCACGACGCTGCGGTTGTCGCGCACCTGGCTGCCGACAAACAGCCTGGTCTCCTGTTCCATCGCGTCGCGCAGGTTCTCGTCGAATTCCGGATACAGTTCCGTGTCGGGGACCACGCCCGGGATTTTGTTCAGCTCGAGCCACCGGCTGGCAAAATTGTCGACCAGCGCGTTCGACCGCGGGTCGCGAAGCATGCGTCGCACGTGCTGCTCGAACGCCCCGGGTTCGTTCAGCGTTCCGCGCGTTGCGGCATCCCGCAGCTCGTCGTCCGGGATGCTGCTCCACAGAAGGAATGACAGCCGCGACGCCAGGTCCAGATCGCTGAGGCGATAGGCGGAGCCGGCCGCCAGCCCTGAGGGCTCGCGTTCGATGCGGAAGAGGAAGCTCGGCGCGGCGAGGATGCGCTCGATCCCACGCTGAATGCCGGCATCGAAGCCACCGTCGTCCTGCCCGGTCTTGAAAAAATCGAGCAGGGTCTTGATGTCGCTCCCGGTCACGGGCCGCCGATAGGCGCGCGCCGCGAGCGTCGACAGAATCGTCCTGGCGCACGGCTCTTCGCCGGCGGCATCTTTCGGACGACAGGCAAACACCTTGCGGCGGCTCGGCGTGTCTCCTGTTGCAGGCGCGCCGTATGGACCGCCAATCGACACGATCTCCACCGCAGGATTGCCGTGGTAATACTCGTTGGTCGTGCGTCCGAAACCGGTCTGCGGCGGCTGCAGTACGCCTTCGGGTTCCCAGAGTCGCCTGACGAAGGACACGCCGACATCGTGAGGGCCTGCCGTCACGGGGACGCGCACCTCGAGATGGGCGTCGGCCGTGTGCATGTACACTTCGAATTCGGGATCGCCCTGCGTGTTCCCGGCGAAATTTTCCGGGGTCGTCATCCCCTTGGCTTCGCCACCGACCGTGAACCGCTTCAGCCGCACGCCGTCGAGACGCACGTCGAGCTGGTGCGGCTCGCCCAAGCCGATGATGTAGTCGTACTCCTGTCGTCGGAGCAGGACTTTGATGGTGTACTCCGCGTCGAGCGGAAAGTCGTAGCGAATCACTGCGCCGCCCTGGGAACCGAACGGCAGGTCGTCGCTGATGCGTTCGTCCTGCACCAGCGCTTTGGAGATCTTGAAGGTGTCGATCACCGGATGCAGCGCCGGAGCGCCGACCGCAAGGCGGCTGAGCGTTCGCGCGGCAGACAGGTAGTTCTCGAGCAGCGCCGGCGAGACCGACAGCACGCTCGCCACGTTATCGAAGCCCTCCTGATCGGTTTCGTCCGATGACAGCACGGCACGTCCATCGATTTCGAGGCCAAGCAGATCGCGGATGGCGTTGGTGTACTCGGTGCGGTTCAGACGGTGAACGGGAACGCGGCCTGGATGCGGCTTGGCCGCCGAAGCCCCGTCCAGTTCACGTTCCAGCGCAGCCGCGACCGCTTGATAGGTGGCGGCATCCGGTCGAGGCCGACCCGGAGGCGGCATCTCGCCGGTGCGAAACTTGGTGACGATCTTTTCCCACTGTTGCGGGTTGTCGGCAACGTGTGTGACGTCCAGGCTGTCGAGCTCCAGCCCGGCTGTCTTCAGCCTGCCGTTATGGCAGGTGACGCAGTACTGGCCAAGGACATCGCTCGTGGGGACTGCTGGCGTCGCCGGTCTCACGGCTGCCGCAGCGGTCTGCGCAGCGACGTAGGGGCCGACCCATGTGTCGGCCCGCAGGCGGACACGCGGGTCCGCCGCCACAACGCACACGCCAACCAGCACCAATAGCGCCGGTCGTACTCGCGAACGTGCCGATCGTTCTGGCATGTCGACTTCTCCGGCCCAAGTATGCCTTACCTGTCGTCGGTGCGCTTGACCGCTGCTGAAGAACGTGGCCGCGCTCTGGGCGCTGCAGGCCGCCACCGACGTGCCACACAGCGTCGACGCGGCGTGCGTGCTGTGCGCGGATAGGCACACGCGGTCGCCGAGTTGATCGTTCGCGCGGTGACGCGGCGCTGAGTCAGGAGGGAAGCAGATCGTACGCCGTCCTTCAGGCTCTCTGGCCAGAGCCATCGGCGTCACGGCGACTGCGGGCGGGGCTGTTGTGGCGTGTGCGCGCCGGTCCACTCCACGCGGTCGATGTCCTTCCACGAGAGCTGGTGCGCGGCCGTGCGGGCGTGTGAGTCGGTTCCGGCGTAGATGACCCTGGGCACGACCGCGACCCTGCCGCCAGGAGTGGCTCGAAGGTCGTCGGCGACCCGCGACAATGCGGTGAAGACGTCCCGGGCCACGGTCTGCCCCGACTTGATTTCGACAGCCACGAGCCGATTACCCTGCTCAATCACCACGTCGCATTCGTGACCCTTCTGATCGCGGAAGAACGACAGTCGTGGCGTGAGGCCGCGGTGCGTGTGTTGCTTGATAATCTCGGACACCACCCAGCACTCGAAGATCGCGCCCCGCAGAGGGTGCGTGTCGAGTTGCGCCGGCGAACGGATACCCAGGGCCCAGCACAGGAGGCCCGTGTCGTAGAAGTAGAGTTTGGGCGTCTTGACGAGCCGTTTGGTGAGGTTGCGGTGCAACGGCGGGAGCCGGAACGCGACGAAGCTCGCCTCGAGCACCGACAGCCAGGCGCGGGCCGTCATGTGCGTGATGCCGGCGTCCGCGCCGAGCGCCGACAGGTTCACCAGTTGCCCCACGCGGCCGGCGCACAAGCGCAGGAAGGTCTGGAACGCCAGCAGGTCCCCCACGTTGACCATCTGGCGAACGTCCCGCTCCACGTAGGTCGCGGCGTAGCTCGACAACCACTCATCGGCGGGCAGCCGCCTATCGTAGATGCGCGGATACCCGCCGGTCCAGATGAGCGTCCAGAGATCCGCCGGCGGTTTCGGAAACCGTCGAATCTCGCTGAGGTTGAGCGGCAGCAGCTGCAGAAGGGCTGTGCGGCCCGCGAGAGTCTGCGAGACAGCCTCGAGGAGTCCCAGCTGCTGCGATCCGGTCAGGATGTATTGCCCCGGCCTGGTGTCGCGATCGACGATCTCCTGCACGTACGACAGGATCTCGGGCGCGCGCTGCACCTCGTCGATGATGACGCCCCGAGGGTATCGGGCCAGAAAAGCTCGCGGATCGTGACGCGCCAGGTCACGTTCGTCCGGCGGTTCGAGCGAGACGTACGGTTTGCGCGGAAATGCCGCGCGGCAGAGCGTGGTCTTGCCCGATTGCCGCGGGCCGGTCACCGTGACCACGGGATGCCGCCTAGCCAGGCGGAGCAGCGGCCTGCGCAACAGACGGTCTACCACGACACGGCAGTGTAACACCTGGGGGGCGGGGTGTTATATGAAAATCTAATTCTCAACTAACACCGACGCACGCCACTCTGGCGCGGGCGCTGCGGGCCCGCGCGAGGCGCAGGCTGGCATCCGCCGCGTGCCCTGGATCACACGATCTACTTGATGGCCTCAGAAGTTGATACTTGAAACCGGCGGATCTTCGAGTACGTGGCCAGGCCCTGGACACTGGTGAGGTCCCCGCGGCCGATCTTGCCGGACTGGCCGAGTTGGCCGACGCCCTCGTGCCACTCCCACATCTGCAACGGCACCAGAACATCGATGCCGTCGAAGATGCCGTAGTCGACGCGGATGAGCGAACGGTAGACGCGGCGATCGAACTGCAGCTCCGTGCGCCAGACTCGGCCGTCGGCCTGGTCGATCCAGATGCGCCCGTAGATGAACGCGTCGCCGCTGTTGACCGTCGAGATGAGCGACGGAGACGTCTTCTCCCGGTAACCGAGGACGCGGCACACGCGCCCGTCAATCGTCTCGTCTCTCTGGCGCTTGAATGCGAACCGCGGGTGATTGACGCGGCGCAGCAGCGAGAGCGCAATCGTGGGAAGGTTGATTTCGCGTCTGAGGTCGCCCAGGTTGTAGCGCGTGCTCTCCGAGGCAATCCGCCGGAACTGCGCGGCCTTGTCCGGCGACTGCGACAGGAAGAGGCGCATGACGCGGTCGGTCCGGTCGCGGACCGCTTGGCCGTCCACTTCGGCGACATCCCGGTAGCTCACCCACTGCTGTTCCCTGAGTTGGGCCATCAGCACGTCCGACACGAGTTGCCGCCGCGCGATGATGGGGCCGGTCTTCGGGGCCATTGCGCCGGCCTCGAGCCACAGGAGGGCTGGCTCCTTCTCGGGTCCGGACGGGACACCGCGCCACGGCTGGATGATCTGCACGAAGCGTTCGTCGGCGACGATGCCCCTGGCATGCCGTTCGAAAGCCTCGGCGTAATCGGCCAGACGGTCCGCCATGTCGCCCGGATCCGTGCCCACCGATTCGGGAGGTGGCGCGGAAGCCGGCGGTGTTGTGGGTGCCGTGACACCGGTCAACGAAGGCGCGACCACGGCTGCGGGATCCACGCGGAACGTCTTCCTGGCGCGGAGACTCGAACCCCGGCCCCGGTTTTTTACCGTGACGCCGATCCTGTGGACCTTGCCGTCACGATCGGCGGGGTCGGTCTCGAACACGAGCTGGTAACCAGCCGCAAGTTCCCGCGACAGGCGTCCGAAACCAATCTCGCCGGATGTGGGCGTGATGGCCATCCCGCCCGTCGTCCCCGCGAGCTGATACGCAGCTGACTGCGTCTGGTCGATCTCCGCGGGCATGGCCCGCGTGGAGTCCGGGCGTGCCTGGTACGAAGGCTCGGACACCTGCAGCGCGTGGACGATGACTCGGGCGAGGGCGGCGCGTTCGCCCAGGGCGGCGATGACCCTGAGGTTGTCGTTCGTGCTCACGGGACCGCCCGTGACCAAGACCAGGTGTTTCGGGCCTTCCACAGCGGCGAGCGCATCAATCAAATTACCCAGGCCTGAGAGCGTGGCCTCGGCACGTTGCCTCGCGTCGCGTGCCAGCTCGCGGGCCTGGTTCTCGACCTCCTGGGGGCACTTGTCGGGCTGTCGGTAGCACTCGCGCGCGATGATGCGGTCGAGCACTTCCGTCATGCCGTCGTCGACCTGGATCGCTTCGTCGCGGCCCACGATCCACGGACCAAACGGGGCGCGATACGTGCCCACGGCCATGCGGAGCCGCTGTGTCATCTCGCCGCGGTTCTCGTTGAAGCGCAGCGCGCTGCTCGAGGAGGGCAGCGTCCAGAGGGCGACCCGATCGTCAGCCGGCAGACCGTCGACAAACGTGGCCGCGGCCGAGAGCATCGGTCGCCCCTCTCCAGCTGGCACGTTGTCGCGGTCGACCACCAGGATCAACACACGGCGCTGCGCCGCGTCGGCGGTGACGGGTGCCGGTGTCGCGGTTGGCGCGGGCGCGGCCGTCGTCGACGAGCTCACCCGCGCGAGGCGTACCGACACGACCGTGCGTGGCCTGCCATCCACGCTCACGGAAAAATCGTCCGCCGTGAGGCCAGTCAGCGGATCCCCGCCGCGTGTCAGGACGGTGACGTCGACCGTGACGAGGTCGATGCCGGAGCGGTAGGTCGGCGGCGGGGGTTGTTGCGCCGGGACATGCGGCGACGCGGCCAGGATACCTGCGACGGTCCAGCAGACGAGGGCGATTCTGGTGCGCATGACAAGTCCCACAGACAGGAGGCATCGCCAGCATACAACGCCAGGGCCGGCTTGCGGCACGCGCCATGGCGGCGCTTGTCGTCGCGGAGCTATCATGGGTCCGCCCCAAGGCTCGCATGGACCACGCCTTCACCGTCGGTGTCGAGGAAGAATTTCAGATCGTCGATCCCACCACCTGGGAGCTTCGATCGCACGTCTCCGAGTTGCTCGCGTCGAGCGCGCCGGCCTTCGGCGATCACATCAAACGGGAGATGCACCAGTCGATCATCGAGGTCGGCACCAAGATCTGTGGCTCGATCGAGGAGCTGGCATCCGAGATCATCCGGACGCGGCGCGATCTGGCCGACGCCGCGGAGCGCGTGGGCCTGCGCATCGCCGCCGCCGGTACGCATCCGTTCTCGAAATGGATGGATCAGGTCATCTCGCCCGGCGAGCGCTACGAGACGATCGTGGAAGAACTGCAGCAGCTGGCGCGGTCGCTGCTGATCTTCGGTCTGCACGTACACGTCGCGGTGCCGGATCCCTCGTCGATGATCGACCTGATGAACGAGGCGCGCTACTTTCTGCCGCACCTGCTCGCGCTGTCCACGAGCTCGCCGTTCTGGATGGGGCGCGACACGGGGCTGAAGTCGTACCGCACGACGGTGTTCCGCCGGTTCCCGCGCACCGGCATTCCCGATCACTTC